>JABAOF010004531.1_pt3 | contig 18432 bp, 22 predicted proteins | sample 7062171 | NCBI WGS metagenome assembly JABAOF01 (sample SAMN14538628, study PRJNA623070) | marine sediment metagenome | biome: marine biome [ENVO:00000428]; feature: marine pelagic biome [ENVO:01000023]; material: deep marine sediment [ENVO:00002113] | place: India: Gulf of Khambhat ...
TTAGATCATTCTATTTTTGTATATCACTTTACTGATGAAATCGCAAAACATCTTCTTAAGAAAGGTTGTATAGATGAATATGAAAAAACAAATTCAGAAATTGCATCAATTCTTCATGATATAGGTCATGGACCCAGAGCTCATGCTTTTGAATTCGTAGCTGAAGAACTTGAAAAACTTAAAGGAAGGAAATATGATCATAAAATTAAAGCTGTAAAACTTATAGACAGTGAAAAAAAGGATAGAAACAATAGAACTCTAGGAGAATGTATTGAAGAATGCGGGGGTGATGTAAAGCTTGTAAAAGAATTAATTTTAAAGAAAAACCCCTTATGTAAAATCAGGTCTCATAATACAATTGGATCAGACAAAACAGGTTTTATGTTGCTTGATTCAAACAGAACTTTTTATTATACAGCATTTCCATTTCTTCTTGACATATTTCCAAAATACTTTTTTGATGGAGAAAAACTGGGTTTGGAAGATGAAGAAAAGATACCACGAATAAAAGTTCTTCAAGCCGCTTATCAAGACATGTATATTAATGTATATTTCCATCCTTCAGTTAGATTTTATGAGAGATTATTCGAAAAATCTATTCAAGAAGTAGTTGAGAGTAACATGGCATCCACAGAAGAATTATGGGAATTGGAAGAATTTGAAGTTGAAAATTTATTAAAAAATAATGAAAAAACAGGTAAACTCTTTGCAAAAATAGAAAAAGAGGAAATAGATGAAAAAGTGCTTTCAATAAGTTATGATTCAAAAAATAAAAAAGAATTTAAAAGCCTTGTAAATTTCTATTCTAACCCACTAAATCTCACTAAAGCAGAAAAGATGATAGTTGAAGAGTTTAACTGCAAAAACCATCAAATAACATGCAACTTAAGGGTCATACCAGAAAGGATAATCCCTGAAGACGTGCATATTTTTAGTTTGAATAAAAGTATATTTCAAATCAGACCTAAATTCTATCAGGGTTTAGTCGAAGAAGCAGACCTACATACTCACATTAATCTGTTTAAAGAACCCAAAATAAAATTAAACAAAGAAAGGTGTAAAGAAATTTTGATAGAAGAGGTACCGAAAATTAGATAAAAAATTTATATAAGGCTTTTAATTATATAGATATGGTATTAGAGTCAATATACCCTGTTAAAAAGGTTATAAAACATCCAGTTGACATGTTTGTGTTATCTGCTGTAATTTCTTTTGCTTCTATATTTATAGCAAATATGATATTTCCTGGAGTATCAACAGGAAAAATAGTAACTTTATTCATCACAGTTGCTCTTGCACCAGCAATATACGGTGTTTTTAAAGAAGAGGAAGAAGTAGAAAGAAAGGAAGCTGAACACAAGATACACAAAGATTTTTTTGACAGACATGACGAAGCAATGAAAATATTTACATTATTATTCTTAGGGATTTTTGTAGCCATATTTTTAACAGCAATATTTTCTCCTGAAGCATATGTTGAAGAAATATTTGGGGATCAGATACAAGAAATAAAAAGAATTACTTCCTTATCTTCAGGAAAGGCTTTTACAGGTGCCTTGTCTCCTGAAATATTAGAAATAATATTATGGAATAATTTAAGGGTTATGAGTTTATCATTTGCTTTATCATTTTTAATTGGGGTTGGTGCTGTTGTTATTTTGGCTTGGAATGCTTCTATATTAGCAATATATTTGGCTTCTTTTATTAGACAAGGTTTGATAGAAGAGTTTATGGTTAGAACAATCAGCATTATTCCTCATGCACCAATTGAAATTTTTGGTTATTTCTTAGCAGGAATAGCTGGTGGTATTTTATCTGTAGGGTTGATAAGAGAGAAATTTTTAAGCAAAGAATTTTTACTTGTTTTAAGGGACTCTTTGTTATTATTATCTCTAGCTGTTCTCTCTATATTTCTAGGAGCATTTATAGAAGTATTTATTTAATATTTTTTAGGGCCTGTAGTATAACTTGGTTTAGTATTCCAGCTTCGGGAGTTGGCGATCCAGGTTCAAATCCTGGCGGGCCCATTAAATTATTTTCAATTTTTTCAGATCTTTCTTTAATTTAGAAGAAGATTCAAATAATAGGGTTTTCATTCCTAATTTTTCTGCTGTAATTAAAAAATCTTTTTGATCATCGATAAACAAGCATTCTTGAGGGTTTAATTTCAATTTTCTTAGTGCGATTCTATATATTCTTTCATAAGGTTTAACTGCACCCAATTCAAAAGACAATATTAAATGATCAAAATAATCATACCAACCCTTTTTTCTAAAAATTTTATCATTACTTTTATCTAAATTAGAAAGGAGTGCTAATATATAATTTTTCTTAAGTAACTTTACAAGTTTAATCATCTCTTTATCTGCTATCCAATTTCTATTCCACAATTTAGTCAATTTTTTCATTTGATTATTTGAAATAGTAATATTGAAATAATCTCTAAAATATTTTCTAACAGTTATCTTCCCTCCAACTAATTTGTTATTTAACATCTCTTTAGGAGTTTTAAATTTATCTTTTATTTTTAATACTTTAGAAGCCTTTTTAACGAAATCAGACAAAGTTCCTTTTAAGTATACGCCTCCAGCATCTAGTAAAATTGCCTTAATTTTCATAATCTAAATATAAATCCTATAAACTTTAAATATTTCAGATTGAAATAAGATTACATGAGAGTTGAAATTCTTGGTTATACTCCTAATCCTGAAATAGTTTGTGCTTTAGGAGCTCAAACATCTTATAAAGAGGAGGATCCTTCTTTAAGATTAGAAAAAATGACAATAGAAAAAGCTAGAAAAACTCTAAAAAGAGTAATGTCTTATGGTCATGTTTCAGTTATAGAACATGCTAATTTTAATATACTTTTTGAGGGGGTATCATCAATTTTTCACCAGTTCTTAATAGAACATAGGTTAGCATCATACACAATTAGATCTAAAAGATATGTTGATTTTAGTAATATTAAACAAGTAGTTCCAGAATTTTTTGAAGACAAACCAAAATTAAAGAAAAAATATAAAGAACTTATGGATTTATTGCTTTCTACTTACAGAACAATAGTTCAAAAAGGAATTCGAGTAGAAGAAGCGAGATTTGTTTTGCCCTATTGTATGGAAGATAATATTGTGTGTACTATGAATGCTAGAGAACTCTTGCATTTACTATACGCTTGTCTTTATGGTCATGGTAAGAAATATCCTGAAATATTTAAAATAGGAAATAAACTTTGGAAACAATTAAAAGAAATTTCGCCGATAATTTTTGATAATATTTTAATTATAGAAAAAGGGAAAGATGAAAAGGAAAAACAATTACGAAAACTAGTGACAAAAATAAATAAAAAAACTAGTGACAAAAAAGTCCAATTATTATATTATACTGAAAATGCTGATGATAAAGTTGCTAGAATAGCATTAATGAAACATAGCCAATCTGAAATTGATGACCTTTTGAAAAAAAATAAGGAAAAAATTATAGAGATTGTAACAAACAACAGAAGAGCTAGAGAATTGGAAAATGTTAGTTTTACTTTTAAAATAAATGGTTTATCACTTGGAACATTGACTCACCTAACAAGACATAGAATTCATAACTTAGTTACTCCATATTTTACAGAATATGATTTGAATAAAGAATTTCTCATTCCAAAAGGTATTAAAAATGATGAAGAAATGTATAAACTTGTTAAAGACGTAATTAAAAAATGGAGAGAATACATTAAGTTCTTTAAGCAGAATGATATTCCTGAAAATACTCTTCCTTATTTATATTTACAGGGGAATGTTATTGATGTTATAACTACGATGGATGCTCGGGAATTATATCATTTCTTTAATTTGAGATGCTGTGAAAGAGCTCATTGGGAAATAAGAGAAATAGCTATAAACTTACTTAAACGGGTTAGAAAAGTTGCTCCTTTAATATTTAAAAAAGCTGGTCCATCATGTTATTATTGGGGTTACTGTATAGAAGGTGATGTAAAACCAGAAAGTTGCAACATAGTAGAAATCAAAAAAAGATTTTCAGCAATGTGATTAAATGGGTATAAAAGGTCTAATAAGAGATGTCATTATGGCTTATGTGGCAATTCAGCTTTTAATAGGAAGTATGAATAATTTCCAACTAGCTTTGATATTAATAATTACAGTCATAATTTTTACAATAATAGGTTTTTTAAAAATGAAAAGTGGTTAAATGCTTGACAAAATAATGAAAATTGTTGAAGATCATAACAAGTGGAGAAGAGAGGATTGCTTAAACTTAATTGCTTCTGAGAGTGTTATGTCACCTTTGGCAGAAAAATTTTTTGTTTCTGATTTTGGAGGAAGATACAATGAGCATACAGGATTAGAAAGACATTATAAAGGAACTAAACATGCTTACAACATTGAAGAGGTTTGTAATGATATTTTCAGAGAAAAATTTAATACCAGATTTGTTGATGTGAGACCAATTTCTGGAGGTATAGCAAATCTAGCTGTTTACACTGCATTTACAAAACCAGGAGACATTTTAGTTGGTCCTGGTATACCTAATGGAGCTCATGTGAGTCATACTGAATGGGGATTGGCAGGTGTAAGAGGATTAAAAAACTTTGACATGGTTTTTGATCATGAAAAGATGAACATTAATGTAGAAAAAACAGTTGAATTAATTAAAAAAGCTAAACCTAAAATAGTAATGTTTGGAGCTTCTATGTTTCTCTTTCCTCATCCCATTAAAGAAATAAAAGATTCTATTGATGATGATATTAAAATTATATATGATTCTGCTCATGTTTTAGGTTTGGTATACAATAATGAGTTTCAAAAGCCGTTTGAAGAAGGAGCAGACATAATAACATCTTCAACTCACAAAACATTTCAAGGACCACAAGGAGGAATAATAATTGGAAATAATAATTTAGATGAAAAAGATTGGAAAAAAATAGAAAAAGCTCTGTTTCCAGGAATAGTGTACAACTTTCATATCCATAGATTCCCCTCTTTAGCAATAACAGCCTTAGAAATGAATGAGTTTGGAAAAGATTATGCAAAACAAATCATTAGAAATGCAAAAACTTTGGCTGAGGCTTTAACTGATCAAGGTTTTGATGTTTTATGTCCTGATTTAGGTTTTACAGAATCCCATCAAGTTATAGTAAATGTTAAAGAGTTTGGTGGAGGAAAGATTGTTGCTGATAATTTTGAAGATTGTAACATAATTTGTAATAAAATGGCATTGCCTTGGGACTCTGCTCATGATGCAACTAAAAATCCGTCAGGAATAAGATTAGGGGTTCAAGAATTAACAAGGTTTGGAATGAGAGAAAATGAAATGAAATTAATTTCATCATTTTTTAGAGATTTTTTAATTGATAAAATAGATGTTGAAAGTGTAAAAAAAGAAGTTATTGATTTTAGAAAAGCATTCCAACAAGTAAAATATTGTTTTAGATGAATTTTTGAAGATGTTGAATAACCATTTTAATGGATTTTTCTCCAGCAAATTTATCTTCTTTAATAAGTTTTTGTATTTCTCTAATGCTCTTCCAATATATTTTTGGAGCTTCTCCAGTTTCTTTAATCTTTGGTACTACTGTTCTTTTAGCTGTTGTTCTTGTTCCATAAATCTCACCTGGTAAGACAGCAACATCATAACCTGTTTCAAAATCATGATATTTTCCAATATATCTTAAAGTTAAAATAGATGGTTCTCTTTTTAATTCTTCTCTAAATTCTCTTTTGCCTGTTTCTATATAGAGCTTCTCAGCAGTCCAAGGTGGTGGGAACCTTTTAAGATTTTTTACATCTTTCTTTTCTACACGACCAGTAATAGGAGAGAAACAGTTAGGTTTCCAATCATCATAAGAAGGTCTTTTAATTATTAAACACTCTGTCTCTTCAATTTTAACAATAGGTAATGAGCCTTTAAAAACCAAAACAGAAACTGCATCATCTACTAATTCTTTCAAATCACTCATATTTTTATTATTAAATAGTAATTAATTTAAGTTTACCGAAAATTATAAGAGATTCAATATTTAATTTAAAAGTATGATTGGTAAATTTATATTATTTGAAGGTATTGACTCTTCTGGCAAAAAAACTCAAGCCAATCTTCTTGCTGAAAGATTAAGAAAAATTGGCAAAAAAGTTGAAATAATTAGTTTCCCAACTTATAAAAAAACACCTTTAGGCATATTTGTTGCCAAATATCTAAAAGGAGATTTTGGTTCTAAGGAAGAAATAACACCTGAAATAGGTTCTTTATTTTATTCTCTAGATAGACATCAATTCCAAAAAGAGATTAAAGAAAAACTAAAATCTGGAATAACAATTATTGCTGATAGATATACAGCTTCTAACATATTTCAAGCAGCTAAGCTTGAAGGTGATAATAGATTTGAAATGTGGGAATGGATAAAGGCCATTGATAGTAGATTACCTCAACCAGATATAACAATAGTATTGGATGTTCCAACTAAAGTTTCAAAAAAATTGTTCTCAAAAAGAGAAAAGAAAAATATATTATTAGAGGAAAAAACAGATATTCATGAGGCAGATTTGGATTACCAAGAAAAAGTTAGAAAAACATATTTAGATATAGCTAAAAAAGAAGGTTGGATAGTAATAGATTGTTGTAAGGAAAATGGAGAATTTATTTCACCTGAAAAAATTCATGATGAAATTCATGAAAAATTAAAAGAAATGAATATTTTCTAAGTCATGGTTGTATTAGTTGAATTAGTCATATTTGTAACATTAGTCATATTTTCTCCTGCTACACCAGTTGCTACTGGTTCTTCAATTGGTGGAGTTGGAGGAGTTGGTATTTCTTCAGGCATTCTTGTTTCTTCAACAGCTTTTTCAGCTGAAGGAGCTGTTAACATGTCTGGTGTTGCAGCTGTTCCAAAACTTGTATAATTTACATAATAATATATAAAACCAGCAAAAACAACTATAACGCATAGACTTAAAACAATAACAAAATGAGTAGGAATTTTAGGCTTTACCAAAGCTAAACCTTTTTTGGTTAAAGCATAATAAATCCATTTGTGACCTGTTTCCTCTCTTCTAACAAGATCGGCCTCTTCTAATCTATTCAAATGTTCAACAACAGTTGAAGTAGCTAAATTTAGTTCTTTGGATAACTCGGAAGGAGTTTTTCTTCTCTTGCCTAGACTTTTAAGTATATCTAATCTTGTATCTGCTGCTAGTGCTTTAAGTGTTTTTCTATCTATCTCCATATTTTAGAATTAAATCCTTATCCTTTATAAGTTTTCAATATTGTTAGGTTTGGACCGAACTAAAAAATTAGATATTTTAATAGAGATAAATAATTAATTTTATGAAAAAATTGCTAGTTTTAGTGATATTTGTAATATTAATAATTATCAACTCCAGTGGTTGTGTCCAACCTTCTGGCTCTATTGTTCAAGATTTTAAATTTAATTCTGGAGAAGGAAGATGTGGAGGAAGAAATGAAGCAGATATGGAGTTGAAAAATAATAAAATAATATTTTCTGGTTTTATTGGAGCATCTACACCATGCCATAAATTAAAAGCTTCTTATTCAATTAACAGAGTTGAATTTACTAGAGCACCAACTACTGACGTAATAACTATTACAATTACTAAAGAGCCTGTAGGAGAGGTTTGTATTGAATGTATAGGAGAAGTTTCATTTAGTGGAGAAATGACAATAAATAGAGAGATGTGGGACTCAGGACATTATGGGGTTGAGATTGTTCATGAAGGCAAAGAATTAACAGGATTGTACAGTTATGTGACTTGATCTTCTTCTTTTTCCATTTCTTCAAAAAATTTCTTTGCATCTTCTGGTTTCTCTAAACCAAAATAATTAGCAAAATCTTTGGTTGCAAACAAGGCTTTTGTTCTAGAATGCTTCATAGTTTTTATTAGTCCTCTTTTTTCTAATGTTTTAACATATTCATAAGTTCTGTTGCCAATAACTTTAACAATCTCAGCTTGTGTGATTGGTTGTTTGTATGCAACCAAAGCTAAAACTCTTAATAAGCCTCTCCTCAAGTCTCTGTAAGGAGTTAAGGTTCTAACAGAAGAAGCAAATTCTGGTTTAACTCTTATTTGATAACCATTAGAAGCTTCTATAATATGAACACCATGCTCTGGTTTTTCAAATTCTCTTTTGAATTCTTCTATAACTTCTTTTATTTTTTCAGAGTCTGTTCTAAACATTTTTGATAATTTTTCTATTGAAACTGGTTGGTTAGCCATGAATAAAGCTGCTTCTATTGATGATTTTAACTTTTCATCCCTCATTTAATCCCATTATAATATTGTTAAAGAATTAAAATATGTATTTTTATTTTTAACTGTTGTAATATTTCTATGCGGGGGTACTGTTTACAAGAAATTTCAAAAGAAACCTTTTTAAAAATAGAGTCGAATAGCAGAAACAGTGTATATGAGATAAGAAATATAGATTCTTTTAGAATTTATCAAAAACATTCAAATATGAAAATTAATCTGCCTAGAAATATTATTAAATTATAATTATTCAACCTTTAACTTAACCAATATCTCTTTAAATAGTTCTTCTTGATGTAAATGAATCTTTCCGTCTTGACACAAATGTAACAAAGGTACTAAAGCTTCTACAATTTCTTTTCGTCCCCACCTTTTTACAAGTCTAGAGAATTCTATGTTGTCCACTTCTGTTAATGCTTCATTGACCTGTGATAGAAGTTTATTTATTCTTCCTGTTATATCTTCTTCTGGAATAGGAACTGCAAATTCAACAGCTCTTTTAACTCTTCTTCTTCTCTCAACTCTTCTATCTTGCACTTGATATGCTTTTCTTAAAGCATTTATCAATTCATTTAATGTAACATTCCTTAATGGAATTCTCTTAAGAGGTGGTTGTAATGGTGGAACAGAAGCTAAGATTCTTAACATCTCATCAGGCTCTTTTTCTGATTCTGGAATAAAGATCTTTTGTTTTTTCTCTGTTAAAACATCTGATTTCATTCTTAAAAGAATTGCAGCTATTAAAATGAACCTTGCTGGTATTCTTAAGTCTAATTTTTCTATTTTCTTAATGTATATTAAAAAAGTGTTTGCAAGTCTAATAATATCTATAGACCAAGGATCCATTTGCTCTTCTGCAACTATTTTTACAATTACATCTTCCCAGCTTGGTTCAGAAACCATTAAATCAATTAGTTGTTGATCTGATAGCATTAAAACACCAGCTCTTTAATATTTTTATTGTACTTCTCAATATAATAACGGTAAGATCTATCATTCAAATTTTTTATTTCAAGTTTTTTGGCAATTTCTTCAATTATATTTTCTTTTTTAGCTTCTATTTCACAAAACCATCCTATTTTAGGTAATTCATCTATAACTATTTCAGCACCTTCAAAATGATAGGTTTCTCTATTTTTTTCATATTTAAATATAATAATAAAACCAAGAAGATTGAGAATTTTAACTATATTATCAAAATCTTCTACTTCAATTCTAGTTTCTTCTCTAATTTTTGATTTTCCTTCTTCTCTTGAACCTTTAAATTCTAAGATTATTTTTTCACCTTTTTTTCTTAATCTTAAATAATTATGTCTTTTTTCTAATTTTCTATCAGGAAAATCAAAGAAAATATCAACTACTCTTTTTTTGCCTAGAAATTTAGCCCCTAATTTTTTTAGTTTATTTCTCAGATTTTCAGGATTTTCTAATTCTGCTTTCATTTCAATTTCTCTCATTTTCCTCTAGTAAAGCTTTAATATCAATATCTTATAAATTTATCTAGAGGGTTATGGTAAAAAAAAGAAGAGTCATAATAATGGGAGCACAAGGAAGAGACTACCACAACTTCAATGTTTTCTTTAGAAACAATGCAAAATATGAGGTTGTGGCATTTACTGTTGCTCAGATTCAAATGAAAAATAGAATTTATCCAAAAATATTAGCAGGAAGATTATACCCAAGAGGAATCCCAATTTTTCGTGAAGATTCATTACCTAAATTAATTGAAGAATATGAAGTTGATGAAGTTGTTCTTGCATACTCAGATATATCTCATGAAGAGATAATGCAAAAGGCTTCTCTTGTTTTATCCTATGGAGCTGATTTCAAATTAATGGGACCAAAACAAACCATGTTAGAATCAAAAAGACTTGTGATAGCTGTTACAGGTGTTAGAACTGGAGCTGGAAAAAGCCCTACATCTAGAAGAGTTTGTAGAATTCTAAAATCAAATGGAATTAATTTTGTTATTGTAAGACATCCCATGCCTTATGGAAACCTCGAAAAAATGATAGTTCAAAGGTTTTCTAGTAAATCAGATCTAGAAAAATATCATTCCACAATTGAGGAAAGAGAAGAATATGAGCCTCACTTAGATGAAGGTAACATTGTTTATGCTGGTGTTGATTTTGAAAAAATATTGAAACAAGCTGAAAAAGAGGCTGATTTATTGGTTTGGGATGGAGGAAACAATGACTTGCCTTTTATTGAACCTGATTTACATATTGTAGTTGCTGATGCAAGAAGACCTGGCCATGAATTATTGTATTATCCTGGAGAAACCAATGTTAGAATGGCTGATGTTGTTATAGTTAATAAGATTGGTACTGCCAATCAAATACATGTTCAACAAGTTATTGAAAATGTAAAATCAATAAATAAAAAAGCTGTTATAATAAAAACTGCAATGGACAGATTTGTTGATAGACCTGAATTAATAAGAGGAAAAAGGGTTTTAATTGTGGAAGACGGTCCTACTTTAACTCATGGTGGTTTAGGTTATGGAGCAGCAACAATTGAAGCCAAAAATCTAGGAGCTTTTATAATTAGCCCTAGAAACAAGGCTGTTGGTTCAATAAGAGATGTTTTTACCAAGTATCCTCATTTAGGAACAGTTTTACCTGCAATGGGCTATTCAAGAAAACAAATGGAAGAACTACAAGAAACCATAAACAGTGTGGATTGTGACAGTGTTTTAATTGGAACTCCTGTTGATTTGAGAAATTTATTAAGTATCAATAAACCAGCTGCCAGAGTTAGGTATGAGATAAGGGAAATTGGAAAGCCTAACTTAGAAGATGTTTTGAAAAAGTTTTTAAGAAAGATATAATCAACTTGGCATTTTAATAGCTACAAGATTAGACTCGCCTTCAGTCATACTCACTCCATAAACACAATCAGCTTCTTGGATTGTAGTTTCATTATGAGTAATCACAATAAACTGAGAACTAGAAGAGTATTTTTTAATTAACTCAACAGCTTTCTTTGTATTAGGTCTATCTAATGCAGCGTCAATCTCATCAAGAATATAAAATGGAGCTGGTCTAAACCTTTGAATAGCAAATAAGAAAGCCAAAGCAGTTAAAGTCTTTTCACCGCCAGACATTGCATCAATATTAATTAGTTTTTTTCCTTTAGCACTAGCTTCTATCAACAATCCACTATCTAAACCACCTAAAAGTCTTAAGTCAGCCTCTCCTTTCATTAGATCTCTAAAAACAATTTTAAATTCTTCTCTTATACCCTCTAAAGTTTTCATAAAGACTTCTTTTCTTTTTCCTTCTATATCAGCTATTATTTCTAAGATCTTATTTCTCTCTTCAGTTAGTTTATCAACCTTTCCCTTTAATTCATCATAAATGATTTTCTGTTCCTCATACTCTTCTAAAGCTTTCATGTTTATTGCTCCCAAGGCATTTATTCTATCCATTGTTTCCTTGATTCTAGTTTCTAAAACTCTTGGAGACAATTGATAAGTTTCTGTTTTCTTATAATTCTCAAATTCTAGCTTTAGATTTTCCAATTCAGCTTCAAACCTTGCCTTTCTAATTCTTATTTTGTTTATTTGTTCTTGATAAGACATCTTTTCTTCAAATAATCTTTTTCTCTTATTTCTTAATGACTCAAAGTTTTGTTCTAGTTTTTCTCTCTCTTTTTGCATCTCTATTAATTCTTTACTCTCTACTTTCTCTTTTACTGTGAGCTGTTCTAACTCTTTATTTAAACTTATTATCTTATTCTCTGATCCTTCTATTTCTTTTTGAAGCTGAGACTTATGAGAAGAATATTTTTCTATTTCCTCTCTTTTAATAAATGCCTTTTTTCTCGTGTAGTATCCTCCTATAACAGCTCCTGACCTTTCTAATAAATCTCCGTCTAATGTAACAAACCTTGCATTTCCAATACCAAGTCTCTTGGCTGTTGAAATATCATCAACAATTAGAGTGTCTCCAAAAACAAAAGAAAAAGCATTATAGTATTTATTGTTAAATTCTATTAGATCTAAAGCTATTCCAACAACTCCGTCTTCAAAAACAAATTTTTTCAATTTTTTACTGTCTCTAGCCCTTATCTTGTCTATAGGAAGGAATGTTGCCCTTCCTATTTTATTCTTCTTTAAGTATCTAACACACTCTATTGCAACATTTTCATCAGAAACAATTATATCATTTAAATGGGAGCCTGCTGCAACCTCAATTGCTTTTTCATGTTTTTTAGAAACTCTTGATAAAGAGGCTACTGTTCCGTAAACGCCTGTCCATCCAAGACTTAAAACATCTTTAACTGATCTACTAATAGAACCTTCAAGCTCTTTTTGTTTTAAGAATTCCAATCTCTTTATTATATCATTTATTCTTTCAATTTGATTTTTATTCATTCCAATCTTGTCTTTATTTCTTCTGATCTCAGCTTTTATCCTCTCTACCTCTTTTATTATTGCAATGTCTTTGCTCCTATCAAAGAGTCTTTTGGCAATTTGATTCTTCTTATCTTCAATATCATCTAACTCTTTGTCAATTTTTTCTAACTCTTTGTCAATTTTTCCAGATTTTATTTTTTCTATTTTTTCATCAAGTTTTTTTATTGACTTTTCAGCAGCTTTTAATTTTTCTTTTGCTAGTGATGCTCTTAATTTGTCTAAATCAGAAGTTAACTTTTGATACTTTTGAGCAGCTTTTTTCTCGTCTTCCAATCTTCCTAAGTTTGCTCTTTTTTCATTTAAAATTATGTGAGACTCTTTGAGTCTTTCTTCAACTGTTAAAAGTTCTCTTTGCGCTTTATTCCTTTTTTCATCAAATTCTCTGACTCCTGAAATATCATCTATCACTTCCCTCCTCTCTATTGGGCTCATCTCTATTACTTCTGTTACATCTCCTTGCAAAATTATGTTATGACCATCTGGTTTTATTAACGCAGGTCTTAAAATCTCTTGAATTGTTTCTCTTGTTACTGTTCTTCCATTGAGCTTGTAAATAGAAATTCCTTTTTTGTTTATTCTTCTAGAAATAAATATTTTATCGTCTTCAAAAGGAAATTGTTTTGCAGAATTATCAAACCAGAGAGTGATTTTAGCAGAATCTGCTGCTGGTCTTTTTTTTGTTCCATGAAATATCATTTCTAACATTCTGTCTGCTCTTAAACTTTTAGCAGAAGTTCTACCTAAAACAAAACATATGGCATCTAGTATATTTGACTTTCCAGAACCATTTGGTCCACAAATTACAGAAAAATCACTAGGAAAAGTTAACAAAGTCTTTTTAGGAAAAGACTTAAAGCCTTGCACTTCAATCTTTTCTATTCTTGTCATTCTCCCACTAGAATATTAATATATAAAAAATTGTTATGTAATAATAAAAAGATTTATATGAAAATAACTTCCTTTGGCAAAACCACGAAAGGAGAAGACCATCTAGAGAATGAAGATGTTGTTCTCATTGATGATAAATTAAAGCTTTACGCAGTTGCAGATGGTGTTTCTCTTCCATATGGAGGAAAAGAGGCTGCTGAGAAAGCAATCAAATACTTAAAATCTTATTTTAAAGGTGATTTAAGAAAAGCTATTGAAACTGTGAATAAAAAAATTTGTGAAGATAAAATAAAAAATCTGGATATAGGTTCCACAACTCTTACTGCTGGTTTTATCAAAGGAAAATTTATAGTAATTGGACATGTTGGAGATTCTTTTGCTTTTGTTGTTAGAAAAAATAAAATAAAGGAAATAACAATTCCTGATGGCGTTAGAGGAACTGGTATATTATTTCAAGCCATTGGTCAATCATATGTTGATATTCATATTTATGCAGAGGCATTACAAAAAAGAGATTATATCATACTATCTTCTGATGGTATAACAGATGTTTTAAATAATAAAGAGGTTTTGGATTTTGTAAAGAAATATAAAAAACCAAAAGGTATTGTAGAAGCTCTAATCAATAAAACTAAAAATAAACCAAGATCTTATAAAGATGACTTAAGTGTGATAGTTATTTTTGTTCAAAACTTATAACAAATGTTTAGCTAAACTTATTAATTTGGGTTTTCTCATCAAAGTTTTAGCAAAAACAGAAAGTTTTGAGCCTCTAGCAAATTCTATAATGTCTCCTGGTTTTAATATGTCTACTAAATCATTTAAATCCTTATCAGAAAGTTTTTCAACAACTTCTCTTAATTTTTCAATTTTCCTCATTTTTTCTCCTCTTTTTTCCCACCATAATCCATTAAATTTTGACAAAGTTTTTTCAGAAACATCATTTTTCTTTAAACAATCAGAAATAACTTCTGCTGCTAATTGTCCAGAAATTATAGCTTCCTTTATTCCGCCACCATGAATAGGATTAACATGATGAGCAGCTTCTCCACAAACTAAAAATCCATTAGTAACCATATTCTTCTCCATTCCGCCAACAGGAACACAACCAGCATTAACTTCTATTATTGAACCCTTTTTAATTTCAGGATGAGAATTAATGAAATTTTCTAAATAAAATTTTGCAGTTTCTTTTCCAGGTATTACTCCAACTCCTATATTGGCTTTATACTTTCCTTTAGGAAAAATCCAAACATAACCTCTAGGAGCTATTTCATTTCCTAAATAAATATTAATAAAGTCTGAATCAATTTCTATTTCAGACATTTCATACTGTAAACAAGAATCAATAAGATTTAGTTTAGAAACAATTCCTAATGCTTGTTTTCTTAAAGGAGATTCTGCTCCAGTTGCACAAACAATCATTTTTGCTTTTTCTTCAAATTTTTCTCCTAAAAATTCTCCTTTAACCCCAACAAAATAACCATCATCTTTTATTAAACTTGAGATAAATGTATTAACTTGAATCTCTGCACCAGCTTTTATGGCTTTTTCTGCTAACCATTTATCAAAAACTTTCCTATCAAGAACAAAACCCCCATACTCTAAAACAGCTTCAAGATATTTTCCATTTGGGGTATAGATTCTAGCACCTTTAATTTTTTGTGAAATACATTTATCTGGAATTTTTCCTGTCAATTCTTGTGTACTTTCACTCAAACCTTCCCCACATCTTTTCGGAACACCTATCTCTTTTCTTCTATCATACGCTCTTACTGAAAATCCATTTTCTGCTAGTTTTTTTGCACAAGCAGTTCCTGCTGGGCCTGCGCCTATTATGATTACATCCATAAAATCACTTTTTATAATATATTTCAAATTTTCCATACTTATTTTCAATTAATTTCTTAACTTCTTTACCTAATCTTCTGGTAAGTTCTATTTTCTTTTTCCATTTCTTACAAGGGTAATTTAAAATTTCTTCCAATTTTTTCTCAAAATTTTGGGGTTTTATTTTCATTTTTTTAATGTCTCTAAAAGCATGATTTAGATTGAAAAAATATACATTATTCAAAATATAAATAGCTTCAAGCATTTTATAACAAAAAGTACTAATAAAATAATAATTAAACTCAAACCATTCTTTTCTTGTAGCAAACTTTTCAAGTCTTTCATCAAAATTATCATACAAAAAATTAAAAACATGAAATATATCTCTAATTTTTTCTTTGTTTAGTTTTTGGGGTTTTTTAATGATTTTTTTAGGGTCAAAAAGAACATTGGAATAATAAAGAGTAAAATTATTAAACTTTCTTTTTATATTATCAATATAAAGTATATTAATTTCTACTCCTTTGTAAAAGAATATATCTCTATTTCCAAATTTTAAACCAGTATTTTTAACTTTATCTGCGAATTTAAAGATTTTTTTTATCCTCTCTTTTTTTGGTATTTGTTTTTTAACAAGAACGCCTAAATCAACATCAGAGTATTTATCTATTCCTCCATAAACAGCAGAACCTTGAAGAAGTATTGCCAAAACTCTTTTATCTTTTTTAAACTCCATTTTGTCTACAATTTCTTTAGCTATTTGTTTTAGATTCATTTTTTTACTCTTCTCTTTATTGTAATAATTACCAAATCATAAACTACGATTATCAAACATGAAATAATAAAAGATACTAAAAAATAATAAAAAATTAAAAATGCAATAGGATTTATTTCTCCAAAATATTTTGAAAATAAAGAAAGGTATATACTGTACGGAATTAATTCTTGTTTAAAAACAAAAAAAACAATTAAAAAAAGGAGAGTAAATATTAAAGTCATGAACAATTTTCTTCCATCATAAAAAAATTCTAGTAAGCTAGTCATTTTTCCACTTTTATTGCATTTATAGGACAAACTTTTTCACAAATACCACATAAATTACATAGGTTTTCATCAAATATTATATGTTCTTTTAGTTTTAAGGCTCCAAATGGACATACTGAAACACAACCTCCACATCGCATACATTTTTTATTATTTATAAACCATGCCATATTATCAACAACCATATAAACTATAAAATACTGAAAAAAATATAAATTATATGAACTTAAAGCCTTTTTTATTAATAGTTTTATTATTATTAATATTATTATCTTATCCTGTTTATGCAGATATCTTTCAAGATATAAGTAACTTTTTTGCTTCAGTATTCAATCCAATAATCTCATTCTTTAATTCTATATCTAGTGTGTTATTTCCAAAACCTACTCCAATGGATGGCGGTGGAGGTGGAGGCGTTGGTGGAAGTCGTCCGCCTACAGGATGTTCAGGTAGTATGTCATTCTCAATATCAGGAAAAGATACATGTGATGTTAAAGCAACCATCACAGCTAAAAGATGTGATAAGAAACCATACTCGATAAAAGACAATGGAAACACCAAATGTTCAGGAACTGTATCGGGTAACAGCACAACTATAGACTGTGAGTGGACAGTCATATCTGGTAGTTATACTTACAGATTATATGTAGATGATAAGTACAAAACCTCTAAATCTGTTACTTGTTCTGAAACGCCCCCATGTTCTGCCTCTTTATATTTAACATCAACAGGAGTTGATGAATGCACTATAACAGCCACTGTTAATACCGAATACTGTAATGGTAAAACATATGAAGTAAAAAATGGAGGTAGCAAATGCTCAGGAACAATAACTGACGATAGCACTAGCTTGAATTGTGAGTGGCAGGTTTCATCTGGCAGTTATATATATGAATTATATATTGATGACATTCTTGAAGCATCTAAGCCTGTCACATGCTCTGCATCAACATGTACATGTAGCAATTGGCAGGATATAGGTTGTAGTGGAGGAGACTGTACTTCTAATCAAATGTATCAAACAAGATCATGCAGTCCTTCTGGGTGTGATACAGAAGAGAGATGTCAACCAGATGCAAGTTGTGAAACTATATCAGATTGTGATTCTCAATGCAAAGCACAAGAATTTGCTTCTGGAATTTGTAGACCTAGTATGAATGGAGAACTTATTTTCCGTTCTGGTTTTGAATCAGGTGTTTATCTTGACAATCCAACAACAGAAGGTGGTAATCAATGGTGGCAATGGTTAAGAGGAGAGGATGAAGGATACACTTGGACAACAGACCTTCCATCACAATATGATTATGGAAGCCGTTTTCAATATCTAGTTTCATCAAGTCATACTCAAGATGAACTAAATGATTATGTTGAGACACGAATCGATGATGTGACTGGACCTTATGGTACACCTACAAAAGCTCTCTATATGGATGTGAAAAATGACGATCCTATTAATCCAGGTTTAACTCGTAACCAATACAATGTGTATCTGGGCAATAGTCTTTCAGAAGCGTATGTTCGTTATTGGATAAAAATCCAACCAAACTTGAAAGATGTTATGCCTGAATCAAGTGGCTGGCGTATGATAATGGAGTGGAAAGAAACTGATAATGATTATCGTTGGAACATTCACATCCAAAAGGATTCTAGTGGAAATTTATACTGGTATACTCAAGCACAATGGGGAACCTTGGGAGATTCACCACAACATTGGAAAATAATAAGTTATGATCCACCACCAGAATCTGTTTTGGGAGAATGGGCTCTTCTTGAAGTATATTGGAAACATAGCACAGGCAGTGATGGTCGAGTTTGGGTTGCTGTAAACGGTCAAACAGTAGCTGATTATTATGGTCAAAACAAAAATGATAATGATATATTTGGATGGAATTTATTCAAAGTTTATACTGGTCCTTCACATCTTGCTTTAGGTAAACATTATCAATGGATAGATGATTTCGAACTTTGGAGTGGAAT
>JABAOF010033909.1_pt2 | contig 18429 bp, 18 predicted proteins | sample 7062171 | NCBI WGS metagenome assembly JABAOF01 (sample SAMN14538628, study PRJNA623070) | marine sediment metagenome | biome: marine biome [ENVO:00000428]; feature: marine pelagic biome [ENVO:01000023]; material: deep marine sediment [ENVO:00002113] | place: India: Gulf of Khambhat ...
TATCTTCCGGCGTCGATGAAGAAAAAATATTACACGCCGAAAGAGAGCGGTTGTGAAAAAAATATCAGGCACTATTTACAAAAGTTAGAAAGCTTGATACAAAAGAGCAAAACTGTCAAAGACAGTGGCGTAGAGAAGGATATGTAAATGGACAAAGCACAGTTGCGCCGGAAGCTACAGAACTGCCTGCTTGCTATACCATCGGAGCAGAGGAATGAAAAAAGCCGGAAAGCATGTCGGAATTTGCTTTCGATATCAGAATTTCAAAGTGCATCGACGGTTATGATGTATTTGTCTCTTCCGCACGAGGCTGATACATCCGAGGCAATACTGCATGCCTGGCAGCTCGGCAAGGTAGTAGCGGTTCCGAAGATTTCCTGGCAGCAAAGGCATATGATGCCGGTGCAGATACATTCACTGGAAACAGGTTTTTCAACGAGCTCGTCCGGTCTGCGAAATCCGATAGCGGGCTTGCCGATGCCGTTTGAAGAGATTGATATGGTGGTTACACCGGCGGTAGGGTTCGACAGGAAGGGCAATCGGCTTGGGCGTGGTGGTTCCTATTACGACAGGTTCTTCGCAAACGCCGAGCTTAATGCCGCCAGATGCGGCTTTGGTTTTGCAGAGCAAATTGTTGAGACGATACCGGTGACAGAGCATGATGAGCCGGTGGATTTTTTAGTAACGGATGAGGAAATAATATACTGTAGGGAACCCCGCAAGGCAGGGACCCGATAATGGGAAAGGAGATTGAGATGGCCCGTCGTTATCACCGCCCCCGACGCAGACGAAGAAATGTAAACTGGATATATATAATTCCGATTTTACTTGTTGTCGCTGTGGGGATTGCTTATAAATATGGTCCTTTCGGCAAAAACAAAGATCAGTACGATACTACCGGTATAACAAACAGTGCCGAGGCCAATGTGCCGGAATTGAAGGAAACAGAGCAGGAGATAGTTAGGGAGCCAAAGCAAGAGCCGGAGCGTACGCCGGAACCATTGCCGGAGCTCCCGACTGAGTCTGCACCGGAGCCGATTTTGTCGGAGGTTGTATCGAAACCGAATTTGCCTGAGATTATATCGGTGCCGGATGTTGAACCTAATCCGGAGGCGGCGGAGTTGATTGCCGAAGCTACGGCGCTGCTGAGCGAAAAACCCAGCAGGGTTATAGACGCCCGCAGCAGGCTAAAAGAAGCGTTACGAATACCTATGAACATCCAGCAGCGGACATTTGTGAAGGACCAACTGTCCGAGCTTGCTGATAAATGGCTGTTCAGCAGGGAGATTTTCCCAGATGATAAGCTTTGCGGGAGTTTACTGGTCAAGCCGGGCGACCAGCTTAGAGTGATAGGCAAGCAATTTAAGATACCCTACGAGATTCTGATGGAGATTAACAACATCCGCCAACCCCAAAACCTGCGAGCGGGCGAAACAATAAAAGTTATCGAAGGCCCATTCCATGCGAAGGTGTATCGTTCGAGTTTTAAGATGGATTTGTATCTTCAGGAGACTTTCGTTCGCAGTTTTCGTGTCGGTCTGGGTAAGCCCGGCAGCGAGACGCCGACGGGACTTTGGCGGGTCAAAACCGGTGGGAAGCTGGTAAAACCGGTCTGGACGAATCCGCTCGATGGCAAGACATATTACCCTGAAGACCCCGATTATCCTTTAGGCTCGAGATGGATAGGTCTGGAAGGGCTTGAAGGGGCAGCTAAGGGCAGGAGCGGCTTTGCCATTCACGGCACAAAGGACCCGGAACAAATCGGCACCGCAGATTCACAAGGATGTATTCGTCTGCATAACGGTGATGCGATACTACTCTATAATTTATTTGAGGAAGGCTTATCGACAGTGGAAGTGGTGGAGTAAGGCCTTTTTCCTTTAAATCACAAAAATTGGGGCTCAAATAACAGATTGTTTTTTCAGCTATGTGTATTAGTCATCAATAGATGGTTTCAATTGGGCGGAGCAGAAGTATAACAATCATCCAGTTATTAAAATTGAAGAATAAGTACCCAAACTTAGAAGTCTTTGCCCATAGTCAAACAAGTCGTTCCTGTTCTGAGGCCTCTTTATTGAGTGGACAATCCTGTTCGATGTGAGTTAAGCTCCTATAAGCTCTTGATGGGATCACCGAAAAATTTTATTAAAATTCAAAAAATTTTTGTTGACTTTTTAGAAAATAACGTTATATTTTATATTGAACCACTGAAAGCGTGGATGCGCTGTAGGTGGTGTTTTTATTTTGGGTAACAAACAACTCCATAACAATCGTCATGTGAGGCCTCCAAATTCAAACTGTCTTTAAGCCTCTCCATCCAGTCTATCACTTTACTTTTATCCACTTTTGCGGTCATTCTTTTTGGCAGTTTTGCCACACCCAAGTCTAAGCTCTTATACATATATGCTACATATGCAATTAAATCAGCTATTTGTATAAAATATGATTCCTTCGAGTCTTTCGGTAAAGGGTCTTCAATTAAAGACTTAATTTCTTGCCTATAAAGATACGGGCCAAATCTTGATGGTATGAAATTAATTCTCTGAATTTTACGAGATGTCTTCCTCATTTTACCTATTCTACCCTCGTCCGTGATAATGATGAATTTCTTCGCAGGATCGAGCTTGGTTAAATCGTTTTCTATTCTTTGTATCGAATAAGTTAAGGCACTGTTAAGGACAAGGTAATCCGCTGTTTTGATGGCTTTTTTATTTATAACTACATTCACTATTCTCAAATCCAGTTGGGCAATGAAATCGCAGTAAAGGTCGGCAATTAAGATTCTACTATTGTCAGAAAGATTATATTTTTTATAGGGGTTCTTATTAAGAAGAAACCTGTTTGTGCTGAGTTCAAGACCAATTGGAAGTCCAAAATCTTTTTTCAATTGTTGTCTGAACGAGCGTACTGCTAAATATGTGTCCTTCCAGTTTAAATAGTGTAAATATACAGAAGAAAGCACAAACAAAGGCGAAGAGAAATTTGGGTATCCGTCATCACCAGATTCGTCGAAATACGAAATAAACATATTCCACATACGCTCCTAAAAATCTTTTCACAACTTACTCAGGCCATTCTTTCCAAAAGGATCTTGTTTGCGTAAAAAATTCACTTCTTTCTCTTATTTTAGCGATTTCTCGAGGATAAAATTCATCAAGTTCATCGCACATTTGGAGCATCCAATGTTTTCTTTTTAATCCTCTATCTATTTTAATATTCCTCGAGTTGGCTATTTGAATTTGTCCCCAGCCTAATGCACCGATTGTGAGACAACTCCAGTCAAGATTTTCAATAGGCACAAAATGTACGTCAAGCACGTTTATATCGAGGTTTAGGATTTTATACCGGACAATCAGCAAGGTGAAATAGTCTTTTTCCTCAAAGTCTTTGTTATAGTAAAGTTGTGCTAATCTATGTACAGATGTTAAGTTTGGCATATTGAACTTTGTTTCAACATTATGTGTCTTGACATCTATTACGTAGTAATTATCTTCTTTATCTTCAAAAGCTATGTCAGCCATCGAACGCCGTGCAAAGTCGGATGAATACTGTTTGCAATAGTCAGTCACAACACTTTCAAAATTGGACGCTATGATACTCTGGATTGCATCGCCGATAGCTCGCGTACTACTCACGGTTGAGCTTGAAAGGAACGTTTTTTCCCTGCCAATCAAACCCTTTACTTTCTTTTCTATGTCTAAATATCTATCGTCCAAGAAGATCGACATTAGAAAAATCCTAAAATAAAGTCTTTGCCGAGTCCTGACTTTTTTTCTTCTTTTTATCTAACTGTTGTATGTTGAGTGTGTTTCTTTCCCAGAACACGCCATCACTGTATCCCTGAATTGTTGTATCAAGCTCAGCCAAATGCAGGCGTTTTGCAGCGAGGAGGCAATATTCGGATTCAATCTCAATCCCAAGAAATTTACGACCTAATTTTTTAGCCGCGACGAGACTGCTGCCGACGCCCATAAAGGGATCGAAGACAAAGCCGTTTTCGTTTGTGCTTGCTAAAATCAATTTTGCTAAAAGTTTTTCCGGTTTTTGTGTGGGGTGGTCTGTGTTCTCCGGCATCGACCAGAAGGGTACTGTAATATCGTTCCACAAATTTGATGGATGGGTCAGGCGGAACTGGCCGTCGGATGTGTTGAGCCAGTCTTTTGGTTCGCCGTTTGTGTCGGTATATGGCGCCATTACCCTTCGTTTTAGTTTAACGCTTTTAACATTGAATACGTAGTCATCAGAGACGGTGGCGAACCAGATGTCTTCGGAAGCGTTTTTCCAGTTTCTTTTTGCGCCTCTGCCTTTTTCCCTCTCCCAGGTGATTCGGTTTCTAACTTTGAGAAACTTATCCAGGACAAGATGGGCCGCTGTCGATGAGTACCACTCAGAGCAAACATAGACCGATGCAGTGTTTTTAAGCGTGGGCATTAGCTTGACCAGCAGATTTTCGAGCCATTCGGCGTATTTGGTAATGCTCTTTTTTCTAAAGGTAGTTGAGCTGAAGGTTTTGGTAAGGTTATAGGGCGGGTCCAGGAGCAGCAGGTCAACAAAGCTCTCCGGCAGGAAACCAAGTGCTTCAAAAGTATTCTGGTTTACTATTTTGTTCGTGATGGTATTTATGTTCGCAGGTTTGGAAATGCGAATTAAGTCCTTGTGATAACGCTCTGCCTCTGCCTGGCTGAGTGTTATTGTTCGATTTCTATGTGCCCGGACCTTATTCACACCGCCGACCTCGGTAGTTTCAATAGGTTCTGTTTTAAGCTGATTCTTTTTTTGCTTTTCGTTTTGCTGTGAACAGTTTGGCTTTTCCATCGACGATATCGCGTGTAATCACATATTTTGCCGGTTTTTGCTCTTCGGGAAGCTGGTACATCAGGTCAATCATCAGCTCCTCGGTGATTGCCCGCAGTGCCCGGGCACCGGTGTCACGCTGGAGGGCTTTCTGTGCTAATGCGTGTAAGGCATCTTCTGTAAACTCAAGCTCGGCATTTTCCATCTCGAAAAATCTTTGATACTGCTTGCACAGCGCATTCCTCGGCTGGGTAAGTATGTCTATAAGCGCATCTTCATCGAGAGTTGTGAGAGTGGTAATTACGGGAAGCCGGCCAACCATTTCGGGAATCATTCCATACTCGATAATATCTTCCGGTACGACCTGTTGTACAATGTCGCTGTACTCGGTTTTTTCATCGGTTTTTCCGGCCAGCTCGGAATCGAATCCTATCATTTTTTTGCCGAGCCGTTTCTTGATAATATTTTCCAGACCTACGAAGGTTCCGCCACATATAAAAAGTATCTGCGTAGTATCGATTTGTATGTAGGATTGCTCCGGATGCTTTCTTCCGCCCTGGGGAGGGATGTTGGCGGTGGTTCCTTCGAGCATCTTTAACAGTGCCTGCTGGACGCCTTCTCCGGAGACGTCACGGGTGATTGAGATATTCTGAGATGTTTTACCGACCTTGTCTATTTCGTCGATATAGACGACGCCTCGCTGGGCTGCTTCTATATCGTAGTCAGCGGACTGGAGCAATCGCAGCAGGAAGTTTTCAACATCTTCACCGACGTATCCGGCCTCGGTAACGGTGGTCGCATCGCATATTGCGAACGGCACTTCCAGCTTATTGGCAAGTGTGCGGGCCAGGAGTGTTTTGCCGGAACCGGTCGGGCCGATTAAAAGAACATTGGATTTGTCTATCTCGACGTCGCTGTCGTCGCTGTCAGTGTGCATCAGGCGTTTGTAGTGGTTATGGACAGCAACAGAGAGATATTTTTTGGCGTGTTCCTGGCCGATTACATACTGGTCCAGATATTCTTTTATTTCTTTGGGTTTGGGCATTTCTTCGAGGCTGACGCTGGCCATGCCGGTTCGTTTGCGGTTTTGCCGGATGATATTGTGGCACAGCTCGACACATTCCGGGCAAATATAGACTTTGTTGGGACCCTCTATGAGCGTGTCAGCCTGAGTTGCCGGTCGGCCGCAGAAACTGCAAATCGCCTTTGGTTTTTTAGTATTTGATTGCTTGGCCATTTTTTAGCTTCCCAATCACAATTTGTTTTTTCTTGCCTGTTTTTAGATATTGTAGCTGAATGTGTGTGTTTACACAAGTTATTTACTGTTCCTGAAGATTGTTTGTGCTGCTAAAAAGTCTCGTATTAAGTAAAAGTAGATGATTGCTGGCAAATCACCAATAGAGCGTTTTACATGCGGGTTTTTTCAGTCAACCAGCTCACGCTCGATATCTTCCAGTGATTTACCCTTTGTTTCAGGAAGCTTGATAAAGATAACAACGAACCCGATGACACAGATAACACCATACAGCCAGAAGGCCCCGTGAGCACCGAGGCCACCTTTCAGATAAGGGAATGTCAAGGTCAGGGCCGTGCAGCCAACCCACAAACTGAATACGGCCACGGACATAGCCGCACCGCGTATTCGATTCGGGAATATCTCTGAGATGACCACCCAGGTAATCGGCGCCAGGGACATCGCATAACAGCCGATAGCTGAGACCACCAGGATTAACATGTGAATTCCGGTACTTTTGAAAAAGTAACCCATACCTAATATTGCATAGATGCCAGCCAGCCCGCCTGCACCAATCAGCATAAGGATACGCCGGCCAAATTTATCTACTGTATAAATCGCCACGAATGTGAATATCAGGTTCACCACGCCTGTTATTACGATGTTGAACAGAATATCGCTGACGCCATAACCAGCGGCTGCGAAGACCTCCTGGGCATAATTAAAAATCACGTTGATACCGCACCACTGCTGGAGAACAGCTAAAAATACACCCAATATGACAATTCTGCGCAGCTTCGGCTCAGCTAAGTCCCGGAAGTTGACTTTGGCAATCTCTTCACTTGCAAGAGTGTTTTTGATGTCCCTGATTCTTAAGTCGGCGTATTGACTGCCGCCCACTCGGCGGAGAATCTTTGCAGCCGGCTTGTCTCTGCCGTACTTTACCAGCCAGCGCGGGCTTTCCGGCACAAAGAACATCAGCAGAAAGAACAGAAATGCCGGGACTGTTTCGGCCCCGAACATCCATCGCCAGCCGTATTGTCCGTTCCATGAGTTCAGGATATATTCCGTGCCCGCTCCTTCCGGTACATCCCGGGCAATCAGCATGTTGATAATCTGGGCGGCGAGAATGCCTATTACAATAGTGAGCTGGTTTATAGACACAAATCTTCCCCGCATACGGGCCGGAGAAATTTCTGCGATATACATTGGGGAAAGATTCGAAGCCAGTCCGATTCCTATTCCCCCGATGATACGGAACACATTAAAGAAGAGAAAATTTTTGGCAAGAGCGGTGCCGACAGCGGATATGGTAAAAAGAAGACCGGATAAAATAAGCAGCCGCTTGCGGCCTGATTTATCGCTGATTATCCCGGACAAAACAGCACCTATAAGACAGCCCACCAGGGCACTGCTCTGTGCCCAGCCCCGCAAAAAAGGTGTTTCGTCAGTAATTCCAAAGTAAGGCTCGTAAAACGGCTTGGCTCCGCCAATCACCACCCAGTCATAACCGAATAACAATCCCCCCATCGCGGCGACAAGGCAAACCAGCCATATAAAGGCCATATTATAGTTGACCTGATGATTCAATGTCGATTGAAGTTGTTCTCTGGAGTTCATATCGCTTTAATACCGATCGTTTGGTTCTTGTTTGAGAAGATTCCTGATAAGCTTAATGTCCGAGGATTCCTCTGGATTGAAGCTGTCGCTGTCCATGTACCTAAGCAGACTATACAACATCTGCCTTGCCACGGGCCGTGTATCAAGATTACTCTTTAGGTCGATGCTGCAGATAAGGAGCTTGCCATTGCCTATTCTCGCCTCAAAGAGCAGGCCGAGTCTTCGGTTGGTGTTCCAGTCGTCGATGACCTGTACAATTGGCCGAAGGCTCGGCGTGAACTTATCGAGAACCATGAATCTGGATTTGGTCACGAGGTCCCACCACTGCCAGTTGCTGTGAAATTCGGTCGGGAATTGTGCCAGAGCGGGATGTTTCGGATTGCATAGAATGCCCAAAGTGTGTGGTGGCTGTCTCCGAGTCCAGGCCGTGTTCCAGAAGATTGAAGTAAAGCCCGCGGGGATGTCACTGTCAATCGAATCTAAGGGAGGCATCAGCAGCACTTTCTTGCCGGATTCGAGGGCGGCCGATACCTGCTCGTCCAGGCACTCGGCAATCAGCAGATTCTCAGGCACCTCAGCGTACAGATCGGCCGGATAGACCCAAATATCCCAGTGGTTTGTAAAGGGTGTGTCTTTTATTGAGACCGTTACTATGAGCTTTGCCGGTGGGGCGACGTTTGCGAGCGGCACTTCGATATTTCCCAGTTGAATACCATTGCCTACAGGGACGGTAAGGGCCGGTAGTTGTCCCGATGCTATTTTTCGCCCGTCAGTATATTTGACGGACCAGGCGGCAACGGCACCCCGTAGCGGAGCCGGGCCGAAGTGAGCGATTTCAATATCAGCACTGAATGTTTCAGCCGTTGTCCAGGTGCGTTTTTTCATCCGCAGAAGCGGTACGGTTTCACTGCAGTAGCGATGATGCTCCTGTGGTTCGATGTATCCTTTGGAGTCCCAGAAGGCATCGAGGATGCCGACTAGGGCCGTTCCCTGGCCGGGGAAGTCGTGAATATCGAGTAGTTGAAAGCCGCCGAAACCGGGGGTCCGCAGGGCGGATTCTATCTCCTGTTTGTACAGCATGGCCTGCAGTTTGCCGGAGGCCATCAGGAAATCCTCGGCCTGGTCGAGCATGTGATGCTCGGCGAGTGAATCGCGGACAATCTCAAAATTAAGGGCACGAAGGACGCCGGTGTATTTTTTGATTTCCTTGAGATTGGGAAACACACACCACTGTCCGATTTCGTGGCCGACAACAGGGACATCATATTTTTCGACAAATTCCCGGTAGTCCGTGAGTGTTTCGGGCTGTTCGGCGTTGAAACGACTTTTGAGGCCCGCCCCCCAAAGATGGCCGCGAGGATTGAAATCGCTGTGATACTGATTTTCGGGAATAATGGGCCAACCGGCCGCACTTGTATAAAGCCGGCGGGGGTCTTTGGCTTTCCAGTAGTTCAGCAGGTCTCNNTTCAGGATACGGTCGCCCTCGTCATAAATAAATTTATCGATGGCTTTACCGTCACCGATTGTTGTCCAGGCGGGACATTCGACATGAAAGGTAAATCCCATACGGTCGGCGGCCACGAACGCCGCCTCGGGTGGGCACCATGAGTGGAAGCGCATGTGATTCAGTCCGTGTGCCTTTGCGGTTCGGAAAATCCGCAGCCATCCGTCAACACTCATATCCGGATAGCCGGTCAGCGGGAAGATGCAGCACTCAAGTGTGCCGCGCAGAAAGGTTAGACGGTCGTTGATACTGAATTGTGTGCCTTTTGTGCTGAACTTGCGCATCCCGAAGGTGACGGTCTGCTGGTCGGAAAAAACAGCTTTTCCGGCAGTAGCTGTGAGTGATACGGCCATCTTGTACATTGCGGGTGAAAATTCATCCCACAGCAGCATATTCTCGCCCAGATGATAGTCCACTTCGAGTATCGTCTGAGGCCCTGAGCAGGTAAAATCGACGGCCTTGACCGCCACCTTGTGCTTTCGCTCGGTATTGTAACTTTCGGCGCCAAGTATAAGCGTTCCGGCGGCCTCCCGGCCTGTGGAATTGCCGATGGTAATATTGAGCTTTGCCGATTTATTTCGTACATCCGGATAGACCTGGACGTCGCTTAGCCATATTTTGTCTGTGGCCTGCAGCTCTATCCGGCCGATTATGCCGTTCCAGTTTGTCTGGGTGTGGTCGCTGACAGAGTGGGCATTTATTCCGACGTTATATTTAATCGAGTTGTCGACACGAATAGTCAAGAGATGTCCACCCGGTGTCATCACGTCACTAAGGTCGTACACGTGGGGCGTGCAGAGGCTGTCCCGGGCGCCGACAGCAACATCGTCCACCCAGACTTTTGTTTCCCAGTGACAGCGTTCCAGGAACAGGATAATTCGCCTGCCCGTCCAGTCCTCAGGGATGTCGAGCCTTTTCTGATACCAGGCAGGCCCTAAGTAATGTTTCATAGGCGTCAGCCAGAAGGGAATTTTCACGGCGCCGGGCTGTCTGTACTTTTCATACTTATCTTCTGTGAACCACGAGCGGTCCACAATCTGCCCGGTCCATTTGGTATCGACGGAAATATCGTCGCCATAGCCGTTCTCAGGGACCGAGCCGGGCAGCTTGATACGGTCGGTCAATATGCTCTTGTACCATTTCTTTTGTTCGCCGATGTTCTGCGGGTCCAGCCGAAAGAACCATTGACCTGCTAAAGACATGACCTTTCGCTGCCGACTTTGCTCCTCTATCAGCTTTACCTGTGAATCCGCTATTTCTTGGCAACCGGCACATATCACCATTATTGCCGCGGCTGCAATTATAACCGGAGGTCTGAGAATCTTATCCATCAATCTGGCTCCTTCTCATAAGCAGCTTTATAAAACCACTTTATAAAAAACAATACGAGGTGTCATTGTAATTGCAACAGGGTTGTTCAGGCCATCTTTATTTCGCTTTTTTGTGCGTTAGCTGGCTTCTGTTAAGCGAGAAGATGTAGATGACCTCGTTATCAATATTGATTATTTTGTAAGTTACCTGCGGGTCAGGTAGGTTGGTATCAAATTGGAGCAGTCCGAATGAGCATTTCTTATTATAGCCAAATAGAGAGCCGGCCATTACTTTGTGGGTGTGTATGTTAGTCAGTTTCGAGCTTTCGAATTCGTAGAGTGGGTATCCGTTCGGCCGGTCAATCTTCCAGATGTCGGAGCGGTGGCGGTCGGCCGAAATAAGAATAACGCCGTTGATCCTGTTGGCTGCGAGAAAAGAAAATATTTCTTCACGCTCGTCCCTGTATCCCTGCCAGGGGTCGCGGCTGCCGGGCTTGGCGCCATAGGCCCAGGGCACAGGCGAGGCGAGAACCTTGAAGATGGCCTTCGAGGACCTCAATTTGTTAAATAACCATCTTTTCTGAACGGAGCCCAGCATAGAGGGATTTTTAACCCTGGATTTGGTGCGATAATAGCGGCCATCTAACATAAAGAAGTCAACGTCACCGATTGAGAAATCGAACCAGCAGCCGGGCTGATTTTCTCCTCCGGCGTAATAAGGATTGTTCCAGTTGTTGGTAAAAGTCTGCCAGACTGGGATCTTCCATTCGGGTTTGCGGATTTCCGGTCCGCCCCCGGCATCGTTGGTGGTGAAATCGTGGTCGTCCCAGATGGCATATATAGCTGTGGAGGCGGTGAAATCACAGAATTCAGGGCGGCTCTGGCGGCGGTAATAGCAGTATTGCTGGACGGCTTGTCTTGTCGGATAGTCGATATAAACATTGTCACCGAGAAAAAGAAATGCCGAGAGATTATGAGTCGTAATCGTGTCCCACATTCTTTCGTGCTGTGGCGTGAAGCCGGCCCCACCGCCGAAGCCAATCCAAAATCTGCTTTTTATGCCGGAAGCGGGAAACGTGCGGAACGACCATAATCTTGGTTCAATATTGCCGTCCACGAGCAGTTTGTAGTAATACCGGGTGTCGGGCTTCAAGCCCTGGACGGCAACCAAGGCTGTGAAGTCTTTGGCTTTGTTTGTCTTGACGACAGTGGAGCCAAGGGCAGGGACCATTTTTTTTGAGTTGCTGACGAAGACCTGCACTGGTACCTCATTGGCTGTGCGTACCCAGAACTTCGCGCTGGTATCGGTAACGCAGCCGAGCATAGGGCCGTGCAGGAGCTCGCCGCGATGTTTTTTCGCCAATGCCTTAAACTCAGCGCTGCCGGTCAGAGGTTTTAACAAGTCTCTGGGGCCGGCGAGAAAACGGCTGAAGGGCAGTCCCGTATCAACGGCCTGTTTGGCATAGCCAAGAGCTTTGTCGATGTCGCCTTTTTGTGCATAAGCGACCGCCATAACATACATGGATTCGAGGTCTTTTGGGTTTTTATCAAGATATTTTTCCGAGTCTTTTATGGCGGCATCGTACTTGCCGTCCACGATTTGGGCGATTGAATTTCTGGCCAGCGTCTTGTATTGCTCCTGGGCGCAGGTGGCAGGGACGAATAAGAATAACGTCAGGTATATAAGCAGCAATATTCGTGATTCGAGGCTCCGATTCATTTTGTTCCTCCGAGTCACAGTTATTTGTGCTTTTTTACTCAGACCTTGCAACATGCTTTGACAAATTCGGCGCCGCGGCGAAGGGCTTTGGTGTTTACCGGCAAAGTTTTATGGTACCGCCTGGCAAGGACATCGGGCAGGGCTTGTGCCGCCCCATCGGGGGTGAGGTGTCCTCGCTTTTGTAAATATGCGCCCAGAGCCACCATATTGGCGCTCTTCTGACTGCCTAATTCGACGGCCAATTCATCAGCAGGCACCGGAACTATCTCGATAGAATCGTCCAGTTGTGGCTCAGTGTCAATGAGGGAGCTGTTCATTATTAACAGGCCGCCGTTTTTGAGACGCGGGCCGAATTTGTTCAGCGAGGCCTTGTTTAAAACAATTAGCGAGTCAGGTTTGGCGACGGCGGGGCAGGCGATTTTTTTCTCCGCGATAACGACCATACAGTTAGCGGTGCCGCCTCGAACCTCGGCGCCGTAGGAGGGCATATAGGTTACCTCGAGGCCTCGCTCCATAGCAGTCTGGGCCAACAGTCTGCCGGTCAGCATAATTCCCTGTCCACCGAAGCCGGCAATAATGATCTCTTCGTAAAAACTATCTCCTGTCATTCTCGCCCCTTCAATCTCCCCAGGGGGAAAACTTTTGTCATTTCCTTTTCCGTCCATTCCATCGCGTCGGCCGGTTTCATTCGCCAGTATGTCGGGCAGGGGCTGAGCAGCTCAACGAGCGAGAGGCCTTTTGCGTTGTTTTTTTGTAATTCGAAAGCGTGTTTTACAGATTTTTTGGCTTTGCGGACCTGAGATACGCTGCTGAGCGCACAGCGCTCGACATATATTGCGCCCGGTAACAACGCTAAGACTTCAGATACTTTCAGCGGATAGCCCTCGGCGGCAGGGTTTCGGCCCTTCGGTGTTGTTGCTGTTACCTGGTTAATCATCGTTGTCGGCGCCATCTGCCCGCCTGTCATTCCAAATACGGCGTTGTTGATAAAGATAACGGTTATCTGTTCAGCTCTGTGGGCGGCGTGAATAATTTCGGCGGTTCCAATTGCTGCCAGGTCGCCGTCGCCTTGATAGGAGAAGATTATTTTGTCGGGATTTGTCCTTTTCATACCTGTAGCCACGGCTGGTGCTCTGCCGTGCGCTACCTCTATCATATCGACGTCGATATAATCATACTCCAACACCGCGCATCCTACCGGTGCTATACCTATAGTGCGGTCATGTATGTCAAGCTCATCGATAATCTCGGCAATCAATCGATGAGCAATACCGTGCCCGCATCCGGGACAATAATGCGTCGGACAATCTTTGAGGGTCGGTGTTCGTGTAAATACTGTTCTCATATTTCATATTTACCCCCGGTTTTACCGGGGGTTTTCTCATCGCGCATTTTTTAACGTTAATTGTTTAATTTTATCGAGCAGCTCATCAATGGTCGGCACTCCGCCTCCGGGTCGGCCGTGAAGTAAGACCGGTGCTTTTCCGGCTACCGCCAGTTTTACATCCTCGACCATCTGGCCTGCGCTCATCTCGACGGTCAGGAAGATACGAAACCGTAAAGGTCCGGCTTTGACGGATTCGTCGGCGGCCCTGCTGATTTGCTCTGTTGGAAACGGCCATAGGGTAATGGGACGTATCCAGCCGACCTTGATTCCTTCTTCTCTGGCCCTGGCCACCGCCCCTTGCACTATCCTTGCCGCGACGCCGTATGCAATAACTATTATTTCGGCATCGTCAACTTCGTATTGCTCACAAAGCACTTCGTTTTTTTCTATCTGCTCGTATTTGGCCTTGAGCTTATTGTTGTGTTCTTCCAGCACACCTTCCTTCAGCCATAGTGAGCGGACGATGTTTTGCTCTCTGCCTTTGGCGCCGGTCAAGGCCCAGTCTTTAGGAGGTAGTTCTCGCCTTGGTTTTTTCTCTAATACTATCGGCTCCATCATCTGTCCTAAGATACCGTCGGCCAGAATCATAACGGTTATTTGATACTGGTCGGCCAGGTCGAATGCCAGCGGCATACAATCGACCAGCTCCTGTACGCTCGATGGTCCGAGGACGATGGTTCGGTAATCTCCGTGTCCGCCGCCGCGAGTGGCCTGGAAGTAATCGCTCTGTGATGGGGCAATGTTGCCCAGGCCCGGTCCGCCCCGCATTACATTGACGACCACCGCCGGCAGCTCGGCGCCGGCCAGATAGCTTATTCCCTCCTGCATCAGGCTGATGCCGGGACTGGATGAGCTTGTCATAGCCCTTTTGCCGGTGGCCGAAGCCCCGAATACCATATTAATCGCGGCCAGCTCGCTTTCGCTCTGCAGAAAGACACGGCCTTCCTCGGGCATTCTTCTGGACATATAGGCGGCGATTTCGTTTTGAGGCGTAATCGGATAGCCGAAGTAGGCGTCACAGCCGGCAAGAATGGCCGCTTCTGCAAGGGCCTCATTGCCGCACATTAGAACCCTCTCGCTCACGCTTTCTCCTCAATTAGACTCGGTTTACTCTTTTTGCTTGGCTCAGTTACTATTTCTATCTTGTCGGTATCGTCCCGATACACCTCGATTACTACGTCCGGGCAGATAATTGCACAGGCGGCACAGCCTGTACAGTCGGTATTGTTTGCTCCCTCGACTACGCTCGGGATAGGCTGGGCCGGGAAGTAACCGGTTTTATTGGATTTTTTGGAGATGACGATGCAGCTTTTCGGACATACTACTACACACAAGCCGCAGCCTTTGCATCGTTCGGTATCAATAACTATTTTGCCAGCCATTGTTTCCTATTGCGTATATCGTATTTAGCCCCCAGTTTCACTTGGGGATTCCTATGCAAAAACTGCATTCTAACAGGACTGAATGCTGCTGTAAAGTGAAAAGGAAATGAATTTGTCTCTCGTGAACCCCATTGGAAATCCCAGAGCGGAGAAGAATGTAGAATAAAAGACGAAGATTTCTGACAGGGTGAATCGTGATTTGTTGTTCGATCGATAAATAATTCTGATATTCGCCCTTGGCATCCGAACACAATTCGGGTATAGTTTTTCACGGAGTTTGTTTCAATGAGGTTATATTGGAGAATCTTAATTTTAGGAGGTCTAATCTAATGCAGGACGAAATCTTTACAAGAAGGCTAAAAAACTGGAAATCAGAAGGCAAGCTGACCGCTTTTAACCTTGCCTGTGTTGCTGAAGCACTTGATACGGTTAAGAGATTGTCTGACCAGAACATCGGCGGCGAAACGGTCGAAAAAAGGCTCGGCGAGTACAAAAGCTGGGACCCCGACATCCTCAAAGTCGACAAGGATGTTGAGAACGGTTATTGGAAGCGCCTCGAAGAATTAGGCACGCCCTTGACGTTTCTTTCTGAAGAGGTCGGCGAAGTTGAGATAAACCCGGAAGCAAAAGCAGAAAAGTACTTTGTCGTCAGTGATCCTTTTGACGGCAGTTACCTTTTCAAGCATGGAATACCTGCTTTCTGGTATAGCTCATTGGCCTTGTTTGACGCTGATTTGAAACCCGTATGCTGTGCCGTTGGTGACTGTTTCCCACGAGTAATAGCCTTTGCGAACGAACAGGGGGCTTTTATTGCCGAGCTCGATGGAGACCAGCTGCTTCACAGGGTAAAATTGGACAAAAAGTATCGTGAGTCTATGGGTCGGCCTGATGTTACCAAAATGAAAGGTGCCAGCATCGAATCATACCTTATGAAGCCCGCGAAATTCCTTATGCCGCTGGTTGATGAGTATCGCGATTTGTTAAAACCATTCAAATTTATCAATCCTAATGGCGGCCCGTATGGATTTGTTGATGTCGCCGAGGGTAAAATAGACTGCTATTTTGCTCGTCAGCAGCCCTTCGTCGACGTATTCTCGGGGATTTATATCGCCCAGCAGGCTGGCGCAGTCGTAACCGATTTCGACGGCAATCCCATTGAATTCGTCGCCGAGGAGCAGACCGTCTGGAATGTGCTTGCCACAACTAATCAGGCCCTGCACGAGCAGGTTCTTTCCGCAGTAGCTGACTGCAGAGAAAAGATGGGTGTTTTATGATTTTAGATTTGAGAGGAACAACAAAATGGCGGATGAAGTAATAAAACTGCAAAGTTTAAGAAAAGAAGATATTCCTGCCGACCTTCGGGCAGAGACATATTTTGACTTTAATACTCACCGGTTCGAACACCAGAGGCTTCTTGAACGGACTGATTCTGTTTATGCAGCAATACTCAGTATCGACGAATACGCCACAAAATGGCTCGCTGATACAATCGCTAAGAGGCGTTCGGCTGCAAAGGCCTTCAAGAACAAATCACCTAAGCCCGCCCATACTATTGGAAATTTCGAAGTGCTGCTTGAAGACGGTGTGGTCTTTGAACCGGCCCGGATTATAGGCAGTCCCAAAGCTGACGTATCGTATAGTATCTACGTTGGCAAAGACGCAAGAGTCATCGGCACTGACATCTACCTTGAAAAGGGCAGTATATATATCGGCGCCGAAACTACCGTTGAACCCGGGGTTGGCATCAAAGGCCCGGTCATCATTGGCAAAGAAACCGAAATACGCCAGGGCGCTTACCTCCGCGGCGACTGCATTATCGGCAATGGCTGTACAATCCGCGGCGAAATCAAAAATTGTGTCCTGATGGATAAGGCCAACTTCCCCCATCCATCTTATCTCGGCGATTCACTCTGCGGCTATATGACGCATTTCGGCAACCAGGCAACGACTGCAAACCTCGGTATTTTTGCAGGCCTGGTGGAAAAACATAAGCGAAAACCTCTGATCATTCGCTGCAACGGAAGAGCTTATGACATTGGCAATCCCAAAATGGGAATCTGTATGGGCGACTACAGCCAGGTCGGATGCAACTGTGTTTCCGACCCGGGTACATTCTTGAAACCGTACACCATCACATATTCACTGGCCCGGATTTCAAAAGGCTTCTATGGCCCTAATGAAATACTAAAGAACAAGCCGCTTGAACATGGTGTCATCGAGCGAAGTCCTTACAAACCACCGGCGTAATTGCAAAGACCCCCGCACCAATTGCGTCCGTAGCGGACGGCTGCCGACCACCGGCAAGACCAGTGCCTCGCCGTTGGAAAATTGGTGCGGGGAAACAAATATGAAAACAGTTCTGCTCAAAAATGGCTTTCTGGTAACGCCGCAGCGGCTGATGCGCAGCGATATTGTCCTTCGCAAGGGCAGGGACCCCGCCTTGCGGGAATCCAGGATTGAGTTTGTCAGCGACAAAGCCGACTTTGATGAGGTTGTGGACATCTCTGGCAAATATGTCTTGCCGGGATTCGTTGACATACATTTTCACGGCTACAACCTCTTTGAATTTACTACCGGCCTTTATGACCCCAAAACAGAGACCTTTAATAGCAGTCCATCTGCTTATGGATGTGGCTTGAATATGTTAAGTGAGACTCTCGTCAGGTTCGGTGTTACAGGTTTTTACGTTGGTACGTGGGCCAGCCCGATTGAGAATCTCCAGAATTGTTTTGCTCGACTGCATCATTATCTAAATAAGCCGGAAACTCAGCCGGGCGCCAGGATTTTAGGTGGGCTTTTAGAAGGCAGCTTCATTAATCCTCAGATGGCCGGCGCCCAAAATCCGGACTGCGTGCTTGAATTTGTCACCGAGTCTTTCGACAGAATCGAGGACAAAGGGACCATCAAGCTGGCAAATGTGGTGCCGGATTTTGGTCGAGCCAGCTATGAGCTGACCGAATATCTCACTAATAAGGGTGTTGTGGTGGGAGCCGGACATACCAACGCAAACTGCGAGCAGATTGCCGAAGCGACCAAAGCCGGACTGAAATACTTCATTCACTTTACCAACGGCCCAACGGGTGGTTCGTACAAGCCATTCCACGGCGGCGGGGCGATTGAAGCGGTGCTAAAATCCAACGAACTCTATGCCGAGCAAATTCTTGACGGCTACCATGTCAACCCCGCATACGTAAGAGACATTCTGAGGCGCAAAGATGTGGATAGAATTATTGGCATAACAGATTGCCTGTTTGCAGCGGGTTCGGACATCAGACAGTTCACGAGTGGTGGTGTCCGTGGCGCCATCAGCGAAAACGGCGACTATTTTCAAGCCGTCGGCAAGCCCGATACACTCTTCAGCAGCAATCTGACGATGGACCGCGGATTTGCAAACCTGCTAAACTGGTTTACCATGGATATGCAGGGCATTTGGAACCGCCGGCACGAGGCGATGGAGCTGGAAAAAGCCTTAGTGGCA
>JABAOF010005882.1_pt5 | contig 18426 bp, 19 predicted proteins | sample 7062171 | NCBI WGS metagenome assembly JABAOF01 (sample SAMN14538628, study PRJNA623070) | marine sediment metagenome | biome: marine biome [ENVO:00000428]; feature: marine pelagic biome [ENVO:01000023]; material: deep marine sediment [ENVO:00002113] | place: India: Gulf of Khambhat ...
GTATCTCTGGTCGACGATTTGCTCAAAAAAGCCGTAAAATCCGGCGCAAGCGATGTCCATTTCGAACCCACCGGCGCTGAATTAGCGATAAAATTCCGCCTCGACGGCGTCCTGAGCACCGTCGAAACGCTACCGAAGCCCTTATCCGACAATGTAATTGCAAGGCTGAAGGTACTTGGCGGGCTTCTGACTTATCGTAACGATATACCTCAGGAAGGCCGGATTGAAATCTCCAGGACCCAGGATGACCGAATTATGGACCAGCGCCTGGCGGTTTTTCCAACAATACACGGCCAACGAGCGGTCGTGCGATTATTTTACAAAAATATTGAGCTTATGGAACTGGCCCAGTTGGGCTTTTCAAAGCCCACATACGCAGCCTTGAAAAAAATTGCCGCCAAAAACCAGGGCGTCTTACTGTTGACCGGCCCGGCCGGCAGTGGAAAAAGTACCACCCTCGCTGCTCTTCTGCGGCACATTCTAAAAAACTCTCCCGGCAAGAGCGTTGTAACCCTCGAAGACCCGGTGGAAATCAGGATTGACGGCGCCACACAGGTGCAGATTACACCGCACGGCCAGATGACATTTCCTGTTGGCCTGCGGTCGCTGCTCAGGCAGGACCCCCAAGTCTTGATGATTGGAGAAATCCGGGACGCTGAAACCGCCAGAATAGCCATCGAAGCAGGACTAACCGGACATCTGCTGATGAGCACAATGCACAGCGGCAGCCCTGCGGGGGCGTTCCTACGGCTGCTCGAAATGGGTATCGAGCCTTACCAGGTAACATCAAGCGTCTCAGCAGTTCTCAACCAGAGACTTGTCAGAAAACTTTGCACGAAATGCAAGATGAAGAACAAAACAGGAACCTTTGAAGCGACAGGATGTGATGCCTGTTTTAACACCGGCTACAAAGGCCGGGTACTAATAGCAGAGATGGTTCAACTTGATAGTCAATTGCGAAAGGCCATTTTAGCCAAAGCCGACCTCGAAGAACTTGAGGCTTTGCTGATGTGTAAAGGTCATACCAGTATGCTGGCTGACGGTGAGCGTCTGGTCGGTGATGGTATCACAACACAGGCCGAGCTGAACAAGGTATGTGGAATCGTCTCAGATGACTCCTGACCTTTTGATTGCTTTAAATGCAGGAGATACATTATGAAACGCACTTTTTTCTACATTATCATTCTGTTGTTGGTTGCGGCTCCCACAGACGCAGGCCGCTCCGCTGCTCGCACAGTTGACCTAACGCTTTACCCGGCTAAGGCTCCTGAACCCGCGCAAAAATACCTGCTTCTCCCGAAAGCTAACGAGCAAACTGACGCCGATGCAGTGCCGCTATATAAAAAAGCTGCCAAATCACTGTCCAAAGACCCGCAGATAGAGGAAAGAATTAGAACGTGGCGCAAGACCCCATTAGACAAATTGCCTCGTCAGCAGGTGCGATCGACTCTACAGCAGCTCAAACCCACCCTGCAATTGCTTGAACAAGCTGCTAAGTGCAAACATTGCAAGTGGCTGGAAGCGGAAGATGATCAAACTACGGACGAACTTATGCAAGATTTGAGTAAATACCGCCAGATTATCTATATTCTTACCTTGCAAACACACTTCCAAATTGTTCAGGGCCAGTACGATAAGGCCATCGCTAATGTGCAGACCGGCTTTGCCATGGCAAGACACATGAGTGAGGCTCCCAACTTATCCCAGGGTCTCGTCGGCGTGGCCATCGGGGCCGTTATGTTCAGAGAGCTTGAACAATTTATCCAAGCTCCCGATGCGCCGAGCCTCTACTTGGCCTTACAGAGATTGCCGAGACCCTTGGTTGACCTGACTGAGCAGATAGAACTCGAAATGCCAGATCCGGATGTGAAAAGAAGGATAACTCTATTGATGAGCAGATTAGATCGCCATGTTACCGCCCTGCAATGCATTGAAGCATTGCGTCTCTACGCTGCCACTCACGATGGCAAATTTCCAGATAAGCTAAGCAACGTCACCGAGGTCCCTGTTCCAGATGACCCTGTTAGCCGGAAACCTTTTGTTTACCAACGTACCGGTGCCAAAGCAGTCTTAGAAGCTCCCGCTCCCGAAGGAGCAACAGCTAAAGAAGCCATCCGCTACGAGCTAAACCTAAAAGAATGAAAAAATATGTGTGCGTCCTCCGTAATTAAAAGGAACATAAGATGGCGACATTCGAATACAACGCACTGACATCGGCAGGCCGGCTGATGAAAGGCACCATTGAAGCCGGCTCTCGCTCAGAGGCCGGTGAACAATTATGAACACTTTTTGGCTGAAAATCGCAGGGCTTGCAGTCTTAGTTCTGGGCCTGATTATTCTGGTAGCTGTGTTATTACCCTCTAAACCACAGCCGGTAGAGGAACTGGAGAATGAACGGCAAGTGCAGGAGGTTGGCGATACAAAACTACCGCCTCAGGCAAAGCCGGAACCGCCGGAGCCTATCCACACGGACGTCAAGATAGTCGAACTGACGCTCCAGCCGTCTAAAGCCCCTGAACCTGCCCAGAAATACCTGCTTCTGCCAAAAGCTGACGAGCAAACCGATGTGGATGCAGTGCCCCTCTATGAAAAAGCCGCCCAATCATTACCTAAAGACCCGCAGATAGAGGAAAGAATTAGAACGTGGCGCAAGACCACATTAGACAAATTACCTCGACAGCAGGTGCAATCAACTCTGCAGCAACTCAAAACCACCCTGCAATTAGTCGAACAAGCTACCAGATGTAAGCAGTGTAACTGGCCGCCGTTCGAGCCTGGGACGCTTCCGGAGAATCTCTCTGAATATCGCAAGATAACCTTTGTTCTTGCGGTACAGGCTCGCCTTCAAATCGCTCAGGGGCAGTATGACCAGGCTGTCAGGACTATTCAGACCGGTTTGGCAATGGCAAGACACATGGGTGAGGCTCCCAACTTAACCCAGGGTCTGGTCGGCGTGGCCATCGGGGCCGTTATGTTCAGAGAGCTTGAACAATTTATCCAGGCTCCCGATTCACCTAACCTTTACCAGGCCTTGAGCGCTTTGCCGAAGCCGCCCGTCGACCTTACAAAAACAATAGAGCTCGAGATAGAAAACCTAAACCTCAAGCAGTATAACTTTCTCGTCCGCCAGCAGTTCGAAAAGCAATTGAAACCAGCTCAAGATAGGGTACGTCTGACAATGAATAGATTAAACCGCCACGCCGCTGCCCTGCAATGCCTTGAAGCCTTGCGTCTCTACGCCGCCGCCCATAACGGCAAGTTTCCAGATGAGCTAAGTAACATCACCGAAGTCAATATTCCCGATGATCCTATTACTCAGAAACCGTTTGTTTATAGCCGTACCGGCTCCAAAGCAGTCTTAGAAGGCCCCGCTCCCGAAGGAGCAACAGCTAAAGAAGCCATCCGCTATGAGCTAAACCTAAAAGAATGAAAAAATATGTGTGCGTCCTCCGTAATTAAAAGGAACATAAGATGGCGACATTCGAATACAATGCACTGACATCGGCAGGCCGGCTGATGAAAGGCACCATTGAAGCCGGCTCTCGCAACGAGGCCGGCGAACTGCTCAAACAGATGGCTCTTGCCGTAAATTCCATCGAAAAGGCCAAACCCAAAAGGCCAAAGACGGCCGTCGGCAGAAACGAATTTCTACTTTTCAATCAGCAGCTCGCTTCAATAACCAAGGCCGGAATCCCTCTGGAAAGAGGGCTGCGAGAGCTTGCCGCCGATGTCGGTTCAAAGTCGATGCGCAAACTCATCGATGCTATTGCCGGCGAGCTTGAAGCCGGCGTGAGCATTGAGAAAGCGTTCGAAAAGAGACAGAAGCGTTTTCCACCTCTATACGGCCGAATATTAAAAGCAGGGGTCGAAACAGGAAGACTAAGCGAAATGCTCACAAGCCTTAACAGGCATCTGGAGATGGCCAATCAAACCAGAAGGATAATCTTCGAAGCGATAAGTTATCCCGCAGTTATTCTGGTCCTGGCCTCGGTTATCCTGACAGGTGTATTTTTGTTTGTAATTCCGCAGTTCAAGGCGGTACTTGAGGAAATGGTCCAAGGCCAGTTGAATCTTCTAACTACGGCCTGTTTGAATGTCCCGAAAAACGTTGTGCCTTTTTGGACGGGCGTAGGTCTTATTGTTGCTGCGATACTTGCTCTGTTCGCAATACTTTCCACATACCCAGCAGGACGCAGATTCAAGGAGTCACTGTTCTTAAAAGTGCCCGTCGTCGGCAGGGTGTACCACAGCAGTGTGCTCAGCAGGATGGCCGAGGCGATGGCAATGATGGTTGCAGCCGGCTGCGATATGCCGGCGTCGCTGAGATTGAGTTCAGGTGCAACAGGAAGTGAAAAGGTTATTCTGGAAAGCGAGGCCCTTGCCGGTCAAATCGAGCAGGGAACCAACATCCTGGAGGCAGGGCAGTTCTGCAGGATGATACCAAGGCTCTTCCTGTATTCAATTCAGCTTGGCACCCAGCGCAATGAGCTGCAGGACAATCTCTACAGCTTGGGCCAGATGTACGCCGAGCAGGCCCGATGCGGCCAGGCAAGATTGCAGGCGGTCCTATTGCCAATAATGCTGATTATGGTCGGATCAATCATACTTTTGATTGTCCTGGCGATGTTTTTGCCAATGATACAAATCATTACGAGCCTGTCTGCGGCGGGCTGATTGAGTGAAGAGATGCTTATTATAGCAACATTAATCCTGGTTTTCTACATAATCCTGGCTTTTATGAAACCCGGTATTGCCTTGATTACATCGCCGGTCGTATGTTTCGTGCTGGTTTGGGCCGGCTATCTGACAGAAGCATACGAGGCCATACTCTCCGCAGTTGTCATTTTCCTCCTGACATTAGCTATTGTCTCGGTGACAAAACCTGAATCCGATACCGAACGATGGCCACAGATATGGGCAAAGTGGATACTCATCAGTATACCCATTTTTCTCTTACTGGCCATTACCGTTGTTTTGACTGCTGTAAGCATCGGTGGACTTGTATTTTCCTTTTTCTTTATAGGGATAATAGTATTCATCGGTGCGATTATAAGCTGCGCTCTAACCTCTCAGCGTACAACTGCTGTGTACGTTATTTCGACAATTGGTTCAAGTATGCGGCAGAATCTGCCGTTACCTATGGCCCTGGAATCAGCGGCCGCCGGGCGAACAGACAGCCGCTCAATTATCCTGCAAAGAATACAAAAATGGCTGGTGCAGGGCTACTCATTGAGCCAGTCTATCAGGAGAGGCTACCCGAAATGTCCCGGTTATGCGGTGGCAATGATAGCTGCTGCAGAGCGAATCGACCAGCTTCCACTTGCTCTCGGCGCAATCGAAGCCGATATGATAACCAAGTCCAACGAACGCAGAAAAATCAAACCGGTCCACCCCCTCTATCCGCTAATAGTAATGAGCTTTACGTTCTTCATATTGTGGTCAGTTATGCAGTTCGTTATCCCACAGTTCAAAAATGTGTTGGAAGAAATGGTTGGGGAAGCAGCACTTCCAGCTTCTACTCGATTGTTAATCGCCGTCACGAATTTTATAGCGTATGAATACGGGTGGGTGATTTTGTTGGCACTTGCACTGGTAGTTCTTGTGGCCATTCCTGTTTCGATTCGCGTCAAGTTCCGCCCCCGCCAGCCACAAAAACCTTACTTGGTTTCGCGAATCGGTGACTTTATCAAATGGCACCTGCCTGTTCTGCACTGGTTCGAGAAAAACTACTCGATGGTGCAGGTTGTTGAGCTTTTGCAGCTGTCGCTCAATGCCGGCAGCACGGTCGATGATGCAATCGCTGATACACTCGGCCTGGACATAAATAATTGTTTTAGAGAACGAATCAGAGAATGGCTGGAGAAAGTGCAGCGAGGTGACAATATAGCAGCTGCCGCCAGAGAATCCAAATTGGGCTCGCCTCTGGCCTGGGCGTTTGACGACCAGGTCAATCAGGGCAATACTCTGGCTATCCTCGAAATGCTCGAGTCGTTCTATCGCTCAAACTACAGCTACTACGTAAACCTTGCTAGGTTCATAATGTGGCCTTGTATAATACTTCTTATGGGAGCAACGGTAGGCTTCGTAGTTTACGCCATATTCTCGCCGCTGATTGCAGTTATTGGAAATATGCTGGAGCTTACGTACCCGTAATAGCTTAAATGGAGCAGAACTGTGCCTGATAAAAACGGAAAAAAAGGTGGATTCATGCTGACTGAAATGATAGTGGCGGCCACTATTTTGGCCACTCTTCTGGTTGGGCTGGCACTATCACTGCACGGATTCGCAAGGTTCAATCGCTACCAGCTGGTAAGGCAGCGCTGTATAGCAGCGGTACAGGCCCAACTCGACAGCATCACCGCAACGGGCACGCCAATCCCTGACGAAGATTTTAAACGGCTCTGGCCCAAGCTCACCGTCTCTATCAAAAGCTCACCGGGCACAGGTCAATGGCGGGGTTTGAAACTGATAGAGGTAACGGCAAACGGCAGGAGCTTTCGTAAGGAAGTGAAAGTTCAGCTATCCAGATATGTTTTAGGCGATGAATCCTTGGCCCAAGGGGAGTGATAGATATGCGTAAAGGCTTTACTATTGTAGAAGTCCTGATGGTAGTAATTACTTTGCCGTTCGTGGCGCTTGTTTTAGACGGTTTATTCAACACCCTTCTCACGGATATTCCGCGGTCCGCCCGGGTCTTGCAGGACAACACAACTTTGCTAAATATGCTCGGGCAAATCCAGCGGGACATTGATGCAGCGAAGGCCCTGCCGGACTCATTTGCCGGGCACACTACGAACGATAGACTGCTCTTGATCGAATTGGCGGAAGGTATGATTTGCTATCAATTAGAGGAGGGCCGGGTGCTAAGACGCAGGTTAACGGATACCCAGCAAGGTCGCGAAGAAGCAAGGGTCTGGGTGATGCCCAACGCTAAAGTTGAATGGCGCCTGTGGAGACGACAAGGGCACGGCTATGCTGTGGAGGTTAGGACCCATATAAAGCACAGACTTAGAAAGAAATTGCAGGAAAAGATGGCTAATTCACACCTGTATTTCGTAGGTGTTTTCTGAAAGGCTTTGAAGCAGCGATGAAAAAGAAAAGAAAAAATGGTTATGTATTGGTGCTCGTAATAGTGGCGATGGCCGTAATCGGAGTTACGATGTCTGTTTTAACCGCCGGTGCGAAAACCATGGTGTTCCAATCGAATACCGCTTATCTCCAGGCCTGCCAGCGCAACCTCGTGGCCAGCGGCCTGGCCTGGGCAAAACAACAAATCAAAAGCCAAGACAAAAAAAACCTTGACAAAACCATAAGATTAGATGTTACTGAAACCGATATTCGCGGCTCAACTTTAGCCGTTCTCATACGTATCCCGACAGATAAAGAGCCCGAAGTTCAGATAAATGCGTCGTGCAGCCGTGCAAGGCGAACTCTCAGGCACGATGACAAATACAGAATCGAGTTATGATAAACCGCAGACAATTATTAGAGCACGCAAAAAACCAGCAGGCCACCGACATACATATTTGTGCCGGTGCTCCCATATTGTTCAGGGTGGGAGGAAAATTGATTCCTATCACAAAAGAAAAGCTGACCGCTGAACAAAGCCGGGAAATATCCTTGGAACTGCTGACAGAAGACCAGAAAATCCAATTTGAAAAAAATCTGGATTATGACTTAATGCTGGCAGACAGAACTGGAAGATATCGGATTAATGTGGGCTATTTTAACGGTGAGGTCGGCGCCACAATCAGAATTCTCCCCACAAGGCCCAAAACGATTAAGGAATTGTCTCTTCCTGATATCGTTAAAGACCTGGCTCACAGAACAAAAGGGCTGGTATTAATAACCGGAAGCACAAGTCAGGGAAAAACCACAACAATGGCATCAATGATAGATGAAATAAATACAACCTGTGAAAAGCACATAGTTACCATTGAGGACCCAATCGAGTACGTGCATACCAACAGGGTCGGGGTTGTAAGGCAAAGAGAGGTTGGAAGAGACACTCAGTCGTTTTATAGCGGACTAAGGGCTGCTTTAAGACAGGACCCCGATGTTATCTCAATAGGTGAGATGAGAGACTACGAGACTATTAAGATTGCCCTGGCGGCTGCAGAAACCGGTGTCCTGGTCCTTTCCACCCTCCATGTTATATCGATCGATAAGATTATCGAAAGACTCTTAAGTTATGCCCCTGCTACTGACGAAGGTCAGTTAAGATTTCTTTTGGCCGAATCCTTACAGGGCATGATTCACCAGGAACTAATCCCAACGGTAAATGGCGAACAAAGGGTGGCTTGTGAAGTATTGGTTGTAACCAGTGCCGCAAAAAACATTATAAGAAGGAAGGGTGGGTTCTTCTTGCGAACTGTTATCGAGACAGGTAAAAAGCACGGCATGATTACAATGTCGGAATCCATAAATGCCATCCTTGAAGCGGGCATCATAAGCGAAGGTGTTGCAAAAAGCATCTTGGCAAACTACGAATAATACTGACACTTCTACTGCGGGCAATGGAGCCCTGCAAAAAAAATTCCTTGTCCTTCATACCTAAAGTACTGTATTATTGCTCCTTTTGAAGCTATCTAAATGGGAACATGGAAACAAGCTTTATGGGAGACTTAAAAAGTGGCTAATACCAACGACATTCGTAATATTGTTCTGTTAGGACACGGCGGAAGCGGCAAAACCTCTCTCGCTGAGGCAATGCTCCATAAAACCGGCACAACAAACCGCCTCGGAAGTGTCGATGAGCAAACGAGCATCTGCGACTATTACGATGAAGAAAAAGAACACCAGCATTCGATACAATCGGCCCTCGTCCATATCGAGCACGACGGCAGGCTAATCAACATTATCGATACGCCGGGCGCTCCTGATTTCATCGGGCCGGCCATAAAGGCAATACCGGCCGCAGAGACAGCCGTAATCGTTATCAGCGCAGCAGCCGGCATAGAAACCAATACGCGCAAACTGTTCAAATTAGCTACCCAGGCTAATATGCCGCGGCTCATCGTCGTAAATAAAATGGACGCCGAAAACGTCGCTTTTCCTGAGCTGATAAAAGCTATTCAGGAAACTTTCGGCTCGCAGTGCCGCTGTGCCAATCTGCCCGGCGCCGACAAGGCATCCGTCATCGATTGTATCGAAAACCAGACCGGCGATTCACCGCTGATGGATGTCGCCCAGGCCCATACAGAGCTAATCGAAAGCGTCATCGAGGCCGACGATGAGCTAATGGAAAGCTACCTCGGCGGTGAAGAAATCTCTTCTGAAAAAATAGCTGCCGTTTTTGTAGAGGCCTTAAAAGCCGGAACACTTATCCCCATAGTTTTCACCGATGCCCGCAAAGAAACCGGAGTAAGCGAGCTTCTGGACATTATTGCAAAATATACGCCGTCACCTCTTCAGACAAAGGCCGCTCATCTGACCGACGGCGACAGCTCAACAGAGCTCAAGGCCGACCCCGCCGGCCCGCTGGCTGGATTGGTGTTTCGCGTCGCCTTCGATCCACGGTCAAATATGAAATACTCTACATTTCGTATCTTCAGCGGCACAATTAAATCGGACACCAACCTCCTTCGCAACGACGAGAAAAAAGGTATTCGGCCGGGCCACATATTGAAATCACAGGGCGGTGAAAATAAAGAAATCGACTCCGGCTCAGCCGGTGACATTGTAACCCTGGCCAAGGTCGAGGAGCTCAAAATCGGCGACCTTGTGCACGATGGACGCGTGGCCGGCAAGTTCGAAGTGCCCGCCGTACCCGAGCCTATGTTTTCGTTAGCGCTCGAGCCGACGACAAGAGGCGACGAGCAAAAAATCAGTGCTGCACTCGAGAGACTGTGCGAGGAAGACCCCTGCTTTAAGGTTACGCGGGACCAGCAGACAAAGGAGCTGGTCGCCAGCGGCCTCGGTGACCTGCATTTGCGGGTCATACTCGAAAAAATGCATAACCGCTCCAAGCTCTCGGTAACGACAAAGGAGCCGAAGATTCCCTACCGTGAGACAATCACCGCCAAAGCCGAGGGCCATTACCGCCACAAGAAACAGACCGGCGGAGCGGGGCAATTCGGCGAGGTTTATCTCCGCGTCGAGCCGGCCGAGCGAAATTCCGACCCGCCGCTGGACTTTAGCTGGGACATTTTCGGCGCTTCGATTCCCGGCCAGTACGAGCCGGCCGTTGCCAAGGGCATTAATGAGGTAATGCTAAAAGGCGTCGTCGCAGGTTTCCCGATGCAGGACATAAGAGTCTCCATATATGATGGCAAACACCATCCCGTCGATTCAAAGGAAGTGGCGTTCCGTGCGGCGGGCAAAGGTGCTTTCATCGACGCCGTCAAGAATTCAAAACCTGTTTTACTCGAGCCGATAGTCGATATGGAAGTAACAATCCCTGCTGAGAATGTGGGCGATATTACCGGCGACCTGGCCTCGAAGCGAGGAAGAGTGCAGGGCCAGGACATGTTGGCCGGCAATTTTATCGTTATCAAGGCACAGGTGCCGCTGGCCGAAGTTACGCAATACAACAGCCAGTTAAAAAGCGTTACCGGCGGACGCGGCAGCTACTCGATGACACTCAGCCATTACGAAGTTGTCCCGCCCAATGTCCAGCAGCAAATCATCGCTGCATATTCCAAGAAAAAAGAATCGGAGTAATTTCAACACAACTAAAAACTAAGCACTAAAAACTCAAAACTAATATAAGTACGCAAAGAAGAAAGACTCCGAGTAAATAATCAATTGAAATTGAAAGCTGAGGGGAGTCTGTGAGATTCTGTGGGCTGGAGTAATGAAAAAGGGCTGCAAGCGGGATGCTCACAGCCCGTATCAAACTTGCGTGTTGCTAATACTCTCACAATGTCCTGCGTCTGCGAAGCCAAGTGACAAAACCTACGCCAATGCCGCCAAGCAGAAAAGCACCTGGAGCCGGGATCGCAGCACCTGCGTAGGCATCAAAGATTGTTATGTATTCAGGTTCTTCAAGATCAAGGTACTGCCCCCATTCCATGTAGTGGTCGCTCCCAGCACCCTCTATAGCGGTTACTTCTACCTTGATGTAGCGACCGATTTTGTCGATTGTATCTATCTCGACCCACGAACTGGTATCTTGCCATGTGGTAATGCCAGTAGCTACCGCCGTGCCCCAGCTCCCCAGATCATCAGACACATAAATATCAACACCGATAGGATCCAAATCCGTATTTGATCGACCGCGGACTTTCTTTATACCAGTGGATTCGCCCAGATCAAGTATAAACCAATGCGGCAGATGCGGCTGATCTTGAAAGACAGGGATATTCCAAAAATCTGTGCCGTCAAGGGCACCTTCGAGACCCCACCCAAAGCAGGAGCTATGTAAGTGGGAACTATTTATTCCCATCCAACCATCAGGCATAGCGACTGCATCCTGCGGAACAATCCCGAAGATACCCAAACCCAAGATCGCCGCCAACAAAAGAATTGATTGATTCTTCATGTCACGCCTCCTCTTTCGTTCTTTAATTTTTTTCATCACCGGCTCTTCTCAAAAAGCCTATTTTGCAAAGCCGGAACATGTTGTCTATTCACATTACACTTTTTAACAGAGAAGTCATGCTATTCGCGTTGGAAAGCTGGATACGTGTAAGCGAAGCTTACTGACCACTTCTCCTGACATCAAATGTTGCCTATATTTTTAGCAGATTGCCAGAAGTCTGTCAACAAAAAAATTCTATAAAAAAAGAGTTCTTCTTGCAAAAACAGCAAATTGGGACTGAAAATCAGGGTTTGGTTCTCACCATCACCGCACCAAGGCCGAAAAGTAAGGCAAAAGAAAATAAAGCAAAATAATTATGAAGAGTATAACTATGGATACGATTAGTCCTTTTCCCACCCCTGGTGGCAGCGGTAAATGCAGTATATCATTTTTTATTCTTCCCCTGTTCGTTCAGACGGCTGCTGCGGTTGTTTCTTCTTCTCTGCCATTGTTTTCAATTCACTTTTTATCCAATGTACTAAAATAAAAAAGCCTATTATACAAAATACAATAACAAATTCTGCTCCCGTCCACTCTCTGTGGTAGAGCCACGAAGCAAAGTCTTTTACAGCCTTCATTAAATCCGACATTAAGACTTTTAACTCGCTTAGCAAGTGTTTTGCACTATCGATTAATTCTTTTATGCTCATAGCTCAAATCTCTATATTTGCTTAGCTTTTGCGTCTCACCTTCACCGCACCCAAGCCGAGCAGCAAATAATAGCTCAATATGCAAAAAAGAAAGAGTCTGACTAACGAGGCAACCGCTGCTCCACGATTCACGATTCACGAACCACGAGTCACGAACCACGAATATCGTATGCAAGGAAGAAAGAGTCTGACTAACCAGGCCACCGCCGCTCCACGATTCACGAACCACGATTCACAAACCACGAGTCACGAACCACGAGTCACGAACCACGAATATCGTACGCAAAGAAAAAAACTCCAAATAACTTGCACACGATTGCCATTGCGAGGAGTCAATATGTCTCTGGCCGACGTGACAATCTCAATCCACAATAGTAAATAATCAATAATCAATTGAAAGGCCATGGATTACACAGACCGACACGGATTCGTGAATGGTTGATCGTCAATCGCAAATCTAAAATCTAACCAGATTCTTTTGTGATTATTTTTTTATTTATTTTTATTGACACCCGTTAGTTGTGCTGATAGTATGAAGGTTTGTTTAGTTGGGTATATTCTCACGTCTCTCCAGAATATCCTCCAAAAAAAACCGAGAGACACAATTTATGGCCATTAACAGGCCAAAGGAGTACAGTAGTGAGTACAGGTACAGTAAAATGGTTTAATGGGAACAAAGGCTTTGGGTTTATCACGCCCGATGACGCCGGCGATGATTTGTTCGTTCATCACTCGGAAATCAAGACGAGCGGCTACGCCAATCTTGAGGAAGGCCAGAAGGTCGAGTTCGAGGTCGGACAGGGCAAAAAAGGTCCTTGTGCGACCAACGTAATCCCTGGTTAATTCGAAGCAAAACACCTGAAAAACCAACGGGCCCCGCTAAAACCGGGGCCCGTCTCATTTTCACCGCTAACAGCCAATTAACTAATTACCCAATTCTAATAAACTAATCAACTAATTTATTACTGAGAGAAATCAGTTGTGCGGCTTAGCCCCGGTCTCTAGTGGGAGTTCTCCGCGAGATTACGAAGTCGTTCCCCCTAATGTGCAACAACAGATTATTGCCCAATATTCTAAAAAGAAAGAGTCTGACTAACCAGGCCCCCGCCGCTCCACGATTCACGATTCACGAACCACGAATATCGTATGCAAAGAAGAAAGAGTCTGACTAAAGGCCGCTTGCCCCATTGCTTAGAGTGTTATCCACTTTAATGGGGTCATTGCGAGGAAATACCTACCTGCCTACAAGGCATTATTGTAATCTCCCCATTTTCGCCAAGAGCGAAACGTTAGCTTACGATCAAGAGGACAGTTATTCAGAAGATTCTCTCGACGCGGATTCTGAAGATATCTGTTCAGCATCAGGTTGATCAGCCTCCTTGGGCACCTGTTTTATCAAGTCCTCGTTAAACTGACGAAGTCGTTCGTCGATTTGACGATCTTCAAGCCACTTAGCAAGACGTCTTCGTGAACCCCAAGTTAACTCTATGTCTCCATATGAGGAGTACTGGATTCGTATTCTTCTGTCGTGATGAAGACTAAAGGACTTCACGAGTTCATCTCCTTGGTAGAACTCGAAACTCAAGTCGCCGCAGCACATGCAGTACGTGCCTGGACTAGTTAGAGCAAAAGCGATGCTCTTCAAAAGGGATTCGATTTCGCTTGTCTGCTGTGTTTCCAACAATACTCGCTCTCTCTCAGGATGCCGATGACAGTGCCCGCCAGTGCGAATTCTGAGGGTCGTCGAGTCCCGCAGGCTCGATCTCAGCCGATATGTCTGAACTGGGGCAATCATTAGTAGTGTCAACAAAATTAAAAGCCCGGTGACTCCAAGAACAATCAGCAAATATTTAACCCCTTTGTCCATTTTACTTCCAACTACTGTTTATATGTTTTCCGTATAATGCCAAGCTAACCAGAGGCGGTCCTTATGGGGATGTCCGCTGGATCAATAGATTATGACTCCTATTCTCTGATTTTGAAAATTAACATCTTATCACTTGTATAACAATCCGCCTTCGGTAGAAAAAAGGGTATCACGACGGTAATAAAAAGAAGCAATCCCAATATTGAGTCCTGTCCTCACCTGCACTTTAATATAATCACATTCGTCAATCTTAGAATACGAATTAGTAATGATGCCTACTACTTTTCTAATCTCAGATAAAAGTAATTCATCATCATCAAATTTCGCCTTTTCCAAGAAAGGAAATATATTTACGCTCGTTGTTTTTCTTACTGTGTCATCGGCGCCTCTAACAGTAAGCCAATTATGCTTTACAGAAATATTCTTAAACTGTGTGGTTTCTTCAATATTCTTCTGTATTGCAGTCAATTCCCTTAACAATGGCATTAGGTCTCTTTGTTTTTGTATCATGTAATAGGAAGCCGTTATCAGTATAATGCAACAAGCACCCCATATAGCAAACGACTTTTTAACTTTCGAAGGGACATTCAAAACACGTATTTTTTCTGAATCATACATACCTTTTCTTACAACTAAACTGCCTGCAAGGAAATCATGCAAACCTCTCTTAAGAGGATGAAAAGCCACTAATACAACCACCCCAAGTAGTATGAAAAATACACCACAGTTATAGATTGATTGTAGGAAGGAGTTATTTAAAAAGGGTAATACAGATGTTAAAGTCATCCAAATCCATGGATTGTAACAAATTACGGCAATGATTGTGTATCGGAGAAACGACCTTGGCAAACTTAGATAGGATCCATCCAGACGTAAAACTTGAATTTTAAGTAACTTCTTGGCTAAACTCTGTCCCTGGCCGATATTACTTTGCAGTATTCCTGTATATAAAAAAGTAATGCAGAGTCCGATCCACAATCCGTCTTCACCTATTCTGTAGAACAACCCCTTCAAAAGTAAAGCAAGTAATGCTCCAAATAGTCCAAGAAATATTACATCAAGAAAATCAGAGATTAATCTTAACCAGAAACCTACTACTATTTTTTTCTCTTTTTTTGGCTTGTTTCCATCTTCCGACATTCGCTTATCAAGATTTTTTAGTGCTCACTTGCTCACTACTGATTATATAGTTTCCGTATAAGAATTCTTAGCCGTTTCAATGTCGTCATAACAACCCATACAGACAGCCATCGCAATTCCCATCAAAGCGAAATAATTCCGCATGTTGTTCATCCCCCGTTGCTGAGTGCATATAATAGAGGAAATTTCCCAATCCGTCAAGGAATTTCGTCGCCCGTCGCTCGTCGCTCGTATATCGTGAAGCCCATCTCACCACAACCAGCCGCCAGTACAGTGCATCTCATTGTTGGATGCTGTGCTCACTTCCATTCTGCGCTTATCATTACCGCCGCCACAGCAACAAGGTAAAACATTTTATATCCTGTCTGCCCAACTACCGTTTATATTGTTTCCGTATAAGAACCCGTAGCCGTTTCAATGTCAGCATAAGGGTACGTTCGGACACATGCGCGCATCGGCCGGTTAACTAAAGAATGCATCTAATGATATCCGGCCTGCTCACAATCCCGACCACCTTGCCTTTTTTTGTCACCGGCACCCTTCTAAAAGTGACACCGTCCAGGCACTTACAAATCTCCTCGAGGCTCTTATCGGCCTCGAAGTGCACCGCCGGCTGTGTCATAAACTCTTCAACCTTCTTTCCCTTTGTGCCTTGCGGTCCGTGCAACAGTTTCAGCAAATCTTTCTCCGTAACAACCCCCACCAGCGTCATATCCTCTTCGACCACGGGCACACCTGAAATCTCGTTTATCAGCATAAGCTGTAAGGCCTCTCTTACCGGTGTATCCCGCCTTACACTGACCACCTTTTCGGTCATAATGTCTTCCGCTGTCAGCATCTCGACCTCCCTTCGTCTAAGCATATCTCGCTAATTAACTGCATAGGCTATCATTTGACAAGGCCATCATATAACAATCTTACCAGGCTCCGACACTCAAAAATAGTTGTGGAAACTACGTATTTTTTGGATTTCATGCCCATTTTTTAGCCCAAAAACTGCGGTTTTGAGAAAAAAAGTTCACCTTACTTGAAAAGTAAGCAAGGATAAACGGGGCAAATTCGGCGCTCGTCTCTCGTCAGTCGTATATCGTATCCCCCATTCAAAACTGTTGTTATTCAGCGGCGCATCAAAACACGCAGTTTTAATACGTCAATTACATTCTTACTATCGGACTTTTTTGGCCAGGTTGTCTATCGTGGAAACTACGTATTTTTCTTATTTCATAAACATTTTTCGACCAAAAAGGAAGGAGACCTAAAATTTTATCTTTCAAATTTGAGATTTAGCGTGGAAAAAGGCTGGTCTCGTGCGTTAAAATAGGTAAAATCGCTATCATTTTTCGACCAGGAACGATGGTATTTACTTAAAAAGTAAGCAAGGATAAGCGTGTGGTGAGGGTGGTCTCGAGCGTTAAGATAGGCCAAGTTCTCGCGGAAAATCAATCATTTGCACATCCCCTAACAGCAAAAATTGGAATTTGTCAAAATTTTTTAACTACCTTGCAGACATTGAGTTACAAAAATCGCCAATCGAGAATCGAGGACTTTTTCGACTCAAACGCGCAGGCTCGCCCAATTATAGAAGGCAGGAGATAGGCTGCGTATAGCTTATGGCAGTTAGCAAATAGCAGATAGCGTATAGCGGATAGTCAATGGTTTCTGGATAGGCACATGTATAATTTGTGTTTGAAATTTCAAATTGAAATTACCAGACAACTCCTTATGAAACAAATACTTATAATCAATCGTCTGTATTCTGTCATCTGTCGTCTGTCAACTGTCCTCGGCACCTCTACAATTGTAGAGAATCCTCTACAAATCGGCCTTTTTATGCAAAACAAAGCCAAAGTTAAAATAGGTAAAATGAACATAAACTCTTTTATAACAAGTAATTATGAGGATTTGGACATCTTGTGGGTAGGGAAAAACAAACCCAATTCAAAGCCAAACAAAGCCAATTTGCGAGCCCGAATGACGTTGGTTGATTGGCGCTATCTACCACGCGCCCTTTTTTGCGCCTTGCGCAGCAGCGCTTTTGCTTGCTGGGCCTGGTCGGCGTTGGTGCTGACCTGTGCGACTTTCTCAAGCGGTTTGACCAGTTTCGGCGCCAGCCTTGAGCTGTCGCGTCTTCTCAGAAGGTTTTCAGCAATCGCGAGGGTGGCCGTGCAGGCCTCGGCCCGGGTGGCCCGGTCGTCCAGATACGGCATTATCAGGGCCAGCGCACCGGGAGAGTTGATACTGCCCAGCGCACCAAGCAGCAGCCGCTTTTCATCGTCCCGCTCAATGAGACTCCCGGCCTGTCGGCACATCGACAATCGCTCCCCTGGCGGCACATCACCACGGGCCGCAAAGCCAAGGTACCCGCGCAGGCACAGCGTCTTGTCATTCGGATTGTCAGTGGCTTCGGCCAGCGCAAGCAAGATTGGGGCGGCATCTGCCGTTTTCCACGTGCTAAGCGCACGGATGGCGGCGACATGGACTTCCGCACGCCGGTCATCGACCGCCTTGCGTACAGCCTCCAGAGCGTTCGGACCCCCAATGCCGCCGAGGACACGCAACAGTACAATCTTCTGCGCGGGCCCGGCTTTTGCCAGCGCACCGGTAAGCTCCCTGGTGCAAGACTCGGGGTCGCTGGCTTTCGTGCAGACATCACTCAAGGCCTGTCTGGCTGCGGCCAGGTCCTCCGAAGTCTCCAAATCCATGAGCAGGTCGAGCAGCGACGGCAGTTGGGCCGGACCGCCCAGCTCGCCCACCGCCTTGATTGCAGCCGGACGGATTTCAGCGTCCGCGCCGCTGGCGGCCTCCAGCAATTTACCAACCGTGGCGGTCATCCGCCGACGCCCCATCAACTCGATCGCGGCCAGCCGTCGGCTGGTCTGGCCGCTATTGAACATCGCCATCACGGCAGCGTCGGCGTCCCGGCCGGGCAGAGCGCCCAAGGCCTCCTGCGCGGCCTCGCTAATCTCGCGGTCGGCATCGGCCAGCAATTCGGTCAGCACCGGCACCGCGGATACATGGCCACTCTGCGGTAAAACCCGGATGGCCTCCAGGCGAACCGTCTTTTCGGCCTTTCTGGCCAGAGTGTACAGCGAGAGCAATGCGACTGGGTCGGCGCGCTTGCCGAGTGTCCAGACGACCAGGATTTGATTGTCGGCGGGCAGTTGGCTCAGCCCACTGGTCAACGCCCTGGAGACTCTGGTGCCGGGCAATTCCTGAGCGGCCTGGACGGCTGCGGAGAATAAAATATA
>JABAOF010001945.1_pt2 | contig 18411 bp, 12 predicted proteins | sample 7062171 | NCBI WGS metagenome assembly JABAOF01 (sample SAMN14538628, study PRJNA623070) | marine sediment metagenome | biome: marine biome [ENVO:00000428]; feature: marine pelagic biome [ENVO:01000023]; material: deep marine sediment [ENVO:00002113] | place: India: Gulf of Khambhat ...
AAACCGGTCTCTACACTCAATTGGGAGATATCGATGAGGCGTTCAACACCATTGCCAAAGAAAAAGGCAATTTTGCCGCACAGGCCTGGTACTGGATAACGGCCGTAAGGTCAATCCCCTATTCCATCATGCGTACTCTTGCCTGGAGTTCAACCATGATTAGAAATTATCTGAAGATTGCTTTGAGAAACATGCGAAAATATAAAACCGGATCATTTATAACCGTTGCAGGTCTTTCATTGGGTCTGGCATTTTGTATTTTGATCTATCTCTTCATCAGCGACGAATTGTCCTTTGACAGGTTTCACGAAAAGGCCGATTCGATATATTCGATCGTGATCAATGACCATTTTTACGAGTATTCTCGCCGGTATTGGATGGCTCCCATAGCGCCGGTTTTGAAGGATCATTTCCCTGAGATCGAAAGTTTTGCAAGGCTTGTCCCGGTAATAAATGTACCGGTTAAGTACAATGACAACATTTTTAACGAAAACATATGCCTGGCAGACCCGGAATTTTTAGAAATATTTTCTTTCCGTCCAAGAAAAGGTAATCCCGGTTCGGCATTACATTCCGATAGCTCCGTTGTTTTAACTCAAAACACGGCGAATAAATATTTTGGAAATGAGGACCCGATAGGAAAGATTCTCTTATTTACATTCGGAGAAAGGCAAAAGCCCTTCGTGGTCGATGGAATAATGGAAAATGTACCTTCAAACTCCTCGATACATTTCTCCATCTTAATAAATATTGATAATTTGAATTTTATTTATTCATCAAATTCTCTTGATGACTGGATGCGCCGTTCTGCTCAATCCTATTTGTTGTTGAAAAAACAAGCAGACCCCGCGCATATTGAAAATATAATGCTTGGCATAGTGAAACCATACATGTCTGTTTTTTATGAAACAAGACAGAAGTATGGGTCGTTAGTGAAAAACGGAGAAACAATAACTTATTCTCTACAAAATCTTAAGGATATTCATTTGAATTCATCGAATATAGTTCATTTGCCCAGAAGTGATATCAGAAGATCCTATATCCTCGCCGCCATATCCATATTGATCCTGTTCATTGCTGTCATCAACTTCGTCAACATATCGTTAGGAAAGGCCTCCTCAAGAGCTTGTGAGGTCAGTGTCAGGAAGATGCTTGGAGCCGGGAGGAAACATCTTATCCATCAATTCTGGATTGAATCTGTCTGTACAGCTCTGATTTCGATTATCCTCGGTTTATTGATCGCAGTGCTCATGCTGCCCGTTTTTAATACTCTTTCCATCAAGAACCTAACCGTTAATTCGCTCTTTCATTTGAACAGCATCGTTGTCTTCCTGCTGTTAATAGTATCGGTGGGTATTTTGGCCGGGAGTTTCCCCGCTCTGGTCATGGCCAATTTTAATCTCACGGATGTTCTCAGGGGAAAATTCAAATTAAGAAGAAAAAGCCTTTTCACCAAAATCCTTGTCATCCTGCAATTTTCAATTTCGATATTCTTATTGGTCGCTTCGATCATCATATCGAAGCAGATACGATTTCTAAAGAACTATGACCTGGGTTTTGATAAAGACGGAATATTGATCGTTGACCTCCAGGAAACACAGAATACAAGAAGCCAGGAATTATTTAGATTATTCAAGGAAAGGATACAATCTCACACGGCTGTCAAGAGCGTATCCGGCTGTATGAGTTCTCCCAACAGAACCGATGTATACGGGATGATTGACAACCAAGGGAAGAGAATCTACGTGTATAACAATAGAGTTCACGATGATTATTTGAAAACGATGAAGATAAATTTAATCGAGGGGAGGGATTTCTCGAGCGCATTTTCAAGTGACAAATCCTCGGTTATCGTCAATCAAAAACTCGTGGATGTATTGGGACTGGATAAGCCGATAGGAAAAACAATAAAAATCGGGCCGAGACCTCCGCTGACGATTATCGGCGTAGTCAAAAATTTCCATTATTCATCGCTAAGAGAAGAAATCGCGCCTGCGGCTTTAAACATGGACCCGACAGTGGGATTATCCTATGCCGTGGTCAGGATATCGGCCGCGAATATGGCAGAGACGATCACATATCTCAGGGAGAGATGGGAAGAAATTCAACCCGTTAGACCGTTCGAATATTCATTCCTGGATGATGATATTCAACGATTTTATGCCGATGAAAACAGGTGGAATGCTATCGTGGGTTATTCCTCTTTCTTCACCATTCTCATCGCCTGCATGGGTGTTTTCGGTCTGACTCTGATCACCGTCAACAACAGGGTGAAAGAGATCGGTATAAGAAAAATACTTGGCGCTTCCATATTGAGCATTTTGAAACTTGTGACAAGCGAATTCGTTATATTGGTTTTGATAGCCAATATTATTATCTGGCCTCTGGCTTGGGTGGTGATGAACAAATGGCTTCAAAATTTTGCCTTCAGAGTTGATTTCGGAGTATGGCCCTTGCTGATACCCGGGATAATCACTGCCTTTATCGTCCTCCTCACTTCCTGCGGCTATTCCCTTAAAGCTGCCTTAGGCAATCCGGTGGATTCCCTGCGGTATGAGTGAAAGAGAGTAAAATAATCTTATTAGAGAGCGTAATTACTCACCTTCAAGGCTCTCAGGCAATAGGCTTTTCATCTGGGTAATAGCCGTCATCCAGACCTTCGAGCAGAAGACTAATCTTTACGCCTGTCCATCCCTCGGTCACCGATTCGCAGGCCTGTGGTCGTTTGAAAAAGATAAGGAATCAAAAGAAATTAGGGAAATTCCTCTTTTTTTAAAAAAATTTAAAAAAATTAAAAAATACCTTGCATAACATAATAAGTTGTCTTATATTATATATGAGAAATGGAAATGGCCAGAGAAAAAGAAACCCTTTTAAGCAATTGGGAATCACAGATTCGAAAAGGAACCTTGGATTTTATTATACTTCTCTGTCTCCAGCGCCAAGAACAGTACGGTTACGAGATGATCAAAACCATAAAATCCGTGGCCGGGATGAACATATCCGAAGGAACGATCTATCCGCTCCTTAATCGCCTGAAAAAAGATGATTTGATCACTTCCCGCTGGGTGGAAATGGAAACCGGGATTCCCCGGAAATACTACAAGATAACCGAAAAAGGACTTCAGACTTTGAAGGATATGAAAGAGTCCTGGTACCAATTCACAGCTTCACTGAACCGTCTGAGTGAGGATAAAAAATGAAAGGTGAAGATTTCTTCAAAAACACCATCACCAAAAAGATATGGGATCAGTACGACCAAAGACTGCAGCACATTTTGAGAAGAACGGATAAAGAAGAGAAGAAGGAGCTTCTTCTCGAGATCAAAAGCCATCTTCTTGAAAGCTTTAAACAGGATCCTGCGGAATCGGAAGAGGAAAAACTGCTGAATGCGATCGACCGCTTGGGAGAGCCGGAAATATTTCTCAGGCCGCTCATTGCAGACAGGTATATGACTCGGGCTTCACGAACTTTAAGTCCCAAAGATGTTGCTAGAGGATTGTATTTTTCGCTCTTTACCGGATTCAAGAAGGCAGTTATTTCGTTTTTGCTCGGCCTGGGTTACATTCTTGCTTTTATTCTTGCGGCAATGGCTGTTTTTAAGCCCTTTTTTCCGAATCATGTCGGAGTGCTCTTATTCAATGACGGATCCTTCATAGCCGGATTGTCTATTAATTCGTCAGGAGTCAAAACGGACTATCTCGGATATTGGATTATTCCCCTATCCGCCGCACTCGCTGTTCTTATCTATATTGGACTGACAAAATATCTGCATAAGGTTCGTCGATCCCGATTCGGAGACAGAAAGGAAGAATTTTAGGGAGGGAAAAATTTTTTGTTTTAATACATCGTATAACATAGCATATTGCATTACACTATTACATCGTGCATTTGCCAAAACACTTTTATTTATCAACCAATAAGGAGGTTAAAATGAAAAAAAGGTGTTTGATTCAAGGTCTTATCTTCATTCTGTTGGCAGCCTTCTACAATTTCCATGGATTCAGTATCCATGAATCAGGGCAAAAGCTTCCCGAACTTATCCCGCGGCAAGTCCTGTTCGGGAATCCCATCCGAAAAGCTCCGCTTATTTCACCGGATGGGACTCTTCTATCCTACCTGGCTCCATCCGAAAATGGAGTTATGAACATCTGGGTAAGAACTCTGGGAGAGGAAAATGACAGCCAGGTAACACGGGACAAACACAGAGGCATTCATGACTACTACTGGACACAGGACGGTAATAACCTCATCTATCTTCAGGACAGCGATGGGGATGAAAATGACCATGTGTATTTCGTTGACCTAAAATCCCAAAATATTAGGGATTTAACTCCGTTTCAGGGTGTGAAAGCCGTGAATCTGATTGTTAAGAATAATTATATTCTTGTCGGATTAAATCTACGAAACAGGCAGTTGTTTGATATTTACAAGATCGATATTCAATCAGGAAAACTGGAGCTCGATACGGAGAATCCCGGAGATGTCGTATTCCTGATAGGAAAAGAATGGATGGCCGACTCCCAAGGAACCATCCGGGCCATTAAAGCCATGGATCTAAAAACCGGCGGCTCCATACTGCGGGTGCGCAAAAGAAAGGATTCCCCCTGGAAAGAACTGAAACGATGGCCGTTGGGAGCCATATTTGACGGGTACTTGCTCGGATTCTCTGAAGACGGAAAATCTATTTATGTGACTTCAAGCGAAAAATCGGATATGACACAGCTTGTTGAGATAGATGTTGAAACCGGAGAAGTAGCAAAAGTCATAGCTCAAGATCCCCGATGCGATATTTGGGCGGAATCCATTATTCTTGATCCAAAATCAGGGAAAATTCAGGCTTATGAAGTCGATTATTTGAAACCGGAATGGAAAGTTTTGGACAAAAACTTAGTCTCTGATTTCGCCAGATTGCAGGCCTTCAAAAGAGGTCACTTCACCATAAAAAGCCGCGATCGATCTGATACGAAATGGACGGTTTCTTATATGACGGATAATGGCCCAAATTCCTCCTATCTGTATGACAGACAATCAGGAAAAATCCAATTTCTCTTTGATGATAGGCCTGAATTGAAAAAATATGAACTGGCCCAAATGAAACCAGTGATCATAACCGCAAGAGATGGCCTGAAACTGGTTTCTTTTCTCACCCTTCCCGTCGGGATCAAGCCAGAGAAACTCCCCATGGTTCTGTATGTGCACGGCGGGCCAACAGCAAAAGATTCCTGGTGCTATGAACCTTTTGTTCAAATGCTGGCGAATAGGGGATATGCTGTACTTCAGGTTAATTTCCGAGGATCTGTCGGTTTTGGGAAGAAGTTTCAGATGGCAGGAAATCTGAAGATCGGAGTCGGCAGCATGCAGCACGATCTAACCGATGCCGTTAAATGGGCCGTTAAACAGGGATATGCCGACTCTGACAGAATCGGCATCTTCGGGGGTTCATACGGCGGATATGCAACTCTAGCCGGATTGACTTTCACGCCCAGTCTCTATGCCTGCGGGGCCGAAGTTTGTGGGCCGTCCCATCTAAAGACTTTTATGGAAGCCATCCCGCCCTACTGGGGTCCGATGAAGGAGATGTTTAAAAGTATCTTCGGTGACCCGGAAAATGATTCTGAATACAACAGGAAGGTTTCTCCCTTCCATCATGTGGATAAAATCCGGGTTCCACTTTTGATCGGGCAGGGGGCCAATGACCCCCGCTGCAACATCCAGGAATCCGATCAAATCGTGGCCGCCATGCGGAAGAAGAATCTACCGGTGACCTATATTGTCTATACTGATGAAGGTCATGGATTCGTCAGACCCGAAAACGAACTGGATTTTTACGGTAGATTGGATGTGTTTTTCGGGCAGCACTTGGGAGGCCGTTTTGAGCCGTTTAACAAGGTCGCCGGCGCTTCCGCTGAACTCCGTTAGTTGCCCTAAGACCAAAAGCAATCCACATTTAAAATGAAACTCCAGCATTCCAGGAGGCAAGATTCATAAAAATGAGGCGCTTTCTCATGATCCGGTTTTTAAGGAGGAATAACATATATCTTCCTGAGATCGACTTGAGAAAAGCGCCTTATTCCCTTGACTGTCCAGTATGAACTCCTGACGACAACCGAAAAGCAAGGTAAATATTTCCAACGGCATCTGTGGAAAAATAAGAATTCACTTTTAGAGGTTGATAAAAATTCCTTCCAATTTTCCACTATTGCTGACTGCTGACAACCTGGATTAAATGTACTCCATTTACTGGATTAAATGTATTCCATTTAAAAGATTTAATAAAAACCTTTTATCGATTCTACTGACCTTTCATCGAACGCATGTTTTTGTTTTCATCACGAATAAGAGATAATAGTTATCTCCTGTTTCCTTGTATTTTCCATACAGAATATGGAAGAAATTATGATAATCGAATCGAAAGTATAGAGAGGAGAAATCTATGAAAAATCTATTCCAAACAAAAAAATTCGTTTTGATCCTTTTAGGCTTTATTTTAATGAGCGTTTTTTCCTACGGGACTGAAGAAACTGTCAGCTTTGATTCCGAACGCTGGCAGCTTGGGCCGGCAAGTCGGATTGAAGAATTCATGGGTCGAAAGGCGCTCACTCTCGCCGGCACGGCTTTTCTCAAAGATGTCGAATTCGAAAACGGGGTTGTGGAAGTGGATCTGGCTTTTAAAGAGGGAAGGGTTTTCCCGACAATCATTTTCCGCAGTCAGGATGAGGCGAATTACGAAGAGTTTTATGTGCGTCCGCACAAGTCCGGGAAGCCCGATGCGCTTCAATACACGCCGGTCTTTAACGGACTCTCCGCCTGGCAGCTCTATTATGGAGAAGGCTGCACCAATGCCTGGACTTTTCCCACAAATGAATGGGTGCATATCAAGCTGGAAATAGCGGGAACACAGGCAAGGGTCTTTATGGGCGAGGACAAAACTCCGTCACTTGTGATCAGCGATTTAAGGCTCGGCCGGACAAAAGGGAGGCTGGGGCTGAAAGTCACCGGCCCCATTGGACGAGCCTATTTTTCTGATTTTAAATACAGGCATGACGACAGCCTGGAGTTCGAGCCCCCTGTCAAACCAGAAACACCTTTCGGTACGATCACGGAATGGGAGGTGTCCCAGGCATTCGAGTACAGTTTTTTCGACCTGAAACGTTACCCCCCTCAAGACAAAATGAAAAAGGTCGATTGGCAAACCGCGGTCAGCGAGCCGAGCGGTCTGGTGAATGTCTCTCGTTATGCCAGGAAGAATCCTGTTGTCCCAGGAATCGTGCTGGCCAAAACGACGATTTCTGCAGACAGTGAAAAATTGATGGAGCTGCAGTTCGGCTACAGCGACCTCGTCAGTATTTTTCTGAATGGACGATTGCTTTTCTGGGGATACAGTGTCTTTCAATCCCGGGATCCTTTTTTTCAGGGGCGAGTGGGTCTGTTTGATTCGCTTTTTCTGCCTCTAAAAAAAGGGGGCAATGAACTTCTTCTCGTACTCGCCGAGTCTATGGGAGGCTGGGGATTCATGTGCAGGGAAGGGTCTGCTGTTTATCAGGACAATAGCCTGACAGAACTCTGGAATCTGTCCCACAAACTCAGCTATCCGGAGACAGTACTCTATGATAAGGACCGGGATGTTCTCTATATTTCAAACTACATCAGCGGCGGGACCCAATTCATTTCCAAGGTCAAGCTCAACGGTGAAATAGAGAATCGCGAATGGATCAAAGGGCTGATCCGGCCGACCGGAATGGCCATCCATAAGGATAAGCTTTTTATCGTGGAAAGAGCCAACCTCGCCGAGGTCGATATCAAGTCCGGGCAAATCGTCAAAAGGCACTCTGTCCCTAAGCCCGGATTTTTAAATGATATTGCTGTGGACAGTGAAGGCAATATCTACGTTTCCGACGGACAGAGAGGTCAAATCCTGAAATTCAGCAGCGGTCAATTTTCGGTATGGAAAAGCGGGGATGAATTCATCCAGGTCAACGGTCTCCAGTACTCCAACGGAAAGCTTTACGCCGGTTTTTCATCCGATGCCAGCCTGAGGTCTATCGATTTGGGCAGCGGAGAGGTCACAACAATAGCCAAGCTGGATCCCGGAGCCATTGTCGACGGTATAGAAACGGACAAAAAAGGGAATATCCTTGTCTCCGATTTTAACGGCAAAGTCTATTCGGTGAGTCCGAAAGGTCAAAAAATTCTTCTTCTGGATTCAACCGCGCCCAGACAGTATTGCGCGAATTTCGCCTATATCCCGGGTAAAAAACTTCTGATAATCCCCACTCTGTCCGACAACCGTATCATCGCTTTTAAACGGAATTTAAAGTAAGGTATACTCCCTCCAGTGAATAGAAATAACGCTGGATAGTTATAAGGATTATCGGCTAGTTTTTGGAATGGTACACCAATAAAAGCCGGAATCTCTGACATCCATCGGATATATTGACCGCTTACCGATTCTTGCTTTCCCTCTGTGCACCAAACAACCTACAATCCATTTGAGTGTTATGTTCTGGGCTGGAAAATTGAAGGAGTATAGCAATGATCTCATTCAAAAAAATTATTATTATCTGGATTATTATTATCGCTCTTGTGATTGTTCTTTTTTATTAGAAATACGAAAGAAATTCCATGAATGACAAGAAGAACGAGAAAATCAAAATCAACAGGCGTGGTTTCATTCAGAGCTCTCTGGCTGCCTTCGCTGGCCTGGGCCTGACAGAAAGAGGAAAGCCCCTCGGAAAACATACCAGTCCCTTCACTCAAGAATCTCCGTTTGAGAAATTCCGGATCAAGGAGTTCCGGACATTGGGGCGAACGGGTTTTAAAGCTTCAGACATCGGTTTTGGTGCTGGAAACTTGACAAATCCCGAGATCCTCGATGCGGCTTTGGATATGGGAGTTAACTACATCGATACAGGCGAACACTACACCCGGGGCAATTCGGAGAGAGCCATCGGAGAGGTCATTAAGAACCGCAACAGAAAATCACTCTTTATAACGACCAAATTGAATTTTTCGTTGGGGAAAATGGATAAAGAAGGATTGAAGCAGAGATTTTTTAAATGTCTGGAAAGACTGCAAACAGATTATGCAGACTGCCTGATGATCCATATGTCACCAACTGTCGAGCAGCTAAAGCACGAAGATTACCATCAAGCTATTCGAGAGCTTAAGGCAGAAGGAAAAGTCAAATATACCGGTCTATCTAACCATGGAACTGAACACAGGCTAGCCGGAAATACCATAGATGATATGGAAAAGGTGGTCCTGGCTGCGGCTGAAGACGGGAGGTTCGATGTAGTTCTGTTTGTCTATAATTTCATCCAGAAGGAAAAAGGCGAAAGAATCTTAAAGGTGCTAAGAGATAAGAATATGGGAGCGACCTTGATGAAGGTCAATCCCGTGAGAGTCTATCTGAGAAGGGAAGAGTTCCTTAACCGCGCCAAAGAAGCAGGTCAAGACATCCCCGAAATTATCTGGAAAATGCTCGAGGAGAACAAAAGCCATGTGGATAAGGCCGAAGACTTCAAGAAGAAACACGGACTGACTAGCAATAAAGAGATAGATGATGCGGCCATCAAGTTTGCCCTCAGTCATCCTGACGTCCACTCTGTCTGTCCGACCATAGACACTTTTGAAGAGCTGGAATCGTATATCGCGCTTTCGGGGAAAAAACTCGAGTCAACTGAAAGAGACATGCTGGCTGATTATGAATCTGTCTACGGCCGATATTACTGCCGCCATGCTTGCGGTCAGTGTGAGCCATACTGCCCTCATTCGGTTCCGGTCAACACTATCATGCGTTATTATCATTACTTCTCAGCCCAGAGGCGGGAGAAATATGCGATGGAAAAATACAATTCTCTGTCAAGAACGAATGCGTTTGTCTGTTCTAACTGTGCTGGTTACTGTGAATCGACCTGTCCTTACTCCGTTCAAATCCAGGGTTTGCTCATCCTGGCCCATCAAACACTCACCCTCTAACTCATAAGGCTGTAATGAATAAACTGTCTTTTATAATGTCTAATAAATTATAGGAATTATCATTTTATAAAAAGAGGTGGAGGCTTAGGGGCAACTGACATCCTCTTGCCCTGTTCCACTCAAAAACCTGCTCATAGAGGAGGAGAATCAAAGAACTCTTATGAGGAAAGATACCTTTCCGAAACTGATGGTTGTCAAAATATACCTTTCATCCTCAACATCTGATAACATTTTTAATCAGATCGAGTCTATTAGAATAGGGCATGGTAAAGACAAAATGTGTGAGGGATCACTTTGCTGAATGAAAAGGAAAAAAAGAACGAATCAGAAAAAATTATAAAAAAAATCAAGGAGGTCACGATGTATTATATTCTTCTGTACGATGTCGTCGAAGATTACGTCAAAAAAAGAGCGCCTTTTCGTGAAGAACATCTCCGCTTAACCGATGAGGCTGCAGAAAAAGGACAACTTATTCTCGGGGGGGCCCTTGACAATCCTGTGGACGGAGCGGTCCTCGTTTTCAAAGCAGATGACAGTCGCGTCGTTGAAGAGTTCGTTAAGAACGACCCTTATGTCAAAAATGGACTTATCACGAACTGGAAGATCCGTGACTGGACAGTTGTGACCGGTAGTGCAATGTGTGAAGATTAAGGCATGATCGGAAGAACATGGGTCGGTCGAACCCCGCAGGAAAATGCGGAGGCCTATCTATCCTTTCTCGAAGGAAAAGTGTTTAAAGATATCCGCCATATTGATGGCTACCGAGAAATTTTTTTATCCTCTATTCATACCGCAGTGAATCGACAGGATTAGCCGTGGCGGCTTTGATGGATTGATAGCTGACTGTAATAAGAGAAATAATGAATGCCAGGAGTCCGGACAGAAGAAAAGCTCCTGCGCTCAAACTCGTCCTGTAGGCAAAGTTCTGAAGCCATCTGTTCATCGCATAATACGCCACAGGCCAGGCAATGATATTCGCCAATATGACCAACACAACAAATTCTCTGGAGACAAGCTCGATAAGACTTGGAACCGAAGCACCAAGAACCTTTCGAATCCCGATTTCCTTGAAACGGCTTTCGGCGATAAAGAGGGAAAGGCCGAATAGGCCGAGGCAGGCGATGAATATGGCAAAGACTGCTAAACAATTGAATAATCGGCTCATTTGTTCTTCAGATTTGTACAGGATTTCAAAGGCTTCATCAAGAAAGTGATATTCAAACGGGACCCCCGGCTCAAATGTTCTGCAGACCTTTTCGATATGGCGGATGGTATCACGAATATTATCCGGATGGATTCGAATGTGCATAAATTGAAAATTCTCGGGATCAAGCGTAAGGACTAAGGGCCTGATTTCATTATGAAGGGACTGAAAGTTAAAGTTTTTTACGACACCGATTATATTTCCTTTGACATTGTTTGCATTCGCTGCTAACCCGACTGGTGATTCCACATTCATAAATCTGGCGGCAGCTTCATTGATAATGATTTCTTCATTCGGCTTTCTGGGGATATCTTGTGAAAAACTTCGCCCCTGGATCATCTGCATCTTAAAAGTTTCAATGAAGTCATACCCGACAGTGGAATAACTGAAGGAAAGCTGCTCTTCCTGCTCCTCTTTTCCTTCCCAGTAGAAATCCCCTCCCCAATCAATTGCATTTGTTAAAATTCTTGATGAAGCGGCAACACTCACTATATGTGCATCTTGGAGAAGGTCATTCTTCACAGACTGATATTTCTCTTTAAGGTTTCCGTTGAGCTTGATGTAGACAATATGCTCTTTATCAAAGCCCAAGTTTATGTTCCGCATGTATTTGTATTGGTTGTAGATTATCATGGTGCAGACTATCAGGCTTATGGCAATAGCGAACTGCGTGACAACCATAGTTTTGCGTAAAAAGCCTTTTCCTTTTTCAAGTCCAACAGCACCTTTTAAGACCTTGACCGGTTTGATGGAAGATAGATACACGGCCGGGTAGCTTCCGGATAAAAGTCCGGTGACTAATGCAATCAGGAGAAAGCCGATGAATGTAAGTTTATTGTTTGAGAAACCAAGCGCTATTTGTTTGCCTGTTAATGAGTTAAAAGCTGGCAGTGAAGCAAAAACAATGATCAGGGCCAGGATCAATGCCAGAAGAGAGGAAAAGACCGCTTCACCAAAAAATTGTCCGATCAGGTTGAGTCTGTGCGCACCAACGACCTTTCTCATACCGACTTCTTTTGCCCGTTTGCAGGAACGGGCTGTTGAGAGGTTCATGAAATTTATACACGCGATCAGCAGCACCAAGATACCGGTAAAAGAGAAGATGTATATGTATCTGACATCGCCGCGCTTCATAAGATCCTTCATCCCTCTGGTATGCAGGTGAATCTCTTTAACGGGCTGGAGATGATGCCTCCATTTGTAATCTGACGTATATTCTTCGTTAAATTGAGTCGCAATATATCTGGATACTTTATCTTTCAACTCGGGGATCGATGCGTTTTCATGTGCCAGCATATAAGTCCGGAAAAAATGCAGGTTATGTCTGTGGAGGAATTTTCCATATTCAGGCATAAATGATTCAATGTTTTCAAAAGAAACCAAGGAGTCAAATAGAAGATGCGAGTTATGAGGGATATTTTTCATGATTCCTGTGACAATGAAATCAAATTGATTCTCAACATTGAGCACTTTACCGATCGGGTCTTCCTGGCCGAAATACTTGCGGGCCATATCTTCGGATAGAACGATTGAATTCGGGTTGGAAAGCGCTGTTTTGGGATCACCGACCAAAAAGGGGAATGTGAACAGGTCAAATAATTCCGCATCGCCAAACCCGAATCTTTCCTCATAATATTGATTTTCGTTATACTTGACGAGTATCTAAGGTCTGTTGGCGACAATCCTGAAACGAGCGGATTCCACAACCTCAGGGATATTGTTTTTCAACCACTCTGCAGCAGCCGGCGCCGCATAGGAATTGAAAGCACTTTGCGAACCCTTTGGATACTCCAGTATAACTCTGTATAAATTATCCAAATTTTTATTGAACCGGTCGTAGCTCAGCTCGTCCTTAACCCATACCAGAATAAATAAGCAACAGACCAGGCCCACGGTCAATCCCAGAATATTGATGGCCGAATGAATTCTGTGCTTGGTTATGTTTCTGATTGATATTTTGAGATAATTTCTGAACATAACGAACCTCCAGAAGATGAAATCTATCAGAAAGGCAGGAATGGATTTGAGGAGATGCCTCCAATACCAAAGCCAGGCCCGCAGGGACCCTCTGGCCCGAGCCAGCTCGTTGAACTCCTCAAGAAAGTCTCCCGCAAGGGAAGACATACTGTAATATCTGGCGATTATCCCGATCAGCCACCCGCCTAATTTAGGGGACTTCAGGGCAATTTTTCTCATTTATCACTCAGATCAAAAGCGTACTTGGAGATTCCCTTCCAGATTTTTTCGTTCATTTCACATGACTCTTTCAGAGCCTTCAGGCCAAGGGGAGAAAGATGGTAATACATCCTTTTCCATCCCCGTCTTGTAGGCAGGGATTCTTCCCGGTGTTTGGCGACATACCTCTTTTTCGTCAACTGATTGAGAGCGCTGTAAAGATTGCCGTAGGTGAAGTCTTTTCCGATCAATTCCGAGATGTGGCGCCTTATCTTGACGCCGTAGGCTTCATCCTTGAGCCGCCAGATGGTGAGGAGAATGATTTCTTCGGTTTTTGTGAGATCTTTCATTGTTTAATTTCTGTTTACTGATTTTCAGTATATAAACTAAGACGTTTAAAATTGGAAAAGGTTGCCAAAAATGTGAATAATTGAGGTTACATGGGGAAGAATCTCTTAAAAAGCCAGTAAAAATCAGAGATTCAGTTTTTTATTTTTATACTCCAAAAACTAGAGAATTCATCGATTGGATCAACCTTTCATTCCTAGCCCAGCTTCTCTTTTAACTTGGCGGCGTAGCGGCGGCTAATCACATAGGGTTCTTCAATTCCTTTAAGATAGACTCTGAAGGAATAGTTGAACCATTCCTCAACTCTGTCCACGAATTCCATGTTGATGATAGTTGAACGGTGGATCCGGACGAAGTGTTGATCTGGAAGTCGGGCTTCCCACTCCTTCATGGATTTGTGTGTCAGGCCTTTGTTCCCATCGGACGTCAACACTTCTGAGTAATCCCCGGCTGCGCTCACGCTGAGAATGGTGTTGACTTTCAAGAATTTGAAATGCTTGCCAATCATCAAAAACAGTCGATCATCATAATTGAGTTTTCGAATCCTTGCGGGTAAATCCTGCTCCTGGAACTCCAGCTTATCGAGAGCCTTTGCCAGGCGGTCGGGATTGACCGGTTTGAGCAGATAATCCAGGGCGTTGACCTCAAAGGCCCGGATGGCGTATTCATCGTAGGCTGTGACAAAGATGATATGAGCATCTACATCTGTTTTTTCCAGAAGGTCGAACCCTGAATCCCCCGGCATCTGGATATCCAGGAAAATAACATCGGGATTCAGCTTTTCAATGGCTTGGCTGGCAGAGGGAACGTCATCGGCTTCGCCGACAACCGTAACGTTATCGTGAATGCTGAGAAGGGAAATCAGATCTTTGCGTGCCAGCCGCTCATCATCGATGATGAGAGCTTTAAACGGCTTTTTCATATTCTTCTCCTGAATAGCCTTGTATGACTAACTGCACATGAACTTTTCCTTCTTTTTCAAAGACTTCAAACCGGTGACGGTGGGGAAAGGCATTTTCGAGTCTGCGGCGCACATTATCCAGGCCTGTGCCGGTGCTGACGAATCCCTGCTTCTCTTCCTGTGCCGGTTCAATCCATTTTCCCGTGTTGCAGACTTCAATCGTAAGGTCGCCTTCCCTGGTTTCTGCCTTTATATGAATGGTGAGCGGCATAGGGCTGGTGCGCATTCCATATTTAACGGCATTTTCGACAAGAGGGTGGATCAAGAAACTGAGGACCGGATAATCGCCGGCTTTCGGTTCGATATCAAAGATAACTTCGAGTTTATCCTCATACCGCTTTTTCTGGATAGCAAAATAGTGTTGGATGGCTTCTATTTCATTTCTGAGCGGCACATTCGAATAATCTTTACTGTCCAGCGAATAGCGCAAAAATTCAGAGAGCTCCGTGATCATCTCTCTCGCTTTAGTCTCATCTTCATCGATCAGGGCCCTTATCGAGTTCATGGAGTTAAAGAGAAAATGAGGATTCAACTGGTAACGAAGCATCTGAAGTTGTGCGTCCTGGGCTAAAGAATTGGCTTTTTCCATCCTTTTCTCTTGACGTCTCCATTCCATCCAGACTTTTATCCCGAAATAAAGAAATGTCCATCCCAGGAGAGCTGCTCCTCCTGAGACGACATTCAAAAAGTAAACCTGAAAGAATGTCATCTGAGAAGTTTCCGGCTGGTTCATAAAAAGGTCGACAATAACAACTAAACCCAACCACACATTAACCCCGACAAAAGACGTCGCGACAGCTATGGGTAGAGAATATTTGATTGGGCGCTCGTGAAATCGAATTCTCTTATAGAAAAATCGCATTGGAATACAGACAAAATACCCACCCAAAGAAGGCAGCAAAAAAAGAAGAATTTGTGGGATATCTGTCCACTTCCCTGTGTAGGAGAGAACAGCTGCTAGACCTATGTATGCCAACCAGCCCGACGTGTGTAAAATCCAGAACAGCGGTATTCGATTTTTAATTTTGTCTAAATCCATTAATGATTATCTCCGTATCTCCTTTTCGATGACCAATCTTGCCTGAACAAAACGCTCCTTCTCGAATATTTCAAAATGATGTCTTTCCGGATAGGATTCAATCAAACGCTGGCGCACATTGGCCAATCCTGAAGAGAAAACGGTGTCCTTTTTCTTGTCTGCGGGTTCGATCCAGATTCCGGAGTTGCGGACTTCGATGGTTAAATTCCCCTGATGGGATTTAGCTGTGATCTGTACTTTGAGAGGCATGGGGCTGGTGCGCATTCCATGTTTTACGGCATTTTCGGCAAGTGGATGGATAAGATAACTGACTATGGGGAATTCTTCAACCGCCGGGTCTATATCAAACGAGACTTCCAGTTTATTTTCATACCTTATTTTCTGGATGTTGAAGTAATGACGGACGGATTCCATCTCTTCTTTAAACGGGACGTTCTCATGGGTTCGGCTGACCAATGAATAGCGCAAATATTCCGAAAGTTCGGTCACCATTTTTTTAGCGGATGATTTGCTTTCAGATATCAAAGCCCGGATGGAATTCAATGCGTTGAACAAAAAATGGGGATTCATCCTGTACCTGAGCATCTGGAGTTGAGCTGCCTGAACCAGGGCATTGGCTTTTTCTGTCCGGTCCTTCCGAATCATCCATTCCTGCCAGAATTTTATACCCAGGTAACAGGCGCACCATCCGATGATGGGTATAAACCACCAGATGACCCTGTACAGATAAGACACGAGCGTTGGGTTTGTGGTCAGGGCTTCTATGCCTGAGTACGGATATCTTAAAAAATTCGATATCCATATCACCAGGTTCGCCCCCAGGAGCGAAAAAATGATGGTTAGGAAAGAAAGAGAAAAAATCGAACGTTCCCGGATTTTTATTCTCCTGAAGAGATAACGGAGAATTAAAGTGGCCAGAAAACCGGCTATCGAGGCTGTCGCATATCTTACGAATAAAAATGTTGTTAATGCCTCTCTCCCCAAATAAGAGAGGAGGCTGATGCCGAAGTAAAGAAGCCAACCGGCCGTTTGAAGAAACCAGAACAGATGACTCCTCTTATTTAAGCTGATCAACGTTTTAACTCTCCTCAGTTATCCGGTTGTAATGAATGATATAACAATTTTCCTGGATATTGTAATGATTTCTTTACTTTCGACTAGACTTTTAACCGCATGGGAATATGTACCAGAGATCCTCTCTTTAGAGAAGTCAAAATATACAAACGGTCAAAACGTTCGGTAAGCGGTCAATTAGTATTCCTCATGAATTTCTTAGGCTATAGGCTGCGATGTACAGAGCGTGGCTTCTTTGCCTTGCAGAAATACCATTTAACGGTTCCGTCGACCTTTCACAGATTTTACATTCCTTATTTTTCTCAAATTGTAAAAAATAGGGACAGAGAAAAATGTTTTTAATGATTATTAATTCACGTGGGAATTCAATGAGACTGAAAAAAAAATGCAAAATCCACATGTACATAAAATCGATCACGGAGGGAATATGATGAGTCAAAAGAAACGTCGGGAAATAACCCGTCGCGAATTTCTCGGTCGAAGTGCCGCAGGTGTGACTGCACTCGGATTTTCATCCGCGCTCCTGAACTCCCTGTGGCTGCACACCGGCTGTAGTCCTGGAGCCAAGGCAGGGGATTTAATCCTCCCTGAGGATGTTCTCCATAAAGCGGTTGAGCTTCTAATGGCGAAGGGCGCAGACTTCGGCGATGTCTTTGTGGAACGGACTGGCGTTGATGTCCTATCGAGTGACGACCGGAAGATCAACACAGCAACGACATTTCAGAAGGGAGTCGGCATTCGCGGAGTCAAAGAAGGCACAACATTCTATGCCTACACAGCCAGCTTCGAACCAGATGAGATTTACAAAACATCCAGGTATGTCGCTGATGCGGCGGCTCAAGGTCAGACTGGTGGGCAAGGCAGCGTCGTGAACCTGACTAAACAGACATCCGAGCTTTCTTTCCCTATTGTTCCGCTTCCGGATGAAATCGCTTCAGAGAAAAAGATTGAAATGATCAAGGGATTGACCGAGCGGGCCTGGTCTGCAGACAGCCGCGTGAACCAGGTGTCCCAGTACTTTCAGGAATTCATACGCCAAATCAACATCGCCACCTCATCTGGAAAGATTGTCAACAAGACTGTCGGCGGCATTCTTTTCTACGCTTTGACCTTTATGAAGGATAAAGATGGAAACCTCCAATTGGGAATTGATAACCGCGGAGCCTATGCCGGGATGAATTTTTTCAAAGGCCGCAATGCCTTCGAAGTGGTGGTGGACAAATCGATAGAGAGAGCGAAAAAATTGCTGGAAGCTATAGATTCTCCGCGTGGCACGTTTCCTGTTGTGATAGGTCCAGGCTCGCCAGGTGTGCTTTTCCATGAATCCTGCGGCCATGGAATGGAAGCTGACTATGTTTACAAAGGTTCTAATTACAAAGGCCAGATCGGTAAACAGGTCGCGGCCAAAGGTGTGACTTTGGTCGATGACGGCACTGTTCCTGAAATGCTGGGCTCATTTACCTTTGATGATGAAGCCACACCCTCGCAGAGAACCGTATTGATCAGAGACGGCATTCTGGAGAACTACATGTGTGATCTAGTCTGGGCTGAGAAGCTGGGACTCAAATCCACCGGAAGCGGGCGAAGACAATCGTTTAAATTCCCACCCATTCCCAGAATGAGAAACAC
>JABAOF010008032.1_pt7 | contig 18408 bp, 16 predicted proteins | sample 7062171 | NCBI WGS metagenome assembly JABAOF01 (sample SAMN14538628, study PRJNA623070) | marine sediment metagenome | biome: marine biome [ENVO:00000428]; feature: marine pelagic biome [ENVO:01000023]; material: deep marine sediment [ENVO:00002113] | place: India: Gulf of Khambhat ...
ATTTATACACAGAAATTAAGGATGATCCGCAACACTTCGGCCAGGAGAGCAGGAGTATTAAAAATATGACGATCCGTGAGGGTTATCGTTACTACCAGATCATGAAAAAAATGGGACTCAACTACCGGGGAATTCTTACGAAGTTTCACCGGAAGATTGCAAACTCTTTTACCATATTTCTCGTGGTCGTTATAGGTCTGTCACTCGGAAGCATGCCTTTCAAAAACGCACTGGTTATCAGCTTTAGTATGACGCTCATCACGCTGCTGGTATTTTTGTTTCTCATTGAAATAGGCTACACATTCGGGAGTAGCGGAAAAATTTCACCTGTAATCGGTGGATGGCTGGGAAACATNNACATAGTATTTTCAATTGTCGGGGTGTTGCTGCTTAGAAAAGTGAGAATATGAGGGATAGAATAGTCATAAAAGGTGCGCGTGCACATAATCTGAAATCCATCGATGTGGAGCTGCCGAGAAACAAGCTTATCGTGATTACCGGTCTGTCAGGCTCGGGAAAATCATCACTTGCATTTGACACCATTTATGCGGAAGGTCAGAGGCGTTACGTAGAATCCCTTTCGGCATATGCGCGTCAATTCCTCGGATTAATGGAGAAGCCCGATCTCGACTATATCGAAGGACTATCACCTGCCATAAGCATTGAACAACGTTCTGCAGGCAGGAATCCCCGATCAACAGTTGGAACCATTACGGAGATATACGATTATTTGAGGCTGCTCTTTGCCAGAGTAGGTAAACCCTACTGTTATAATTGTGGTAAAGAGATACGGAGTCAGACGGTTGATCAGATCGTTGATCGGATAATGGCCTTTAAAATCGGAGAAAGGCTTATCATCTATGCACCGATTGTACGGGGGAGAAAGGGTGAGTTCAAAAAGGTGTTCGAAGATGCGGCGGGAGGCGGATTCGTACGTGTTCGTGTTGACGGCAAGCTCATGCGGGTGGAGGAGGCATCCAGGCTGAATCTTGATAAGCAGAAGCGGCACGTCATAGACATCATTGTGGATCGAATCATCCTGAAACCAAATAGCAGACCACGAATTGCAGAATCCGTTGAAATTGCGGGAAACTTGACCGAGGATCTCATTGGTGTTGTTAGAGAAAATGGAGAGGAGGAGCTCTTTTCAAAGCGACTGGCCTGTGTATCCTGCGGTATCAGCTATCCCGAGGTACAGCCGCGTCTGTTTTCATTTAACAGCCCATACGGAGCGTGCACAGAATGTATGGGACTCGGGCTGAAGCTCGAGTTTGATCCCAATCTTATCATCCCAGATAAGTCCCTCTCGTTCAACGAAGGGGCAATACTCACCTTTCAGCCCAGTTCTTCGTGGGCGCGCAGTTCTTTCAATGCATTTTCGAAACGTTTCGGTATAACCGATAGACAGCCGATCAGCGAGATTCCCGGGCCCATTTACCAAAAGCTTCTCTATGGAACAGATGAGGAGCTGCGTTTCGTTCACGACCACTCGGATGGGAAGGGACGATGGGAGTATACATCGCAGTTCGAAGGGTTAGTCAGGAATCTTGAGAGGCGCTACCGTGAAACAAAGTCGGACGGAATACGGGAATGGATGGAGGAGTTCATGAAAGAGATTCCCTGCCCCGTCTGCGGTGGAAAGCGACTCAAGAGAGAAAGCCTCTCTATTAAAATCAAGGATAGATCTATCATCGATGTGGTCGAAATGACCGTACAAAAGGAGATCGAGTTCTTCGAGAACCTCGGTTTTTCTGAAAAGGAAGAGATTATTGCACGGCAGATAGTCAAAGAGATACAATCGAGGCTGCGCTTTCTCCAGAACGTTGGTGTCGGTTATCTCTCCCTCGACAGAAAGGCGGAGACACTCTCTGGCGGTGAGGCCCAGAGAATTCGGCTTGCAACACAGATCGGGTCAGGTTTGGTCGGTGTTCTCTATATTCTGGACGAACCGACAATTGGCCTCCATCAGAGGGATAACAAACGTCTCCTGGACACGCTCTTTCATCTTAGAGATATCGGTAATACACTCATTATCGTGGAACATGATGAACAGACAATTAAGAATGCGGATTTTATACTGGATCTCGGTCCTGGTGCAGGAGAGCACGGTGGAGAGGTCGTTGCACAGGGAAGGCCCACTGATGTGCAAAATAATCACAACTCTCTTACTGGTAGATATCTGAAGGGTGAGCTGAGCATCCCTCTTCCGGCAAAGAGACGCAGCGGAAACGCAAACTTTCTTACTCTCCGGGGCGTTCGGGAGCACAATCTCAAGTCCATCGATGTCACCTTTCCACTGGGTACCTTTATTTCGGTGACCGGTGTGTCCGGTTCGGGAAAATCAAGTCTCGTCAATGATGTACTCTACCCGGTTCTTGCTAACAGGCTCAACCGTACTGCAAGACCGGAGGGCTTATATGATGCCATTGAGGGAACAAAGTGGGTTGACAAGATAATTGATATTGATCAGTCTCCGATCGGACGGACTCCCCGATCGAACCCGGCAACCTATACCGGTTTATTTACCCCAATTCGCGAACTTTTCGCTTCTCTTCCAGAGGCCAAAATCCGCGGGTATCAGCCAGGACGGTTTTCATTCAATGTTGAGGGAGGTCGCTGTGAAAACTGTCAGGGACAGGGTACCATTCGAATCGAGATGAATTTCCTTCCCGATATCTATGTGACCTGTGATGTTTGCAAGGGGAAACGGTACAATAGGGAGACGCTCGAGGTCAAATATAAGCGAAAGAGTATTACCGATGTTCTAGATATGACGGTCGAAGAGGCGTACAGCTTCTTCCAAAACATTCCGCAGATTAAAAAGAAACTCGACACGCTCCGTGAAGTTGGACTGGGCTACATACGGCTAGGACAGCCCGCCACCACGCTGTCAGGAGGCGAAGCGCAGCGGGTCAAGCTCTCTTCAGAGCTTTCGAAACGTAGCACCGGAAAGACCTTCTACATACTCGACGAACCAACGTCGGGATTGCACTTTGATGATGTCAAGAAACTGCTCTCTGTACTGCAGAGTCTTGTCAATAGCGGTAACACTGTCCTGGTTATCGAGCACAACCTCGACGTAATCAAGAATGCCGATTATATCATTGATCTTGGTCCGGAAGGCGGGGATAATGGCGGCGAGGTTATCGCATCCGGCACTCCCGAAGAGATAGCCAAGAGCAAGAAATCCTTCACGGGTATGTATCTGAAACGTCATCTGAAAAAACCGGTTGAGGTAACGGGGTAAAGGATCAAACACCGGAGATATTTGCCACGGTCTCAGCTGCCTTCCGGAAGAGCGGCAGCTCGAGAACAACCCTCTGACCGTTCTTCCTTTTTCGAACTGAAACACTACCGCTTCGCTTCCCAAGAGGCCCTTTTGAGAGTATGCTGTTGAAGGAAACATCGTAATCGGATCTCTGGCCCGAATCTCCCTCTGCAGCTTCCTCACTTTTCATAACGGACGTAATTTCGATTCTCGCAGAATCACCCGATATATGGGGATCTATCTTTATACTTTTCTTGGTTTCATCGAGGATTTTCATACATATATTTACGAGGGCATAGAAGAAGTAATTTGATGATACAAGAACCTCCCTGTCTCCTGAGGTTTCTGAGAGGATTATTTCCGTATTCTGTTCCCGTGCAATAGGCCGCAGAAAGGAAACAGCCTTGCGGAACACCGATTCAGCATGATCCACACCATTGGGGCCGCAGTCGATTCTGTATAGATGAAGAAGCTGTTTGACTATAGACCGTATTCTCTCTACTCCCTTCTCCATGAGTCCAAGCTCTCTTATCAGAGTCTTTCTATAGCTCTTATCCTGCAGTTTATCCTTTATTAAACCGATGATGAGATACAGACTCTGAAGGGGATTGTTTATTTCATGCGCGATGCTCGCAGCAAGTTTACCCGCATGGGTTACTCCCTCGGTTGCGATCTGGTCGCTGATATACTTTTTTTCCTTCAATCGCATCTTTCTCAGCTGACAACCGCTTTCTATGATCTTCAGCAATTGGTCGGGCTTAAAATCCCCCTTTTTAAGGTAGTAGAAGATGTTCTCCTCCGTTGCTTCGACAGGCGTCCAGTCTTCATCGTAACCAGTGATAACAATATTGATGATATCCGGATCGATCTCATTCTTAACGTAGTGTATTAGTTCCCGTCCTGAAAGTCCCGGAAGTCTGAGATCATACAGCACGATGTCATAGCTTCTCGAGGTCAGAAGTTCCTGAGCCTCAACGGAAGTCCTGGCCGCATCGCAGCGGTAGTGTTTCTGTATGGTTTTTACTAGAAACTTGCGATAAAAATCTTCGTCTTCAATTATGAGGATTCTGAACATTACACTGCCTTTTCTGGAAAAATTATTTCAATGATGGTGCCCCCACCCTTTTTCGGCAGGGCTTTTATCGAGCCTCCGTGAAGAGTTACCATCTTTCTCGTTATGCTCAATCCAATGCCGGTACCATTTGCCTTTCCCGTAGTGGTAAAAAACGGTTCAAATATCTGGTCAAGATGCTCAGGTTCAACACCAACTCCATTATCGGTGAAATGGATGATCATCTTACCCTTGTCCTGTTTACAGCTCACTTCGATAATACCTTTATCCCCTATTGCATTTATCGAGTTGTTGAACAGATTTATGAATACCTGTGTTATCATATTCCTGTCTGCGTACAGTTTGCAGGGTTCTNNAAAAGGAAATCTCTTTTCCCTGAAGTTTGTGCTCAACCAGTGAATAAACTTCGTCAATGATCCGGGAAAGATCAAAGGTTTCGTACTGACCAGGTTCCTTCTTAGAGAAATCCATTATACCGTCGATAATTGATAGGGCCTTTTCCATACTTTTTGAGATGAGTTTAAGGTTTTCCTCTATTTCACGGTCAGGTGCCTCTTTGCCGTCGGTTTTTCGGGTAATCTTTACCGTATTGCTCTTTACGTCGGAGAGGATGAGTTCAGGTATTCCCTTTATTACTGCGAGCGGACTTCTGAGATTATGAGCAATACCGGCTGCAAGCTCTCCAAGTGTGGCCATTTTTTCTTTCTGAATGAGGATCTTCTCCTCCTCGATTCTTTCCGAGATATCGTTGATGAGCATGAGTATATGGGCTGTCCCTTCGATGGGTGCCGTTTCGACGAGCAAGTGATGCTGCCTTCCTTCGTGAAATACGGTGAGATCCCTTGTTTTCCTCCTCTCTTCGATGTCCCCCATCTTTGTCCGTAGATCATATTGTGAGAAGATCTTGAGCTTGTAGAGGATTTTTCCCTCCAGAGGTTCCTGGAGAATATGCTCTGCCTCTCTGTTGTGCTGAATGATAGCACCTTCTTTACCTACGGTAATAATCCCGATCGGCGATGCATCAAGAATGAGTTCATTCAGCTTTGAAAGATCCTGTCTCCTTCCATACTCCTCCTTCAGGTGTTTAACAGCAATATTGAGATTTTCTGTTTTTAAACGGTTTGTAAAGTGGAGCCGTACATTGCTCAATCCGAGAGATAGGTGGTCGATGAATGAGCGCACTTCTTCACTTTTCGCCTCGGTTACGTTACGAATGGCTAATCTTCCAATTTCTTCATCACCGTTTGAATAGATCGGATAGATCCTGGCATCATCCTCTGGGGTAAAAGTTCCTCGCAGTATTATTTTTTCTTTTTCCTCCAGATCATCCTTTCCGTGACCCGATGACGGTTCACCAAAGAGGAGGGGTCTCTGTGTCGTACAGAGTATAGAGCTCTCCTTGTTAAGGTAGAGTTCAAGCCATACGGAATCAAATTGGAAGTATGTCACGAGTGATCGGAGACAGAGTTTTGCGGCAGCAGCCACGTTTTTCTCGTGCAGGCAGAAGCGGGATATTTTGTTCAGTTCCGCAGTGAGACTTGTTTTACGGTGGATCTCCTCGGTTATTTGTTGGTTTGTGAGATACATATCCCCCAATTCTCGATTGGCTGATGCGAGGAGCTCAAAGTAACCCTTGATATCGGCCTTTGGAATGCTCAAAGCCTCGGCGAAGATCTCGAGATACTCTCTGGAATCGGTTAATNNAAGCATATCGATCAATTCTTTGTTTACCTCATAGGGAGGCTCTGAGGGATGGGTATTGAATCCGCTGAGATGGGCAATCTGATTGGCAATTGCTACAATAGAGGTGGCACTGTTGAGATTCTGCGTGAGGTAAAGAGTGTCCCGGTGATGATCACGCACGGGGAGTATGAGGTTTTGTGGCAGATCCCAATATTTGAATAGAAAGGCGGAAACATCGGAATGATCGAACTCGAAAACCTGCTGTTCCGCATCCCTGAAGGATATTTTGTGCTCATCCACCAGTTCAACAACCTCTCTATAGTGCTCTTTGTCTGATATAAGGAGTATCGACTTGCCTATATCGTGCAGCAATCCTGCCGAATACACATCCATCTCAGTGTTCACATTCAACTCTTTGGTAATTTCCTCGGCTATAACACCAGCTGCTACAGAATGCAGCCAGAATGCTCTGTAATCGAACAGCTCGGATTTGGAGTTTGTAAAGATGTCCTTTATGGTGATGCTTAAAATGACGCTTTTTATTGTTTTGTAGCCGAGGAGAATGACCGCGCTCTTTATGTTTGAAATTCGACCGTTACGCGTATATATTGGTGAATTCGCAATTTTCAATATCTTCAATGTCAGTGATGGATTCTCTTTGATAACTGCGGCAATCTCATCCGCTGATTTGTCAATGGAAAGGGTCCTTGAGATTGCAATTCGTGCTACTTCAGGCAGCGTCGGGATGTCCTTTACCTTGATGAGCCCGGTTAATCTCTTTTCAATCGAATCCAATTCTAATCCAACCCCTCATGGTTAAATGAGCCACATGAAAGCCGATTTACATCGTTTATTTTGAGATATCCGTACGGCTACTAACAGTATCGGGAGTTCGGCTGCAGAGATTTAATCCGTACCTGAGGAACCACTTCTTTGCGTAATGAAATGTTCAACAGCTTCTCTATATTATACTCTTTTTTAACCAAGGGTTTCATCTTATTTTCGTTTTTGAGGGATAGGGTGAAGGAATTCTTCTACTCGGCTCTTAATGCGGAGATCAGATTCCCACGGGTGGACCAAAGTGTGGCGAACAACGTCCATATACTCCCATTAATAACAATAGCAAAGAGCATTACAATTATAAAAGCAACTGGTAATTGTATTCCGGGTGATAGTAGATTAGGTAATATTGAAATAATTGCCGAAATCGTCCCACAGGCGATACCTGCGGCAAGAATTGTCAGATGCTCAACCAGAAGCATCGAGTGAAGGGTTCGCTTATTAAATCCCACCGCTCTTAGAATAGCGAGCTCGCTTCGGCTTTCCATAATATTTCTCAGTACTATGATACCCAGGCCCAAGCTGCCCAAGATCAAGCCGAGTCCACCGAGAAAGAGGTATATCGTTAAGTAGGTATTTGCTACTCTGTTGAATTCGTTGAGTCGCTGAACCGTTGAATTCAATACAACGCCAAAATTCTTTAATGCCTGCGACAGAGTGTTTGCTACTTCACTGCTTTTGTGTTCCGGTACATCGACAAGGAATAGACGGCTGCCGCTTACCGATGGAAAACGTTCGGTAAATGCATCTTCCGAGATCAGCACATTACCCTGAAAAATGGAATTATCGAGACCAGCAACGAGCTTTAGGTTGAAGTCGTTTCCCCTTTCATCAACGTAGGTTAGTGTTTCCCCGACAGATTTCTTTAAACCCCATACGATAACATTCTGATCGGCAATGGCGGGAACGGTATTATAGTTGATCTCATTTTTAAGGAGAAGCCATGGGTTCTGCGTAGTATTTTGATCCAATGTTTCTGCAAAGCTAAAGGAACCTCGTTTCGCCAGTACTTCGGGACGAACACTCAGAATATGTGGTTGTTCGATACGGTTTAGATTCAGACAACTGGCATCGTCGCCCTCATAGATGCGAAGCTGTAAGATTTCCATATCCTCTAATCCCTCAAGACCATAGTGTTGCATTCCTTCGTTTGTATTCAGATCGTGGAGCAGGGGAAGCGTTGTTTCACCGTAAAAGAAAAACCCTCCAGTGCCAGATTCTCGGGATTGCGAATCGGTTATCGAGATACGGTTAGCCCCAACAGCAATAACGATAAATATACCACTCGCCAGAATGCCAATGGAGGTGAGACTGCGTTTTCTCCGCCTCGCACAGTTTCGTATTCCCATGCCACAGATTCCGATTTTGCCTGGCTTTTGGGATCTTTCAATCCTCATCAATCCAAAACTGCACAAAGCTATGCCACCTATCAGCAGTAGAGCCCCTGCAATGAAAAATTTTACTGGATATTCGCCGTACCCCCCAGTTTTCGAAAATACCAAAACGGTACCTGCACAGGGAATGCAGATCAGCGCCAACACAAGGCTTATTATATACGAACGAGTTGGGAAGAGATATTCGAACCTCCCTCCAGACTGTTGGAGCTCGGTGAGAGGCTTTTTTGTAAGTTGCCCGGTTACGAGCCATATGACAGATACCGCCATGAAGACTCCTGCCGCCATTCCAATCAGAAGTGTGGGGATCTCAATAAAGAGTTTGAGTGTCGAAGCACCAACTGCACCAGCCCAAATCGTATTCAATCCAAAGAGTATTATTTGATTGTAGGTGACACCTAGAAAGGTGCCGATTATGCACCCAAACAGTGCAATGACAGAACTTTCTGCAATAAAGAGTCTCCGAACCCGCGATGGTGGTAAACCGAGAGAAACAAGTATTCCTGTTTCTTCGGAGCGTTGTTCAATACTGAATGAAAAGAGAAGTCCAGTCAGCAGAACAGCCGCGACAATGATAAAGAGACTCAGGCCGATAAACAGCTGACCAAAATCTACTGCACCATGGCCTGCACGCAGACCATCGAGATGAACCGGTTCAAATTGCAGACCGAGCTCTGCCGGATTCAGTTTGTTCATTATGCTCGCTTCAATATTGTCAAGAGCAGCTTCACCACCAGTGTAGCGAACTGCCGTGAGGTTACCAAAACGGTTTTGCCACAAGCGCTGTGCTGCATTGATTGTTATGAATGCCTTTGGTATACCCCGATGAACGTCCCAGTATTCCTGGTCCTTTTTTCGTACCATATCGAGATCAATGGGAATGCCAGGATCCCAATCACGGCAATTATCCACCCCATGGAGTCCAGGAAAGTCAGGCATGAGCCATCTGTCAGAAGCTGCACCTGTTATGGGGATTATTGATCTGATGCGAAAACGGGACGTCTGTTCCTCGAGCTTGTAGCTTGATACGGGGACATAGTATGATAGTGCAATATTGTCGCCTATGGTGGCATCGAGATCCTCTGAGAGCCATTCATTGATTATGATCTCGTCATCCCTCATATCTGTGGGGATTAATGGATAACCTGGTGCGGAGACGAAGGAGTATGGTGTTGTATTATCGCTGAGTTGGATCCCGTTGACAAAATAGGTTAATATGCCATTTGCATTATTCCCTGCACTTAAGGCAGCTTCTACAACCGGATGCTCGAGAAAAATACGACTTGATCGCAACTCGATCGTATTCTGATTTGGAAGTACCATTAGTTGAATGGATGTATCGGCCATTTGCCAGGATTCTTTCAGAGCCGCATTGATACCTTTCAGGGTTATTCCATTACCCTGGCGTTGTGGAACGAGAATCATATTTGCACCATTTGTCTGATTTATTGCCTGGCCAAGTTGGGATAGTGATATGAATATACTCGATGGAGGTATCTGATTGATCTCAAGACCGAAGCGCCCGAACTCTGTATCTGACAGTATTTGTGTTACCCTCAAGCGAAGTGATGTAGTGGAAACAGAATCGGATGCAAGTGGTGCTTCTGAAGGCATGGGATTCACCAACAGGATGCGAACAAGCACCTCGTCCCCTACCTGTACATTGAGACGAGCTGCTAGTCTTTCATTCACCATTGCTTCGTCATCTCTGAGACTATTGAAGTTGAGCTCTGAGGACCAGAGTTCCCAGAAACGGTCGTCGATTCCCAAGACCTGAATATTATTCTCCCTGAGATTATCGTCACCACTGGAGGCGATACCGCGAAGCTTCATTGCAGGGACTGCTTTTACTCCAAGAGAGTTGCCAAGGTCGTCGGCGAGCTGTGCGCGAAAGAATCGTTCTTCGGAGAACAGCGCATACTCTATTTTGCCGAGACGAACCGAGACGAGCCGCTTCAGACTACCCCTAACAGAGTCGCCAATGACAAGTGCTCCAACAAGAACGGCTGTGCCTATCATTGTTCCGAGAAGTACTCCCAGATGTGTACGCCAGTAGTACACAAGACTTCTGAGAATGAGTGCCCTATATCTCAATTCTTTACGCTGCATTATTTGAGTTTTCCCTTTGAAAGTTTAAACATCCTGCCCATACGCTGCCCAATTTCCTGTGCATGTGTTACTACAATCAGGGTTGTTTTCTCCTCACGGTTGAGCTCTACGAGCAGGTCAGCGAGTTGATCTGCAGAAATCTGATCAAGTGAACCGGTTGGTTCATCTGCGAGTATAAGCTTGGGACGGTTTATTAATGCCCGCACCACTGCTGCACGCTGGCGTTCCCCACCGGACAGTTGGCCAGGCCTGTGGTAGAGGTGTTTTCCCAAACCAACTCTGTCCAGAAGCGTACGAGCGCGTTCATAGCTTTTACTCGAATTTTCACGATTGTGCAACGGTAGGGTGGGGATGAGAACATTCTCGAGAACAGTACACTGCGGCAATAGATGGTGNNAACATTCTCGAGTACCGTGCACTGCGGCAGTAAATGGTGAAGTTGAAAAATAAATCCGATTTCGAGATTCCGCATTCTGGCCCGCTCTTTTTCGGTGAGATCTGAGATTTTTTTAGTGGCCAGTTTTACAGTTCCCGAAGACGGATAGTCCAATGCTCCCATGATATTCAGAAGTGTACTCTTTCCTGAACCGGATGGTCCCATTACCGCAACGCAATCGATTCGCCGTAATTGACGGTGAGAGATACGCCCATGAGAACTTGAATTATTCTGTCGCCTTCGGGTGCTTTGTAGTGTTTTTTGACCTGATGCAGTTGAAGAACTGGTTGTGGATCTCGTTTATCGGATTGATCATGGCCGCTTTTCATGATTTCATACCCGTTGATTTCTTATAAATCATTATCATTTTCCTCGCCATAGATTCAATATCTAAATTTTTATGTACCCATTTTCTTCCACACCTGCCAAGTTCTTGAGCTCGTATAGGATCGAGGAGAAGCTCCGACAGGGCTTCAAACAGTGAGTGAGCATCATTCGGTGAATAAAGGATACCGCCGCCTGTAGCTGAAACTATCTCTGCAAAACCACCCAATTTTGGCTGAACAGCAGGCACTCCAAGAGCAAGCGCTTCAACCAGATAGGTACCGAATGCTGTGCCTACAGTCGCCGGTACTGAAAGAATCGATATTGAACTGAGAAAGCTGATGCGCTGATCTCGGTTGAAGCCATTGATGAAGTCTAAGTCACCGAGTATACCCTTTTTTGCATACAATTTTTTCAGGCCCCTAATGAACATCTTATCGTCTTTTGTATATCCCCCTGCAATCCTGAGTTTTGTATTTTGCAATCGACTGTCCTTTTTAAGTTCTATAAAAGCCTCGGCGAGTATACCCAATCCCTGCGATTCAGACATTCTCGAGAGGAAGCCGATTGTTGGCGGGTCGAATGAAAGCCTATGAGGCCTGAAATAGTCGAGTTCAATGCCATTGTACACGACGTGCATCAGGTGAGGATGAATTCCAAGTACGTTTTGTATTTCATTGGCATAATACCGGCTTACCGGAACAAAGGCGTCAACGTAATCCAACTTTTGGGACATTACATTCCATACCTCACGGGCATACTTCTCTTCCATTTTGTTTATCCATGTGTGCTCGTCCTGCAATGAGCAGACAATGGCTGCACCGGTCTTCTCCTTTATGCTTCGTGCGACTCCCAGGAGAAGTGCGTTTGATAGATGTACGAGATCTGGTTTTAGCTCATCACTGATCATTGTTACAAGCTTTTCTAATTCCTTCGCCTGCTTACCCTCTTCTCCACAGAGCATTGAAATCGTCATATCACCGAGCTTGGATGCGCGGGTCGAACCAGCTTTTTTAGATGCCATGCTTAAGAACAGGGGAGAGTCGAGAAACCGCTCAATCCATCTCGGGCATTTCCTGAATATAGGTATGATCTGTTTGAGGTATATATTAATTGCTCCGTAATAAACAGGTGTTGCTTTTACAGTATCCGATAAATAGTCCGATAGGGGAAGGTACAAGGGTACAATGATTACCTCCTGCCCGAGCTTCCTCAGGGCTTGGACCAGAGCTATATCACGTATACAGTTTTCGCAGTAGAATGCTCCGCCAGAACCTGGAACTATATAGACGATTTTCATATGCCATTACTTACCAAATGCGTAGATTCTGCCATCATCAGCACCTATTACAACGATGCCGTCCGCAACGGCTGGTGATGAAACGATGCTTTCGCCGATTTCAAAGGACCATATCTCTTCTCCGTCGGTGAGCCTGAGCATGTACAGAAATCCATCGGCTGACCCGAAAATAACCTTATCTCCAATTATAACCGGTGAACTGTCGACCTGGCCACCGGTCAAGAAGGTCCATATTTTTTCACCTGTCTTCCTGTCTACACAGTGAAGCCTGCCATCCTGGGAGCCGATGACCACTCTATCACTGCCTATTGCTGCAGAAGAAAAAAATGGAGCGCCCCGTTCATCATCTCCATATTGCCAGAGGATTTTTTGCTCAAAGAGATCTACGCTGAGTAGCCTGTTCGCGTAATTTCCAATATATGCATACCCNNAGCTATATATGAACCTGTATCGACAGATCCAACAGGAGTGCCATCAAGGGCAGAAATCATATGTACTTTAGCGTCGCAACCACCGAAAACAACAACTCGATCGGGCACATCCGTAATAGCCGGCGCACCGTTGATGAAGTTATCAGTTTGATACGTCCAGAGCAGTTTACCTGTATTCGCATCAAAACTGTACATAATGCTATCGTAACTTCCAATAAGAATACGAATGTTATTATCCTTTTGAGCCTTCACCCAGTTTGCGGATCCCATAATTCTATTACCGATTTCATAGGTCCATTTGACCTCTCCATTATCAGTATATAACGCATAGAACATGCCATCGAGGGTTCCGACATACAGTGCGTCATCGAGGACCAGTGCCGAGGCTTCGACTGCACTCTCCGTATCGAACTTCCAGATTTTTTTCCCATTTTTCAAGTTAAGAGCATAGATGATTCCATCTAAAGAACCGAAGTATATACGGCCTTCACTAATAACGGGTGATGCCTTTATTTCATCCCTGGTTTTAAAAGTCCAGAGGAGCTGTAATTTTTTTGGCAAATATCCCTTTGTTTTGCCGGATAAGCTCTGATCTCCGCGATAAATCGACCAGACCTTGTCATCTCTCTCAGCAAAACAGATCTCCGGCTTCAAGTACGAAAGGATCAGAGCTGCCGTAATAATGATTGATATGTAAAAAATAGAGTATCTGTTTCTATGCATGTTCACTCCTCATTATCAAATGCTGGTAGTTACGTTGCCAGCAGGGATTTCGACTAATTCCCTTTTTATTGAAATTGCCCCGGTCGGACATGTTTTTACGTACTCCGATGCATCCTTTTCGATTCCCCGCGAGAGCAGCTCATTAAAAGGAAAACCGATGTGACAGTTGAAGCCACGGCCGATAAAGGTAAAACCGTAGGTTTCCCCCAAACGTTCCGCAGTCTGTACGCACAACCCGCACTTGATACATTTACCCGGTTCGAAAACAATGTCTCTGTGATCGTTGAGTTTTACAAGGTGGTTTCTGTGCTTACTTCTGTAGCGTTTTCCATCGGCACCGTATTCATTGGCATAGTTCCTCAAAAGACAGGATCTATTTTTTCGGCAATCGCAGTGCATACATCGTTTTGCTTCTTTTATCGCTTCGATATTTGAATATCCTCGGTTATTACCGTCCGACGGTGTTGTTCTGAGCCTTGAGTCTGCCTCTTTCATGAGCTCATTCAGCTCATCATCGTTCAGCTTTCCCATGTGAAAATCAAACCGTTTCGAAGGCCCACTCACCTCAACAGCATTCAGATACTGATCAATTGAATATGCCAGCAGGCGGCCATCTGCAACCGATCTTACTGCAGAATGAGTTGACCTGGTTGAACCGACTCCAGCAAAAACCCCCTCTACGTCAGTTTTGTAGCTTCGGGGATGAACCCTTATGCCCTTGGTACCAACAACAGCATCAAGACTGGTGGTACCCGATTCGATTATGCCGGTAGATATCGCGACAGCATCGAAATTCTCCCGCAAATCAGCCATATATACATCTTTCCCAACTACGGTGCCCATTTGAAACTTCACACCAATTTTCCTTATGCATTCTATTTCTGAATCCAGAATATGGTTTGGTAGCTTTTCTTTAGGCAATCCGTACCGAAGCATCCCACCTGGACTTTTGTGTTCGTCATATATGGTGGAGGTATGTCCGTACTGCTGGAGATAATAGGCGGCAGAAAGACCGGTAAGCCCTGAACCTACAATCGCCACCGTCTTGCCGCTTGATAGTCTGAGAGTTGGAACAGCGGGAGAGTCGGTTTTGCGATCAGTGTCTGCCACATAACGCTCAATAAGACATATAGCAACCGGCTCATCCACCAATCGCCTTCTACAGGCGGCTTCACATGGCGCGTTACAGATTCGTCCCAGTATTGATGGAAATGGTACACGTTTTTTAACGGTTCGGGCAGCTTCACCTATTCGGTTCTCGCCAACCTGTCGGAGCATCAGTGGTACATTCAATTGGGCGGGACAGGCACGGAAGCAGGGTGCCTCACAATCCCCAAGATGTTCCAGGAAAAGAAGCTCGAGGTTCTCTTTTCTGGCTTGACGAACCTCGGCACTGTTTGTTTCGATAAACATTTTATCAGCAGCTGGTGCAGAACAGGCAGGGATCAGTCTTCCCGATCTTTTTTCTTTCACCACACATATCATGCACGAAGTAAAGTGATTGTAACCGTACCTGAAGCAGAGCGTTGGTATGGGGATTCCGAGATTCACGGCAGCCTCAAATACAGTACTGCCCACCGGTACATCTACCTTTTGTGAATCTATTATGAGGTTAGGCATGTATTCGCTTTCAACCCTTACTCTACTCTGACTGCATCCGATGGGCACACCTGCATACAGGTACCGCATCGAACGCACTTTTCAGCATCAATTTCATGTTTGTTGTATGGATTTTCTGGTATTTATTGCTTCAGCAGGACAGTTCTGAGCACAGCGGGTGCAGCCGATACAGTCATCGGTTATTCTATAGGTGATGAGGGCCTTACACTTTTTAGCAGTACATTTCCCGCTTAAATGTTCTTCGTACTCATTCCGGAAATACGTTAAAGTTGATAGTACTGGATTGGGAGCCGTTCTGCCCAGGCCGCACAGGCTGCGTCCCTGCGTTATCAAAGCAAGATGTTCAAGTTCCTCGATATCTCCAATCCTCCCCTCGCCCATACATAGTCGCTCCAGTATATCCAGCATACACCTCGTTCCGATCCTGCAGTACGTGCATTTTCCGCAGGACTCGGCCTGAGTGAAAGTCATGAAATACCGTGCAATATCCACCATGCAATCGGTTTCGTCGAGCACCACCAGGCCTCCAGACCCCATTACCGCTCCAACGACGAGAAGGGATTCATAATCAACTGGTGTATCGATCAGGGAAGCCGGTACACATCCTCCTGAAGGTCCGCCTATCTGAACGGCTTTCAGGGCTTTTCCCTCCTGTATCCCCCCTCCAATTTTCTCGACAATCTCGCGAAGGCTTATCCCCATTGGAACCTCTATGAGACCTCCCCGTAGAATTTTTCCGGCGAGGGCAAAGGTTTTTGTTCCCCTGCTGCTCCCGGTCCCGATACGTGCGAACTTCTCAGGGCCGTGGCGTATAATCCACGGCACCAGTGCATAGGTCTCAACATTGTTCACCAATGTCGGTCTGTTCCATAGTCCCTTCATATCAGGATAGGGTGGTCTAAACCTGGGTATACCACGCCTTCCTTCTATAGAGGCTATAAGTGCCGTTTCTTCACCACACACAAATGCTCCTGCACCTTCCACGAGATTAAGTTCAAGATTATGTCCCGAATCCATAATATTGAGGCCGATAAAACCCCGTTCTCTGCAGAGATTGAGGGCTTTACGTATCCTTCTAATTGCAAGAGGGTATTCAGCCCGGACATACAGGTATCCCTCTGAAGCTCCAACGGCATAGGAAGCAACCGCCATGCCCTCTATGACCCGAAATGGAAAGGATTCCATAATCATGCGGTCCATGAATGCACCCGGATCGCCCTCATCGCCGTTGCATATGAGACAGCCTGCTCTCATTTTCAGCCTTTCGCACCTGTGACCATTTGAGCCCTGTGGAATAACCTGCACCCCCCCTGCCCCTGAGGCCACTCCTTTTGATCTGATCGATTACTTGATCGGGGCTTAAAGTTGAAAGACATTTTTTCAAGCCCTGAAAGCCATCATGCGCCAGATACCCATCCAGATCCAATGGTTCCATGGATCCGCAATCCTCGGTAACGATATGTGTCTGGCGCCCCCAGTAGAGGGAATCAGGCCCGTGTCGCAGATCAACCGAATACCTGGTTACAGGTTCCCACGTCTCATCGGTAAGCAGCTTTTCCAGCTGTCGGGTGGCTGCTCTGGTTATCCTTCTGACGATTCCGGCAGGACGAAAATGGTTGCTCAAAACAGATCCCACGTCCTGGGTTTGGATTCTCCCATAGCGAAAGGTCTGGCCGTCTGGAAGAACAATCTCGAGAAGGGGTGCTTCAAAGGAGACGCCCGTGCAGCCAACCTCTTTTACCTTTACAGACATGCCAGTATCGTGTACCTGCCGCAAAAGCTCAGCATGAACCCTTCCGGCGCCTGCTGCCTCGCAGCTCGAACAGGTACACATTCTCACTTCCCCCTTATTATGACCCACCGAGACTTTCGTAGTTTTTTCAGGAGCCCTTTTTTTCTGTTCCTGTGATTCAAGAAAATCCTTCAGCACATGTGGAACGGTATCGGTACCTACAAAACCGTACGTAACACGATCTATCCTGACTGCCGGTGCCAGCATACAACAGCCGAGACATGCAGCTTTTTCTACGGTAAACAGCCTGTTGGCATCCGTGTCCTCACTATCGGGAATATTCAGGTGCCTTTTAAAGGCGTCGAAAACACGTTCGCCTCCCTTAATGTGGCATGCTGTACCAACGCATACTTTGATGAAGTGCCGGCCTGCTGGCATGTGGCGGAAACCGGAGTAAAAGGTCGAAACCCCTGCGATGGTCGCAGGAGTAATACTGGTAATCTCGCAGACCCGTTTGAGAGCCTCCTGAGGAAGGTAGTTATACCTTTCCTGAATGGCCTTCAAAATTGGTACGATTGCTCCTGCGTCACTTCCCGTTTCTTTGACGATATCATCGATTGCCGATAGTTCTTTATCAACCAGGTTATTCATTTGCTTTTCCAATACAGTACAGGTTTTCAATACCCCGAATGTAGATGCGATCGTCCATGAATACAGGAGTGCTATCGGAACGCTCCCCGAGCGCAGCCTCTTCGACCAATTGGAATTGCTCTGCTGCCATAAATATGTGCATAAACCCCAATCTATCCATGAGGTATACCTTGTCACCAACAAGGACGGGAGAGGAATAAAAACCATTATCAAATTCGTGCGTCCAGAACACCTCGCCGGTCTCTGCATTTAAATTGGAAACAACACCATAACTGGTGGGTACGATGAGATAGCGGTCTGTTGCCAGCGGACTTGAAGCATCAGGAAGATCTTCATAGGCTTCCCATAATATCTGTCTGGTTTCGATATCTATCGCCGCAAGAATGGCATGCTGGTTTACAGCAAAAGCTCTTCCATCAGCATACGAAGGAGATGGCCCTACCTCGCCCATCAGGCATTCAATTCTCCAGAGCTCCTCACCAGTTTCCGGATTGTAGGAGGTAAGATAGGGCGTTGCGCTGAGGATCAGCTCGTAGTGGCTGCCAGTATTGACAAGTATCGGAGAGGCCCAGGAGGCCGCAACATCGCGCATGATCTCCCCCTGGGATTCGCCTGTTGCTGCGTCAAGGGCGATGAGCCTGGGCTCAACCGCATCGTCGTACTGTACCAGAAGACGGCTTTTATACATGATCAGTGACGATGCATGCCCGTAATGGTTTTCAGGCACACCGAGGTTCTTTGCCCACACCCTGTTTCCCTCAAAATCGAAACAGGCGATGTCACCTGTGGGAAAAATGACGAAAACCCTACGGCCGTCGGTTGTCA
>JABAOF010009972.1_pt1 | contig 18406 bp, 13 predicted proteins | sample 7062171 | NCBI WGS metagenome assembly JABAOF01 (sample SAMN14538628, study PRJNA623070) | marine sediment metagenome | biome: marine biome [ENVO:00000428]; feature: marine pelagic biome [ENVO:01000023]; material: deep marine sediment [ENVO:00002113] | place: India: Gulf of Khambhat ...
GCCAACCGTTTGGACATTGCCAGGAGCACATTGGAAAGAGGGTATTTTTCCATAAACCGGCGGTACTCCTTTTGAATAAAAGGGCCGTATTCCCCGCGTTTGGCACGCTGGAACCCACCGTCACGCTCGTCCACCCGCCGGATTGCCGACTCATCGAGCCAGGTAGTAGGGCTGTCCACTCGTTTCAACAGGTGAACCGGATACGGATCAGGGTGTTTCCTGGAGCGGTCCCGGTAATCGGATGCAAATATCCTTGTCATGAACGTCTCCTTGGTGTGATATGCTTCGAAGTTACATTTCCATGCGGAAACACAATTCTACCAAAAAAAACGGTTGAGATCAACTGTCATGTGGGATTGGTTACCTATTGCTAAAATCTTGTCATTTTCTGGCAGAATATTTTTTGCCACAGAGAGCACAGAGTTCACACGCCAGCCAGGCCGGAACCAAAAAGGACCTGGCCTGTCTGGAAATTCCAAATCCCAAATTCCAAATTCCAAACAAAGCGGTGTCCTTCGGACCTGTTTTTTAAAGCAAAAAATAATTGCAGCCATTTCAGTATACCTGGAATGCTCTTTAAAGAATGTTTTCAAGGAGGCCGCATGATGATTTGTTGTAATAAGAACAAGAAATTAAAAGATTGTATTACAGAGAAAAGATTTTTTTTATTAACTCTGTGTCCTCTGTGGCTAAAATAATCTTTTTGGTTCCGGCTCGTCTAGGTTGTGGACAGGCAAAAAAATCGAACTTCGTGTAACTTCGTGTAACTTCGTGGCTAAAAATAAAAAGTTAGGAAACAGGGACATAGGAAACAGGAACAGGCAAAAAAATACGTTGGGTGGAGGATTAGCTTCCAGTCTATTTTGTCGGAAATTTACAAATTTACACGCACCGAGGACGATCTTGGACGATCTTAAGGTAAATACTGGTGAGGGCATTGCACTCATTAAAGAGTNNCATCACGTATAGCCATCTATTAAAAAAGAGTAGACGGCTTATCATCAAGTATAGCCAGCTATATAAAGAGATTAGACAGCTCATCATCACGTCTAGCCAGCTATTAAAAAAGAGTAGACGGCTTATCATCGAGTATAGCCAGCTATATAAAAGAGAGTAGACAGCTCATCATCACGTCTAGCCATCTATTAAAAAAGAGTAGACGACTTATCATCGAGTATAGTCGTCTATTTAAAAAGAATAGACGACTCATCATCGGTGTATAGTCAGCTATTAATAAAGAGTAGATGGCTTATCATCGAGTATAATCGTCTATTTAAAAAGAATAGATGACTCATCATCGATGTATAGTCAGCTATTAATAAAGAGTAGACGGCTTATCATCGAGTATAGTCGTCTATTGAATAAAGTACCTGGCACCATTCTATGTCAATTTTAAAGCACACTATACCCCAAAACCGTTAAAAATTCAAGCCAAAAGTATGGCGGCCGGTAATTTCTAATTTTAGCCGCGAAGGAACGCGAAGAAGAGAGGAAGAGGGAAGAAATAATTTACCTGGCACCATACTGCATTATCATAGTAGAATTGCTGAAATTTTTGAGATTTTCTTGACATCATGCAATTAAAATGATAGAATGAAGATCTGTAGACAAAAATCTCATAAAAACTTTTGGGTGACAATGGAAACAGTAATCTTGCTCAGGTTGAGGCGATTTCAGTTTTAGTGTTCTTTGACTATTCTGTAAGCTTTGCCTATGAGCAATGTTCGCTGTGAAGATTAATCCCCCCCTGCCTCCGAGGGCGAAGGAAATATAGAACGTTAAGACCAGCCCTAACAGATTGTCTGTATCATGCAGCTTGAAGATATCTACTTTGGTCTTTCGGGGGCTGCCGGTTCTGAGTGATTCAGATGTTGGGGATTAAAGTAGTACTTTTGTGTATACAATAAAAAAAAACATAACAGGAGGTCCAAATGCTTAAAGAATTGGGTTATAGTGAAGATTCATTTAAGGAAAAATCAATTCTTGATGCATCTGAAATGCGTAAAATTTGCGCTGGTATTGAAGGTTGCACAAACGCAAACAAAACCAGGAACTGTTCTCTACTAGGTTGTAAAGAGGAATGTGCATCAAGTTGCAACACTTGCTCCAATGGTTGCTCAAATGGCCCCGGCGCTATAGAGTGAGCAGCATAACTATTTAACATTGAAGTATCCTGAATGACAGAAATTAGATATATACCCATAGTATAAATACGAGAGCTCGTGTTGCTATGGGTATATATCACTCTTCTGGAGTAAGAAAAAAAACTTGTCGAAGAAGGTAGAAATGAATGATTTAAAAGCAGAAAAAAAAAGAGAAAAAGAAAAAAAACGAAAAAAGGAAAAAAAGGAAGAATATAAGTATATTTTTAATGAAAACTACATATTGCAAAATGACAAAAAGCGTTATATCCTGACCAGTAGGCTCGTCCATGAAATCTTCATGGATAAAAATTCTGAAGATTTCCCAGAATCGGTTCATACTGTGATGCATCCTCTCCTGGCTCTTCTGTTCAGCTTGTTTGATGGAAAAAGAACTAATGAAGAAGTCATAGCAGAATACTCAAAAATACTTGAGCTTAAAAAAGATATTGCACGTCAATTTGTTGATGATATAATTACTGAATTTGTACAGGAGAAAAAGGAGAAGTTTATTAAATTTGGAGATAGACATTTTTTTCTTCCCCATAATCTGTTGCTAAGAAATGAGGGTAAAAAGGAAACATATAGAAAATATCCCATAAGTGACTTCTTTATCCCTAAAGATAATCTCGATTTGAAATCATTTAGATCCTACTACCCACTTGATTGCATGTTCGAAGTGAATTTTACTTGTTACACTGACTGTATCTATTGTTACGCAGATCGGCGAAATAATGATAAATGTACAATTCCGTTTGAAAGATTAAAAGAAATAATAAAGGAAGCAAGGGAAATAGGTATGAGAAGCTTTGATCTTTCTGGGGGAGAAGTATTCCTGTATAACAAATGGGAAAATCTCCTTAAAGAGCTTTACAAAAATAATTTCAGGCCATATCTGTCTACCAAAATTCCCATAACGGAAGCACAAATAAAAAAGTTGAAGGACATAGGACAGCAAGATATCCAACTATCCATTGATTCAATAAAGCCTGAAGAACTGCAAAAGATTTTGAATGTTGACTTAGATTACTTCGAAAAAATGGAAAAGACCTTGAAATGCCTTGAAAGAGAAGGATTGGATCTTTTTGTTAATGGCCAGATTACTAACATTAATAATAATCCCGATCACATAAAAGATATGATAGAATACTTTTTGTCATATAGTAATCTAAAGCGCCTTAAATTTAACACTGTCGGTAGATCACTGTATTTAGATCCCAAATTATACGATAATATCTGCGATTCAGTCGAAAACATAAAAAAAATTGATGAATTAGTTTCATCATACCAGGAAAAACGCTCCAACATTGAAATATCATTTGGGGGTTACTCAACAAAGGAAAAATTTGTTCGTAGTGATATTGAAGCCAAGACCAAGGCATATATTGATAGAGTGAAATGCTCCGGCAATTTTTATGCCTTTATTATATTACCGAATGGACAGGTGACAATTTGTGAAGATCTGTATTTTCACCCTGCTTTTATAATCGGTGACTTAAAAACCCAATCGATTATGGAGGTATGGAATTCAGAACGAGCCCTTGAACTTTATCGATTGCCAAAGGAACAAATTAGAGACGAAAGTGCCTGTAAGAATTGTCCTCAGGATGAATATGATGATTGCAGGCAAATCAAAGGCGTCTGTTGGAAAGAAATACTTAATGCCTACGATTATGAGAATTGGGATTACCCGGATCCGAAATGCCCGTATGCACCTGAGCCTTTAAATAAATTCTGGCTTGATTAAAGGAGGAAAAATGAGACTCATTTGTTTTGTCTTTATAATTACGTTTTTTATCAGTGGTATTATCCAGGGAAAAAGTCCGGTCATAAAATTATCCAGTGATTCAAAAGAAGATATGTTAGTATCACCGGGAATTGGCATGGAGGGGCCGGGAGGTCTTATTTATGTTGCGGATTACTATGACAATTATGTAAAAGTTTTTTCCCCTGATGGAAAGTTTGTGAGAAAATTCGGCGGTATTGGTGAAGGCCCGGGCCAAATAAAACGTTTGGGCTCATTTAACTTCACGCCCGATCAAACCCATATTTTTTTCGTCGAATTTTTCAGGGGGAATCGAAGAATAACCTTTACCGATTTGAAAGGTAAATGCACCAGCACCATCAAATTGGATTTTAAAACACACTTCGGTGTATACAAAGGAGTGATGCTGCCGGATGGGCGGTTTATCCTTGAATTTCATGAGAAAGGCGTCGGCTCGGTTAAAAAGGAATCAGGTTATTTTCAATATTTTACAAAGCTGAAACTAATTCTCATAAACAAAGATAGTGGTTTTGAAAAGGAATTCCTGGTGCAAAATTTAATGCATAGTGTATCGATGAGGCCTAATTGCTGCAATATAGATATTCCGTTCCAACCGGTCTTTTTGTGGTTTGTTAAGGACCAACAGCTATTTTTTACGGACGGCTTAAGTAATGAATTAACAACCTTCAACCTGGACACCGACAAAAGTAGTAGAATAAAACTACATATACCTGCTCCGGAAAAAGTGACCGGGGATGATCTGGAACTATGGCGCAATAAAATAAAAAATCTTGTCCATTACAAAAATCGAAGAGGAGCCTGGGCTGTATCACACGCAGTTGTCGATTTGTATAAAGAATCTTTTCATGATAAAAAGCCAAATCTCTCAGGTATTTCATTAACTTATGGAGGAAATATCTTAGTTGAAGTTAATGTCGAAAAATCAAATCTTGTTAAGTATTATCTTCTTGATAAAGATGGGGTACTGATTGATACCGTTAAATCGGCTGCCTTTAATTTAAGAATAACAAGAAACTACCTTATATTTAAAGCAGTTGATAAAGAAGATAACGTTGAAGTGTGTCTGATAAGGAGAGAAAAGGGAGAAAAAGAGGATTTCAAAAAATTGGCGGATATTTTGTCAAAACTGGAGTGATTGATGAAAGCCTTTTGATTATTTACATCTATGATGTATGTCAATAGTTTATGGGATGATTTTTGAGTGTCCCCTTCACTCGCAAAAATGAAAAGGCAATTACATTAAAAAAGGGCCAGTCAAATAAAACGACTGGAGAAAAGGATGAATTATAGAAAGGTCAAATAGGGGAAAAATAGCCGTTAACGCTGTCGATTGCTTTTATTTTTTTGGGGGTCGGGTTCCTGGTACAGGGATTCCAGGTCATGGGCAATGGCAAGAGGAAAAAAGGGGACAGGGAAGGAGAAAATAGCCGACTATACCTGGAGTATAGACATCTATTCTTTTTTAATAGCTGGCTATACATGGATGATGAGCCATCTATTCTATCTTTAGTAGATGATGGGGTGGGATTATACCCTCAGAAATATTGCACTGCAAAATCAGACGCAGCATATATATAAACGTATACGTATAACGTATACTGATCCCGCAGGGCCCTTTTAGGCTGCGGATGGGATCTGCTTCCTGATAAAATATTTGAAGGACTTATTATTCTGTTTTGCGGTTTCCAACCGGAAGTTTTCCAGTATTTCCTGCATAAAATCAATTCGTGAGACATATTTAGCTGAAATTAACCGGTCAAACTGCTCCTTGGTAAGTGTATCCGTTCCTTTATCATGATATGAAATTCCAAGCTTCTTTAAGGCCGCCTGATCTAACCCGGCCAGATACCAGCTTTCAATTTCTTTGATCACAACGATGATCTTATCATCTCCCACTAATCGATTTTTAATTTTTTTAGCTTTTAAGAGCTTTTTTCTATGTGTCACGCAGGGGGAATGATCGATGTCAGTGAGAATCATATAGTTGGCTTTCATTGCGATAATGCTTTTTATAAAATTTTCGATTTTTTGGGGAGTTTGGGCTGCATAGCGATAAACCTGGACAGAATGATATTTTTTTTCAAATTCAGGTTTGATGATACGCTCAACAAACCGTTCATCATCATTGCCTTCGACAAGAATATATAAACGCCGGTACTCCACGCTCACAACTCCAGGAGGTTCTGGGTATAAAGTTCATCCATTCCCATTTCATTCTCTAAAAATATCTTAACCTGTTCATTTTTATAGGGCCTGGATATCCGCGAATAGCCCTCTTTATCACGCGCTATAAATAAAATATCTCCGGGAAACGAATATTTCAACACTTCAGGATTATGAGTGGTAACAATAATTTGTTTGTGGGCCGACACTTCTTTCATCATTTCCAGGACTTTGGCTATCAAGTAAGGATGAATATTCCGTTCGGGTTCTTCAATGATCATTAACGGCTTTTTTGTGAAATATAGTGTCAATATTAACGCAGTGATGTTGATGGTACCGTCGGAGAGAAGGGAAGCCGGCAAAAACGTATTGCTTGAATAGACCTCTTTCAATCGAAACAATAAGGAATGATCCGAAAACTTTTCTACTTCCAGGTCATTGACAAATGCCAAAACATCCTTTATTAAATTGGCAAATTTTTTTTTATTGGATTTGTTTTCTAGAAGATTCTTTAAAACCAGGGCAAGATTACTGCCATCCTCTTCCAGTTCTGTTTTCCCACTCAAAGGGATTGCCTTTTTGGATTGACCGGGATCAAAATTATATATAGATACCCCTTTTAATATTTCTGCAATTCCTGAAGGTACATGAAACAATGGTGTTTCCAGTAAAAGTCCTTTGGGTGACAGTTCTTTGATAAGATTGACAAAGGGAAAAATTTCTTCTTTTTTTAAGCTTAAATGGCCGGGTATATCGATTTCAGATGTAAGTTCACCGCTGCGATTAATAATAGTAAGAGTACCCTCTCCTATCTTTTCTTTTTTTCCAGTGCCAGCGGTTTCATTTTTTCCTCTTAGAAGATCATACTTCAAAAACAGTCGATCTGCTGCTATCTTGAAACCGGTTTTACCCTTAAGAAATTCCAAAGCAAAAAAATAACTCACTTCAGTGGTTTTTGTTTCTATCAAACCATTTCCATTTTTTATTTGGTAGTCTTCGTTATTTATATAATCGCAAACAATTTCCACTGAAAAATTTTCAGCGGGTCCGATATTTATATTTCTAAGATATTCGGTACCTCCCTGCATGGATATGGCGTTATCCAGGCCATTATTGATGATATCCCTGAGAAACTTGAAGATAGAGATGAAGTTGGATTTCCCGGAGGCATTGGCTCCAATGAATACATTGAAATTTTCCAGGGCAACTTCAAGTTTTTTAAAGCTTTTGAAGTTCTCAATTTTAATCTCTTTTATTATGCCCATTATAAATTGCTCCGGTTTTACAATCAATCAGTATATTATGATATCACAAAACGCTTCATCTTGCATTATTTTTCACCGGGAATTCTAATTTTGGATTTCTGGCCTGGCCACAACCCCGGACCTTTCGGACGTTTTTTCTTGACCCAGAGCAACAGGCCAGAGAATGATTACCCCATTATTCCAAAACCCAATATTCCATCATTCCAACATTCCATTATTCCAATTAATTGTGAGCGAAGCGAACTAAGTTCTAAAATATTGTCCTGAAACATGTTCCAGGTCGAACCTCTATTCAACCTGGTTTATCATACGAGATGTATTGGCCGCTGCCCACTAAAAAAATAGGAGGAAAAAAGTGAAAAAATTAACCGTAACCGCGCTTATTCTTTTAATGGCTCTGGCTTTACCCGGTCTTTTACGTGCCGAAAAAGTCGGCAATTTGCCGGAAGTCATGAAACCCGTCTCCATTAAGACCGACAGCACCCAATTGTACATTACGGATGGCACTGCCATTCATATTTACTCCCTGGCCCCCTTTTCCCATATTAAAACGTTTGGAAAGAGAGGTGAAGGACCCGGCGAATTTAGATCGGTTCCGTATGTAACTGTATATCCCCATCACCTGGTCATCAACAGTATGGGAAAAATTCAAAAATTCACACGGGATGGTGTTTTTAAAGAAGAAGTGAAACTACCATTTATGTTTTTCTATTTTTACTATCCACTTCTAACTGTAGAAGACGGGAACAGGTACATGAGTTTAAGGTTAGAAATGTCACCAGAGGAGAAAAAATTTATATTTAATGCCACTCTATTCGATGGCAAGCTCAAATCCCTTAAAAGGTTTTATGTAGGAGGTTCTCCTCAATTGCTTCCACCCCGCCGCGGTGGTTCACCCCAAAAAGTTGATTTTGATGTGGTATACGACTGCCTGGACATGGCTGTCGCCTATAATCGTTTCTTTATTGCCGACAGCCGGAAGGGATTTTTTATATCGGTATTCGATCAACAGGGCAACCTGCTCTATGAAATTAAGAAAAATTATAACAAACTGAAAATACCCGAAGAATTTAAAGAAGGGTATATGCGTGAAATACGAAATTCGCCCCAATGGGAAAATTTGAAAAAGACTTTCAATTATAAGTTCAAAGAATATTTCCCAGCATTTTTCAGTTTCAAAATCCGCAATCGAAAAATATATGTTACGACTTATGAAAAAAAAGGAAATCGTTATGAGATTGTGGTCCTGGACCTGGAAGGAAATATCCTGAAGCAATCGTTTTCGTTTCCACTCCATCCATTAGAACGGATGTCTCCTCAATTTATTTCTTACAGTAATGATTATGACATTGTCAATGACAGGCTTTATTACCTGCTAGAAAATAATTCCACTGAAGAGTGGGAGCTGCATGTAACAGAGATTAAATAGCCCTCTCCCTCTTTTGCTTCCGGCGGCCAGGGGATATCTTTTACATTGGCACCGTCAAGTTTTTTTTAGCCACGAAGATACACGAAGATACACAAAGAAGAAAAGATTAGAAGGGAAGGAACCAACAGATTGTAGATGGCTGAATGGCCCTCTCTGCCGATAGGTTTTAAAATGAACAAATGAACATATCAATTGCTAATAAGTTTGAAATCCTAAATCCCGCTGCTTCAAACAAATTCAATTGACCAAAATTCAAATATTATTTTATTTTCTTCGTGCTTTTTACCGCATTGTAAATGCCTTCGTGTAACTTCGTGGCTCAAACGCGGCAGAGTTGTTTGATATTTTTTTCTATTTATGTTATATGAGTAGTATGGACTCTGCATTAGAAGAAAAATGATATTAAAGAATGAAAAAAACAAGATTGAAGAATAAATCAAGAAAAACCATAAAGAAAGTACTCAAGATCACTGCCGTGATCATCGGTCTTTTGGTGGTGGTGATAGCAGTATTGGTGGTGTTGAATTGGGAATCTATTTCCATTATGTTCATCAACAGGGAACTGCACGAACCTGTGGCTGCCATTCCCGAGGCTGCTGCCCCGGGATCGCTGCAAATCACCAGGGGTGAATCAGACTGGGTATGCTGGCGCGGGGCCAATGGTGACGGCCGCAGCAGCATAACCCGCATCCTTACCGACTGGTCCCAGGGTCTGGAGAAAAAGTGGGAAGTTGATTTCTTGTGCCGACACAGGTCCAGTGTAACATGGTCTGCTCCTGTTATCCAGGGGAACCGCCTGGTGGTATGCGGACGTGATAAAGTTAACGACCTGGTGTTTTGCCTCAATCCTGAAAACGGGAGCTTGATCTGGAAGGCATCCTACCCGGCCGAGGCAGGGACCAATTACGGAACCGGCTCCCGGGCCACCCCCTGGATTGACAATCACCGCGTCTACACCTTTGGTCGCAGTGGGGACCTGGTGTGTTGGAGTCTTATGGACGGCAGCAAGTTGTGGCACAAGAACGTGAACGATGAGGGCGGCAAAGAGCCCAAGTGGGGGTATTCCACTTCTCCTTTAGTCACGGACACGCTGGTGGTGGTGAACGCAGGGGGAAAAGTGCGCACTATCGCGTATGACAAGATGAATGGAAACGTGATATGGAAGTCCGGCAGGGGTCCGGCCGGTTATGCCGGCCTCCGCACTATGCTCATTGAAGGCAAGCCGGTCTTACTAACGTTCCACGGCGAGGGGTTAGCGGCACTGGCCCTGGAAGACGGCCAGGAACTGTGGAATACTAGCTGGGAAACAACCAATAATGTCAACGCCACCACGCCTGTAACCACCGGTGACCTGGTGTTCATTACCTCAGGATACGGAACCGGATGCGAACTGGTGGAGGTCAGTAGAACCGGAGCCAGGGTTGTATGGAAAAACAAGGCTATAGCCTCCTTCCACTCGGACCCATTTATTATCAACGGCCACATCTACGGGTATTCCGGTCAAAGCACGCAGAACAAGGGAGTATTCAAGTGTGTGGAACTCCGGACCGGCATTGAAAAATGGTCTAGCAATGAAATGGGGTGGGGAACCTGCGTATACGTGGACGGATTCCTGTTGTGCTGTGATATCAAGGGAAACTTGTACCTGATGAAGCCGGACCCGGAGAAGTTCATCAAGGTGACCGGCATGCCCGGGGCTTTGGGCAAGATCAGGGGCGCAGCCTGGACTGTGCCTGTGCTGGCTAACGGTAAGCTGTACCTGCGATTCAAGCAGAAGCTGGTGTGTTATGAGATCATCTCCCCATCACAATAGCAAAGTCCCTGTCAACCGCCAATTTTTTTTAGCCGCGAAGGCATTTACAATGCGGTAAAAATGCGAAGGAGCGCTAAGAAAACCGGCCCCAAACAAACCTTTATAAAAAGTTTTGGGAGGTCCAGGAACCCTTTTTCAAAAGGGTTCTTGGCCGCCGGAGGCATAGATCAAAAAAAAGTGACATTTAATAAATAGACCTATAGAACCCCGATGGGAATAACAATCATCTTGATACCAGGCTTCTCGATCTCTTGCTCCAGTTCTTTAACCTCTTCTTCTTTTAACTCTACGAATACCAATAATACGATCTCTTTTAAACCCAGTTGTTTGCCGTAATCCGCCGCCTGTTCGATCCCACGGCGGTAATCGTACATATCCCTGAAACTCTTCAGCTCCAGGGCATAGACCTGTTCCCTGTATTTCAATACTAAATCGATCTTCCCGTTGCCGGTGAGAAATTCAGGTATCACATCCACCCCCCTCTTTTTCAATAAATCGTACAGGTACCGATACAGGTTGAAGTGATAAACCGCCTCATAGACCTTCAAATCTACTTTTCTCCTGGGTGCTTCCTTGAAAACCGATTCCCGGTTCTTTTTTAAATAGGCTTTATATCGCTTAATGATATTGGGAATATTGAGACTGTCTTCGCTGACGGCATCCTCCATCTCATCCAATGGGTGAATCAAAAGCCCCAGGTCGTCGAACATTTCCCGGGAAAAATAATTGAATAACCGCCCTTGCACAAAGGGATTGGCAAACTTGCAATAGACCTCCAACTCATCTTTTTGGTTCTTTTCTCTCTCAATATCGATAACACCGTTCATATACAGGTAATTCAACTCTTCGTCATCGAAACGAAACTCGATTTTCTTATCGGTTTTGAATAACTCCAGCACCTGTTGTCTATAAGGTTCCGGTTTAACCTTGCTGATGATGTTGAGGATGTTATTATTGGGGAGAACATCGGTGGCTTCTTTATATACATATTTAAAATTTGCCATAATAATGGGCACTTCTTTTTCCTTATTATATGTTTCCGTAAGCAGTTCTCCGAACCAGCACGTTAAACCCGGCTGACCATTGGTTTCATAAAACAACCGGTCAATCACCTCCTCATCAACCGTTTGTCTGCTCTCTTTTTCATACCATTGAAACATTCCTTTGACTTCGTCTTTGGTGAGGTTAGGAATATGGAGACTTCTCTGCACATTAAAGGGTGAGCCCTTTTTGCTTTCAGTGCCCAGTACACTGCGCACCCCTACCAACACCAGCCCATGAAGCAAATAGGTTTTTTCTCGGGTAGGTTTATCTTTTTCATTGGTTCGGCTGATAAAAATATCCCTGAACATGCTGGCAAAGTCGTTAATAAATCCTTCATTAAGGGCATCAAATTCATCGATGATTAAAATCACCGGTTCCTGGAAATGGGGTTTTGTAAAAAGGGTAGGAATCTGATCAAAGGTTTTAATAGCAGGGAATTTTCTCCCAAATGCTTCAGTCAATTTTGTAGTAAATACCTGGAGGATGGCTTTTTCAGTTTTTGCTTTTTTCCCACGTTCAATAGAGAATATACCACAGGCGTAGGAAGCCGTTTGTTTTATTTTATCTACCACTTCCTGCACAATCCAGGTTTTGCCGCACTGCCGGGGCGCCCACACCGTAATGTAATGGCCACCCTCATCGGGATTCCCTCCTATCAGGTTGGTATAAGCTTGATTAATCAATTCTTCCCTTGGTGCATAATAGTGGAGTTTCGTGTTGATTGGACCATACGATGAAAACCGTCTCATGTTCGGCTCCTTTCTCTATCTTTTTGTTACGAGCAAATTGTATCAAAAGTTCAAAAGGAAAGCAAATCCCCCTTCCTTTTATTCATCCACAGACAAAAGTAATTTTATGGCAAATAAGAATATTTTATTCCTTCATACCGGGCCAAAAAAGGTTCCAGTACCAGGTCCGCGTATCCTTTATTCAATTCTTTTTCGCTGTGAATGATGAGGATATCGGAGACCAGAGGCATAGATTGACGGTGGATTTTGAAAGTACTTGACATTTGCCTGAAAGTACTTTAACATATAATCTCTAGTTTTTGCAACAGCCATTGCAGCAACCGTGGTTGCAGCAATCGCGGTTGCGGAGATGAAAAAATGAAATTTTATGATAGAGAACGAGAAATTACACGCATAAAGAAAGAATCTAAAAAACTTAGCAATCACTCGTCCGTCCTGGTCTTAGCCGGAAGAAGAAGAATCGGTAAAACACGACTTGTTTTCGAAACCCAAAAAGAAAAACCTTTCCTCTATTTTTTCGTCGGTAAAAAAAATATGCCCGATCTATTAGAAGAATGGACTGAAGAAATCAATACAAAAATCGGGAAGATACACGGCGAATTCACAAATTTTTCTCAACTTATTGATTATTTATTTAACATATCAAAATCAGACCAAAAAGAGATAACCGTATTTTTTGATGAAGTTCAGAATTTTCTTTCCATTAATCCGTCGGCCTTTTCGGATTTGCAGAAGTATTATGATATCCACCGGGAATCTTCCTCAGTGCTGCTTATTTTTGCCGGTTCCTCGTATTCATTAATTGAGAAAATATTTACCGGTGCCAAAGAGCCCCTATTTGGAAGGGCCTCGGAATTTATCCGGTTAAGTTACCTGCCCATTCATGTTCAAAAAGAGATGCTTAAAGACTTTGGGATGTATTCCGGGGAAAATCTGCTTCATACGTTTTCTATTTTTGATGGGATTCCCAGGTTTTATGAAGAAATCCTTGAAACAGGTGAAAAGGATTTTAAAATGGCTCTTAAAGAATTGATTGTAGAAAAGGAGTTTCTTTGGGAAGAAGGTTTAAATATGATGAGGGAAGAGTTTGGCAAAGATTATTCCATTTATCATTCTATTCTTTTATCCATTGCCCTGGGAAAAAGAACCAGGAATGAAATTGAGTTGGCTTTGAATGGTTCCTCCGGTGGTTACCTGCATAATCTTGAAAATATTTACCGGTTGATAAAAAAGGAGAAACCCATTTTCAGCAGAAAAGCAAAGAGTGGTGTTGTAAGGTATTATCTGGCGGACAATTTTTATGAGTTTTGGTTTCGGTTTATGAGCAGGTTTCAGGCGTTAAGGGAAATCAATCAAAAGGAAAAAGCATTTGAAAAAATTTGGGAAATACTCCCGGATTATGAAGGATTCAAACTTGAGGCGCTGATCAAGCGAATTTTTATAGAACTTAATCCCTTTGAACTGGAATTTAATCAAATAGGAAGGCATTGGGATAAGAAAGGTGAGATTGAAATTGATCTTATTTTGGTGGATGATGATTCCGGGACTGCTTATGTGGTAGAGGTGAAGCGAAGCCTGGTAAAATCGTTAAAAAAGGATGAAAAAATAAAACTTTATACCAAAGTGGCGTCAGTCATTCCCATGGCTAACTATGATGTTCATTATTTATATGCTGGTATCGATGGCCAGGATATTGTGATTGTTGATGAAAACAATAAAAGGTTTGTTTTTTAATTTGGGGCTTAACCGGGAAAGATTTCGGCTTTTTTTGAAGACCCAAAAATTCTTCAAGGAAAAAAAAGAAGATTATAAGACTTCGGCATTCTCATTTGCCTGAAAAATTGACATTTCGACAAAGAAAAGTGTTCCTTTTGGCCTAAACATTGACAATAATCCACATAAAAGTGTTCCTTTTGGGCGAAGGATTGACAATCCGCCGCAAAAAAGTGTTCCTTTTGGGCCAAACATCGTCGATAATTCACCCGAAAGTGTTCCTTTTGCACGATGGATTATCGTTAATCATTTAGCCGCTTTAACTGCTTTAGCTGGCTTTATTAGGGTTTGAAACAAATACTTTCTTCTTAGCTCCCTGATAATTGAAATATTAGCCCCTAAATGGCTATGGATTTTTTTATCAAAATCGATTAGAATATCTCTATGATTGGGTTGAAAAAATAAGAGGTCAGGCAAATTATACAGACCTCGAATTTGAGCGATCCAAGAGGAGGCATATATGAATAAGTCAACAAAAGATATTGTAAAGAGCGTTTGGGTGCCTTTGTCTCACCCATTTCGAAGTGCCATCCAAGAAGCAACCGAAGTAACTTTTGAAGATAAGGACAAGATCAGCACAACTTCGTATGAGACAGTGCTGCTGAAAGATGTATTGGCCTACAACCAAAAAGCTGAGGGACCGCTGACTTCTACTTTTCAGAAACTTAATAGTATCGAGCGTTCTGACATAGCTAAAATCATTCAAAAGCTGTATCCTAAGTTGGTACCGTATTTTATAGACTGCGGGACCAGGAATCCGGTACATCACACGGCTTATGTAATGGAGTATATGGTAACAATTTTAATCGGCGAAGGGAAGCATACCGAATCCAATGTGAAAATAGATATGGTGAAGGTGGGAATGCTTGCTGCTCTTTTTCATGACTCTGCCCAGGGTCTTTCTAAATTACAAAAGATCACTGAGGCTAACATTAAAGATATGGTTCGTAAACTAGTGCGTGGGACTGCTGAGATTAAGGAATTGAAAAAATGCCTTAACAATACGGTGAAAGCGAGGCAAGTACATATGGAAAAAGGAGCAGAAATTGCGGAAGCTATATTGCCTGAATATCCAAAGGAGATAAATGACGACGAAATTCGAGAAATAAAACGAATCATTGAGCACCACGATGACCCCAAGATTCCCGTTGCCTATAATATTATTCGAGGCATGTTTTCCGAGGATGACGAATGTAAGAATTGGTATAATCAACTTGAAGACCAGCAGAAGGAAGAACTTGATTCATTACTTAATGAGGCGTACGCAGATTATCTTATCGAAATCAATGATTGGCTTTTGCAGTATCACCATGAAGCTGATCTGCTCTGGATGTTAACGGAGGATGGAATTGACGCTGATCTGGCAAGATTCTCCCCCACAGAAAAAAAGACACATCGAGAAATGATTGATAACAATATAAAGTGTCATAAAGAAGAAGTAGAACTGTATAAAGATCGACCAGATTTTGAAGAATATAATTTCCAGAACAATACGGTTTATCGCAGTAAGACTGGTTATATGCTCTTTGAGCATCTTACGCGGATACTCAATGAAAGGTATCCGTAGTAGAGGGAAAGGGGGGCAGGAAAAAAATGCTGGCAAAAAAATGATAATCCACCCGGCGGAATGACTATCGGATATCCGACCGGCGGAATGACAACCGGAGGTCCGATTGCCATTGATCCGATTGTGAGAACCATGAGACAGTGCGGTTTTAATACAATTTCAATTGTAAAGGCCCCCTACTTCCCCCTGAGCACTCGAGCATTCGTGACAGGTGAAAAAATCTTCGCGTCCCTTCGCGCTTATTACCGCATTGTGAATGCCTTCGCGGTTAACTTAACTGTTACCCACTTTACTATACAGATCGCAAGGCTTCCACGACTCATTGCAAGCCTTCCATGACCCATTGCAACACTTCCACGACCTATTTCAAGCCTTCCTCCCGAAGGGCTATAAAAAGTTTTTCAGGGGGTCCAGGGGGGCACTTACAGTGCGGTATTAAGGAATATCCATGGAGACGATATTTTGTTTGAAGCATCGTACGCCGTCATTGCACTGCAAATGCCCCCCACGCAGTGGGGTTTCAAAAAAGCCCCCCTGGTCGCCGAAGGCGTTTTAAATCCATCCGAAGGATGCCTTATCCCATCCTATCTCTCGTACCGCACGGGCACTCTGAAAAATCTAATGCCCTCCGTGCGGATCTACTAGCCACTACTCGTATCTACAGGATGGACATAAAAACTAAATAATACTTAAAAACTTTAAGGATGTCCATCCTGAAACTCCTATAAAACTCTATCAGAACTTTTTTTGCCTCCGGCGGCCAAAGGGGGCTCTTTTGAAAAACCGCCCCCTTTGGAATCCCCCGCAAAACTTTTTATTAGAGTGTGTTCTTCTTAAGTCAACAGTATTGAGGGCCACCTACCCATTAAATTCCTTCACCGCATCAAACATCGCCACAATGTTCTCCGGCGGTACACCAGCCAGGATGTTGTGGACCTGTTGGAAAACAAATCCTCCACCAGGAGCAAAAATTTCCAGTCGCTCCAGGACATGTCGACGAACTTCCCCAGGTGCGGCTTTGGGAAGAATAGTTTGAGTATCACAGCCGCCGCCCCAGAAACAAAGCCGGTCACCAAAATCACACTTCAACCCCCCCGGCTCCATACCTTTGCAACTGGTTTGTATGGGATTCGCTGCATCAAGCCCGGCATCGATAAGATCATCCAATAATGGACGAAGCCCCCCACAACTGTGCAGCATAACTTTTACATCAGCCAGTTCTTTCGCCCGTTTCCATAACGCTGCGTGGTATGGTTTAAAAAATTCCCTGTACATATCCGGCGAGATCTGCGGACCCGTCTGCATCCCCAGGTCATCGCCGAACAAGATGATATCTATATACGCCCCCACGGCCCCAAGAAACATTTCCAGGTTCTTCAAATGCACCTGCACCAGCGCTTCAAGCAAACGAAAAACCCTTTTCGGTTGGGCAGCCATCAGCACCAAAAAATTGTCATTACGACACAAAAATTGCGGAATTTCAAACATACTTCCACCAAACAATCCAATAATAGCTCGATCGGTCGACTCCCGTAATTTCTTCGCACCCTCGATAAAGGCGGTATCATCAACCACTGACCGGTTGGGCGGCGTGGGAACAGCCCACATCATATCACTGATTGCTCCCGACAGGTTACACAGGTCATCCGGGATTCCTTCAAGATAAGGCCAATAGGTCTGATCAAAGAAATGCATCCCTGGTTTCTGTACACCAACCGGTCTGACCACGGGCGAACCTCCATACAATACCCAGTCATCACCATCACGGCGAACATCTATGTAAGCCGGGATAAGACAGGGGGTACCGTCGGTAAGGGTCCAGGGTTTCCAGTCTTCCTGGTTGAGACCGAAACCATAACCCAATTCAATGGTATCACTGCCAAACCGTTCCCATAAATCCTCATCAATGATTGCCAACTGCTGGACCATATCGTACACTTTAACAGGACGGTCCGGCAATCCTAAATATTGCCGGAGTTTCCGGTAGGTTTCAGGGTTAATACCGCTGCTGCGGTGACTGCCAAAATCAATGGGAACCCTGTCCGGCTGGACATGATTCATTGCATCAAGAACACGCTGTCGCCTCCGTGCTTCCATAACGTTATCTCCTTTAATGTAATAGTTAAATTAACCGCGAAGACACGCGAAGGTACGCGAAGGTGTTCTTCGTGCCTTCGTGGTGAAAAACAACTTAACTGTTACCCTTTAATAAAAAGGTATATTAGAGGAAATAGTGAAGAATGTCAATAGGCCCTGCGGCGGAGAAAGCCGATAAGCGGAAAAAATAAAAGGTAAAAATTTATAAATCTTTACCTCTCAAAAAGGCCGTGAAATCTGCAAAAGACAAAAATAAAGGGAAAGTATTGCAAATCTTGACGAAAACTCTGATAAATCGGTTATATTTGTGATGTAAAAATAAAAAATAGGAGGTTTAAAATGAAAACAAAACATTTAGGTAAGGTGTTGACTCTGAAGAAAAAAACCATTGCCAACTTGAACAATGTGGAAATGACTGCAATTGTCGGAGGGGGGTCCACAAATCCCGTTCCCAGCTGGAATTGCAATACCCTCCCTTTCGAGTTCACATGCATCTGTGAGGAATTTCCAACAGAATGCACCAAGTGTGATTGTTAGTAGAGGTTAAACGCTAAGTTGGTGAGAAGATGAAAAGAAAAT
>JABAOF010000325.1_pt4 | contig 18405 bp, 20 predicted proteins | sample 7062171 | NCBI WGS metagenome assembly JABAOF01 (sample SAMN14538628, study PRJNA623070) | marine sediment metagenome | biome: marine biome [ENVO:00000428]; feature: marine pelagic biome [ENVO:01000023]; material: deep marine sediment [ENVO:00002113] | place: India: Gulf of Khambhat ...
AGCCTTCAACTTACTTACCTCACTTACCTCACTCACCTTACTCAACTATATTGGTCCCCTGGTCGCCGAAGGCAAAAGGTCGCTATTCGAATTCGGAAACGGCTTTAAGAACAGCTTTTGTAATTCCCGGCTCTGTTTCGCTGTGACCGGCCTTTTCTACGATAATCAATTTTGATTTTGGCAGGCGTTGATGGAGGCGATAGGCACCTATGGGTGGAGAGGCCATATCGTAACGTCCATTGATTAGGGTAATAGGGATATGCTTGATCTTTGTGCAGTTTCGCAGTATTTGACCTTCCTCCAGGAAAAGGCGGTTGCTGGCATAGTAAATATCGATGATGTAAGATTGCTTAAAATCGTTAAAAGATACCCGGGAGAAATACCTGGAAAGAGTCTCATCCGGGACTTCCAATCGTGTCATTTTTAACTCGAGTCTTCCCAGTGCCGTTAGACACTTTTCCAATTCCTTTGCATCATTGCCCTGGAGTAAATCCCAGATATAATCGGGAATTAGACGTGTTTCATCCCCTGGTATTGTTTTGCTTAACCGGTCATACTCGGCGGGATAGAAATACCTGACGCCTTTATAATGAAATTCGATCTCCTCTTTTGAACCGGTGAATACTCCACGCAGGATCATTCCTGTCACATTGTCCGGGTATGTTTGCGCATACTCCAGTCCCAGGGTTGTTCCCCAGGAACCGCCGAAAATAAGGACTTTTTTTAGTTTAAGGTGATTCCTGAGCCGTTCGATATCCTCTACCAGGTCCTGTGTTGTATTCTCCCGGATTTCATTGGATGGTTTCGACTTCCCGGCTCCCCGTTGATCGTGCAATACAATGAAGAACTTCACCGGGTTGAAATAACGGCGAAGGTGGGGGTAGCTGCCGTAACCTGGCCCGCCGTGTAAAACCATAACCGGTTTTCCTCCTGGATTACCGCAGCATTCATAATAGATTTCATGTAACTGGCTTACCTTTAAGAAACCGGTTTTAAAGGGTTTAATCTCGGGAAACAACTCGCCGGGCTTTGTTTTCCGCCCTGCTGCTCCTGCTGTCGAATCGTTTGCCGTTGATGTAAAACACCAAAAGCTTAAGCATATTAAAAAAAATAAAATCCTTTTGCCTTTCATAAGTCTATTCTATTAAAAATACGGCATTTTTTCAAGGGGAAAGAATTTTTTACCTTTTCATTTCCAGGCAAATTTGGGATTAATTTTGACAATAATGGTCTTTTTCCTCATATCACCGGTACCTGTTTTTTCTATAAACACGAAATGAAGTACCAGGTAAATGATTTACCCAAAAAATCCAAATTTCAAAGTTCCGTCCCTGGTTTTCATCATTGTCCAACTATATTGCCCGTTATTTTGAAGATATGTGGCTTCATATTCAAGCCGTTGCGGATAAAATTTCCAGTGGTGGGTATGTCCACTATATTGTTGGTAATTCAATATTTTACAACATCCTTATTCCTGTCGAGCGTCTTTATAAGGATATGCTGGAAAGTGCCGGATTTTCAGATGTAGCAATCCATACAATACGCAAGAGAAATTCGAAAAAGGCATTGTATGAATTTGACGTAACCGGTTTAAAGAAATAGTGCTAAAAAATTCTTAAACAAGAGATTTGTAAACACCGTGCGCGAACTCTCGTACCGCACGGGCACTCTGAAAAAACTAATGCCCTCCGTGCGGATCTACTAACCCCTATTTTTATCTACAGGATGGGCAGAAAATCAGAAAAAAATATAAAGCTTTCTGCCTGCCCATCCTGAACTCCTATAAAACTNNCCAGGGGGCTCTTTTGAAAAACCGCCCCCTGGACCCCTGCAAAACTTTTTATTAGAGGGTCTTTGTGTACCTTTGTGTAACTTCGTGGCTAAAACTTTAACAGATACGCCCGAAGGGCTCCTTAGGCAAAAGCTATGTTATCGACCGGTGAACTTAGGTTCGCGCTTTTCTAAGAAAGAAGCAACACCCTCTTTCTTATCTTCCGTGCCGCAAGAAAGAGCATGCAAGTAAGACTCATGCGCCAACCCCTCAATCAATGAACCTTCGACACAGCGAAGCACCGCCTCCTTAGCATACTGGATAGCAAGCTTCGGACGCGCAGCAATAGTTTCAGCAAGAACACGAACCTCTTCCATGAGCTTCTCAGGCGGAACCACACGGTTTACCAGCCCCATGGCAAGCGCCTCGTCCGCATTTACCGGCTCGCCGGTCAGGATCATCTCCATAGCCCTGCCCATGCCAATAAGACGCGGAAGACGGTAAGTCCCCCCGGCTCCAGGAATGATGCCGAGCTTCACCTCCGGCTGCCCCATCCTGGCCTTAGCAGAAGCTACCCTAAGGGTACAGACTAACGTCAGCTCCAACCCGGTTCCTAAAGCCCAACCATTGATCGCGGCAATCGAAGGAATTTCCAACTGCTCGATCCGAGTATAAACTTCCTGGCGCCTGCGAGTTTCGGAGCGGCCCAACAGGGTGTCACGCTTGTCCAGTTCTTTGATGTCCGCCCCGGCCACAAAAGCTTTCTCGCCTGCGCCGGTAAGGATGAGCACACGCAAATCCGGGTTGGCTTCCACCTGGTCCAATGCCTTATCGATTTCCTCCACCGTGGCATTGTTGACAGCGTTGCGCTTCTCAGGCCGGTTAATTGTCAGGGTGGCAATAGGACCCTCTATCTCAAGTAGTATGTTTTCAAACATCACGTTCCCTCATTCGTAGTCGTAAAAACCTTTGCCCACTTTCCTACCCAACCGGCCCTCTTCAATCATCTTATCAATGATATCCGGATGCTGGTAACGGGGATCATCCAACACCGTACGCAGCGTCTGCATCTTGGCCCGGTGAACATCCAACCCGATGAAATCGATAAGCTGCAGCGGTCCCATGGGGTGGTTGGCTCCCAGCTTCATCGCTTTATCGATATCTTCGGGATCAGCAACGCCTGATGCCACCATCCAGGTGGCTTCGTTGAGCAACTGACCCAGGCAGCGGCTGACAATACCGGCAGGCGCTTCGTTCTTACATACCACCGGGTCCTTGCCCAACTGGACAGCAAATTCCTCCACAGCTTTCAAGGTCTCAGCAGACGTATTCTTGCCCGGCATGATTTCCACCAGCTTCATGATTACCGGTGGATTGAAAAAATGCATCTGCACCACTTTGTCCGGGCGATTCGTCACCTCGGCCATGGCGCTGATGGAAAGCGAAGTGGTGTTGGTGGCCAGGATTACCCCCGGACGGGCAAGTTTGTCCAATTCGGCAAAGACCTTTTTCTTGATCTCCAGGTCTTCAACAACACTCTCGATGATGATGTCGGCCTCTTTCGCAGGAGAGAAGTCCCCGGCAGTGGAAATCCGGGAGAGTACATCCTCCATGTCAGCCTCAGTGATTTTGCCTTTTTCCACCCGTTTGGCCAATCCCTTTTGGAGCCGGGCTTTGCCTTTGTCAGCCAGTTCCTGGCTGATATCCGTAATAACTGCATAAATCCCTTGCTGGGAACAGAGTTGGGCAATTCCCGCTCCCATAGTACCTGCACCCACTACCATAACGTTTTTTATTTCCATGAATATTCCTCCTTTTTTTTACTGCCTCCGGCGGCCAGGGGGGCTCTTTTCGAGAAAACCGCCCCCCTGGACCCCCCGCAAAAGCTTTTCAAGAAGGTCTTTCAGACCATCTCAAAGAATACGATATTAATTCAGCCGCTCCACTACCGCGGCTACTCCGTTACCACCACCGATGCACAGGCTGACCAGTCCTAAAGTGGCGTCCCGCTGCTTCATGGCATAGAGCAAGGTGGTTAATATCTTCGAGCCGGTGGCTGCCACCGGATGACCCAGTGCAATAGCGCCGCCGTGGACATTGACTTTATCACGATCCAGGTTAAGCTCACGCTCGCAAGCGATATACTGGGCAGCAAACGCCTCGTTCAACTCGATGAGTTCGATATCATCTAAAGAAAGACCGGCATGCTTCAGGGCTGCTGGGATCGCTTTGACCGGTGAAAGACCGAAGTATTTAGGATCGACTCCCACAAACGAATAACCCCGCAGCAGAGCCATGGGCTTAAGTCCCAGGCTCCGGGCTTTCTCGCGCTCCATAAGAACCTGGGCCGCGGCAGCATCGCACAACGCACAGGCGTTTCCCGCAGTTATTGTGCCCCCGTCCCTTTTGAAGACCGGCGGCAGCTTGGCCAATGAATCAGCAGTCACACCCTCACGGTAGATCTCCTCGAAATCAAACACGGTTACCTTGCCCTTGCGCCCCTTGACCTCCACAGGAGCGATTTCTTCTTTGAACTTGCCTTCTTTGAATGCAACCTCCGCCTTGTTTTGAGACTGGGCGGCAAAGATATCCTGCTCCTCCCGGGTGATACCCTTTTCCCCGGCTAGGGTCTCGGTAAGCTCTCCCATGAGCCCGCCGCCAAGAGGACAGAGAAAACCGTCTTTGTGCATGAGGTCCAGGAGTTCGCCCGTACCCATGCGGTATCCCCAGCGTGCCTTAGCCAGGCCATAAGGGACCTGGTTAGTGCTCTCAATGCCGCCTACCATAACCGTGTCCACATCACCCGCTTTAATGGCCTGGGCACCAAAAATCAATGCCTGGATACTGGACCCGCAACGGACATTGACACTCACAGCAGGAGTGTCTGCAGGAATACCACCCCATACCGAGGCAATCCGCGCTGGATTAGGCCCTATCCCAGCCTGCCAGGCATTTCCCAGGACGGTCTGGTCAATGACATCTGGCGTGATGCCGGATCGTTTAATGACTTCCTTGATTACCACGGCACCCAGCTGCGGGGCCGTTACATCCTGCAATGTACCACCATACTTACCACCCGCTGTACGGGCGGAACCCACTATAACTACTTCTCTCATAAACTCCTCCTAATATTCCTACGTTTGTTTCAAGACTGCGCTTGTAACAAAAACCATCTGCGGTGGAACAGGTAATATGTAAAACATGTTGCCCCTTTACCGCATTGTAAATGCCCTGTGTTATTTGCCAGGTTAACGATTGGCTTTTCGATATCCCAATTGATCCTGGGCAATGATCATCTTCTGGACGTTAACCGTACCTTCGACGATCTGGTACACCACCGCGTCCCGGTAAAAACGCGCCGCAGGATATTCGGTAGAATAACCATAGGCACCCAGGATTTTCATGGTGCTGTGAGCACACCGGGTTACGGTTTCTCCGGTGAAGAATTTGGCGTAACAGGTTTCCAGTACGTTGCCCAGGTCGCCCTGGTCCTTCTGCCAGGCGGCCCGGTAGGTCAATAAACGGGCAGCCTCGATCTCTGCTGCCATGTTGGCAACCAGTTCCTGGTTCATCTGGAACTTGCCTACCAACTCACCAAACTGCTCTCGTTCATTGCAATAGCGGACAGCCGTATCCAGGCACGCCTGGGCCAGGCCGACACCACCGGCTGCACAACTAAGCCGGGTCTGGTTCAGAGAGCTAAAACAGATTTTCACCCCGCTGCCCAACTTGCCCAACAGTGCTGTGCCAGGCAGGCGAACATTGTCAAAGCTGATCTCGCCGGTCGGCATAGACCGGGTCCCCAACTTGTCCAGGCCAGCCATAGAAACACCCTCCAGGTGAAGGTCCACCACAAAGGCACTCAACCCTTTGGACCCTTGCTCCCGGTCATGATAGGCGTAAACAATAGCCACATCCGCATTGGGAACACCGGAAATCCAGGTCTTGCAGCCATTGAGAATAAACCCGTCTCCATCGGGTTTGGCTGTTGACTTCATCGACATAACATCAGAACCGGAATCCGGTTCGGTAATAGCAAAACAGCCGAGCTTCTTTGCCGTGATCAGGTCCGGGATCCACTCCTTTTTTTGCTCCTCGGTCCCGTGACGCAGGATGGAAAACGCAGTGCCCAGGCACTGGGTGTTGAAGCTTACCCGCAGGGAAGAGGAACCCCTGGCTATTTCCTCCGTGATAATGCTCTGAGCAAGATGACCGATGTCGATACCACCGTACTCTTCAGGAATGGGGCAGCCGTAATAGCCCAACTCTCCCATCTTGCGCACCACCTCGATGGGAAAATAGTGCTCTTCATCCCACTTGTCGGCATTGGGAACAATTTCCTTTTGGGCAAAATCCCTGGCCGCTTCTTTCATCGCCAATAGTTCTTCATTTAATGTGAAATCCATGGTTAATCCTCTCGTTGATTTTTATTTCCGGACGCGGTTCCGCTTTTCCCATGCGGGCCCACGCACTGACAGGTAAATCCTTTTTAGTCATGAGAGTTTATATTAAAGGAAATACGTTTATTTGTCAATAGTTTAACGATTTAAAAGTGTAATCCAAAAGGGATTACAAATAAATTCAATAAAAAAATTAAAAATGGGTTGACATTTTTTGCCTTTTCCTTAATAATTTTTTTGTATCAACATGAAGGAAAATATGACTGATTATAGACTGCGAATAGACGTGGAGTGTGCATTCAATAATAATTTCTTACATATAATTAAGCAACTTTAAAGGAGGTTAGATGACGTATAATAATAAAAACAAAAGAAAGTTTCTCGTGGTGGGGCTTGGGCCTATCGGCGGGATTTTTTCCTGCCACCTTAAAAATTCAGGATGCAGTACATACGGGATCGATGTCCGGCAGGATTACGTCGAGGCAATCCGGGAAAAGGGGCTGAGAATCAACGGGTTTACTTCTTGTAAAGTTAATCTCGATCAAGTTAGCACCCATTTGGAAGACCTGGAGGAAAAGGAGTTTGATTACGTAATCGTCTCTGTCAAGACCCCGTATTTACCAGACGTCGTATCCATGCTAAAAAAGGGGCTTAATAACGATTTTAAAGTGGTAGCCATGCAAAATGGGATTGATAACGAAGAATACCTGGCAAGGTTTTTCGGCAAAGAAAGGGCGATGCGTATTGTGATTAACTTCGCCGGAAATATGACCTCTCCCGGGATTATAAATATGACATTCTTTCATAAACCCAATTATGTAGGGTGTTTCTGCGGCGAAGAGGAGTGCGAGTGCGGTCATGCAAAAGACCTCGCCAACCTCATGACCCGGGCCGGCCTTGAAACAGAGCCAACCACGGAGGTTAAGAAGTATTCGTGGCGAAAAACCATTTTGGTGGCGTCCCTGGCCCCGGTCTCGGCAATCCTGGGAATGACAATGGCTGAAGTCATGACAAACGGCGAAGCACGCTCTATTGTAGTGAAACTGCTCAAGGAGGCCATTGCGGTGGCCAAAGCCAACGGTTTTGACTATGGAGAGGGCTTTTTCGACTTCTGCCTGGACTACCTCTCAACCGCAGGCCACCATAAACCCTCCATGCTTATCGACATAGAAGATGGCAATCCCACCGAGATCGAGTATATAAACGGGAAAATTGCCTACCACGGCCACTTACTGAATGTTCCTGTCCTTTTAAACACCTCCATCACTTCCATGATAAAAGCAAAAGAACGGTTAGAAATGGAGAAGAAAAGAAAAAATACTGAGTGTAAGTGAGATTAAGCAATGTTAAAATCACGACCAGTTTTTGTCGGTGTGGATGTTGGAGCATCGAGAACCAAAGTAGCTGTTCTTGATGCTGAGAAAAAGCTGATTGGATGGGCTGTAAGTAAGTCGGGCACGGATTTTGCCGCCTCAGCGGATAGTTGTCTTCAATCCGCTTTGAAAATGGCAAATGCTGCGGAAAAAGATATGGTTAAAGTCATATCAACCGGGTACGGCAGGAGGAATGTCTCTTTTGCCCGGGAATCCAAAACTGAAATCAGCTGCCATGCTAAAGGAAGTTACTTTTATTTCCCGGTTGCTGCAACTATTATTGATATCGGAGGGCAGGACAATAAGATCATTAAGATAGATGAAAAGGGCCGGCGCACCAATTTCAGGATGAATCGGAAATGTGCCGCCGGCACCGGGGCGTTCCTGGAAGAGATGTCCCTGCGCCTTGACATTCCCCTTGAAAAAATGAATGGTTTAGCCGTGCAATCCACCGACATGGTGGTACTGGGAAGTTATTGTACTGTTTTTTCTGCGACAGAGGTCCTGGAACGAATAAGGGAGGGTAAGAAACTGCCGGATATCGTTAAAGGGCTTTTTTTATCGGTGATCAAACGAATCCTGGAGATGGATTCTTTTACTGAAAAGGTGGTGATGACAGGGGGCGTTGTGGCCCATAATCCCTACCTGGTTGAGATGGTGGAAGAGATCATTGGCAGAAAGGTCCTGGTGCCTGAGTATCCCCAGCTTACAGGTGCTGTGGGAGCAGCACTTTTTGCACAAGAAGATTAATATATGATATAATTAAACCTAAGCAATTAAGGAGGATTAATAATGGCTGAAGAAAAGAAATTAGTCAGGAAAAAGATCGAAGCCACGGCTGAGATGGGCCGTATTATGGCGGAATATTTTCAGGAGCTTGACCAGGCAGCAAAAACAGGCGATAAGAAGATTGCCTGGTGTACCAGTGTGGGCCCTGCCGAACTGCTGCTGGCTATGGGGTTCCTGGTTTATTACCCTGAGAATCACGGCGCAATGATAGGCTCGGCGCGTATGGCTGCAGACCTTATCCCTCACGCCAATGCACTGGGTTACTCACCGGAAATCTGTTCTTACCTGACGTCGGATATCGGGTCGTTTGTAACAGGCCAAACCCCTTTGCAAATGGCATTCGGGATAGAAACCGTACCTAAACCCGATGTGCTGGTTTTTAATACCAACCAATGCCGGGACGTGAAAGATTGGTTCTCATGGTATGCCAGGAAATTCAACGTCCCCTTGATGGGGATTCATACCCAGAGGAACCTGGGCGAGATTACCGGTACCCATATTCAATCCGTTGCCAAAGAGATGGAGGCACTGGTGGAACCATTGGAGAAAATATCGGGTAATAAATTTGACAAGGATGAGCTCAAGCGCAGGGTGGCACTTTCCCGGGAATGTACTGACCTGTGGAAAGAGGTACTGGATACTGCCGCTGCTGTTCCATCTCCGTTTACGTTTTTTGACGGTACCATTCACATGGGGCCTGCAGTTGTGCTGAGAGGCAACCAACAGGCTGTGGACTATTATAAATTACTGCTCAAAGAGCTGAAAGAGCGAGTAGAAAATAATGTCGCGGCAGTTGATGATGAACGATTCAGGATCTATTGGGAAGGAATGCCCATATGGGGCAGGCTGAGAGTTCATTCGGAATTATTTGCCGGTCTAAAGGCTTGTGTGCTGGCATCTACTTACTGCAACAGTTGGATATTCACCGATTTTGACCCTGAAGACCCCTTTAACAGTATGGCCAAAGCATATACTGAATTGTTTATTGTGCGGGCGGATGAGGTTAAGGAAAAGTATATGGAAAAAATGATCGATTTTTTCAAGATTGATGGTGTGATATATCACGATGCCAGGAGTTGCCCCAACAACTCCAATAACCGGTACGGCATGCCGCAGCGGCTGGAAGAGAAAACCGGCATCCCCAGCCTTACCATAAACGGAGACCTCAACGACATGAGGTGTGTCTCCGATGAACAAACCCAAACAAATATCGAAGCGTTTATAGAACAATTAGAGGAGAGTAAATAAAATGCTGGATACACTATTTAACCCAAAATCGGTGGCAATTATCGGGGCTTCCCAGAAGGCGCTTTCCATTGGCAATGTTATCACCAGGAATCTTTTAAGGTATGAATTTAAAGGTCCTATTTACCCCATCAATCCCAAGGCGGATGAAATTTGCGGATTGAAAGCGTATCCCTCTGTATTGGAAGTTACCGGTGACATTGATGTTGCCCACATCAGTATTCCTGCCAAATTTGCCCCCATGGCCATTGACGAATGCGGGAAAAAAGGCATTAAATTCGTCATCATTAACAGTGCCGGTTTCAAGGAAGTGGGCCCTGAAGGCGAAGCAATCGAGAAGGAAACGGTTGCCCGGGCAAAGACTCACGGCATCCGGGTATTTGGCCCCAACTGCCAGGGGATCATCAATACCGACCCTGATGTAAAGGCGTATTGTGATTTTACCTTTACGTTTCCCGAGCCTGGCCATGTGTCTATTGTGGCGCAAAGCGGCGGAGTAGGAGCCGTATTTATGCAGAACATCCACGATTTGGAGGTTGGGATGCGGTTTTATGCTTCCAATGGCAATGCCTGTGATATTTCCATCCCGGAAATTTTAAGATACTATGGTGAAGATGAGGGAACACGGGTAATTATCCTGTATGTGGAGGGATTTTCCGATCCCAAAGAGTTCATGGAGGCAGCCAGGGAAGTGGCAGCGAAAAAGCCTATACTTGCCATGAGGGCAGGGCGTTCCCAGGAGGGGGCAAAAGCAGCGGTCTCTCATACCGGTGGACTTGTGGGGGTTGGTCTCTCAACCGAGCTGATATTCAAAAAGACGGGGATACTTACCTTCACGGACCAGGAAGAAATGTGCCAGGCTGCCATGGCTTTTGCTTCGCAGCCTATTCCCCGGGGTAACCGGGTGGGGTTGATAACCGATACCGGCGGTCCGGCGATCATTGCCACGGATGCGCTGGTGGAGGCGGGCATGAAAATACCGCCCCTTTCGGAAAAGGCCAAAGACGTATTAAAAGAAAAATTATACCCCGAAGCGTCGGTTCATAATCCCATTGATGTACTGGCAACCGGGCAGGCACCCCATTGGCGTGCTGCAATGGACGTGTTAATGGAGGAAGACCAGGTAGACAGTGTTTATATCAACTTTGTTACGCCGCCGTTCGTGGACTGCGAAAGTGTTGCCAAAGAGATGGCTGAGGTGAGCAAGCAGCGAAAAAAACCCATTGTCTGCAATTACATGACGGATAAACCTCAATGGACAGGAACCACTGAGATACTCAAGAGCGGCAATATCCCGCGCTATGATTATGCTGAAATGGCGGCAAAGGCCCTGGCTGCGTTGAGCCGGTATAATGATATGTGCTCCCGTGAAACTGGCGAGGTAGTTCACTTCGATGATGTGGACAGGGATACTGCCCAGAAAATCCTCCAGGGAGCAAAACAAACCGGGCGCAAAAACCTCTCTGCTTCCGATGTGTATACGCTGCTGGGTGCTTACCGCATTCCCGCTGCTGACTGGCGAATGGCCAGCAACCCTGAAGAAGCGGGAAAATTTGCTGCGGAAATCGGGTTCCCTGTCGTCATTAAAGCAGATTCCGAAGAGATCGTCCACAAAAGTGATGTGGGCGGCGTAAAGGTCAATTTGCAGGACGCCAAAGCTGTAAAGTCCGCGGCAGCGGAAATGGAAAAGAAATTCGGACCCAAGGGGTTGAGGTTCTTTGTACAGAAGTTTATGCCCGGCGGTAAGGAAGTGATTATCGGAGCAAAAGCTGAACCAGGGCTTGGACATACTGTTATGTTCGGGCTTGGCGGTATTATGGTTGAGTTAATGAAGGATGTGTCTTTTGAACTCACCCCTATTGCTTCAGGGGAAGCAAAGGAGATGCTTACCTCTATCAAATCGTATCCGCTTCTATCCGGTTTTCGCGGCGACAAGGGTGTTGACCGGGAAAAGCTTGCAGAGGTTATTCAACGGGTCTCTCAACTGGTTACGGAATTGCCGGAGATTCAGGAAATGGATTTGAATCCGATTATTGCGTATGAGGACCGGGTTTTTGTGGTAGATGCTCGAATTATAATCTCTTAAGGAACTCAATTTATTAGCCACAAAGGTACACGAAGAGACACGAAGTTGACACACCCCGCCCTTCGGGCACCCCTCTCAAGAGGGGATTACTTATAGTGATGCCAATGGGAAATACCCTTATGAAGCACGGTACGATGTTTGACCGTGTATAAAAAATTTTTGCGGGGGTCCAGGGGGCAGTTTTTATAAAAAGAGCCCCCTGGCCGTCGGAGACATATGGTAATTATGGAAAAGATGGCTTTTTTGATCATTGATATGGTCAAAGATAATTTTGTGGAAGCGAAAGAACTTCCGATTACGCCGTTGGCGAAGCAGATTATTGCTCCGATTAATAACTTAATTGCTGAGTTCAGGAAAAGATCGCTGCCCATTGTTTTTTCCACGGATGCCTTTCATGAGCAAGACTTTATATTTACGGGTTATATGAAGCCCCACTCTATTGCCGGAACAGAAGGGGCTGAGGTAATCGATGAGTTAGACCGGAGGGAGGAGGACTTCTGGCTTCCTAAGCCGAGATTTTCAGCTTTTTTTAATACTGGTCTTAATCAATGGTTAGAAATAAGGGGTGTTACTCTTTGTGCGGTTGGGGGAATTGCGACGAATTTTTGTGTTCTGACTACTGTTATGGATGCTCTTTGTTATAATTTTAAAGCTGTTTTACTGGAAGATTGTACGGCGGCATTTACAGAGAGCATCCATGAGCAGACATTGGGACTTTATCGCAGGAATCCGCTTTACCCGTTATTAAGGGTAATTTCGTCAGAGGCCCTGATTTCTGAATTAATATAAATAATTCACTTAACTGGCATCTTTTTTTCCTTTGCTGCTTTGCTTGCCTGACATTCTGCTATCTCGCACTTGCTGCATCCTGTTACCTGATGTACCGTAACCACTACTGCTGCCAGTATTAAATAAGCCGCTATTAGGATGTGTTTTATTGTGCTAAAGGCTGCAATTTTTCCAAAGAAACTCAGTATCCAGACAGCTATGGGCAACAGTAACGAAAGGAAAATAAATACAATATCAATCATTCCGGCACATCTATTAAATCCTTCGGCCTTACTTTTAGGGAACAAAAGTGCTAAATAACTGAATCCAAAACTAGGACAATCCTGGCCGCAATATGGGCATGGACGGCAAACATAGTAACGGCCAAGTGTTAGGATGCCGATCCACATAAAAAGATAAATCCAGAAGAATACAATGTACGTTTCCCACAAAAGATATCCACCCAGAAGCAACATAGGATAAAAAAGAGCCATATTAAGCAGCATTGTTTTTCGTGACCATTGAGGTAGTGTCATAATTTCCTCCCATCAATTTCTTTCAGCATTATATTTTATAGGAAATAATTTCGTATTTCAATAGATGCGGGAATTTTTTTATTAAAATAATAGGGTCAGGTATTTTATTTCTAATACCTGCTGAAGAGGTGTTCGCGAAGTTGGAGGAAAAGTTCGCCGGTTTAAAACCGGGCACTTAACAACCACATCCGGTCTTTATTATAATAGTCGTTTTACAACAGGCTGTATAAATACAACCGGTGACGTCTTTACCGCCCTGTGCAGCTTCCATGTAAACGGCGGACAGGTTAGCAATGGTCTTTTTCTTTAAGTTTAAGACTAATACTTTTTTGGTTTTCATGGTGAAAATCCTCCTTGTTATTATAAGATTCTAGAATATAATCGAATTCAGCGAGAAAGTCAACAGGAAAAATTTTTTCCCCTTTTCGATTTAATCATAGAGATTTTCACTTGACTGGTTAGAACCAACTCTTTTTTAGATTCAACAGCAGGAATGCCGTTAAATAACAGACAGCGCCGATTAAAAGCGAGATATCAAAGCCGTAACTAAACGACACCAAATAGATAGCAGTTGAACCTAAAACCGATGCCGCCCCGTTAACAGCAAACCCCCAATCGATTAAATTCCCTATCCGTTTAGTGCCTTTGGGAAAAGGCATACCCATAAAAAATCCCAAAGGAAATATGAGCACGATTGAGACTATGATTCGCGGAGCCATTGTCAGGCTGCTCAGTGCAGCGGTTAACGGGTAAAAGACAGTAATTTCAAGCAGTATCCACAAAAAGATGACGATAAATGGGATTTTATCATTAAATCTTCCAGCAAACCGGCTGCCGATCCCCGAGGCCAGAAGGAGAGTAAAAAGGGTGACGATAATGGTATAAGAAGAGGGACTGCCAGGGACAGGACAAGAAAGGCAAAATTGTAAAAAAATTCAGCGGAAAAAATTCGTGTCCAGATAATTTCTAATGAAATCAGTGTCACGGACATGAGACCGATCAATATAAATTTTTTATTCTTTTTCATATCATATATAAATTATACGGATATATCGATAAAAAGTTTCAGTTGGACGTTTTTTCGCTATTCTTTGTTTGTTCTCTTTTCTTCCTTTACAACAAAAAGATGATTATCCGATAATTTCATTCAATCCTTCGATTATCGTATCAAGTTCTTCCGGCTGTACTTCACCAAGTTTGTTTTTTAAACGGAGGACAGATAGTGTTCGAATCTGACTTATTTTAACCCATGATTTCTTCGGCAGTGACCTGTCTTTAAGTTCAAAGGTTAGAGGGAAACCGGCCCTCTGCGGCTGACTGGTAAGAGCCATTGCTATCACAGTTCCCGATCGATCGTTAAATACATCGTGACTGACTACAAGAACAGGCCGAAGACCGGATTGTTCTCTCCCTACGGTGGGTTCAAGGTCAGCCCAATAAATCTCTCCTCTTAATATTTGGGCCATGATTCGATATCCCCTTTTAGTCCTTCATCTGCCAATGCTTGCTCAAACTCAGGATCTAGTTTGGCACACTCCACAGCCAAACGCCGTTTATCCAGTTTTTCAATTTTTTCTTTAACAGCCTCCTGGATGACTTTACTGCGATTTGGAAAAATTTTTTTCCTTACTAAATAGTCGATTCTCTCTAACAAACTGTGATCTATGGATATCGCAATTTTGGCAGTAGACATATTTCACCTCCGGTATGACAAATCATCATACCATAATAATTGTAATATAGTTATTATCGCATGTCAACTTTATTTATATTTGGCTATCGCTTGTTGGTCAAAAGAAGAAAATTAAGCATAAATCTGACATGGGGATTCAGGCTGCTTTTTATGGAATATCAATGGATTCGGGGAAAAATCTTCGTGCTTAAAGCCCGTTTTTTAAAAAAATACATTTGACATGCCCGAAGAAGCTGATTAGAATATAGCCTTATATCCAAAGTGGCCGCTTTGAATGTAAAATTTAACTAAGGAGAACGTTAATGAGTACAAAAGAGGAGTATGAAGCGAAACTTGAGGTCATAACGACCATCGAGGACGACAAAATCAAAACCCCTAACAGCATCCCCGTGGATGTATACATCCAGGAAGCTGAAGACCTTTATCACTGGTGCCAGGAGGATAAAGAGCAACTGAATGCGAAAGGATTACCCCTGGAACTGGTGGATGATATGCCTATTCGCTGCGGAGCCTTAAGAGAAGCGGAATCGCTGTGGAGTGCCCAACGGTTTACCCGTGAAGAAGCGGCAAAAGAGTGGATGGAAAAATCACCCCTTGCTTATGCGTTTAGAAATGATCTTTTAAATGATCTCCGTTTTGCCTTTAGGAATGATACGCAGCTTTTGGGAAGAGTTAAAGCCATTGCGGAAGGCGGTAGTAATGCCGATATGATCCAGGATTTAAACGATCTGAGTGTGCTTGGTAGACAGAACCCGGAGTTACTTGCTGCTGTTAATTTTGATACGCTGCTTCTTGACCAGGCGGCTCAAATGGCCGATGAATTGGCTGCACTGCTGGCTGCAGCCACCGGTGAAAGGATCGATACCAGTGAATCCAAAAGAATTCGCGATCAGGCTTATACCCATCTGAAAGAGGCTGTTGATGAGATTCGTGCCTATGGCCAATATGTATTCCGGCATATTGATGAACGTTTAAAAGGTTATAGAAGTAATTATTTACGGAAGAGATCGACGGGAGGAGCAACGGCACCGGACACACCGGATACACCGGATACACCGGACACCGGTGAAGGATAAGTTTAAGAAAACCCAGGTTAAGGTTAGGGTTGAGGAGGCGAATTCTTCCCCTCAGCCTTAACCAAAGCCCGGGCTATTAAACAAAAGTTTTTGCGGGGTCCAGGGGCGGTTTTTTCAAAAAGAGGCACCTGCGGTGCGGCAATTAAAATGCCCACGGAGGCGACATATCGTTAGAAACACAATACTCCATCCTTGCACTGCAAATGCTCCCCCACGCAGTGGGGCCTGGCTGCCGGAGGCAAAAGTAATTTCATACAGTAATTATGAGTAATAAAAAAGACTATGAAAAAAAGCTCGATGTGATTAAAGCAATCGGGGATGACCAGATCAAAATACCCAATAATATCCCGTTGGGAGTGTATATCCAGGAAGCGGATAATCTTTATCAATGGTGTCAGGAAGATAAGGATACTCTTACCGGGTTAGGATTATCCTGGGAGCTTGTCGAAGACCTTCCTGTACGCTCAGGGGCCTTAAGGGAAGCCGAATCGCTGTGGAATGCAGAGCGATTCACCAGGCAAGAAGCGTCAGAGACCTGGGAAGAAGAATCGGCGGCTGCTTATGATTTAAGAGATGAACTTTTGCAGTATTTTCGTTTTGCCTTTCGAAATGACCCCGGGCTTTCAGAACAGGTAAGGCGCATTGCCAGGGGACGCGGGCATGCAGATATGATCCAGGATTTAAACAACCTGTGTATACTGGGAAAACAAAATCCTGGGTTACTGGCTAATATTAATTTCGATATGTCGCTTCTTGACAAAGCGGCTGAAAAAGCCGATCAAATGGCTCAACTGCTGGCTGAAGCTAACACTGAAAGAGCCGAATACAAAGAAGCCAAAAAGATTCGTAACCAGGCCTTTACACATCTGAAAGAGGCTGTTGACGAAATCTATAAGTATGGTCGATTTGCATTCCGGGATAACCATGAACGAAGGAAGGGATACAGGAGCAATTATATGTATATGCGGAGGAAGAAAGCCGTAAGAAAAGTTGCCGAAGAGGAGAGCAAGCCCGCAGATTCCCCTGTTCCCACGCCCGAATGAAAGGGGTAATCCACTAGAACGAAAGGGATCATCAGCTAGAACGAACAGGGTGGTTGACTAGAACGAAAGAGGTCGTACACTAGAACGAACGGGGTGGTAGACTAGAACGAAAGGGGTCATCAGCTAGAACGAACAGGGTGGTTGACTAGAACGAAATGGGTCGTACACTAGAACGAAAGGGGTCGTCACCTAGAACGAACGGGGTGGTTAACTAGAACGAAAGGGGTCGTACACTAGAACGAACAGGGTGGTAGACTAGAACGAACGGGGTGATTGGCTAGAACGAAGACGGTCATCCACTAGAACGAAGGGGGTACTCAACCCGAACGAACAGGGTCATCCACCTGAACTCCAGCAGCTCTTCTTCCAACGCATGTATGTCTATCGAAATATCACTGCTGTTCATGCTGCAAGTTCCTCACGTATATTTTCTCTTTCACTCCATAATACCGGGATGGTATCGTAATTCTTTAATGCATCGATGATCCCCTGGGGTATGGTTAAATTTTGATCGTTTAAAGGGAAAATGGGACAGTCGAAAAAACCACAAAAAAAATCGATGGCAACCAGGCATTTCCCATGGAAAAAGGTGAGCCACCCCAGTGGGAACGCACTCTACACGTGTTTTGCGTGTTCATTGCTTGCAATATGCAGAAAAAATACACAAAAAAAGCACAAAAAAGTTGAAAAAATCTGTTTTTGATATATAATACTTATAGGGTAGAAGCAGGTAGTAAGTATTTACCCGAAAAACTTAAAATTTAAAGTTAGTGTGGCGCTAAGACAACACACCAAAGGAGGAAACAATGAAGCAAAAGATTCAAGTTTGGGGCGAAAAAGCCCCACGGGACTTTTTCCTCATGTCCCCGATGTTGGCACAATACCACTTAAAAAAGGTTAAAAATGAACTTAAATACCTTAGCTGCGGGTATGAAAGCCCGTCACACTATACCCAAAAAAAGGTATTTAAAACAAAAATTTCTTTCATGGAGATGCTTTTACAATGCGTAGATTGACAGTAGAGTTTAACGACGAGTCTTACATTATACTCGAAGAGCTTGCCAGGGAAATGGGTAATTCAAAAAAAGAAGCGATCAAGAAAGCTCTTTCTTTATTGAAAATCGCTATTGAAGAACAGAAGCAAGGGAGCACTCTGGAATTCGCCAACAAAGAGAAGAATTACAGGAAAGAAGTAGCCTTTCTGTATTAAAAAGGATGGGGAATATGAGGCGAAGGTCTAAATCCATTTTAGGAGAATTTAAATGGAAATTAAGACCAAAGGATACAAAAAAGAACCAAAAGACTGCGCTGCTGAAAATTCAAAGGTGAAAACAGGAAAAAACCAGCAAGATTATCTTGAATCTGAAACTATCCGGTTAGAAGGATTTAATCCAGAGGATGAAATTATCAAAAGCAAAAGGAAATATCACCCAAGCACAACCAGACATATGCTGGCAATAATACTGGTCATTTCCTTAGTCATCTCTATCATCGTTTTTGGTATTTTGCACGCTGTAGTTGAAAAAGAAATGGTTGAAAGCTTGAAAGATTTCAGCAGATACTCAATCACAGTTTTATGCAGCTTAACTGGAGCTGCTATTGGCTTTTTCTTCGGTCGTGATCTT
>JABAOF010015492.1_pt1 | contig 18404 bp, 16 predicted proteins | sample 7062171 | NCBI WGS metagenome assembly JABAOF01 (sample SAMN14538628, study PRJNA623070) | marine sediment metagenome | biome: marine biome [ENVO:00000428]; feature: marine pelagic biome [ENVO:01000023]; material: deep marine sediment [ENVO:00002113] | place: India: Gulf of Khambhat ...
CTCCCGCCTTTGCGGGGGCTCTACCGCGAGCACCTGCTCGTCTCACCCGAGGTCTGGGACCGCATGCGGCGCCACCCCCATTACCGCGAGATCCCAGAGGTCCACGGGGTCCTGCTAAGCCACGCCCACCTCGACCACTCTGGCTCCATCTCGTTCCTCAAAGAGACCATCCCGGTATATGCCACCCGGATGACGGCCTTCATCGCCAAGGCGATGGAGGACATCGGCGGCGCCGATCTTGAGCGGGAGGTTGGTTATATGACCCCGCGAGCTCCGACCAACGCCGGAACCCTCACTTCCGATCGGACCCGCTACGTCCAGCGGCCTTTCGCCTTTGTGGACGGCCACCCCGAGCACCACGAGGCACTCCTGTTCTGGAGTGCCTCTCCGACAAAGACCAAGGCTTTCAGCCCGGCTCCTTTGCTCCCAGGGGGAATGGTGGGGAAGCTTCCCCTCCGGTTCTTCTGCGTGGACCACTCGATTTTCGGCGCGTGTGCTTTCGCCGTTGAGACCTCCGCCGGCTGGGTGGTCTACACCGGCGACCTGCGGCTCACCGGCGAGTACGGCCACCTTACCGAGACCTTCATCCGGGAGGCGGCGGCGCTCACGCCCACCATCCTTCTCTGTGAGGGAACGAACGTCGCCAAGGAAGTTCAGACGCGGGAGGAGGACGTGTATGACAAGGCCCTGGCCCTGATCCAGGCAGCACAGGGCCTCGTCATTGCCGACTTCGGCCCCCGCCATATCGAGCGGCTCCTTAGCTTTTACCGGGTCGCTCGGGAAACCGGCCGAGTCTTGGTGATACTGCCCAAGGATCAGTACTTGTTGGATGCCATCCGTCTCGCTGCTGGGGGGCCTTGGGTCCTGGAGGAGGTGACAGACATCCGCATTTACGCCGAGCGTAAGGGAACAATCAACACGGCCGAGTCGAGAATCCGATATCGGTATGCGGACCGTTTGGTCTCGCCCGACGAGATCCACACCAATCCCGGCCGCTTCATCCTCTGCCTCAGCTTCTTCGATATGAAAAACCTCATCGATATTGATCCGCCGCCAGGTGGACTATACATCTACTCATCGAGTGAGGCGTACGAAGAGGAACAGGAGATCGACCAGCGCCGCCTGCGAAACTGGCTTGACCGGTTTGGGTTTCTGTATGTTGGTTTCGAGGGATCTGAGGGCCTTCACGCCTCCGGCCATGCGAGCGGACCCGAACTCCTCCGGATCGTTCGGAGCATCAGCCCCCGCGTTCTTATCCCGATCCACACCATGACTCCCGACTTCTACCCCGAGCACCTCGTAGGGACCGGAATCAATGTCCTCCTGCCCGACGAGGGCATGCCCTTGACGTTTTGATCGACCACCAGGATGCCATTCTGGAACCCCAGGAAATGATCACGTTGCTATCTTTGGCAGTGAAGAGGCTGGCGCGTGACACGCGTGGCTCCGTGCGAGAACAGCGGTGTGCCTCACTCACCGAGTTCGCGGTCCAAGATCTCGTGGAGGAAACGATCGATGGAGACCGGGTAGAACTTGACGTCTGGCGAGAGAATCAGGCCGGTGTCCAGGATCTCGCGGCTGGCGAGTTCATCGAGGATCCGTTCGATGCGAGCTTCGGGGTTTCCCTCCGCGGCGCGGATGCTGAGGTCCTCGCTCTCGATGACCGCGTGCCTTCGGGCGGCGTAGCGGAAGGCAAACACGCGTGCCACCAGCGTCCGGTCCATGATCTCGGACTCGGCGAACACTTCCCCGTAGGTCTGCCCGCCGCCCCCCGGCCGAATCACGAGGCGGGGCGAGACCCGGATTTTCCCCCGGATCTCGACGGCACGACGTTCGATTTCCACGTCGGGCCCTACCAGGATGTAGGGGAGCACGTGGTAGCCGACGACGATGTTGGTGATGGGCCTCCGCAGGATCCGCGTCTCCTCGAAGATCCTGCGGAGAAACGAGGGGTCGTATTGGCGGTCGAACATGAGATCCGGAATCACCCCCTACTTCTTGCCAGCGATAAAGGTGCCCGCGTCCACCAGGGACTTTAATATTCTAGCGACTCTTCCCTGAAATGGGAAGAGGTGCCGCTACCGGCACAAACCGGCTTCCTCTTAACCGATTTTCTTATAACACAAGGGGCACCGGGGGCAAGTATCCATCGACGAGGTGGTTCATAAATATTCCGAAACGTGAAACTTCCGGCTCTCTGCAAGGGCGGCTCTTTCCTCTCCCGCCCATTCGCGTCCGTCCACACGAGGAAGACCACCATCGACTTGCTGCCAGCACAAAGGCGCCTTGTCGAGCCTTCCCGCTTGACACGCCCGGATTTGAGGTGAAACAATGTTCTACCCCCCTGCCATTGAGGTGCGGACGTGAGCAACAAACCGATCGTCCTTGTTACTCGAAAGCTGCCGCTCGCCGTCGAGGATCGGTTACGCCGTGATTACGATCCCCGATTCAATGAAGAAGATCGCCTGTACCCGAGCGATGAACTGATCCAGCGAGCGGCAGGTGCGCACGCGATCCTCGCCTGCCACACGGAGCGTTTGTCGGCGGAGATCATAGCGCGCCTTCCTGACAGTATCCGAGCCATCGCCAACTTTTCCGTCGGCGTCGACCATGTCGACCTGGCTGCGGCGAAGGCGCGGGCGATTGTGGTCACGAACACCCCGGATGTACTCAGTGACGCCACCGCCGAGCTTACGATACTGCTTATGCTGGGGGCAGCTCGCCGAGCCAGCGAGGGCGAGCGGCTAGTGCGCGCCGGAGAATGGAACACTTGGAGCCCTAGCTTTATGGTAGGTATTCAGGTGACGGGGAAGCGCCTCGGGATCATCGGCATGGGGCGCGTCGGACACGTTACGGCGCGGCGCGCACGCGGTTTTGACATGGAAATCCATTATTCCGATGTGCGCCGTCTTCCTTCTGATCGCGAGGCCGGCGCCATCTATCACGAAACGACGGAAGACCTTCTGCCACACTGCGATTTCCTCGCCCTGCACTGTCCGGCGACGCCAGAGACGCGGCACTTGCTTAATGCTGAGCGCATTGCACTGCTTCCAGACGGGGCGATTGTTGTCAACGCTGCTCGCGGCAGCATTGTTGATGAGACGGCGTTAATCGACGCCCTCAAATCCGGCAAGCTGGCCGCGGCCGGCCTCGACGTTTACGAGAACGAGCCCAACATCAACCCGGCGTTTCGCGACATCAGAAATACCTTTCTGCTCCCGCATATTGGCAGTGCAACCCGCGAGACGCGTGACGCCATGGGCTTCAGGGCCTTGGAAAACCTCGATGCCATTTTCGCCGGCCGCGAACCCCGCGACCGAGTCGCCTGAGGCCGCAAGTCGAGTCTTTCCCCCCGCCTGACCGAGATATTCATCGCGGCTGTGAGATCTTCATTGTGTTTTACGTTTGCATTCGCGTGACTTTGTCTCGCGGCGTCCCCGCGCATCTTCGACTCTGCTTCACTGAGCTTCCTCACTGATCATGGGAATCAGACCGTGATACGGCAAGGGACGAGAGGCGCATGGTGCGGCGGACGGGTTGAAGCTGACTGCGTAGAGGGCAAGACGGGCGGGGGACAGAGTACAGGGGACAGGGACGTGTTAGAGATTGCACCGGTGTCGGTATGATATTCCGATAGACTCGGCAATTAGCGCCCCGGTGACGAAGCCGCCGACGCCCCCCACCAACATGCCGAAGGCGGCGCCGAGGTCTCCCACCCAGCCGCCGAGCCAGCTCCCGGCCATCTGGCCTATGAAAATTAACAGGGTCGTCAAAGACACCATCCCGAGCGTGAGCAGCACGCCGCGGCCCGGCGACCGCCATCCCCATAGCATCAAGTCGTCAGTGGCGTTCCGAAGGCGTACTCGAAATCGCGTCATCNNCTTTTCCCAACCAGCTTACGGAGCGGAAAGGTAGTCCGTCAAGCGAAATGGAGGAAGGCCATTTTATCGGACTTGACACCCCTTGGCCGGTGGGGATACTTATTGCCTAGGAGCGATAGACGGGTCGAGCAAGGGCAGGCATAGCGGTTGGGCGATTTTCTGATATGTTTTCGGCATGTTACACGTGCGAGGGAAGGACCCTGTGACGGGATCTGGTCGAGATGAGGAGACGGCATGGAGACCTTATTAAGCATTTGTGTGGGCGTCGGCTTGAGTGCCGCCTGTGGCTTTCGGGTGTTTGTCCCGCTCCTCGTCATGAGCATCGCCTCTCTCGGTGGGCATCTGACGCTCTCCCCTGGCTTTGAGTGGATTGGGACGTATCCCGCACTCGCGGCCTTTGCGGTTGCAACCTGTTTTGAGGTCGCGGGGTACTTTGTCCCGTGGGTGGACAATCTCTTGGATGCGGTTGCGACCCCGGCCGCGGTTATCGCCGGCATCATTGTGACGGCCTCAGCGGTTTCGGAAATGAGTGTTTTTCTCAAGTGGGCCCTTGCCGTCATTGCCGGTGGCGGCGTTGCAGGCACGGTTCAAGTGGCTACCGGCCTCACCCGCGGCGCCTCCACGGTGACCACAGCGGGCTTCGCGAATCCCCTTGTCGCGACCATGGAACTCGGAGGGGCGATGACCCTCTCGCTTCTGGCCATTGGGTTTCCAGTGGTTGCTGGCGTGGTGGTTCTTGGCGCTCTGTATTTTGCCACGAAAAAGATCACCGAGAAGGAGCGTGGGATTTCTGCTCCTGTCGGGGCCCCTGAGAGACCCCGGGGGTAGCGTTGGGCGGGAAACGCAACGACCAAGTCTATTCGCGGCCAAAGACGATCTCTGGTCGGTGAGGAAACTTCTTGAAACCGGCCGGGCTTGGGAATACGCTGAGATACAGGGTTCAAGAGAGCAACGAGCAGTCCGGAGACAAAGTGTTGCCGCAGGCGCTGAGCGGCACGGAGGGAATGCAGATGAAGCAGATCGTGGGAATATTGCTGGGGTTGATTCTCTTGCTACAGGGTGCGGTAGCCTGGGCGGGTTACGACTCGCAAGAGAGCACGGGGGCGAAGATCGGCTATGGAACCGGTGCGGTAGTGGGATCGGCGGTCTACTTCCCCTTCAAGGCGTCCTTTTGCATCCTCGGAGGGATCGGCAGCGGTTTTGCCCTTCTCTTTTCGGGTTCCCAGGCGGCCAATAAGGTGGCCAGCGCTTCCTGTCGGGGAACTTGGGCCATCACGCCCGACATCGTAACGTAAAAGGAAAAGAGACGGTTCACTTCGTGGGCGAGGTCCCTGCATCCTCTCCTGCGTCTGAAAGCCAGGTTCGGCGGTAGTCCCGCGCTCTGTAAGAAGCCTTCCGGTAAAGCTCCTGACCCGGCGAGGGATGCTCCCCCCTCTCCAGGGAGTGCAGGGATGGGTCCCTGGGCAGATGGCGTACGAGCAGATGAGACGCCTTCTCGGGCCGCGTATGGTCCGAGAGGGCGTTTTGCGTTTTCGCTGGGGGTCGCGGAACCTCCTGCGGATGCCGGAGGTCGCGGGAGAGGAAAGCGGTCTGGCGTGTAAGGGCGTGCTCGACTTCGTGTGGGAGCTTTGGTGCAGCGCGCTCTGCCATCGTGAAAGGCGAGGAGGGAGACAATGGCAACAAAAAAGATTCTCATGCTTGTGGGGGATTTCGTCGAGGACTACGAAGCGATGGTTCCCTTTCAGATGTTAACGATGGTCGGTCATACCGTCCATGCGGTCTGTCCCGGGAAGAAGGCCGGCGAAGCAGTGCGAACGGCCGTCCACGACTTTGAAGGTGATCAGACGTACACCGAGAAGCGCGGTCACAACTTTGCCATTAACGCCACTTTTGAAGACGTGAAACCCGAGGTCTACGACGGGCTGGTGATCCCGGGAGGGCGGGCACCAGAATACATCCGCCTGGACGAGCGGGTGTTGGACATCGTCCGACACTTTGCAAAAACGAACAGACCTATCGCTGCCATCTGCCATGGGCTGCAGGTCTTGGCGGCAGCGGATGTCTTGGAGGGGAAGCTCTGCACTGCCTATCCGGCCGTCAAGCCTGATGTGATTCAGGCCGGTGCCAAATGGGGGGAGGTTAATGCAGCGTTCTCCAACGCATATGTCGACGGGAACCTGGTGAGCGCGGCAGCCTGGCCCGGGCACCCGGAGTGGATGCGCAAGTTCTTGGAATTGCTCGGCACTAAGATCGAACCGTAAAGGAAGGCAGACCGTCACGGATCAGCTCTGGTGATTTCAAACTCTGAGGAGGAGGCGCGAACCATGGCGACGGCAATCATTCTGGTCACTGCGGATCCGGGGAGAGACCGGAAGGTCGCTCAGGCACTCAAGAAGATCAAGGGAGTGAGTGGGATATGCCTCGTCAGCGGCCTGTATGATGTGGTAGCCACGATCCAGGGACGGAACCCGGAGGAGATCCTGGGGACCGTCTACGACAAGATCCGGGGGCTATCAGGGGTCCGGGGCAGCCATACGATGTTTTGTCTCGAAGTGTGAGCCTGTCTCGGTGTCCTAGTTTTGCTCCGGTGTTCGACTTTGCTCGTGTCCCTTCTGAAGGGACCAATGGACCGAGCCGTAAGCGTTCGTGGCGGTACTACAGTGGTATAGGGGGTACGCGCACGGGTCCGGCTCGTTGAGCTCGACAGGGTGGAAATCGAGTTCCCCTCGCACCTCCTCCAGCATCCTTTGACCGTGCTCGTCCTGGCGGTCCGTCTTGAGCATGAACTGCACCGTGAAGGTCCTGCCTGGCCCCGGCGCGACGAGGGCAACCGGTGTGCGATGCTCGCCGAACTCACCGTACGAAATCACGATATGTTCATCGTCCGGATTGACGACACCTTCAAACCACGTGCGGCTCAAGTCCGTTCGGATCCCCTTTATCCAACGCAGCGTTCCGCGCTGCTGATGCAGACTCGTTTCATGTGAGAATTGCCCGTTGTCTTATTCGGTTGTGTTCAACGGCTGTGCCAATACAATTTCTGTCTCGATTTTGAAAAGGCCTTGCATCCGTCGCCTTCTCATGGCATGCTTCGCTATCCATGGGAGAAGACATGTGTTTTTCCTCTTCACGAGGTGAGCCATGACAATGAACGAATCTGTCCGCCGCTGGGTCGACGAGGTCGCCCAGATGTGTCGGCCGAGGGACGTCGTGTGGTGCGACGGCTCCGAAGCCGAACGCGAGCGACTCCTGGAGGCCGCTGTCCGCGCGGGGGATCTCATCCCCTTAAACCAGCAAAAGCTGCCGGGGTGCTACCTCCACCGGAGCGATCCAAACGACGTCGCCCGCACCGAGCATCTCACCTTTATCTGTACCCGGGAGAAAGATGATGCCGGGCCCACCAACAACTGGATGGCCCCGGCGGAAGCCTACGACCGTCTCTCCAAGATCTTTACCGGCTCCATGGAAGGCCGGACAATGTACGTCATCCCCTTCCTCATGGGGCCACCCAGTTCCCCGTTCGGTAAGGTTGGTGTTCAAGTCACCGACAGCGTCTACGTCGTTTTGAACATGCGGATGATGACCCGCATGGGGACAGCGGCCCTCGAGCACCTCGGCACCTCNNTACCTCAGACGACTTCACGCGGGGCCTGCACTCCAAGGCCGACCTGAACGTCGATCGACGCTACATCTGCCACTTCCCGGAGGACAACACCATCTGGAGCGTGGGGTCGGGCTATGGGGGCAACGCGCTCCTTTCCAAGAAATGCATGTCCCTTCGCATTGCCAGCTACATGAGCCAAAGCGAGGGGTGGCTCGCCGAGCACATGCTCATCGTCGGGGTCGAGAGCCCTGATGGCGAGGTCAGTTACATTTGCGGCGCGTTCCCGAGCGCCTGCGGCAAGACCAACCTCGCCATGTTGATCCCTCCGGATTCCATGAAGGGCTGGCGGGTGTACACGGTGGGGGACGACATCGCCTGGCTGCGGGTCGGGCCCGACGGGCGGCTATGGGCCATCAACCCCGAGGCCGGATTCTTCGGCGTCGTCCCGGGCACGAGCTCGAAGACGAACCCAAACGCCTTGGCAACTATCCAAAAGAACACGATTTACACCAATGTCGCACTCACGCCCGACGGCACCGTGTGGTGGGAGGGGCACGACGATCCCGCACCGCAGAATGCGGTCGACTGGAAGGGACGTCAATGGACGCCAGCGAGCAAAGAACCGGCAGCACACCCGAACAGCCGATTCACGACCCCTGCGAGCCAGTGCCCGTCCATCTCGCCCGAGTGGGAGAACCCCCAGGGCGTACCCATCAGCGCCATTATTTTCGGGTCGCGGCGCCAGAAGCTGGTGCCGCTCGTTTACGAGGCCTTTAACTGGCAGCACGGTACCTTCCTGGGCGCAAGCCTCGCCTCCGAGACTACGGCCGCGGCCGCTGGCGCCGTGGGTGTCGTGCGGCGGGACCCCATGGCCATGCTTCCCTTTTGCGGCTACAACATGGCTGACTACTGGGGCCATTGGCTCTCGATGGAAAAGCAGACTTCAAATCTCCCCAAGGTTTTCCGCGTCAACTGGTTCCGCAGGGATGAAGAGGGCAAGTTCCTCTGGCCCGGATTCGGCGAGAATCTCAGAGTCCTCAAGTGGGTGATCGAGCGCTGCAAGGGGAGGAGCGAGGCGGAGGAGACCCCCATCGGATCCCTCCCCACGCCGTCCGCCATCGACCGGAACGGGCTCGACATTTCCGACAATGCCATCAAGGAGCTGCTCAAGGTCGATCGCGAGGGATGGCGCACGAGCCTCCGCAGCCAGGCCGAGTTCTTTGAGAAATTCGGCGACCGCCTCCCTCGCGGTATCCGCGAGGAGCACGAAACGTTAGCCCGCCGCCTTCGGGTGAAGTAACGCTGAACCCCCTACCCTCGGAGGGCCTGAATTCCAGTGTCCCTCCTATTCAGTAGTCGCATTGCTATCACCCCGGATGTTGGTCTTCGAACTACTATATCTTGTAGACACAGGGAGAAATCCATACTATAAGTAGGGGAAGGAACCGGTCCGAAGGGAATTCGGAGAAACTGGCCCCCCTGACAGGCGGTACCGGGTGCACTATGGCGTACACCCCCTTCATGCGGCAATACCTCGCCATCAAGAGCTCCCTGCCGAAGGACTGTCTTTTGCTCTTTCGCCTGGGGGACTTTTACGAGCTCTTCTTTGACGACGCCGTCACTACCTCCGCTTTGTTAGATCTCGTCTTGACTGCTCGAGAGGGGGGCCAGGGAAAGGTCCCCATGTGTGGCCTCCCGTTCCACGCGGTCCAAGGGTACGTGCAGCGCCTCGTTCGGTCCGGGAAGAAGGTCGCCATCTGCGAGCAGGTCGAAGATCCCAAAAAAGCGAAAGGCTTGGTACGCCGGGAGGTGACTCGCATCATCACGCCCTCGACCTTCGTCGAGGATGAGTCATCTGATGGGAAAGATTCCCGGTACCTGGCCGCCGTTGCTCGCCTTCCGAAGCTATGGGGCTTGGCGTGTCTGGAACCCACGACCGGTGAGTTCACCGTTTCAGAGTCCTCTCATACGGAGGAGCTGCGTGCTGAGCTCGCGCGTCTGAATCCCACCGAGCTCATCATGGCACAGGGCGTCTACGACGAGGGCAGCTTACAGCCCCTTATTGAGGAAAGGCGTACCCTGTCGCTGACCACCTACGAGGATTGGCAGTGTGAAGTGGGTGAGAATCGAGAGAGGGTCCTTGCGACGTATAAGCTGGGATCGCTCAAAGGCCTGGGACTCGATGCGCATACCGCAGGCATCGCAGCCGTCGGCATGGTCCTCCGGTACCTCAAGGAGCATCTTCCGGGGTCCGAAGCCTTTGTCCGCCTCCCCAAACCTCATGTGCCTCACGACTTTCTCCTCATCGACCCCACTTCAGAGCGGTGCCTGGAATTAACTGCTGCCGGCGGGGGAGACAAAGACGGTCCGACCGTGCTGGCTGTGCTCGACGAAACGGTGACCCCGATGGGTGGCCGACTCCTGCGGCAGTGGCTTAAACGGCCGCTGCTTTCCCCGATCGACATCCGGAAACGGTTGGATGCTGTGGCCACATGGGTTGCCGAGCCAGCAGGAGCAGGACTGCACACGCTTCGGCAACTCCTGCACCCCGTCCGAGATCTTGAGCGGCTGGTCAGTCGCATAAGCTACGAGGTCGCCACGCCACGGGACATGATCGCGCTCCGTTCCTCTCTGGACCAATCCCCATTACTGAAGTCCCATCTCCAGGATTACTCCGACCCGCTCGTCCGTGCGCAAGAAGCGCGCATTCACGATCTGGCAGCCGTCCGCCAGCTTCTCGCCGCGGCCTTGGTTGAAAATCCGCCGACACATCTGCGTGACGGCGGCGTCATCCGGGAAGGGTTTCACGCGCCGCTCGACGAATTGCGGGCCACGTCTCGCAATGCCAAGCATCTCGTCGCGGGCCTCCAGGCCCGGGAAATCCAGCGGACCGGAATCAAGTCGCTCAAAGTAGGCTACAACAGGGTATTTGGCTACTACATTGAAATCTCCAGTGCCAATCTGAACCATGTGCCGCCCGATTATACTCGGAAGCAGACTTTGGCGAATGCCGAGCGTTTTATCACGCCCGAACTGAAGGAATACGAGGACAAGATTCTCAATGCCGAGGAGCAGGCCCGTGCGCTCGAGCAGACCCTGTTCGAGGAAGTGTGTCAGCGCGTCGTGCAGCACATCGACTCCATTCGGGATACAGCGGAAGCCATCGCACACCTCGACGTGCTGAGTACCCTCGCCCTGGTGGCGATCCGGGGCAAATACACGCGGCCGGAGATCGACGAGGGGACGACGATTCACATTCAAAACGGTCGGCACCCGGTGGTGGAGCAGGTGCTGGGCATGGGGAGATTCGTTGAGAACGACTGCCTCATGGACACCCATCGGCACCAGTTCCTGCTGATCACGGGCCCGAACATGGCCGGGAAATCCTGTTACCTTCGTCAGAACGCCCTCATTGTTATCATGGCACAGATCGGCTCGTTTGTGCCGGCGACCAGCGCTCGGATCGGGCTCGTGGACCGTTTGTTTACCCGGATCGGTGCATCGGACAACCTCGCCAGGGGAGAAAGCACATTTATGGTGGAGATGCTGGAGGTCGCCAACATCCTCCACCACGCGACTCCCCGTAGCCTGGTCCTGTTAGACGAGGTTGGCCGCGGCACCTCCACCCTTGATGGGGTGAGCATTGCCCGGGCGGTGGCCGAATATCTCGCCGATCCGGACGGGCCTCGGCCACGGACCTTATTCGCCACCCATTACCACGAGCTGACGGATCTCGGGGAGCGGATTGCGGGCATCGAGAACCTCACGATTGCCGTGCGTGAGGGAAAGGGAGAGGTGATCTTTCTCCATAAGATCATGCCCGGGGCGACGGACAAAAGTTACGGGATACATGTGGCAAAGCTCGCGGGGCTGCCGCCCGAAGTTGTGGGACGCGCCGAGGAGATTCTTGACACGCTTGAAGTATCCCAGAAGGGGCGGTCCCCCAGCCCTCGGCCCTTCCTCCGCCCTTCCGCTCCTTCACGGCTTCGGACCGGACAGTTGACGTTCTTTTCCCCCTGCAAGCACGAGGAGACCGATGGGCACGATACAGATTCTTGATGATCTGGTGGCCAACAAAATCGCTGCCGGGGAGGTGGTCGAGCGGCCCGCGGCCGTGGTGAAGGAACTCGTCGAGAATAGCCTGGACGCCGGGGCTGAGACCATCGAGGTACGCGTTCACAGAGGAGGGAAGACGTTCATCCAGGTGGGAGACGATGGCTGCGGAATGGACCGAGAAGACGCTGCACTGTGCCTCGAGCGACACGCCACAAGCAAAATCACACGCGCAGAAGATATCCAGGCCATTACCACCCTGGGCTTTCGCGGAGAGGCGCTCCCCAGTATTGCCGCGGTTTCCCAGTTCACCCTAACGACGCGTGAGCCCTCGCAAAGTGAAGGGGTTCGGATCACCGTGGACGGTGGGAAAAAACCCACCATTGGGGTCGGTGCCACTCCCCCCGGGACCACCGTGGTCGTCAAGAACCTGTTCTTCAACATCCCGGCGCGACGCAAGTTTCTGCACGCCGACGCCACCGAGTTTGGCCATATTCACCGTACGCTGGTCGCCACGGCCCTCGCCCATCCCCGGGTGCGATTCCGATTGCTCCACGATGACCGTATGATCTTTGATCTGATGGCGGCGGCCCATACCAAAGAACGCATCGCTGCCTTGTTTCCGGAAGAATTCTGTCGGGGTCTTGTGGCGGTGGAACATATCTCAGACCCCCTGACGGTCACCGGATATGTGGGGACGCCCGCGCTGGCAAAAGCCAACCGCTCGGGCCAGCTCTTCTTTGTCAACTCCCGTTCCGTGAAAAACTCCTCCCTGAGCCTCAGCCTCAGGCAGGCCTATCAGGGCCTCCTCCCCCAGGGTCGGTTCCCGGTGGCGGTGCTGTTTCTCCAAATGCCTCCGCGTCACGTGGACGTGAATGTTCACCCCACGAAACGGGAAGTGCGGTTTCACAATGAGCGAGCACTGCTGGTCACGCTTGCAGATGTGATCAGCGAGAGCTTGCGAAAAGCTGATATCTTTAAAGAACTCGATCTCTCCACCGCTCGGTCATTCCCTCTGGAAGCTCCCTACCACGCTGGAGGCCCGCTGGTGCGGGAAACGCCACAGAGGTATACGCCTGCTTCTTCCGTCCCTCCGCGGATTGCATCCTCTGCTTCCTGGCCCAGTGACGGCGGCGACGAAACCCCATCAGGGAGGACACCGACTTTTGTCCCCCCCGCTCCTTTTCGCCTCCTGGGGCAGTTCCGCGGGACCTATCTCATCGTTGAGGTCGAGGGGGGGGTGTGGATCATCGATCAGCATGCCGCGCATGAGCGCGTGATGTTTGAGCAGGTGCTTGCCTCCTTTGAGGCGGGGAGTCCCGATGTTCAGCTGTTCCTCACCCCGCCTCTCCTGGAGCTGCTTCCGCATGAGCGGGCAATCCTGGAAGAGTACGGTGAGGCTTTAGAGGCCATCGGCTTTGCCTTTGCCCCGTTCGGCGGCAACAGCTATCAGGTTCGGTCGATGCCGGCCTACTTCCATTCAGGAGAGGTTATCCCGCTGCTGCGAGAGTTTGTCGACCGCAAACAGGATCATGATCTGGGAAGCCTCGCCGAAAATCGTCGGGCGGAGATTGCGGCTCGTGTAGCCTGCAAGATGAAAAGTATTAAAGCAGGAGAGACGTTGGCCTTTGAAGCGATGGAGGCATTGGTGCGTTCCCTCCTGGCCTGCTCCTCACCCTTTACCTGCCCGCACGGGCGTCCCACGATGATTCGGCTGACCGCGGCTGAGCTCGATCGGCAGTTTGACCGGCGATAGCGTCCCTTCCCCCCTGAGGCTGGGAGGAACCTGGAGCACCCACCTCCGGGCATTCAGGGCTCTTCCTAATTTTTGCATTGACGACCCTGCAGGCCGTATACTCGGAGTACTCCAACCGTATGATGCGTGCAAAAATGCCGTTCAGTAACGTCTGGTCCATTCTGCTGCTGGTCGCCGGGGCCTACGCGGCCCTCATACTATTCTTGTTTTTTTCCCAATCGCGCCTCCTCTATTTACCGAATCTTCCTTCCCGTGAGGTGATCGCCACGCCGGAGGAGGTGGGGCTGGCCTACGAGCCGGTGACGATCGTCACCGAGGATGGTGTTTCCCTTGATGGCTGGTTTATCCCTGCGCGCCAATCACGGGGTGTCTTGCTGTTTTTCCACGGGAACGCTGGGAATATCTCTCACCGCTTCGACTCGCTGAAGATATTCAATGAGCTGGGTCTCGCCACGCTGATCTTGGATTATCGAGGCTATGGACGGAGCCAAGGCCGCCCCTCGGAAGAGGGGACCTATCGTGACGCCAACGCTGCCTGGCGGTATTTGACCGAACAGCGCCGTATCGCCGGGGAGGATATTGTCCTCTTTGGCCGTTCGCTCGGCGCCGCCATTGCGGCGTATTTGGCAGCCAAGCAGACGCCCAAGGCGCTTATCATCGAGTCCGCCTTCACCTCTATACCCGATATTGCGGCCGAGGTGTATCCGTTCCTTCCGGCGCGGTGGTTGGCCCGGTTCGATTACAACACCAAGGCGCATCTCCGGTCCGTCTCGTGCCCGATCCTCGTTGTCCATAGCCGGGACGATGACATTATCCCGTTCGCGCATGGCCGACGATTGTTCACCGCGGCCAACGAGCCAAAGCAATTCCTGGAAATTCGCGGCGGCCACAACGATGGGATCTTCGTGAGCAGACAAACCTATGTGGACGGCTTGGATGCTTTCCTCACGGCATATGTGGAATAATACGCGGGGAGCGGGGCGTCTGTTGAACGGCTGTCGTGCAGGGTGATGGAACAGCGCGTGGTCTCGAAGCCCTTTCAATGGCGGCACGGATTCAACCCGGGAGGCGTGTGATGGTTTCAGTGCTTGTGTACAAGAACATCCACCTCATCGGCGTCTTTATGGTCCTCGTAGCGCTGGGAGGTCTCCTCCTGCATCGGATCAATGGAGGCACCCAGGACCACGCATGGAGAAAGCCTGTTGCCATCACGCACGGCGTGGGGATCTTTCTGGTGCTGCTGGGTGGGTTCGGGATGATCGCTCGGCTCGGCATCGGTTTCCCGTGGCCGGGCTGGGTGATGGGCAAGATCACGATTTTGATGGTCTTTGGAGCGGTCGTTGCCGTGATTTTTCGTAAACCGACCCTCGTGAAGTCTCTGTGGTGGATCGTCATTGCTCTTGGGGGTCTGGCAGCGTATTTGGCTCTCAATAAGCCTTTCTGATACGTGCCCCGTGCTCGCCACTCGTGCCCCAGGTTTCACATTGGGGAAACCTCAGTAGCCGCCTGCGCGACGATCCGTGCTGCCAAGCCGATTCAAGAGCTCCAAGGCATCATGGGCACCTGAGAGGGGACGGCTCATTATCCNNATTATCCGCGGGGGTCCCTCCCACTCGCGATATCCATCAGAGAACATGGAACCTATCAGGCGAGAAACCCTATCAAAGCCTTTCTCACACCACGGGTGTGACCAGCAGGGTGATTCGCCACGAGGTCGACGGAGATCGGGTGTTGGTAGGGGCGCGCGATGATGGAACTGCTGGGTGGAAATTAAGACCCGCAAGCTAGTGCAGATTGGTCTTGACAGTGGCAACAACACTAGAAAGAATACTAGCTGTTCAAGATCAGGCTAAAGTTCAATTCTGATCATCTAATTGGCCGTTCGTGAAGACCTTTCCGGTTGTCGCATCGGTGATCCATTGATGACGGAAGGGGAAGCTCCCCCAAGGTAGGATAGCAATGAAAGCGGGGTGACGGTAATCCGCGGGCCCACCAGTGGCAGTATTNNATTGACATCTCTCCAAAAACGTTATTCTATTTTCGAAAAAAGATGCACCGATGGAACCGGGGTGACCATATATCCCGGGCCCACCAGGGGCAGTATTGGGGGCGCACTAGACATTCAAACGCGCTCCCGGGCGGAGTACGGCCTGGGAGGGCGTTTTGATTCTCATCCCGGCATAATCGGTCCACTCGTGAGAGCCGCAGCCCCCTTGATTGGCTGCACCGGTTTAGTAAGATGAAGGACCTTTTCGCGCTCATCTCGAGAACAGCGGATGGGGTCTGCGCCGTAGACCGGGAGCAGCGGATCGTTTTCTGGAACGATGCCGCCGCCGCACTGCTTGGATTCAGGGCACAAGAGGTCCTGGGAAGGTTTTGCCATGAGGTGATTGCCGGTCGGGACGAATCGGGCCGGCTCGTCTGCCACGCCCAATGCGCCGTAATCATGACGGCGCTGCGCACGGAGGTGGTCCCGCCCCAGGACCTCCTGGTCCGGACGAAGCCCGGCCAAGAGCTCTGGTTGAACGTCAGGACCATCGTGGTGCCTTATCAATGGTGGGATCTTTTGGTCTTTGTGCACTTGTTTCACGATGTCAGCCGCGCGCAGGAAAGCGAGGGATTCGTCCAGCAACTGCACGCCGCTGCGGGTAAACCCTCCGTGCCCCGAGGGACCGAACCGCTGAGCCGCCCCCGCCTTCCTCCCAGGTCGAAGGCACTCACCGATCGCGAGCGGGAGGTGCTCCGCCTCCTGGCCGCGGGGGCCAGGACCAAGACTATCGCCGAGCAGCTCTTCCTGAGCCCCACCACCGTGCGAAACCACATCCAAAACATCCTCGCCAAGCTCCATGTCCACAGCCGGCTTGAGGCGGTCATCCTCGCTATAAGAAGCCGTTTGGTCTGAAGAGGTAGAAAAGATTAGGAAAATGATGCAAATGCATTATTGACAAGCCCCTCGGGACTACGCAAAATTTGCATATTAGAGTTAAGTCGTCCTCACAAAAAAGCTACCCCTTCGCCCCTTTTTTTCCATCGTTAGGTGGATAGTCGGCGGATGAGGGGGCCAGGAAAGCCTCCTGACTGGAAAGCGGATATGGACCCGGGGTAAGGATAGTTCGCCGCCCACCCCCGGCAGCATCGACGGCGCAGCACGCATCCGGACGCCCTCTCGGGTACAGCACAGCCCGGGAGGGCGTTTTATTTTGAGTCCAGGAGAGGTTGAAATACGGGGCGGCTTCACTGCACCCCCCGGACGGCACAGACGGTAAAGCCTCCCGCTCCCGCCCGCGGAGGGAGGCGTCCGCTGCTCTCCTAAAGCAGAATCTTCTTGTCTTCGCCTCGTGAAAGGCGAAGAACAACCCTTTCGTCATTCGACCATGTGTGAAAGACAGGGATTGCCTTAAGGATCCGTGACGTTCCCGTAGCGTGTCGTAACGCTGGTGAGAGGCGCAGCTTATTTTTTGTTCTTTAAGGGAGCTGGGGGAAATGCCGACGGGAGCCCGTATCCGGGTCGTGATTGCCGATGATCACCGGCTGTTCCGGACAGGGTTGCGCCTGATCCTTAGTCGTGAAGACCAGATCGAAATCGTGGGCGAGGCCGCCGATGGGCTCCAGACGATCGAGGTCGCCACCCACGTTCAACCTGACGTTGTGCTCCTCGACGCCACCATGCCGAGGCTGGATGGCATCGGGGTCATCGCGTCCCTCAGACAAAAGAGCCCAGCGGTCAAGCCACTCATGCTCGTGGGCGTGAGGGATGAAGGGCTAATTTTCAAGGCCCTGAGGGCGGGGGCCAAGGGCTACCTCTCGAAGGATACCGCTGTCCCCGATCTCGTCAAGGCGATTGAGACGGTCTACCACGGGGAGCTGTGGGTCGAGCGCAAGCTGATCGCGAGATTCTTTGAAGTCATTGGACCCACTGGGGTCGTCCGGGTAGACCTCCCCGGGAGGACAAGTCAGGAGTTAACCGCAAGGGAGGAAGAGATCCTGCGGCTCCTCGCGGCCGGCGGTACGAATAAAGACATCGGCCAGGCCCTCTTCATCAGCGAGAAGACGGTCAAGTGCCATCTGAACAACATCTTCAAGAAGCTCAAGGTCACTCGCCGCCTCCAGGCCATCCTGTACGTCATCCACCAAGGAATACGCTAAGCCTTTTTTCCCGCCGAAAATCCATCCACAGGCTGATTGACAATCATCCTCCCCACGCATTTCTTTAAAGGGAGCGTCCGCCTATTTCATACTTTCTCATGAATAGAACGATGGTGCTTCCCAACTCGTTGCTGTTGAAAATCCTCAAAGTGACTCCCGGGCCAGGCGAAGACCGGGGAAGGATGTCAATCATTATCCGACGGTCGCATGCCTTTTTCGAAGCGGAGCTACGCAGAACCTTCGAAGGACAAGAGGACGTCCAAGTCCTCGTGGACAGACGATTTCGGGAACGGCGGACGAGCCCGCAAGTGGTGGCGGTGGATCGCCGCCGCGCCGATCGGCGTAGGGAGAAGGAAGAAATCGTCGAGGTCGTGATTTCGGGCTAGGTCGGTCGGCCTAGGTCGATCGATGGAGACCACGCCTGAAGGTATAAGTCTTTTTTTTTTCGAAAAATAGGCGTGAGGTCCAATTGCCGTATGAACGGGAGGAGACTAATGTCAGAGACAAGGCTATTCGCCATCACCACGAGCGTATACGTGGGCGACGGGAGACCGATGAGATCGGGGGCAACCATGCATAACCTCTCACTGCCCCTCTGGCAAAAGGAAGACATACCAGAAGATCTGAAGCCTTCCGGGGCGAGGCTCTGCCCAGGAGGGCGTTTTATTTTCCCTTTTGCATAGCCTGAAAAGAAAAGGCAGTTTCACCACACCTGCTTGTTGGCAGAGGCGGCGTCGTCGCTGTCTCCTTGCCGCTCGGATAAGACGAGGGATCAGGGATGGAGACAGAAACAACGCCCAGTGCGTCACTGAGAGATTTTCTGCACGTCATTTTTAAGCGGAAGACACACATCCTGCTCTTTTTCGGGATCACCGTCTGCGCCGTTGCGATTGGCTCCTTCGTGATCAGGCCGACCTACGAGGCCACCGCCCAGATTTTGGTCAAGATCGGAAGAGAAGATATT
>JABAOF010020735.1_pt2 | contig 18402 bp, 10 predicted proteins | sample 7062171 | NCBI WGS metagenome assembly JABAOF01 (sample SAMN14538628, study PRJNA623070) | marine sediment metagenome | biome: marine biome [ENVO:00000428]; feature: marine pelagic biome [ENVO:01000023]; material: deep marine sediment [ENVO:00002113] | place: India: Gulf of Khambhat ...
CGGCAACTACTGGTCCAACTGAGATCTCATCCTGCAAATCCACTGGAAAGCCGTCTATAGCATCGGCCCTTCGATCCAGGTTGTGATCGTACGCATGCCAAGCCCACACTCTGCCATCTACGGTCACGGCTACCACTTCTAAGGTGTCGTCTGCATTTAGGTCCCCAAGAGAGGGTGGTCCGACAAAATCGAAGTCATCTTGTGCAAAGATAGCCAGTGGCAGAGTGATAAGCGTGGAATCAAACTGCATTATCTCGACTGAATCTGGAGGGGGAAACAGCGCCGCACCGCCTGGATCCCAGGCGTGAATGAATCTGCCCGAGGAGGCAAAGATCCTCAAGTCTCCCTTGTCCGAGACCAGCGAGCTGACTCCCGTTTCCGGAATGAACTTCTGAGGGAAACCATCTTGGACCCAGTCCCGTGAAACGTCCAGGGTCATCAGAGTATCGGCAAGACCGATGTCGGTGATCCAGATATGCGTATCCGAACCGCTTCTGCTTTTCGAAGATGGGAAAGTATAAGGGGTCAGGGCGGTGTTATTTCCCTTGCGGAACATATCTTCCTTCCGACCAAATCCGGTATAATAGTCTCCGCCGAAATCTATGATTCCGTCTGCCTCCACCAGGGTGAGGAAGCGCATGTTTTTGTCAACCTGCAGATCGTTGTCCCAGAAATTGTTCAAGCCGTCAGAATCGAAATCGAAGTAAGCCACCTCTTCGTACACGTGCCAGATTAAGATTCCGGAGCCAGGGAGAAGCCAGTCATATTCACGGTTGTACACTCGTTGCTCGTTCACCGGCCCCAGTATCACGTTGGTGGCGCTATCTGCCCGAAGAGCGCTGAGATGATCACCATCCAGATCCTGCTGACGGCTCTCCAAAAGGAAATACTCCTCCGGACTTATAGGGATTCTGATGATTTGGAGACCCTCGGTCGACATTTCCGCGGCGAATAGTCCGATGCCCGTCTGGCTTAGGGTCTCCACCGGTTCAACAAACCCCAGGAAGGCTCTGCTCCAGGCACAGGGGTAGACCGGCAAGACCCCGGAGACGAAAACCGCATATCCCACATCCACCCCTACATTTTGAGCATTGTTATCCATAAGGGCGAAGTCGCCAACCTGAGTGGTAAACGTCTCGGAGTTATAAAAATCCGGTAGACCGAGCTGATGTCCGAACTCGTGGGCAAACAGCCCGTTCAAAGCGGTGACCCGGTTATCCTGAGAGCGAGTCTCCGGCATGAAGGTTCCCTCGGTTATGGGAAAAGTGCCGCCGCTTACCCACACCGTGTCGCCCAAGGTGATGAAGCCGCTGAAGAGATCACCTGGCGTGGGTTCCACCAGCGCCCCCAGATCACTTTGTAGGTCCGAGCCGGCGTGAAAGATGACGAAGCAATCGTAGCGGGAGAAATCTATTCCGTAGATTTGCGGATCGTCATGAATCGAAAGAGAGTCGGCCAGCATGAAACTATCGTGGAAAAACTGTCTCAGCATCTCCACCTTGCCGGAAAGAGAGGAATCCGGCGCCCCGTAATAAACCATGGGGTGGGGCAAGCGATAGGCTAACGTCTCGCTTTTGGGAAACACTTCTCCTTCCAGGGACAGCTGACCTTGGGACACGGTCCACCAGTAGTTGTACAGGGCTCGGATATGTGTCTTGAAATACAGGGTGTCGTGAGGGGATGGGTCTATCAGGTGACCTTCCTGCTCGAAATACTCCTCCTGGCTTCTCATATCAAAGAGACCGTTGCCCGTAGTGAGAGGATCGTCCGGGATCTCCTCCTGGAACTCTACCCTGATTGCCAGTACTCTCAATATCTTGGTTTGCAAAAAGGCCAGCTCAGAGAAGCGGGGAAGCGAATGAGGGGTCTCCCTCTGAAGCCCAAGTAAGTTTTTCTTCGACACGTGGTTTTTAAAACCAGGATAATCCGCAGACGAACGCGACTTCTCACCCAGCCGTAGATATTTTTTGTCTTCAATCTTCAGAATCCTGTCTGAGCTTGCCCAGGTTAGGCCGCCCAAGAGCGAAAGCAAAATCAAGGTCAAGACTACAGGTTTCAAAAAGTTCAAGACATTCCCCGTGTTAAGATTAGGCCGCAAGCCAAGCCGCTGACCGAGAACTGCACCCGGTACGCTTAAAACCTTCCAGTCATGGAGAACCGCATGGTGTTGGCCAGGGCCAGGTCCTTGGACGACGGGATGTAGGCGAAATCGAAGCGGAAAAGTCCATATTGCAATCCGGCACCGAAGGTGGCGGTCTTTATGTCACCCACCTGATCGTAGATGTACCCGGCTCTGAGGGAAACGTACGTTCCATACCAATACTCTATCCCCATATTCTCTATGGCTTCCTTTATCTCGGCGCTCAGGGGATCGTCCAGGCCCACCAGCTCCTTATTCACTTCGAAGGTGGCAGTCATACGATTGAAGGGGGTGTCCAGAATCCGGTAAGCCAGACCAATGGCCAGATTGCGTGGCAGCGGATCGGACTGGTTTAGGTCAATATAGGCGATATTTGGTCCCAGGTTGGTTAAGGCGGTTCCCAGTGTCAATCTCTTTATAAAGGTCTTGGATAGAAGTCCGGCATCCAAGGCAAAGGAGGACCCCGAGCCCTTTCCTTTCTCAAACCCGGTCCCTTGATCAGCCAGATGGCTGTAGATTACCTTGGCAGAGAGCCCGGTAGACAGGCTGGGGCTCAGGCGGGTACCGTAAGAGAAGGCGAAAGCCATCTCGTAACTGTCAAATACGCCTTTTTGTGTTCCGAATTCGTCCGTGCGGACATTCTGTCCCAGCGACAGGTAGGTGAGGTTGAATCCCACGGTCCCCCAGCCCTCCATATGCTGAACGTAGGAGAAATAATCATAGTATAAATCCGAAGCCAACTCCGGCAGCCAGTTAGCATGCATGAAGGTGATCTCCCGTTTGGCATGCGCGTATATCACCAGCTTCTCATCGGTGGCGAACCACAACTCTCCGTCCTTGTGAATGATGTTTCTGGTTTTTGCTCTCTCCAATCCGGCATGATAATATCTTCCCCAGCTTTCCCCGTCCCATCTGATGGTTCCGTACTGGGTCCCTACGAGCAGTTTATCCTTTCCCGCCTCAGCCAGGGACAGGATCTCGCTTCCGGTGGCGTTGTAATACACATATATCTTTTCGCCCGGCCCGACCCTTCCGCTGGTGTCCAGTTGATTGTAATCGATGATCATCTCGGAAAGCCTCGAGATCTTCTCCTCATCGTTAGATTTGAGGAAGTTCTGCGCGATCTTTTTTGCATCATCTTCCTCTGCCGCCGTGTAAACCCTGTATCCGTAAGTGTACCACGCGTTCTCGGTATATCTTTTCAGTCCTTGATCCGTGCCCAACCACAGATCCCCTCGTTTATCAACAGTCAGAGCAGTGATCCGGGTCTGTAGCGCCAACTCAAAGGGGAGGTTTATGGTTTGACCCGGAGTCACCACCGTGTCCGCAATGTCGTTATGAGCTTTAGCCATCTGCGTGGCTCGCAGAATCATGTTTTCATTCTCGGTTCCCACAAACCTTCTGATCACCTTTTCCAGAGAATCGCCAATCTTGAACACATACTTCTCATAGGGCTGCCACGACTCTCCCTCCAGTTTAAACAATTTTGTCTTGGTGGCGGTCCAGATGTCCCTTTCACCTCGGCTGGCGAAGTCTACCACCTGCATATCCTGCACTTGCTCTCCGAGGGGAACTTGAGTCCATTGCGACCCATCGAACCTGACCGTGCCACGATCCGTCCCGATCCACACGTGGCGCCGGGAAATGGGAAGGATGGCGGTTATGTGATTTGACAGAAGTCCGTCCTCGGCGGAATAGCTTTTCCACCTCTTTCCGTCAAAGGAGAACAGACCGTCCTTGCTGCCCAACCAGAGCAGTTTTCCTTCGGAGGCGATGCAGGTAAGCGTGTCGGTGAATAACACTCGGTAAGGAATCCTTATCTGGTCAGGCAACCTCTTGCTGATGACCTTAGGAAGGAGGGATGAGATCCGATCCAGTTCTTCGGCGGTGAGACTATCGTCGGCTAGAAAATCGTTCATCCGCTTGAGCAAGCCCAGAAGGTGTTCCCGAACCAAATGACATTCGTCCCAGGAGGAGAGGATATCTTCCCAGACAGAATAAATCCCTTCCCTGCCCTCCAGGTCGAAACTCAGAGTCTTCTCTTTCAAGACCACCAGGGAATCCTTGCTCACCGGGTTATTGAACCCGGCGGTGATTTCGCTCATCCTCTTAATCTTCTCCTCATCCTGTAGCTGCGAATATTTTCTGAGAATACTCTCCAGCGATTCGCCCGAAGACGTGGAATATCTCTCATAGTTAAGCCACTTTGATCGGTGCAACCGAAACAAATCAAAGTCACTTATGGCCCATACGTCGTATCGCTTGTAGTTCAGTTCCGGGACTTCATTTCGCAGTAGGGCGACGGATTTGAGTTCAAATCCGGGTGGTAAGGGATATTCCAACCAGGTGGAAGTCAAGGGGTAGGTTCCCAGTCCGGCCGGATTCCAGTGGGTAGCGGTGGCATCATCCGAGATTGCCACAAAAGCCTCTCCCATTCCGGCCGCCCTGGCTCCAGCCGCAATTCTCAGAAACAGGACTCCCGAACGACTTACGTCCGCCAGACAGTCTGAACCAGAGAAGACCACGGTCAAACCCAAGATCAGACATACAAGGATTGCTCTCTTCATCCTGTAACCTCCTTAAGATGCTTGCTCGTCTCCGTCATTGACACACTCCAGCTTAAAACAGACAATTTTCTGTCCGGATTTTCATTTATCCTAAGGGTAACCTAAAAACGTGACTTTTCCTCTAAAATCGGCAAGAATTTCGCAAAGATAACTCTTGCCCGCCTGGGTCACTTTCCCTTGCGGTAGCGACTTTTTCTTCATCGCACCACCACAGCTTTACCGAAAGCCTCCTTCCTCTTCCGCTCTCCGTTCGCCGTGCCTTCCGCTGAGATCTTGTAAACGTAGACGCCATTGGCAACTTCATCTCCCTCCTGATCTTTCCCATCCCAAGTGGTGGAGAAGTTAATTCCTGCGCGGGAGGAGGAGAAGGGTATGTGCCGGATCAGTTTTCCTGCCAGCGTAAATATCTTTATCTCAACCCTATCCGCATCCTGAGACAGGTAGTAATAGAAATTGGTCTCTTCGGAGAAGGGGTTCGGATAGTTCATCACCTGAGTGAGTTCCAGCTCTTTCCGGGCGCTGACCCGCACGTTCGCCGATAAGACCGAGGAGTTGTTAGCATTGTCCCAGGCTTTGATGCTCAAGACGTGATTTCCCTCGGAAAGACCGGGCAATTGGTAGGAAAGCGAACCCTGCCGGTAGCTTCCCAGATCATACTCAAAATCCTTGGTCATATCGATCTGATTCTGAAAATCCTCGTCTACGACCAGAGTTATACCGTGTCCCACCTCTCCGGTAATGTTTATTCCATGCTGGTCAAAAACGGAGAGTTTGAGGATTGAGTGAGGCAGGACGGTCTCACCGTCGGTGAAACTGGCCCTGTCATCGAAGCTTAAGGATATCTCCGGACCGATTGTGTCTATCACCGTGGTATCCGATCCCCTGACCACCAGCGAATCCCGAACAGCCACCCCGTCCTGATCTTGTCTTGCCAGATATGCGCTGATTCTAGCAGTATTTCCGCCGTAGCTTATATCTTTGGGCACCACGAAGCTAGCTTGAAATCTCCCCTCCTGCACCTGGGCATCGCCCCGGAACATGATCAGACCGGGTAGATCGTAGTACACCTTTCCGCCGTTGGGCATGGTGTGAATTCTCTCTCTCTGAGAATCGAAGGCCAAGATCTTGGCGATACCATTGAAATCTGTCATCATCTGACCTTCCTCATTCGTGACCTCTCCTTTCAGGTTTATCAAACTCAGGGCGGAAAGCGTGTCGGGCGATACCTCGGTTAGTTTTGCCTTCAGGCGGGGTGCGGCCAACTTCAGCACCGGGTCACCGAAGAGCACGAACTGGCGATCATTGCTGTTAGGCTGCCTCCAGAGCTTGGCAATGAAGAGCGCCTCGCCAACGGAAAGGGAATCCTGGTTCAAAAGCAGATCGTAAACCGCGAAATTCAAGTCAGCATTGGGTTCGGGAAAAACCAGCCAGGTGGCGGAGATGGTGGCTATGGCTCCTTTACCCTCTTCTCTTAAAAGCTCTTCCGCCATACCTTCACCGACAGGATCAAAGAAAAGTCCGATGCTACAAGATGCGGTGTAAATGAGGGGTAGCTTTCTTTTGTTATCAAGTCGAGGAATGTCCTGGCTACGTTGAAATACTTTTTCGTGGGACCATACGTTGGGATTACCATGCCCCATGTAGTTGATGATGAGCGTACCGGAATTGAAGGCATCTATGATTGCCTCCTCCGCCTCCGGTTTGTCGCGTTTGAAATCAAAGGGATATTCCATCAGATATATCTTAGATAGATTGAAACTTGAGGGAACGTGAAATTTGGCCAGCTCCTCTGTATCTTGAGTGTGAGTGGCTTCAGAGTTTGCGCTACCAGCAAATTCGTCGTCGGCTACCAGCGTGATCAGGTTCTTCCAGGGGCCAAACTGGGGAGCCTGTTCATAGTCTATCACCTTCTTCACCACCTCCTCGGCTTCGCCGCTGCTCCTCACCGGCAACCGACTGATCACCATGTCCAGCTTTCTGGTCTGCGGGATATCAGCAGAATCGGAGTCCAGATAACCATACCGACCGAAATAGACGTAATTCTCGTCGGAAACCGACTTATCTCCTTCCCAGGTAGGAGCGAAAGGTGGAATGTAGTTGACCCCGCCCTGTCCCAGGTTGTCTTTGTAATCGTAGTGACCGTCCCCCACCAGCAAGGCGAAAGCCGGGGCCGGCCTGGCCCAGTTTTTGTAAGCGTACTTCAGAAAGTCTCTTATGGCCACGGGGTCTAAGAGTCCGCCAGAGAACTCATCGTACACGTCCTGAACTTTGACCACCGACACCGACATCTGGTTAAACGATTCCCGGAAGCTCTTCAGGCTCAGCACCTGGTCATAGAAGTCTAAGTGGGTGATGATGAGAAAGTCAGCCTGATTGGAGACTTCTCTCAGATCGGAGTTCTCATCCCTGAGAATCCTTGATGGCTTCTTGATTCTACTTTCATCCACCAGGAAATATCTCTTCTTTAGGTTGGTTACCAGCGTATCCTGGAAACTGGCAGATTCATCTTCGATCTCAAGACCTCTGAATCTCTTCACCTCAAAATAGTCGGTCACGTCGAACAGATTCACCTGGGAGGAAAGCAGGTTGGAGATATCGAACTGGACTGCTCCGGAGTACTCCGGACCCTCAAACACAAGTTTCCCGTCATGGCACTCGAATCGTCGGGGGTATTCTATCTCGTACCAGTCCAGAAAGGCGTCGCCTGGAACCCGGATATCCAGAGTGTCCACCATGCCGCCGCGGAAATCGAGGCTCCTGAAAACCGCCAACGAGGCCGACGAGAGGGAATCCAAGATCTCAACAGGTTCGCCGTTAACCTGTAAGGTGGGAGGTAGGCCAACGTACTTCACTTTGATCAGACACGTATCATACGACAGAGCGCCCGGCAAACTAACAAACATTCGGGTAGATGAGGTTCCCATCCAGTACCAGTGAAAATAGTCCCCCAGATATCCTGAAGGGTATTGTGCCAGCGTGTTGTCCCGCTCCATGTGAACTCTTGATTTGAACTTCAGCGGAACAAAACCGTCTGGTTGGGCGGGGCTGCCGTCTTTGACCTGCATCCGTTTGGGAGGATCAGAAAAAGAGGAGGTTGGGTTGAAGGTCAGCCAGAACACGTTTTCGTTGGTGAACGGGTTAGTGTGAAAATCCGCTACTGCGCCCGTCGAGTCATATTCCCAGTCGTTTGTGGACCAGCCGAAGAACAAGACATAATCCTCCGAATCGAAATTGCCATCCTCCTCTCCGGACACCCATATGGCCATCTCCTTCAGCTCCAGGAAAGGGTTAGAGTTGTCCAAAGGCAGAACCTTCCCTCCTCCAGAAAACATGCGTAGCGTTCTCGGATCCAGAGAACCCACCGGAACTCCCGCGCCGATCAGAGTGCTTCGGTCGATTCTATATATCCCGTTCTCCCATATTATCATCTTGTACCAGTTGTCAGAATAGCCAAACGGGTAGGTAATCCCTGGTTTCAAAAAGCTTTTCTCGTCGGTTGCTACGCGCCACCCCTTTGATTGGTGGTAATTGAGCAAGACGTTCTGGTATATCCTCTCAAAGAGATCCCTTTCAGACTTAACTGCGCCTTTCCGACCATCGTGGAAGCTTACCTTGACCGTGATCTCAGAATGATATCTGGCGCTTTTTCGGACCGGATTGTACTGAAGCGGAAACATCTCCAGTTCGACTATTCTCTGATTTCTCAGAGAAGCGGGAGAGTCAAAGGAAACGATTTCAGCCGGATAATACTCATTCTGCAAAACCCTTGGCTTGATGGGTATGGGGCGGTAGCCCACCGGACTCGCCTGGTCAGGCTCAACCGGGACAGCATAAGCCAGATCTATACCCGGCAGTTCAGTTTCTTTTCTATCCAACACCTCCACCGAGACTTCTGCCTCGGGCGGAAGCGCCACCAACACCCTTCTTACGGGAATCTGGGGTGTCCCCGGCAGGTTGGGCAGACCGCATTTGTCGATATTCATAAGATCGAAGGACCGCCCCAGAATCTCGATCTTCTTCCTCCGGGGCTCTGGCACCAGATACCGGAAAACTACGCCCTCCTGGTCTGATTTCAGGATCTCCATGTCATTATACTCCGGGGGCACAGATGCTTCGGCATAGGAGAAATGCATCATGGCCATCAGCGAAAGACCAAGCTTGATGCTATGGGAGAAGAAAAGACTCCTCATAAACAAAAAAGCCGAGCAAGTTCAAGGGACACAGAACCGATCACGCGAAGCCTTGGGAGTAAACAACTCGGCACCAGCTCCTACAGTGTCAACAGTTAAAGGGCCTTCGAACTAGCTTTCCCGTAATATCAGGCACAACCTGGAACTGCCCGTTCGCATTCTTTGGGTTGCGCTTGCTCTGTTCAAGCCTTGGCTCAAGCGTCGGACCAGGCCGCGCTCGAAGAAAAAAACAAACCCTTTAACCAATCTCTCTCTATAGGCTTACCTTTGTTTATTTTAACTCATATTATATAAAAAAAGTGAATCTTGTCAACCATTTTTAAGCCAGATGGCCCGATAATCCGGTTGGGCAGCTGGAATCTCAGTAGACTTCTAATTGTTGCATTTTATCAAATGGACCGTTCCTGCGCGGTCACTTCTTCTTAGCCCTCACTCAAGAAACTTTTTCTTCAGCAAACTGGCTGAATTGCCTGCTCTAAAAGCTTCTATGAAAGAAGACGCCACCTCATATGCTTTCCGTTCTATCTCTTGAACATTCTTCCGGGGGATTGAATCTATCTCCTTTTTGAACTCCCTGGTGGCGAATTTTATATCTTTCTTGTTTTCCTCTGCCCAATTTTTCAACTGATCCATCAAGTCTCTGGGCAAAAACTGATGGGCGATGTTCTGCCACTCCGTACCCACATTCCCTTTACGAATTCCGAAGTCGGCGAATTTGCCCACCACATTCAAAGGAGTTCCGGTGATTCCGTGCTGAGCTATGCAAATCCCCCTCGGTCTGATGGCATCAAAAATCTGCCCTGTCCTTTCCAGATCAATGAATATCTCCTCTCCTTCCAGATAATTTCCGTGTTTTGATCCGTTGTTGATGGCCAGAAGATCAGGGTGGACTCCGCTGTCAGACAAACCATTGATGAAGGTGGTTGCCTCTTCCACTGTGGTCAGTTCCGCCTCCTGCCCGGCTGCCTTCACCTCTCCCACCTCCACCTCCAAGCCCAGCCCATAGGGCTTGATAAGCTCGGCGAGCTGACTGGTGATGCCGATGTTATCCTTCAACTCGTTGAAGGAGGCATCAATGGCTATTGACGTATATCCGGCCTCAAGCTCCGCCTGTATTTGCTCTTTGGCAGATTGAAAGGCCTCCGGGGTTGTATCCTTTACCGTTGTATGGTCTCCATGAATAAACAAGGGCTTTGAGAATCTGATACCATCCGCGTAGTCGACTACGGTCTGGAAAAAGATCTGAGGAGTCTGGCCGGTATAACCGCCGTCCACTCCGCCCTCGGTTTTGGCCAACTCGAATGCCACCACTGAGTCCAACTCTTCAGCTGCCTTCATTATGCCCGGAATCACGTGTTTGATGCGGGCGTTACATGCCATTATGATTATCTTTTCGTCCCTTAATGCTCTGAAGATATCATGAGAGTTAAGCAGACAGACCTTGCTTTTGTTTCCCAGCCTTTCCTGAATGTGATCAGGTCTTAGTCCCAGGATTTTCGCCTCTGCTGTAACCGCTGACATTGAAAGCCCTCCCTAAAAGAAAGGTTTTCTCTTATACGAGTATTCCAAAGTCTAAAATTGCGCTTATTTTGAGCTATTTGAATAACAGAGTTAAGATCACCGCTACCACCGAAGCATACAAGAAATCAGCTACTACGGCCGTGGACGTGTTAACCATAATTCCTTTCATTGACTCGCCAAGGCTTGAGATGTTTGATGCTCTAACGGCCGATTCCCTTATTACCAATACTTCCTGGGGTCGGTGATCTTTCCTTCCACCGCCGAGGCTGCCACCGTGGCGGGACTGCACAGATAGACTTCCGCGCCCTTTCCCAATTTTCCCAGAAAGTTCCTGTTTGAGGTGGACAAAAGTACATCTCCCTCTCCCAGTACGCCATGATGGCCGGCCGTGCACAAGCTGCATCCCGGATTGGTCACCATGGCTCCCACACTCATAAAGACCTGATAAAGCCCCGCCTCAAGCATATTGGTCGCTACCTCTCTGGTAGCCGGACTAACGATCAATCTCACCTCCGGATGGATCCTTCCCGCTTTCTTCAGGATCCTTGCCGCTGCCTTGAAATCCTCCAACCTTCCATTGGTGCAGGAGCCGATGAATCCTTCAGTAAAGGGTCTCCCTTCGATCTCCTCCACTGGCTTAACGTTGTCTGGGGTATGGGGACAGGCGATTTGAGGAGCGAGTTTGTCAACGTCTATCTCTACCTCGTCCACATAATGGGCATCTTGGTCCGAGGTCACGATCCCCAGGTCGTCTCCGCATCTTTGCCTTAAGAACTCCAGCGGTTCACCATTAGGTTGAATGAAGCCGATCTTGGCATTAACCTCGGTCATCATGCTTCCCAGGGTCAGTCTTCCGGCTAAGGAGAGATTGTCAATGGGCTCGCCGCAAAGCTCCAGAGACTTATAATTGGGCTTATCTGTCCCGATCTCTGCGACGAACTTGAGGGTAAGGTCTTTGGCTGAAACCGGCTCTTTGTAACTACCCTTGAAGGTGACTTTGATAGTTTCTGGCACCCGGAACCACAGTTTTCCCGAATACCAGGCCGCCACGATGTCGGTATTTCCGACCCCGGAGGCGAATGATCCAACCGAGCCCAAAAGATTCATGTGGCTGTCGGTCCCGATCACCACTGTCCCAGGTCTGATCATACCTTTTTCTAATAGCACGTGCTGTCCGATACCCCAATTGACGTCAAACAGGTTTTGGATGCCCTGCTTCTTTGCAAACTGTCGACACAAAACCTGATTTTGAGCCACTTTCATATCTTTGGCCGGTGCCTGATAGTCGAAGGTGAGCGCGATTCTGTCAGGCTCCTTTACTTTGCCCTTGTTGGTGAACTTGTCAAACTCTAAGACCGCATTAGGCCCTCCAAAATCCCTGATTACTGTCAGTTCCACCTCCGCCCACACCCGGTCGTTGGCGTGAACATCCTTTCCTGATGCTGTCGACAGGATTTTCTCGATGATGGTCTTTCCTGCCATTGTCTCACTCCCAATTGTTAGCTCATTTCTTTGCCGAAATGTAGCGGAAGGCTTTAGCCTTCCATCACGGAAACTCGAACATCCTTTCCTGAACCAATCAACAGAATCTTCTCAATAACCAGGTTGTCGGCTGATTCCTTCCCCGGAATGTAGCGGAAGGCTTCAGCCTTCCATTGTGGAAACTAAAACATTCTTTCCTGTGCCAATCGACGGAATCTTCTCAGTAATCATGTTGTCGGCTTATTCCTTCCCCGAAATGTAGCGGAAGGCTTTAGCCTTCCATTGTGGAAACCTGAAGGTTTCCGCTACATCTTGAACACTTCGGCTCCGAACTCGAGAGACCCGCAAAACAGATATTCGTGTGGCTGACTGACCAGTCCCTTCCTCACCGGATTCTCCAGTATGTATCTGATGAAGCCTCTTACATCCTCTTCTTTGCGAAGAACGTGGTCATAATAGCTTTTCTGCCAAAGCCGCTTTCCCGCACCCCTCCTAAAGTAATAACCTGTGAGCTGCTTGAATTGCTTGACCATTCTCACCAAATCTGATTTCTCTTCGCCTTTCAGTAACAGATGCAAGTGATCAGGCATAAAGCAATAGGCGAAATTCCTAAAACCGTGAGTCTGGCAGCATGTCTGCAACTTGCCTAATGCGGAATTCACTATCCGGGCGTCCCTGAACAACTTCCTTCCGCTAGAACAGCACAGGGTGAGAAAATACATCCTCGGGCCAAGGTACTGTTGCAGCGCCAGTCTATTAGCTTTTCGTTCGGTCTGCATATCAGTGACCGACCAGACAATGTAGCGGAAGGCTTTAGCCTTCCATCACGGAAACTCGAACATCCTTTCCTGAACCAATCAACAGAATCTTCTCAATAACCAGGTTGTCGGCTGATTCCTTCCCCAAAATGTAGCGGAAGGCTTCAGCCTTCCATTATGGAAACTAAAACATTCTTTCCTGTGCCAATCGACAGAATCTTCTCAATAACCATCTTTCCAGCCATTGCCTGACTCCCGATTGCCGGCTCATTCCCTTCCCAAAATGTAGCGGAAGGCTTTAGCCTTCCATTGTGGAAACCTGAAGGTTTCCGCTACATTTAGAACCTATACTCTTGTGCGAATTTTATCCTCTTCGATATGGGCGGATGATCATACAGCAGAAACTCCATTACGGGGCTTGGATTAGGGTCAGATAGATTCATATAAGCTAACTCGTTCATGGTGGAGATGAACGCTTCTTTGTTTTGAGTCATGTCCAACGCAAACTTGTCCGCCTGTCTTTCCATGTGTCTGGAGAACGCCGGACCGATGGGCATGGTGATTATGCTGTAGATGCTGAATATCAAAAGGATCAAGGGCAAGCTAGCCACATCCGCCATATTTTCGATCTTCAGCCTGCTTTTGAATCGAGTTATGACACGGGGACCGGTCAGATGGATTATGAAGAATCCTATCGCTGCCAAAACTGCTGAGAAGAGAATGCCCTGCCAGATATGACGCAAGAGATTGTGTCCCATCTCGTGCGCGATGACCACCTCGATCTCGTCTGCAGTGAACTCATCCACCATATTATCCCCCAAGACGATCCTTTTGGTGTTGCCCAGCCCGGTGAACATGGCGTTAGCCTTTTTGGTCTGTTTGCTCATGTCCATGGTGAAGATATCACCCACCTCTACGTCGGCCTTGGCAGACAACTTCACCAATCTATCTCGTAGTTCCCCTTCCGGCAAAGGAGTATACACGTTGAAAAGCGGCATGATCAAAATCGGGGCCAGATTCACCAGGACAATGGTAAAGATTATGAAGACCACCGACACATATATCCACCAGGTTCTGGGAGCCTTCTTCAGGGCCAGATATATCCCCTCTACCGCAATGAGAGCGATGATCGCCATAACCGCCAGAGCCAAAAGCTGTTCGCCGAACCACCCGGAGAAAGTCTGATTGGATAGACCGAACTTGTGCTCTAAGGAAAAGCCATAATAGCTGGAAGGAAATCCTACTATGAATGCGATAATCAGAAACAGAATTGTGTAGAAAGCCACCACCCAGAATCGCTTTTTCGTGATCTTCTCGACCTGCCTCCTAAGGAAAGCGGATATTCCCAGGAAGAGAAACAAGGCCAAAAACAGTATGCTATAGCCCTGGTCTGCAAAGTAAAGAGTGTTTTTTGCCCTTTGATATTTGATCGCTTCTTCCAGCCGCTTTTCCTTTTCCGCTTGACTTTGAAGCATCTGGGCCGAAGTCTCCTCTGAACTGTCAGCCGAAGCGGTAACCTGCAATTCTCCCTCTGCCTGGTCTTGTGCTGCAACCATCTGAATCGGGACGACTGAAAGCATTAGGGCCAATAGCACCAAACTAAGAATTCTCGGCATCATTCTCCCCCGTTCCTGGAATTTAGACTGGTGGAATCTTGAATTTATGATTGCAGTCCTGAAACTCTTATTTTTGACTTTTCAATTTGTCCAGTATCTCCTTCGCCACTTTTTTACCGGAAAGAAGCATACCGCCGAAGATCGGGCCCATGCGGTGCGAGCCATAGACTGCATTGGCAGCCATCCCTACCACGTACACATTGGGAAAAACCTCCTTTGAATTCTCCACCACCTCTTTTTCTCCCATATCCGCCCACATGGGCTTTTCTCCTACCACATCGCCGGTGGAGGTGAAAAGCTTTGGACCCAGTTTTCTGACAATTATCTTGGCCAGCTCGGCCGGGTGTCCGGTCGCCTCCACCAGATATCCAGCTCTTACGGTAAGGGGATCCACGTGCAGATTCGCCATCTCCACTGCCGACCAGTTTAATACCAGTCCACAAACCTTTTCAGCTTCCAGCATTATATCCTCTACGCTGACAAGATTGAAGACTTTTGCCCCCTCCTTTGTTGCCTTGGAGCACAATGTGGATATGCATTCAACGGCATCGGCAGTGTAGTAACCTTCTTGGTAGGCATTATAACTTACCTCGAGTTCATCCAGAATTGCCTTTCCTTCTTCCCCTATCGCCAGTTCATTAAACATCATACCCCCACCCCACATCCCGCCACCAATACTTAGCTTCCTTTCAAACAAAGCCACCTTGATTTTCTCCCGGGCTAAGTAGTAAGCGGTGCAGAGCCCTGCCGGACCGGCTCCGGCAATGGCAACGTCTACCTCAGAATATTCCAGGAATTTCTTGTAGAAGCTCTCCACGATAGCTCGGGTGATGACCACGTCATCCAGCTTCATATAGATATCTCCTCCACCGTCATTTCAAGCCCAAAACGGCCCTATATCCCACGATGTCCAGAAACCCATGTCCACTCACGTTGAAGGCAATCACCTTTTTCTCACCAGCTTCTTTGCACTTGATGGCCTCATCTACAGCACAGGCAATGCTGTAGGCAGATTCGGGGGCAGGCAGATAGCCTTCGCTTTGAATGAACAATTTGGCCCTCTCAAAAACGTGTTTTTCGTCCTGGGGATAGGCAATGGTGTCAATATAGCCTTTGTCTCTCAAGAGACTTAGGATGGGGGAGCAGCCGTGATATCTCAACCCGTCACCTCTGATGGGACCCATGTCCACGCGATGCCCTAACGTATACATTTTCAACAACGGGGTCTGTTCGGCGTAGTCGGCGAAATCATATTTGTACTCGCCTTGAAGGTTGGGGGCAGCCTGGCTTTGAGCGGCAATGAACTTTATCTTCTTTCCTTCCTTCAGCACGTCATGTACGAAAGGCAACGCGAATCCGCCGAAATTGCTTCCACCTCCCAGGCAGGAGATGACCATATCCGGATAGTCGTCGAATTTCTCAAACTCCTTTTTGGTTTCCAGACCTATTATGGTCTGGTGCATCAGCACGTGATTCAAGACCGATCCCAGGCAATAGATTGCTTCAGAGTCCTTCATGGCGTCCTCTACGCCTTCTGATATGGCGATTCCCAGAGAGCCTGGGTGATTCGGATTCTTCTCATACAGGGTTTTTCCGAATTCCGTCTTGTTGCTGGGGGATGCATACACTTTCGCTCCGAATAGCTCCATTAAGTTCCTTCGATCCTGTTTCCAGCTGTACACAGCTCTGACCCAATAGACGGTACACTGCAGGTCGGCCAAAGCCGCTCCGTAGGCAAGCGCAGTTCCCCACTGTCCTGCTCCGGTCTCGGTGGTGAGTCTTTTGTATCCTTCCTTTTTGGCATAATAAGCTTGAGCCAGGGCGGTATTCACCTTATGACTGCCCGTCGGGCTGTAGAATTCGGCTTTGTAATAAAGCCGGGCCGGTGTATCCAATTTCTTTTCCAGATTCACCGCTCTGAACAACGGTCTGGGCCTGCCCGCCTGGTGGTAAATATGCTGCAGTTCCTCCGGAATATCAATCCATCTCTCTTCTGAAAATTCCTGCTTGAGGCATTCGCCCAAGAGGATTTTGGGAAGATTTTTTATTCTTGATTCACCGCACTCGGGATCCTGGGGCGGAGGAAGCGGCTCTGGCAAATCCGGAAGTATGTTGTACCATCGGGCGGGCATCTCATCCAAGTCTAAGTTGACCTGTCTCCTGTTGGTGGGCATATCTGCATCTCCTTCAGCTTAGTTTTTGGTTCTGCAAGCGAAGCAAAAAAAGAGTGTTGTCTCAGATTAGGATTGATCTGGCGGTCACATCTTTCCGCCCAGGCTTTCAAAGTTTATGAAGTCTGCATAATGAATGAGCATGGCCTCGACGGAACGGTACCCCTCATCCCCCTCCCGAGCATGCGTTGCGATCATATGAATCACCTCTTCCGGCAGACCATGCTTGTATGCCAGAGCAACTCCGGAAAAAGGATGTCTCAAAAGTTTCCCGGCTTTGCTTTTGACCACACCGCCACCCTGTTTTGCATATTCCAAAACCTTCCCTACATCGTGCAGTATCGCCCCGGCAATCAGAAGATCGAAGCTGATGTGCACCCTGACCTTGTAGAAATCCAGTATCACATCTGCAACCTTCAAGGATGTCTGAGTCACTGCTCTGGTATGGGTGACCAGATTGATTTTGCAGTCAGGTATCAGCAAAGTAAAGGGAATCGACTCAAGCTCTTCGATTTCCCAGTCGCTTCTTTCTACCGCCTCCTCCCAGGCGGAGACTACCTGATCTCTGAGGCTTCTGTCCTTGATCTGCTCAATCTCCGGGAAAAGCTTGCTGATTTTTGTTTTCATAAGAATCCTCTTGCGTAGAGCCACATATTATGCATTTTCCAGAAGATTGCAACAAAAATCTTCTGTCTGAACATATACGAGAAAGCCACAAAGGCCAACTTACACGGGAACTTCGCCATTTCCGGCACGGGAAGAACTCTAAGTGCTAACCTGTAGGCTAACCGTAGAGGCAGACGCCTTCTTTTGGCAGCCTCTATGTTACTTATCCAGCGAAAAATCTCAGAGCGAGCCAGAGCTTGACACTCAGTACTGCCGGCTTCCAGGTTGGGCGAACCGGTACGGTTAGACAAAGGTCTCCAGCAACCTCAAGCATGAATATGAGGAACTATACATCGCGAAGGATCTTATCGGCGCCGTTTTAGTCTGAAATCAGGCTTCAGATAGCCTACTTTTCTACCCTCGTGATCGCGGATAGAAGGAGAGGATAAGTGAGTCAACTTCTTCAGTTGAGTCTTGCCCAGAACACTTAACTGCCTGTACACCTCAATCGACGCTGGCGGGATTGCTCTCCTGGAACCATCCAGTATCTTCACCGCCACACCATGTCCATGTTCTAATACTACCGCGCAATGCAGGGCCTCCGCTCCCGCTTTGGCCAAGATGTTACGCTTGCTGACCGTCGCCAATTCGTAGTCGAACCTGCCCCTTCCGGAGACCATATCTGGATATCTCCACATGGAGTCCGCCACTACCTGCAGCGACTGAGCGGTCAACTCGTCTTGGGCTTTGAAGCTCCTCAGTTTGGAGAATCCGATGGCCATGTTCTTCAAAGGAAGCGCAAAGGTGGGAGCACCGCATCCCTCAATCCCGACCTTGATCTTTCGCTCTGGATATTCACAGAACTCTGCTATCTTCTTCAGAACAAGTTTTTGCACGGGATGGCGGGGATTCAAATAACCTCTCAAGCTCCAACCCTCATACACGCATACCGCCAGCATCCCTGCATGTTTGCCGGAACAATTGTGTTGAAGCGCAGAGAATCTCTTCTTGGGTGGGGTCAAGCCCAATGCCGTATAGTGGTGAGGCACGTGGGTGCCGCACTGAAGGTGACTCTCATTCAGGCCAATCTTCCTTAAGATGCTCCGCACGACCCTGACGTGTTTTGTTTCTCCGTTGTGCGATCCGGCGATTATGGCAATCTCCCGCTGATTAAGACCGAACGCCTCTGCCGACCCCGACTCTACAACCACCAAAGCCTGAAGCGGCTTGGCGGAGGATCTTAGAAAAGTCACGAAGTTCGGATCACCAACTGAGTACGAAAGCTTCCCAGAAGAATCCACCACGGCAATCGCGCCATAATGGATTCTTCTGGGAAGCTTTCGAACTCAGT
>JABAOF010001940.1_pt6 | contig 18389 bp, 15 predicted proteins | sample 7062171 | NCBI WGS metagenome assembly JABAOF01 (sample SAMN14538628, study PRJNA623070) | marine sediment metagenome | biome: marine biome [ENVO:00000428]; feature: marine pelagic biome [ENVO:01000023]; material: deep marine sediment [ENVO:00002113] | place: India: Gulf of Khambhat ...
ATTTTGTGAGTATTATGCCCGCAATGACACTTTTGCTTTCACTGTCATTTCCAAAAGAGTTGACTGATTGAAGATCACAAATGACAGTCCCCTTTTTATGATTTCCTTCTTTCTTCTCTTTATTCGACCAATGGGTGTACAGCCGATTCCTGGCCTGGTGAGGGTTTTGCGCTTTAAAATACCCCTATTCTGTGATAGAATACGCCATGACGTTATAGATGGAGAAGGAAATGGACTACCAGGCAAAAACACTGCATTTAAGTCAGAAGTTTGAAGAAATTGAGAGAAGTGATCGTGAATTAACTTCTGTCCTCAACGCATTTGCCAGCAAAGGGTATAAGCTCGATAAGGTCGTTCCAGATGAAAGGCTCGTTTCTGATCGAGATGCGAAAAAAGTTTTTATATTGATTTTTATAAAGGAAGAAGAAAGTCCTACAGCGCTGTAAAGAATCCTTCTTCATACAATCGATTCGAATCCTTAACCTCACTCTTAGTCGATTCAATAAACTCTATGGATTCATCCAGGATCTTCATCATTCTTTTCTTGTTCGCAGGAAGATGTCCTGCCACTCCCCTGTAAATAGCACTTCCTCCTGCCCAGAGATAGTTCGTCACATGGTCGCTGGCCAAGTAGCACTTTTTAACAGTTAGGTTTTCAATGAAGAGCCTCACTTCTTTCAACCGCTCCAAGGGAGGAGTGATTTCAAATTCACCTCTTTCCAGTTTATCTTTTAAGGGAGTCCCCTGCTTGAGAGTTAATGTTCTTAACCGTATAAAATCCGGCATGGCTTCATTGAGAACTCTGGCGCTGTTTAAGGCATGCTCCTTCCACCGATTTCGGCCACCCGCACCACTGAGCACATAGAAGGACACTTCAAATCCAGCTTTTTTGGCCTTCTGGCCTGCCTTGATCATCTCCTCGGGATGAGCTCCTTTGCACAACCAATCAAGGACTAACGGATCTCCGGATTCAAGGCCAATATGGAGCCTGTTAAGTCCAGCTTTTCGACTTTTTGTCAAGAATTCCATCTTCCTCATCAGAATAGTCTTGGCTCTGGCATAAGCGGTTATCCGTTTTACCTCAGGGAATGTCTCTTTAATATTGGTCACAATCGCAGGCAAATCCTTATGCACGAGATTGTCGCTGTCACCGAGGAATATGGAGTCCGCGGCTTTATAAATCTGCCTGGCTTTGCTCACATCCTTTTTGACCTCTTCTAATGATTTGGCCTCAAATCGAAGGGATTTGTACATGAAACAGAATGCACATCTATTCCAGGGACAGCCTCTTGTGACACGGATGAGTGCGCTGTCAGCCTCGTTTGGAGGTCTGTAGGGAGGAAAATCATACGTATTCAAGTATCTAAACATTTTTTATTCAGGGGCTCTTGATGGTCTCAAAGAATGCAGTGCTTATTTTTTTATGTAGCCGAGAGATTTGAGCTTGTCAATCTCTTCCTTTGTGAGTTTGTCTCTCTGTTTGAAATACTTCTTGCTGTATTCGATGAATTCTTCGACATTGGCCCTAAATTGATTCAGCATTTGAGTCAGGGCTGCCATTTGACTGTCCGGATTCTTGTAAATATTCTGGCTCTCGAACCAGTCTTTTTCGACATCGTAGGCTTCATATTTATGATTATCATAGATGAGTTTCACATTGTCTTTGAGCATTCCGTATCGAATTGGACTCACTTTCAAGTGAAAAAGTCCGCCTCTCTTGGAATCCACCACACCTTTATACGCTTCAAAATAAAACACTCTTTCTTCACTCGTCGGATTGAAAAGGTCCTCTCCTTCCATGTCTTCCGGGATTGGAATTTCCAATTGAGATAGGATCGTGGGCGCAATATCTAGAATGGAAACATTCCTTTTGACCACAGCATCGGCATTTTTATTCCCGGGGAGTTTCACAATCAAAGGCACATGAAGGCCGGAATTATATAATTTTCGACCGTGAGTGAAGTAATTATGCTCACCGAAGCTTTCTCCATGATCCGCCATGAATATGATCAAAGAATCGTCATAGAGCCCGTATTTTTTTATCTTCTCGATTAACTGTCCGATGTAATGGTCATCATAGCCTATTTCGGTGTCGTATTTTCGAATTTTCTTGAGGTGGCTACCTTCCGGATAGAAAGAAGGATCGACCTCTTCGTCACTCTTATCAAATTCCTTGTGATAAACATACGGTTCATGAGGTGACGTGTAGTGAACCCAGAGAAAGAATTTTCTCTTAGAATTTTGGTACAGCCATCTCGTGGCCTTTTCACTGACATCTTTGGCATCCCCCTCTGAGAGAAACATTTTGAGCCATCTTTTTTTGTCGAGGACTTCGGTGTAGGTATCAAAACCACGATTTAAACTTGTTAGGTCTTTTCTAAGTGGATAGTTAGAGATAAATGCTCCTGAATAATATCCATGTCTTTTGAGATACTGGGGTAATATCTTTGTTCTGTTGAACACAGACATTCCGTTTCGCTTGGCTCCGTGTTTGTATGGAGGAAGAGACGACAACATCGAGGCGAATGCAGGCGTTGTCAGAGGAGAAGGCGTGTAGCAGTGGGTGAACAAAACGCCATCTTCGGCGAACCTGTCAATGTTGGGACTGGTATTTCTTGGATATCCATAACAACTCAGATGGTCGGCTCTTAGCGTGTCGACAGCGATGATAATGACATTGGTGGAATAAGAAAAAGAGCAGATGAATGATATGGCAAGCACTAAAATGACATGTTTTTTTATCCGATTCACGATAAATCCTATGAAGATTGTATCTTACACTATTCTCTATTATTTTTCCATGAGATTCAGGAGCCAGAAGCGAAAATTATGGTTTTGAGCCAGTCCATTTATCCCGATTCTTTATTCGCAGATTCAAAATATTCCCGGATTTGAGGCTTGATTAGATAAACAATCACTAGAATGCCGATTATGGTTCCAAAGGGAATTCTCAGCAGGCTGAAAGTGGCATAGACAATGCTCAAGACTCTCCCCCACTCTTTTCCGGCCAATAGGCCTATAGCTGCCACCACGGCCAAGCAGGCAGTGAAGAAAAGGAAAATGACTAAGATGCTCAGACCGAAAACAGCACCCACATTATCGATTCCGTGGAGATGTCTAACTTCAGGAAAAGCAAAAATGAATATGGCGCTCATCCCTATAAGGGCACCTGCAGCCGTGATGAATTCCCATACCGCTATGAGTATGAGCTCATCTGGTCTTCTCATTATCTTTTCCTCCTAAATGTAATTTTATGAGATTGCCGCGCTTTGCTCGCAATGACATGAGGATAAAATTGCCACGTTCCCTTTGGTCATTCGCATGATTTTAGCTACAAGGCTCTAAATTTATAGTGTTGACTTTTCTTACCTTCTTTCCAATGCAATCTCCATGCCATTCGTCAGTGGACTGTAGCTGGCTTCCAACCTCTGCCTGAAAGGTTCCAAAGATTTGACTATTACCTCAGGAAGTCCATCCTCCCAGACTAATCGGTATCGGTTGGACTCCATGGCCTCCATTTCAGCTTCCAGGGCTCTTTGCCATTGCCTTTGGGCTCCTGGAACATCGCCCTCAGTCAACTTTTCATACTGGTTGTGAAGCATGGGCAGAATTATCCTGTGCAGCCACCTGAGTGTCATATCCTGACGCATCTCATCAGATTCTTCACTTTCCCAATCGCTGAATCTGTACCCTTCATCATCACCTCTAATTTGAAAATCTTGGCCATCCAGAATAGGTTTTTTCAGCCAGGAATAATAGGATATAGTATAAAAATAATAATACTCGCCCATCCCCATTCCTGCGTCCAACAGCGCTTGAATTCGGGCTCTATGGAAGTCAGCTATTTGGGATATCAGCCCGAAACCCGTCGTGATTTTTTTAAACACACTTCTGCGTTCCTCTTCCCCCAATCCTTCATCGTCACTATCCTGGAGAATTCGCAGTGATTGTTCTAATTCTTCCCGAACAGGTCCCATGATTTCCCTTACGGCAAGAAAGGTCTCTAACCGTTCCGGCTCTATGGCTCCATTTGGAGAGGGGCAGTATTCATCAATGCTCCCGAACTCCTCGATCATGGTGTCCATCAGCTCTTCCGAGCTTCTAAAATCCTGGACGATATTCCTGATAAAAAAGAAACCACCCATGATCAGGATAATCACAATCAAAGCGATGGCGCCGCAGCCAATTCCGCAGCCGATAAGCCATTTTTTTGTTGAACTTGAAGAACTCTGTTTGACATTTTCCAAGGTGATTCTCCTTTTTACGGTCTTCTGAGAATAAAGCTACCACAGGACACGAATCGCGTCAAATCAACACAAACTGAAAATTGATTTTCATGATATCCGTTGTAAAAAAATACGTTTTCAGAGGGATTGGGTTTAAAAATTAAGGAATTCAGATAGTGGACGTTCCCTGCGGGGAAACTCTATCTTTTGATGACGTTCCAAAAACCAATCGATCGAGATAAGGTATCCCTTTCGGGAACGTCCCATATTTACTAACCTGGATTATTCACGAGTCGAGGTTGCTGTAGATGCGAGGCGTCGGCTCATGAAGCTGTGGTTGTCCACCGCGAATGGGCCGCAACGAAGCAGATGCAGTAAGATCGGCTCGCCCAAAGGGTAAAAGATGCCGACATAGAGAGAATGTATAGACGTTAAAGAAAGTTTGAATCTTGATTTTGAAAAAGACCTACCTAAATAGCTCATATCATTGTAAGTATTATATAGTGTCGGCATATTTTATGAATAATTCAGGCTAATTACTTATTTAATTTCTTGGATGTTTGGGCCATTAAAGTCACGAGTCTTTCTTTGGCATCCTCCACTTCAAGCAGCCCTTCGTCTGAAGTCTTCCATGTTTGCAGGGCCTTGGTGTACTGTTCGATGGCCTTGTCCTTCTCTCCTGTCTCCTCATAGAGTTTTGCCAGCCTGTAACAGCTCAAAGGATGGATGATCGGTCTGTCCAGTCCTATATCTAAATTGAGAGAGGTGATACGTTCGTACTCCGCGATGGCTTTATTCATCTCACCCTTCTTCAAGTATGCCAATGCAAACAGATCATCATCAAACGGGAGATTCCTCCTCACGAAGGAAACGATTGAACCGAACGATACCTTGGGAGGTGGCATTTTTTCGATGAGAGCAATGGCCTCATCTGCAGAGCCCTCCTCAAGCAGTACCAGACTACGGAGATAATCATATGTGGATGTCTTCATGCGTTTCGCTTTTTCTTCCTCCATATCAGATAGAATGGACTGAATGATAGAAAGCTTTGATTTTGTCGCTTCTATCTGGCCGGTTTTCAGGTCCGCCAATCCCTTATAAAAATGGGAGATGATAATGTTTTCGATTTCATCGCCGAGGTTGTTTTTGGTCCTGAATTCCATCCGTTTCGTCTGGTATTCTCGGAAGAGGTCGATTTTTCCCCATTCGTAACAGATCCATATTTTCACTCTGTATGCGATATCTATCAGACCATTATTGTTGACATTTTTCGCCAGCTCTTCAGATTTGTCTATCTCTTTAAAGGCCTGGTCAAGGTCTCCCAGGATATAAAAATAAAATCCCTTCAATTGATGTCCGAGAGACTTCCAGGGAACAGATGGAGCAGTGGATATATATTGGTCAATCCACTCGAGAGCCCGGACGTAATCTTCTTTAAGAGCGTAGACATAGGATATTTTCCACGACGAAGCAAAATCCGACTTGACTTCCAGCGCTTTCTTGAAATTCTCGATGGATTTATCCAGCTTTCCCATACGGAAATACATCTCTCCCATAGAATCGAACGGATTAGCATCTCCGGAAGATACAGAGGCATATCTCTCGAAATATTCAAGGGCTTTCCCAAAATAGTTCTTGCTGCTGTAGAAATAAGCCAGCTGATTCAGGGCATAGCCGTATTCGGGATCGAGTTCGATCGCTTTTTTCAGTTCGGCTTCTGCTTCATCCTGCATGCTTTTTCCTAAATAATACACAGCGAGGTCGAAGTGAACCCTTTTTTCTTCAGGATACTTTTTCGCGATCTCCTGGAGAGCCTCAAAATATTTCTTTCTCTCTTTATCTTTCTTATCCATTCCAGACATTATGGCTTTTATGTAAAGGCCTTCTTTTCCTGCGACTTTGCTGCCGAATTTCTTGAACTTTTCAAGCGCCTCGTTTCTTTTCGTAATATCGCCTAAATTTCCGTACACTCTTGATAGATAAAAATGGGCTAAAGCAAACTCGGGGTCTTGCTCCACGGCTTTTTCGAGAAACTGTTTGGCTTCAGTGAAATAAAATTTTTCATAGTCTTCCCGTCCTCTCAGGAAATTGTTATAGGCTTCCATTTTACTCGTCGTCACTTCTGCGATTTGGACTTTTTGAGGAGCGGCTTTCCGTTCGGACAAGCCTATTCCATGGGAGATCTCTCTGCTCAATTCATCAATCTGCTTGTTGAGGATGCTGTCCACTCCTGTTCCTCTGGAGCTTGTGCTTTTAATCAGGTTCTTTGTAGTCACATCCAGAACATTTACGTTGGTCGTAAAAGTCTCTTCTCCCTTCCCGAAACTTCCCAGAACAATGGCATCGACACCTTCATGATTGCAGAGCTCAAAGCCAAGGTCCCTATCGATATCTTTCATGTCATCTTTTCCCATTTGCTTGAGAAGGTCGCGCAGTCTCTCCCATGTGGTGACGCGAATGTACCTGTTCTGCTCGAGGCTTGTGATGAGAAGATTCGGGATGGCTTCCTTGAGATAATCAAAGCTAGGATCGCCTGTCTGGTTCTCGAATGTGATGACAGCGACTTTGACCATTTCTTCAAGAGGAACGGCTCCCGCTTCCTTCGAGAAAAACTTCCATCCCGCGAAACTTAATACAATTATTGCCGTCACGAGAAATGCGGGAAGAATGAGTTTTTTGATGTTGAACTTGATCGTGATTTCCCGCGAAGTAATAGGTATTCTTCTTGGAATTCGGCTTTCTGTGGTGGGCAGCTTTTTGTCGATGGCGTTGAGCTCTGTGAGGAGTTCATCAATGCTCTGAAACCTTTTTTCTCTTTTCTTCTCCAGGCATTTCAGGATTGTATGACTCAATGGGTCAGGAATCTGAGTATTGATTTTTTTTGGATTTTGAGGAATCTCGTTCTTATGTTTCAAGGCGACGCTGATAGGTGTGTCTCCCATAAAGGGAACTTTTCCGGCCACCATCTCGTAGAGTATGATTCCAAGCGAGTAGATATCAGATCTCTGGTCGGCCTTTTTTCCTTCGACCTGTTCTGGGCTCATGTACTCAGGAGTGCCCACCATCACTCCAGGACCTGTCATTCCATCTGTTTGTAAAGAGCGAGCGATTCCGAAATCCATGATCCGTGCAATTCCCATTTTATCTATCATGATGTTTGAGGGCTTTAAATCACGATGCACCACTCCTAAACGATGAGCTTCAGCCAAGCCTTCGCACACCTGCTTGGCAATGTTGATAGCGGTTTTCATACTCAACTGTTTTGTCATGCGAATCATGCTCTTCAAATTTTCACCGGGGATATACTCCATGACAATATAATGGGAGTCATTTTCTTTGCTGAGGTGGTACATGCGGCAGACATTCTTATGGGATACTTTCCGCGCATACTTCAATTCATTCTGGAAACGTTCGATCGTGTGTTTATTGGATGCGATTTCGGGCTTTATGAGCTTTAACGCCACTTTTTCGTTTATTGTTGTATCGAGGGCTTTGTAGACAGTTCCCATGCCTCCCTGCCCAAGCTCTTCGATGATCTGATATCTTCCGGCAAAGGTTGAGCCAGGAATGAAGTCTTCTGTTGAGGTCTGGCGAGTCATGGTCGGAATTTCCGAGATATCCTCGGGAGGCCCAAATTTTGTCCCGCATTGACTGCAAAAACGGGACTCATCGGGATTATCATAATCACAATGAGGACATTTCATAGATTCTTCTCCTTCCTCCCAAGTAATTAAAATATAGGAATAGATATAAAAATATACAAAACTAAACTATGCAAATTGCGTGCCAACAAAATTCTACCCATAATTCACGCGCTGTTTATGTTCAGTAATTAGGCAACTCTTTTGGCAATGATGTTGAGGGCCAAAGTGTCATTGCGAGCGTGGCAATCTCTTATAGAAAAATGGATTTCTTTTGATGAGATTGCTTCACTCCGTTCGAGATGACATTATAAAAACATTGCCGAATTATTGAGCTAGTACACACGCTCGATTTCGTGCACACTTGATTTAATCGCGAAATCATATTTTACTAATTTGATAAGATTTGTCATTTTAACTTTAATTTGAATTTCTTTCAAGTCCGTATAATTCCGTTTTCTTTTTTCCCATTATGAAGAACGCCATTTTCATTCCCACTCATCGGGTTCGTAATCGTTTCGCTCTCAACTCATCCCCTTCTATTCACTCATACGGATTTTTATTCCATAGGGATTTGGATTTCGCCAGAAATTCACTTGTATGCATTCAGAACTCAGGATAGAATATGTATTAAGGAAAGCCAAACAACAGCGAACTCATCAGCGTATTGGCCATCCCGTTAAAATAAAACATGAAAGATGACTGGAAAGATGAGCGAGACCGTGCGATTCACCCGTGTTTCTAGAAATTTAAAGGGAAGTTAAACACATGCCTCATTTAGTGCTGCAACAGAAAGACGCTCAACCAGTGATCATCACAATCACTCAAGAAATCACAACGATTGGGAGAAGTTCCTCCAATGATGTATTCCTGACTGATCAGAGTGTCTCTCGAGAGCACGCGAAAATTGTCGCCCTCAAAGACGGAGGCTTTGAAGTGCATGACTTGGGTGCCAAGCATCCCACTTCTGTCAACGGGATAGTTATTTCACACCACAGATTGAAGGATGGGGATAGAATAAGATTGGGTGATTCTGTACTCATCTTCAGAAGCGGAGAATCCCGTCCCTCTACCCGGGTTGAATTTCTCGCGGCTGAAGATATGGCCCAAGAGGCTGTGGAAGTGGCCTCATTAGACGCGACACGGACAGACGTCTTCGCTTCTGAAGAATTGGATCTCTCTTCACTCAAAAGGGACCACCAGAGGCTGATGCTCCTCTATGAATTCAGCCGATCGATTTTCCTTCATCTGGAAGACCAACAAAAATTACTGGAAGAGATAATGAGTTCGGCTTTCCGGACATTCGAGGCAGAAAGAGGCTTTATCGCCCTTGTCGATGAAGATACGGGGGAACTGGCATGTGAGTATGTCAGAGATAATACAACCGAACAAGAATCAGAGAGACTGGAAGTGAGCCGGACAATATTGCATAAAGTGCATAAAGAAGGAATTTCCGTCCTGACCGTCAATGCTCTCAAGGACCAAGAATTCAGGGATGTCAAAAGTGTCAAGGAATACAGCATCAGGTCGGCTATGTGCGCTCCCATGCTCTTCCAGAAAGAAGTGATAGGAGTCGTCTATGTTGACAACCGGGCGTCGGCTGGAAAGTTTTCAGAAGATGATTTGATGTTTTTAACTGCTCTCTGTCACCAGGCGGGGACTGCACTCAGGAATTCATGGCTGCATAGGCAAGTGGTCCAGGAAAATATCCGATTGGCCAGTGCATTAAAGCCAAAATTCCAGATCCTGGGTGATTCTAAAAGTATGAAAAAAGTCTTCCAGACAATGAAAAAAGCCGCACCTTCAGATATCACAGTGCTCATCCAGGGTGAGACAGGAACGGGAAAGGAATTGGTGGCCCAGGCGATTCACGGGCAATCGTCTCGAAACGACAGACCCTTCGTGGCTGTCAACTGTGCGGCCATACCCAAAGAACTGATTGAAAGCGAGCTCTTCGGACATGAAAAAGGAGCTTTTACCAGTGCCGTGAACACTCGCCAGGGAAAGTTTGAACTGGCTCATAGCGGCTCAATATTCCTTGATGAGATTGGTGACATGAGCATGGAGACACAGGCTAAAGTTCTCCGGACTCTGGAGGAGCAGGAATTCCAGAGAGTGGGCGGGTCCAAGAGTATAAAAGTAGATGTTCGGGTTATTGCCGCCACGAACAAAGACCTGGGAAAGGCCGTTAAAGAAGGTCGATTCCGCGAAGACCTCTATTATCGTTTAAACGTAGTCTTACTGAAACTTCCAGCGCTTCGAGAACGAAAGAAAGATATTATCCCGCTGGCCGAATACTTTATGGCCGGCAAAGCCAAAAAGATCTCGCAGAAAGCCCAACGGTTGCTATTGGCATATGATTGGCCAGGAAACGTAAGAGAGCTTAAGAACTACATAGAACGAGCGGTTGTTCTTGGAGACGGAGAAGTGATCCAGCCTGAAGATTTGCCTTATAGCATTCGAAAAGGATTAAAGATCATTCCTCCTCCGCTTGAGCCACTCGACCGGATAGAAGAAGACCACATCATTCGAGTATTGAGATCAACGGAATGGAATAAGAGTGAGGCAGCCAAGATATTGGGAATCACTCGACAGACTCTGGATAACAAAATCGAAAAATTTAAAATCAAAAAATAGCCTTTTTAAAGACCTCCCAACCACTATTTTGTATGAAAATTAGACATGCCAGGCTGGCTTTCTTTTAATTCTTTTATTTTCTGTAGATTCCATATGTCCAGCCCTTTCATCAAGCTTTTATATGTCTAAAAATTAGACAAATCCGTTTTTTGTTGGCCTGGGTTTAATTCTCGATGGAAGAGAAGAAATCAATTTTTTTTAACAATATTTTTCCTTTGTGAGAAGCCAATGAATGGCGTTCATGGTTTTCGTATCAATGAACTCTTGAATGCAGACGTTACAATAAAATGAGCAAAAAAGATTGAGATTGGATTATCTCCAGGGAGAACCTGGCAGTTTCAGGAAAAATAAATTTTCTTAACAACATCGATTCCACGATTATTTTTATCCCACATTCCAATCCAATCCCTTCATTTTCTTTTTGAATTTCAATAGAGATTCCAAAGCCTCTCCCCTGTGAATGGATTGGCATGGTTTTTGCTTAATGAAAAATAAAGACAATGGTTAAGACTATAAAGCGCGCTCTAAATCAATTCGCTGACTCAAGAATTGCAGTCTGGGACTTCATGGAACAGCAGCAAAACCTTCTTAAGATTGTACAGGATAAAAAAGTCAATGAACTGATCGTTTATTTAGGCATCTTGAATGTATGGGAATGGATTGGGAAAAATCAACGCCAGGACTCACACTTTTCTGAGACGAAAAGATCGCCGGAACTCAGTCAATACACAACGAAGCAATTCTTGCGGCACGAATTGGAGAATAAAGCCAAGAATATCGCAGAAGAACTCGATTCATTGAGTCAAAAATTCCATAAAGGAGGCAATTATCCGGAAGCAATAGAAAGAACAGTGAACAAGGGGATAGAACGAAGATTTAGCTCCAAAAAGAGGGTTTATTTTTTTCATTAACAGGAGGGTAAACTGAAAATAATGATCATCGTTATCATTGTTTTATTATTACTGTTCTTCCTGATCGCATGAGTGCCTTGACGCAAAATATTGGTGAGATAAAAGAATTTGTTGATGATGCGGATAGACTTTTCTTCCAGGCTCCAAGATGAATTTGACTGGATCACAGGCCGGATTCCAACAGTCATTAGTGTGTGGGATTTTTCATTTTGGTCGTTCGAATTGAAAAAAGAGAATGTCTGGGATGCGAGATAAGAATAATACGAACTCAAAAATTTAAGTTGATATTTATAATTGATTAAATCTATATATTTTATTTGAATAATAGAGTATAGATGATTTATAATGTCTAATTCAACTAAGAAGGAGGTGATCGAAGGAAATACACAAAACCGAGAAATCAATTATGGTTTTGGAGTAAATGATTTTACTCCGGAGTGAAAAAACCCATTTTAGGATGGGAAAGGAGGAATAAAAAGTGAAAAAAATCACACCATTGTTAATTTTGTTTTTTCTGCTGGGAACCTTCGCCGCTGCGCAAGAATTTGGAGCGATTAAAGGAGTTGTCAAAGATGTGGATGGCGCTGCCCTTCCTGGTGTCAGCGTGACATTGACAGGCTCAAAAATCGTCACCATGACAGCCGTCACATCGGAAAGAGGAAATTTCCGGTTTTTGACTCTGCCAGTGGCTAACGATTATGTCCTGAGGCTCGAACTCCCTGGATTCAAAACTCACGTCCAGGAAAACATCACCGTCACCTTTGGAAAGGATGTCACTTTCGACATCGCGCTGGAGCAGACAGCTCTCACAGAAGAAGTCACTGTTGTGGCCGAGAATCCTGTTATCGATACAAAAAGAGCCCGTGTGGGTGTCAGCATCACCGAAGAGATGATCATGGACCTTCCTACGGCCAGGAATCCCTGGGTCTTGATGTCCCTGATTCCTGGGATGCTCATCGATAGAGAGGATATCGGAGGCAACGAAGCCGGACAACAATCATCCTATTTCGGTCACGGTTCCAAAGGAGATGACAACACATGGAGCATTGACGGAGCGAACATCACTGACAATTCTGCTCTTGGTGCCGCTCCGGCGTATGTGAATGTTTCCAGCTACGAAGAGCTTCAGATCAACTACGGAGCGAACGACATTCTGTCTCAAACCGGAGGAGTCCAGTTAAACTTGATCACGAAACGGGGCGCGAATAAATATTCGGGCACGTTTTACCTCGATGTGGAAAGAAACGCCTGGCAAGCGGATAACGTTCCTCCAGAGCTGGAAGATATCGGCTATACCGCTGCCGGTATCAACAGGTTGTATCTCTATGGCGCTAACTTCGGCGGACCGATCGTCAAAGATAAATTCTGGTTCTACGGTTCATGGGGAGTTCAGGATATCGACTCTTTAACTCTAGCTAACACATCTGATACAACCTGGCTGGCCTCAAGTTACCTCAGATTGGATTACCACATCACGCCTTCGACCCGGTTCAACGCTTTTATCCAGTACGACAACAAGGCAAAATGGGGCCGATATTGGTATGATGCCACTCAGCAAGCAGCGGATACAGTCTGGAATCAGGATGGGCCTGGGTACTTCTATAAGGGTGAGTTGGAGCAGATGTTCGGGGATTTTTACCTCAATGCGAAAGTCATCTATTCTGACGGGGGATTCTACCTTCGTCCCGTTAAAGAACATACAGCGGACGGTTCGGGAGATTATATGACTCACATAGAATATCCCGATTTCTACATGCAGGGAAACACCGATGACTATGGCACCGACAGAAACCAGTGGAATGTCAGTGTTTTCGGCAACTATTTCGTCGAGGGAGTCTTGGGCGGAGACCACGAGTTCAAATTCGGAGTGGACTATGTGACCTCTACAGTCACAACATACGATCTGTATGAGGGCGACCTGGTTCTTAATTATTGGGGCCCTGATGCCACTATGCCGACTGGAGAATATTGGGAAGCATGGCTCTACAGAGACTATATTGTGAATTACTCGTTCTCTCGGTACTCCGCTTTCATCCAGGACACCATGACCTTCGGAAGACTGGCCGTCAATCTCGGACTTAGATACGACCAAGAGAGATCCATCGTTAAAGATGCCAATATTCCGGCTTCCATGTGGCTGCCCACGTATATGCCCGCACTCAGCATCGATAGATTCGATGAAGGTGTCCCCTGGTGGAAGACTTTTTCTCCTCGGGTGAGTCTGGCTTATGACCTGTTTGGAGACGGAAAGGATGTCATCAAACTCTCAGTCGCACGGTACGGCTCCCAGTCCGGATTTAACCTTGCCGACTTCATCAATCCGCTCGGTTTCACTGAAATCGACCTCATCTGGCAGGATGGATACCAGGATTTTGTCATGGGAGTCGCGGACGGACGAGTCCAAGAATCTGAGCTGTATGGATATGACGGGGCCGCTCTGAGAGATCGAACTGATCCCAATTTCTGGCTTTACAGCTCAAATGTCCCCATCCCTCCCACTACGGATGTTACGGCTGTCAATGCATTCGATCCCGATTACAACTCTCCTCTTCTGGATGAAGTCACTCTCTCTTATGAGAAGGAGCTCTTCACTGATTTTGCAGCCCGACTGGAACTCTTCTACAAGAAATACCACAACCAGGGTTGGATAAGGTTCATGGATACGAATGGAGACCTGGAACCGGACGACAACTACTATGTGGCCGGCACTGATCCCACAACAGGCTATGATTACTACGGACGCACTGCGCTCTATCCTTACCAGTACCTGACAAATCATGAAGAGGCGTACGACCGCTACCTTGGTGCCCAGATCGTCTGGACAAAGAGGTTATCGAACAAGTGGATGATGAACGGCTCGTTTACCTATTCTGATTGGAGAAGATACTACAATGGAGAATACGCAGGATTGATAGCTGATGTCTTTGCATCGAGTGTTAAGGTTGGCCTCAACAACGAAGAATATTTCGATGGCGGAGTTGCAGCATTCGAGAGCGGAGGCTCAGGAGTCGAGGGAATTTTTGTCAATTCCAGGTGGCAGTTTAAGCTTTCCGGCCTTTACCAGCTGCCGTATGGGATTAACTTCAGCGGAGTATTCCAGGCCCGTGATGGATACGTCAAGCCGACCTATGTCCTTGTTGATATGGTGGAGTTGGGAATCAATGAGCTCTACGGAAGTCCGGAGGGTGGAGGCCAGTTCGGAGATGAACGCCTGCCCGCTTTCTGGGTCCTCAATTTCAGGTTGGAAAAAGTCTTCGAGATTACCGAGACCTCAAGAGTGATACTTTCTGCAGACGCTTTCAATATCACCAATTCTGCTCATTCACTGAAGAAAGAGACAAGCATCGCCTCGCCCGACTTCGATCAGGATCTGAGAATTCTCAATCCGAGAGTTTTTAGGTTCGGAATCCGGTTCTCATTCTAAGCTGTACAGAAAGCTCGAGTTTGAAGCCCCTTCCGCCGTCAAGGCGGAAGGGGCTTTTTTGTTCTCTCCCTCAATGCTAAAATAAAAAAGAAAGAAGTTTTTAAAATGCGTGAAAAGAAAACCAGAGGACAACAAGAAATCGATTCAATTAATAGATAACAATCGAGATATAGACTGAAAATATTCCAAGTTAACATATCCTGACCTAAAAATGTAAAATGAGACAAAATTGTTCATTCCCATTCCTGTTTGCCTTACTCATTTTTCTGATTTTTCTCTTTCCCCTATCCTTAAGGTCTAACGCCGAGAACGACAAGCAGAATCTCCTGCTTATCACTATCGACACGCTGCGTCCGGACAGGCTGAGCTGCTACAGCGATGCCCATGTTAAAACTCCCTCTATAGACAGTCTGGCAGAAAAAGGAGTTCTGTTTTCCAAAGCTTTTGCCCATACACCAACGACTCTACCCTCTCACACGAATATCCTTCTCGGCACGACTCCTCTGTATCACGGCGTGCATGACAACTCCAATTTTATTGTGATTGATGAGTTTTTGACTTTGGCTGAGCATTTAAAAAGCAATGGCTATTCCACCGGAGCTTTTGTCGGAGCCTTTCCTCTGGATTCAAGATTCGGGCTGACCCAGGGCTTCGATGTCTACAATGACAATTATGGCGGCCAAAGCTTGCAGGTATTCACTTACGTGGAGAGAAAAGCGGAGGTCGTCGTGGAGAGCGCCGTGGACTGGCTGAAAAGCCAGAGAAATCCCTGGTTTCTCTGGATACACTGTTTTGACCCGCATCAACGATACGACCCCCCTGAACCCTTCAAGTCGCAGTACAAGCATCCCTACGATGGTGAAGTGGCGTATGTTGATTTTGCCTTGGAAAAGTTACTCAACTTCCTGGAAGAGAATAATCTGACAGATGAGACTTCAATCATCTTCACCGGAGACCATGGCGAATCTCTGGGAGAGCATGGAGAATCAACCCATGGCTATTTCGCCTACAACTCATCCATCTGGGTTCCATTGATTATCTCCTCCCCCGGAATAAAACCGGCTAAAGTCAATCAAGAAGTGTGCCATATCGATATTTTCCCCACGGTTTGCGATATTCTTGGAATAGAAAAGCCTTCTTTCCTCCAAGGAGTGTCCCTCCTTCCGGCTTTAAGAGGAAGGAGATTACCCAGAAGGGCGATCTATTTTGAATCCCTGTATCCCCACTACAGTCGGGGTTGGGCGCCTCTCCGTGGATTTATCGAAAGTGACCGGAAATTTATCGATTCGCCCATTCCGGAATATTATGATTTAGCTAAAGATTTTGGCGAGCAAGAAAACCTCGCTCCTGAAGAGAACTTGAGCAAACACATCTCTAAACTGGAAAAATTAGTAGAAGAACAGTCTATTGAAGCTGAAACGGCGAGTAAACGAGATATCGACAGGGAAGCTCTTCAAAAGCTGAGAAGCCTGGGATATGTTTCCAGTCCCCAGACAATGCGGAAGGAAAAATACACTCCTCGAGATGATTTAAAAACGCTCCTCCCCTTTCAGGATAGATTGACAAGGGCCATGGGCGCGTATCATAGCGGCCGGATAAACGAGGGAATTCAACTGCTTGAAGGAATTATCGAGGAGAGAAAGGATTTCGACCATGCTTATTCTTACCTGGCCACTCTTTATAAAGAACAGAGACGGTTGAAAGAAGCAGTCAATGTCCTCAGACAAGGCCTGGAGTATAACCCATCGAGCTACACAATCATCAGCACGTACGGCATTTTTCTCGTCGAGGTGGGCCAGTATGACGCCGCCATTGAAATACTCGGGCAAGGATTGGCTTTAATCGATTATGACCCGGAACTGTGGAACTACATGGGAGTGGCTTACTGGAGCAAGGGGGATTTCCAGAATGCACTGGAGGCCTACCAAAAAGCTCTATCCCTGGATAGTAACTATCCGATTGTTTTCAATAATCTCGGTTCTCTTTATCTTTCCCGGTTGAGCCAATCAAAAAGTTCGAGTGATTACCAGAATGCCCTTCAGAATTTTAAAAGAGCCATTGAACTCGACCCGGCTTATGCGTCTGCGTATAACGGATTGGGGAGCGCTTACGGCCAGGCAGGTGATATGGATGCCGCGATTTTTTGCTGGGAAAAGGCTGTGGAACTCAAGCCTGATTTCGCCTACCCTCTTTACAATCTAGGCTTATCCTATATCGCCAAAGGGAACAATAGAAAAGCCTTGGAATATTTTCAAAGATACAAAGAAGTGCACTACAATCGATTGTCTGCGCCGGATAAAAAGAAGCTTGATGATTTAATCCGAAAAGCTCAACAAAAAACAGCAAAAATCTAGCAATTTTCTACTGATTGCCCCTGCCCCTTATCACTAAATGATGAATTCCTTCCGTGAAATAATGAATTCCTTTTAACATTGCGAGTAAAGCGAAGAAATCTCATTCTTGTGTCATTGAGGGCATAATGGTCAAAAAGTGTTGGTGAAAACATTAATAACATATTATAAACAAAAAAGTTAGAGTGTAAAATATGATAAAAAGTTAAAATGGTTTAACAATGTCAAAAAAAACACTGTCCATTTTGTTCAACTGAAGAGGTAATTTTATATGGTAGGACTCGCCACAAGAAACAGCGTTTCCAATGCAAATCTTGCCATAAAACATATGTTTGGAAAGAAAGGACTAATAAATCTAATCGTGAACAACACTGGTTTAGATTATGGATTAGCGAAAGTTATTGTGTTCGCCAACTCAGTGTTCTTTCTGGATATAGTTTTTCAAAGATTAAGAGGATAAAAAATTTTTGGCTTGATCATTCACCTGAAGAAAGGATTAATTTTTCTAAATGCCAATATCTCATCTATGACGGCACTTATTTTCATAAGAAAGGTTGTTTTATAAGTTTGATGAATGCTAGAGACCAAAGAATAGTTTCCCATATTTACGCTAAAAAAGAAGGCTATAAGAACGTCTATTCATGGTTTTTAAAACTCAGAGATGAAGGCTTAAGACCCTTTTATATAACCATGGATGGAGAACAGTCTGTCATGCGAGCCATTTCGGAAATTTGGCCTCAGACGAAGGTACAACGCTGTCTGTATCATATTCAAAGGGAAGGGATGAGATGGCTGAGAACATATCCTAGAACGCAAGCTGGGAGAGATCTGCGTCAATTATTAAAAACACTCTGCCGGATCACTACTCCTGAGAAAAAAGATGAGTTTATCACTTCCTATATGAACTGGCTTGATAAATATCGCGATTTTGTCTTGTCGCTTCCTAAAGCAGAAGTGGCGTTTAAGGATCTACGAAGGACAATGGTGCTCATCTTTAATGCCTTGCCAGATATGTTTTATTATTTATCGGACCCTAATATTCCTAAGACAACTAACACATTGGAGAGTTTCTATTCTCGGTTAAAAGCAGCTTATAGAAGACATAGAGGCCTAACAGAACAACATAAAATTAGTTATTTAAGCTGGTATTGTTACTTTAAAAATAATGAAAAAACCAACACTTTTTGACCATTATGCCC
>JABAOF010001784.1_pt8 | contig 18378 bp, 13 predicted proteins | sample 7062171 | NCBI WGS metagenome assembly JABAOF01 (sample SAMN14538628, study PRJNA623070) | marine sediment metagenome | biome: marine biome [ENVO:00000428]; feature: marine pelagic biome [ENVO:01000023]; material: deep marine sediment [ENVO:00002113] | place: India: Gulf of Khambhat ...
TTCAGAGACGCGCCAAAAGGGAAGACCTTTGAGGAGTGCTACAACGTGGAAACCCTGACCCCCACAGACGAACATCTGAAGGTCTTAGATGGTGCCATGAAGACCATGGGGAAAATCGGATTCGAGTTTAAGTTGTAAGAATGATTTAACGTATTGGATCACCCATCATCCCCGCGGGGATGATGGGTGAGTCCTGCCTTGATTCTCGCGGTATCTCGATGAAAGCATTGGAGTCCATATTTGAAAGGAGCCTTTGCGGCCAGCTATTGAACCAGAGTGAGGTAGCTGCGCTCTTGGCGACGCCTCCCGGCAAACCCCTGGAGGATCTCTTTGCCGTCGCACGAGCTTTCAGGGAGCGTTCCTTTGGGAATCACGTCTTTATATATGGCTTTATCTATTTTTCGACCTATTGCCAGAACTATTGCAATTTTTGCCTTTATCGACAGTGCAACCAATCGGCGCCTCGATATCGCAAGCCCATCGAAGACATCCTCGATGTGGCAAAGGCATTAGAAGATGATGGGGTCCATCTCCTCGATTTGACCATGGGAGAGGACCGTTTCTACACCCGAAACGGTGGTGAAAGGCTCCTTGAGCTGGTTGCGAGGGTGCGAGAAGCAGTCGCCGTACCACTCATGATTTCTCCAGGCGTCATAAATGCTGAGCTTTTGAGAGCTACGGCAGAGCAAGGATTAGATTGGTATGCGTGCTACCAGGAAACGTTCAACGAAAGACTTTTTTCTCGCCTGCGTAAGGGCCAAGATTTCAATAGCCGTTTGAAGGCTAAGGTTCAGGCCAGGCAGGCTGGATTCCTTCTCGAGGAGGGCCTTTTGGTCGGGGTAGGCGAGACCCCCGTGGACATTGGTGCGGCAATTGAGGCCATGAGAGATCTTCAGGCGAGCCAGGTGCGGGCGATGACCTTCAGGCCTCAGCGTGGCACTCCCATGGCCGATTGGCAACCACCGGACTCACTCGATGAACTCCGACTCATCGCCACACTTCGGCTCTGCTTTCCCGATAAACTGATTCCGGCTTCATTGGATGTGGATGGTCTCGATGGCCTCAGGGCGAGACTCAATGCCGGAGCCAATGTCGTGACCTCAGTGATACCCCCACGGCATGGCTTGGCGGGGGTATCTAGGGCCAGGCTTGATATTGAAGATAGCCAGCGAACAGTTTCCTCTGTAATGTCTGTCATAAAGAGACTAGGGCTGAAAATCGCCCCGATTCTCACGTATCAGCAGTGGATTAAAAAGGAAAAAAGTAGGTTTTACCGGCAGGACCGAACGGACTTTAGATCCGCGCAGCTGGGATAAGATCCGAAGCGTCTGCCATCCCGTGGTTTATTCCCACTGATGCCGCCGTGAGAGGTCAGCAACAGTTTGATGACGGCGGCTCCACGACAAATTCCATTAGGACGGGTGTGGTGATCCGTTGTCTCCATCTCTTCTCTGAAGACCGAGTCTCGCCAACTAAATACTGAAGGGCGAGAGGATCATGCAAATCAGTCCCAAGAAAAGGGTGATTAAAGCACTGGTGGGCGGAAAACTGGATAGAGCCCCGGTCACATCTATTGCGGGTTGTGGCGGTGCAGTCAACGTGGAGATGCAAAAAGCAACCGGCATCTTCTGGCCAGATGCCCACAAAAACCCTGAAAAGATGGCCAGGCTTGCCATAGCAGGTTACGAATTGGGAGGAATCGAATGTGTAAAGGTCCCCTTTGGTAACATCGTGGAGGCGGAGGCGTTAGGATGCACGGCGAGATACCCTAAGGAGAACCATTTATATCCGGTCGTGCTGGATCATCCCTATACGAAACCTACGGACCTGAAAGTGCCTGATAAGGTACTCGAATTGGGCAGAATCCCTGTAGTCCTGGAAGCTATCAGAATTGTAAGAGAAAAGGTTGGAGATTTTCTGCCAATATCGAGTCATGTTGTTGGTCCTTTTACCCTTGCAAGTGAGCTCGTTGGTTTAGAAAAGTTTTCTATTTGGTCACTAAAGGATCCGCAGTCCGTGCAGACTCTCCTCGATGCGTCGACCGATGTCATTATAGAATTTGCTAAGGCGCAATACAGAGCCGGTTCCGATATAGTCACTCTAGCTGATATGGCTCTCGCGCCAATTATGGTAACTCCTGAAATACTTCATCAGTATATCAAGCCTGCCCTGCAGCGAATAGCTGCCGATTTGGGAGGAATCAGAATTCTATACATTGGGGGTAAGATAGAATCAATGGTTCCGTTCCTGGTCGAGTGTGGTTACGATGGGATAAGTGTTGATGAAACAGTGAATATTGCACGAATAAAACCTATCGTTGGCGATGTAAGAATATTGGGTAACGTAAGCTCAAAGAGGACATTGACAGCGGGTTCCCCTGAAGAGGTCGAAGCTGAAGTGAAGAAGGCCATCGACGATGGGGCGCATCTGATCGAACCGAGTTGTGGAATTCCCCCTGAAACCCCGACGATCAATATAAAAGCCATGGTCGAGGCGGTAAAAAAGTACGGTGCCAGGGAGTATAATTCACGGGGGGGTTAGATTCCTTCAAGGGAATATAAAAGCACCCGTTTCTCTCGCCCGCTCTCCCCACAGAAATCTGCCGGGTATCGCTCGAGCTCTCAGAGTTCGCAGAGTGAGAAAACTGATGGATCAGGGTTTTGGCCTAATTTTTTGAGAGGAAAAATTAGGCCAAGTAAACTCCTGTGGATTGGCCTCTCACCAATCCAGAGGACATTCCCTCTGAGGCTCTGTGTGCTCTGTGAGAGGTCGTGGAGACGTCCACTTTGCTAGGATATTCTTATCCGGTTTTGATTCCGGGAGGACCTGTAAAGCGTATCGCATTATGTAATGTCCATCTGATCTTCCGGTTCCTTTCCGTTTTGTAGGAGTGGGGCTCACGAAAAAATCATCTATTTGATCGTCAAAAATCGTCTTTTGGACGATTCTCAAAAACCCCTAGATGCTGTATGAAAATGAACACGGGGGATAATCTGCACATCACAGGGGGGACATGGTGAATCATTCTTGGCTCTAGAGAGGAGGGGTGGGTATGTTTCATTTTGGTGCAGAACAGAAGGTATGTGAGGTGGGGGGTGTGAAGTTTGGGGGACAACCGGGTGAGTACGCCACGGTTGTTGTCCCATCCATATTCCAAAAGGGAGACAAAGTCTTTGAAGGGAAAAAGAGAAAAGAGGGATTCAACGAGAAGAAGGCCGAGGAACTCCTGAAAACAACCGAAAAGCTGGCCGCGGAGACCGGCGTTCCGGCTATGGCCGACATTGTTGCGAATACGGGCGAAGAATTCAAGCGTTACATCGATTTCCTCACAAGCGTCACGGACATGCCCTTTTGCATTGATGCCTGGGTACTGAAGCCAAAGCTTGAAGGTGCCAGATACTGTGCGGAAAAAGGACTATTGGACCGTATGTTTTACAACAGTCTCACAGTCTGGGAGAAGGATATTGAGGGAGAGGTCAGGGAGATTGCGGAAATCGGCGTAAAGCACGTTCTACTGGTTGCGTTCGATCAGGAGGATCAGATGCCTTCAGGTCGGGTCACTGGTACCCAAAAGCTTCTTGATGTTATCGAAAAGGTCGGTGCTCAATTTGAGAGTGTATTTGTAGATACATCGGTCATGAACGCACCAGCGACGGCCATGTGTTCCATTGCCAACAGGCTGATCAAAGAAAAATGGGGGTTTCCGTGTGCCAGCGCCCCCTCTAACGGCTCCTACATGTGGAAAGCGGCGAGAGAAATGTGGGGCTCTGAAGGATGGGCTGGGGCAGACGCTGCCTTGGAGGGCATGGCCGCAAGCATGTATCATGATATGGTCTTTTCCGGTCCAATGGCCGGTGCTGTGAGGCACTTTCCTGCGGTGGCCATGGCCGATGCCTTCAAAGCGACACTTGTCTTTTCGGAGACGAAAAGACTTCCCGCTGTGGAAAACCATCCCCTCAAAAAACTCTTTCCTGATTTTTTTGAGAGTCTCAAGGGAATGTAACCCTTTCACCTGTGTGCTCGAATGGCGGATCCTGGAGCCGCCTGAGAAACAAGGGTTCCATCTTCCCTTTAAGGAACTAATCGTTACATTTCATTAACATGCAAAGGAGGTTTGGTCATGGTTTCTGAAGAAAGAAAAAACGAGATATTGAAAGAACTTCGTGACGCAGTGATTCAATACGATGAGGACAAAGTCGTTGAATGGTCAAACATTTCCATAAAGGAAGGCGTCGACCCCTTTGTGGCAACCATGGATGGTCTGGCAGCTGGAATGATTGAGGTGGGTGACCTCTACAACCGGAAGGAGTATTTTGTCCCGGAGCTGTTAATGTGTTCCGATGCCCTCTACGCCGGACTGGACATTCTGAAGCCAGCCATTGAGAAATCTGGAAGAAAACCTGAGGCGAAAGGCTCAATAGTCCTTGGTGTTGTCGAAGGTGACGTTCACGACATCGGTAAGAACCTCATTAAGATGATGTTTGAGGTGGCCGGTTGGGACGTCTATGATTTGGGAAAGGATGTCCCCCTTGACAAGTTTGTGGAGGAGCAGATACGGACTGATTCGGACATCGTGGGTCTCTCGGCATTGATGACGACCAGCATGGTGGCGATGCCAGAAATAGTAAAAAAGCTAAGAGAAAAGAATCCGAAGGTGCGAATAATGCTTGGTGGCGCTCCAATTACGCCGGAAGTCGTTGAAAAGTACGGTGCTGACGGAACCGCGAAGAGCGCAGGGACTGCGGTTGACGAAGCGGTCAAACTTATCAAGATGCTTCGGGAAGAGGAGATGAAAGGAAAGAAGTAAGACTCGTACCCACCGGGCGGCATATCGCATTTTTCAGACTTCTGATCAGATGTCAGAGGTGCAGTCGCTTCGTAAGAAAGAAAGGAATGGAGCATGGCAGGTAACGACAGCGAAAAACGTATGGTTATCTTTCAGCCATCAGGTTCTAGAGGTTACGTCGACAAGGGGAAAACCCTTAAGGAAGCCTCGATAGCACTGGGCGTAGATATCGAAGGCGTCTGTGGCGAGAAGGCCATTTGTGGCACATGCAAGGTCAAGATTGAGGAGGGTGACTTCGAGAAATACGGCATTAAATCAGCCAGAGAGCATCTCTCTCCAATGGGACCATCTGAAAGAAAGTTCTTCAATTTGCAGCAGGAAGAGGCTGGCTACCGTCTGGCTTGTCAAACACAGGTCCTTGAAGATGTGGTGGTCTTTGTTCCTGAGGAGAGCCGGATGGGCAAGCAGGTCGTTCGCAAGGCCGCCACGGATCGGCCCATCAAACTGAAACCGGCGATAAAGAAGTACTTCGTGGAAGTAGAGAAGGCGAGCTTGGAGGATACGACGGGGGACTGGGAACGTCTCGAAACAGAACTCGCTAAGAGCTACAAACTGCGGAACCTAACCATCGACTCTCATGTGGTCTTGGAGTTGCAAAATGTCGTGCGTGAGGGGGATTGGAAGGTGACGGTGTCAGTTTGGCAGGGAAGAGAGGTCATCAAGGTAGAACCGGGGCGTGTGGAAAAGGCCTACGGCCTGGCCGTTGATGTCGGAACCTCTACGGTGGCTGGATATCTCTGCGATCTGACAAATGGTCAGGTTGTAACGACCGCCTCGATGATGAATCCGCAGGTGGTTTACGGTGAGGACGTGATGTCCCGGATCACTTTCACCATGACCAATCCAGAGGGGCTTGAGATCCTGAATCAAGCCATTCGAGACGGGCTAAACGGCATCGTGACAGAGGTGGCGGCGACGGCTGGCATCAAACGCCAAGATATAGTTGACATGGCCATCGTGGGGAACACCTGCATGCACCATATTTTCCTCAACATCGATCCACGCTATATCGGTCGGTCGCCCTTCCCTCCGGCCCTCCACCACTCAGTGGATATCAAAGCCCGTGACTGGGGGGTCAAGATACCACCAGAGGTCGAGATGGGTGACAAGGGAAGCGCTCCACCGTGCCAGGTGGGATGCCCTGCCGGTGTAAATGGACAGGACTTTCTTTACCTTATCGCCCAGGGGAAGTTCACGGAAGCACTCGAGGTGGTCAGACTCGCTTTCCCGTTCGCCGGAATCTGCGGGCGTGTCTGCACCCATCCCTGTGAGACGGTGTGCGAGAGGGAGAAAGTGGAAGAGCCCCTGGCTATCCGCGCCCTCCACCGGTTCGTTGCCGACCACGAGCTGGGCAATGGGAGGGCGAAGGCAACAGCAATGGAAAAGACAAAAGAGGAGAAGGTGGCCATCATTGGATCTGGGCCTGCCGGGCTGTCCTGTGCCTATGACTTGGTCAGAAATGGTTATCCCGTCACGATCTTTGAGGCCGCTCCTGAGACGGGTGGCATGATGCGTTATGGCATTGCTGAGTATAGGCTCCCCAGGAATATCCTCGACGACGAGATTGGCTACATCGAGGAACTCGGGGTGGAGATCAAAACGAACAGCCGGGTGAATAGTCTGGAAGAGGTCTTTAAGCAGGGGTACAAAGCGATCTTTTTGGCTACTGGTGCCTGGACCAGCCAGAAGCTCGGCGTTCCTGGTGAAGAGGCGGATGGCGTGATCTATGCGCTCGATTTCCTGAAAAGAGCGAATTCAGAACAAGATGTGGAGTTAGGAAAAAGAGTGGTGGTCATCGGCGGTGGAAGCGTCGCTGTCGATGCTGCCCGTGTCTCTCTTCGTCTCGGAGCCAAAGAGGTTCACCTTGTTTGTTTGGAGACGAGAGATCTCAGCAATAAGGATAGAATGCCGGCGCAAGACCTGGAGATCGAGCAGGCCGAGGAGGAAGGAGTGGTCATCCATCCGAGTCTGGGTGTGACCAAGATCCTAACGAAAGCCAATCGTGCCGCTGGTCTGGAAACGGTTCCATGTACCTCAGTTATCGATGATGAGGGGAGATTTGCTCCCGAGTTTGGCAAAGGTCCGGCTCCGACGATTGAGGCTGATACGGTGATCGTTGCCATCGGTCAAAGGCCGAAAGAGGGGGATTTTTCCGAGTTGGAGAAATTACCGTCAGGGACCGTGAAGGTAGACGAGACGACTTTAGAGACGAACCTGAAGGGGGTCTTTTCTGGGGGAGACCTGGTTTCCGGCCCTTCAAATGTCATCAGCGCGACTGCTGCCGGTAAAGAGGCGGCCATTTCGATTGAACTCTACTTGGCTGGGATGGATTTGAAGGAAGCGAGACCAACTCCTCTTAAACCAATCGAAGAGGTGCCAAAGGAGGGTGTCGAGGCCGAGGCACGACGGATTGTGCCTGTGCTAAAACCCGCAGAGCGTTCGGGTTTTACCGAGGTTGAGCTCGGCTTCGACGAGCGTTTGGCTCCCGATGAATCGAAGCGCTGTCTACACTGTGCCATATATGCCCAAAAGGATATTACAGAGACGGCCGAGGCCCGGAGCCTGGGGATTAAGATATCTCCGGGGGCATACATTCATGTCTTACCGATAGAGGCTGGTTTCGTGGGTGCTGACAATGTCGGCGTCCTTATCGCTGAGGCACCGTACAAGCAAGACAAGATAGAACTCGTTATCGATATCGGAACGAATGGCGAGTTAATCCTCGGCAACCGAGAGCGACTCATTTCGGCCTCATGCGCCACCGGTCCCGCTTTTGAGGGCGCTGAGTTGAAATTCGGTATGCGTGCCGCTCCGGGGGCGATTGAGAAGGTCGAGATCGACAGAGATACCCTTGAAGCGCGCTTCAAGGTTATTGGGGATGAGCGGTGGAACACGGAGATGGAGGAGGTGAAGGCGAAGGGGATTTGCGGTTCGGGAATCATTGACGCCATCCCTCAGCTTTTCCTGGCAGGCATCATTGACAAAACGGGGCGGTTCAAGAAAGATCTCCAGACGCCTCGGTTGCGGGAAGCTGATGGTCAGCTCGAGTATGTTATCGCCTGGGCGAAGGACACCTCGATCGGCCAGGATGTCGTGGTATGCCAGGACGACATCAGAGCTATTCAGTTGGGCAAAGCAGCCATGTATGCGGGGAGCAGAATCCTGATGCGGGCCCTGGGTGTTGAGAAGGTGGACAAGGTCATCTTGGCAGGTGCCTTTGGGAGTTACATAGACAAGCAGTCGGCAGCGATACTGGGGATGTTTCCTGACTGCGCGCCAAAAAACGTTTACTCGGTGGGTAATGCTGCAGGCGATGGTGCGCGGATGGCGCTCCTGAATGTAGACAAGAGGAAGGAAGCGGATAAGTTCGCCAGACAGGTGGATTATATTGAACTCACCGTGGCGCCAGAATTTGAAAAGATTTTCGGCCAGTCCATGTGGATCCCTCATATGAAGGATGATTTTCCTCACTTGAATCATCTTCTGCCAGAGAAGAAGGGAGCCGACCAGAAAGACGAAGAGAAACGAGCGATAAGCGCGGGAGGTAGCTGATTATGAACACAGAGCTGAATTCCAGAGAGCGAGTACTTAGATTCTTGAAAAGGGAACCGGTTGATCGCGCTCCCGTATTCAGTGGTATGGGGAACGTGACAGTCCATGGACTTGAGAAACATGGTTGGAGGTTTGCAGAAATACACGTGGACGCTCAGAAGATGGCCAGCATGGCTGCTTCAACGTCAGAACTCTTTGGCTTCGAGTGTGCCGTTGTTCCCTTTGATATGGGGGTAGAGGCAGAAGCCCTCGGCGCAGGGGTCAACTTCTATCCAACCCACACCGATGTTGTCTATCCCACCATATCGGGCAAGGTGGCAGAAAAGGTAGCGGATCTGGATATCAAGGTGCCGACAGATTTGGCTCAGGCAGGACGGATACCATTGGTGTCGGATGCGATCCGACGGTTGAAAGATGACGTAGGCGACCGAGTGGCAATTGGAGCCTGGGTGCTTGGGCCATACACCCTAGCGGCCCAGATTGTCGATATGGGGGATTTGGCCAAAATGGCGTTCAAGAAGACAGATTTGGTCCATCAGATCTTGGATTCTCTGGCGGGTATGTTAGTCGAAACCTGTCGCCTCTACCGAGGCGCCGGTGCCGACTATGTGACCGTCCGGGAGATGGGAGCGGGGCCAGATATCCTAAGTCCCCGGATGTTCAAAATGCTTATCCAGCCTCATCTGGAGCACATCTTCTCTGGCATTGAATCTCCCAAGATCTTGCACATCTGTGGGAGCACCGACAGTATCTTTGAACAAATGGCCCTTTGTGGGGCGGATGCTATCAGTGTTGACCAGAAAAACAATGCCGGTGAATCCCGTCAAAAGCTTGGCGATGACAGGCTGCTTTTTGGAAATTTTGACCCCTACGGCACCCTGGTTCAGATGGAAGCGTCTGGCGTGGAGCAGGTCATCAAGGAATGCGTGGATAACGGGGTTGACGCGGTCTGGCCAGGTTGTGACATCTGGCCCGAGGCAAAAAAGGATAACATGACAGCATATGTTGACGCCGCGCGGAAATATGGCGAGAAAGCCTCTCCTGCCGTAGGGAGAACATAGAGCGAGTCTTCCGATCTTATTTCCTCCCAGGGCGAGAGAATAGGGGATGGACAGTCAGAGAAGAGAAGAAATACTGAAGAGACTGCGTGACGGCGTCGTGGAGTATGATGAAGATCGGGTACGAACGGCCGCACAGACTGCTTTGGATGAAGGGCTGGATGCCCTCGAGGCGGTCATGAATGGTCTTGCTGCCGGTATGGAGATCGCCGGTGACCTGTATGACAAACAGGAGTATTTTGTGCCCGAGTTGCTCATGTGTGCAGACGCCTTTTACGCGGGACTCGATATTCTCCGGCCCCATATCAGAAAGCAGGGCAGAGCAATAAGGGGCCAGGTGGTTATTGGGACCGTGCAGGGAGACGTGCACGACATTGGAAAGAACCTTGTCAAGTTGATGTTCGACACTGCCGGTTTTCATGTCCATGATCTAGGACGAGATGTTCCTCTTGAAAAGTTTGTGGAAGAGCAGCTCCGCACGGAGTCGGAGATTGTGGCTATATCCGCGATGATGACCACGACCATGGTGGGAATGAAAAAGGTTGTTCAAATGATCAGAGAGAAAAATTCCGATACGGAAATCATTCTGGGTGGGGCACCAGTGACGAAAGATGTGGCTGTTCTCTTTGGTGCAGATGGCTTTGCCGGATCTGCCGGTGATGCCGTTGGAGAGGCTATAAAGATGGTTCGCACCCTGAGGAAGATGGAGAACAAAAAACGGAGCCGGCGGAAAAGAGTGGCGAAAACCCCCCGCAACATAACATTGAATAATTGGAGAGATGGGCCCTGAATCAACCGGATTGTCATATGTGTCGGGAGCATTCGAAGTAAGAAGGGATGGGGAGTCTATGATCACCGTACAGATCGATTCAGGTATCTGTGGTTTTTCCACCACCGTTCGCGCTTCCAAATTGGAGAGCCGGAGCGTAGGGATAGCCCTGGATAGTGACTGCAAGCACATTATGGCATTTGGCAGTCAGTTGAAAGAGCTGGGTATGACAGACATCCTCAAAGCACCGATAAACGTCAACCCAGTTTACGAAACTGCCGGACGATGCAGACTGCACTCGAGTTGTCCCGTTCCCTGTGGCGTGATCAAGGCGGCTGAGGTCGAGTTGGGACTCGCTTTGAGAAGAGATGTTCAGATCGTGTTTCAGGCTGAGAAGAGGGCAGCAAGCGATGCAGGCTAACCTCCATAGAAAAGACAACATCTATCCCCTTGAAAAACCTGAGCGAGAAGATGCCATCATCGAGGAAGTTCGGAAAATAGCGCAGAAGTATCATATTGATGAGATCATACCGGTGACCACCGGTGACATCTCTGTCGCCAAATGGGTGCAGCTCAAGTGTAAGTACGGATGTAATAAATACGGCACGAACTGGTGTTGTCCTCCCGAAACCCCCACATCCGATCAGGCGAAGGCTTTACTCAGCGAATACAAAAAGGCCCTGCTCCTCTGTGGACGTATGGAGAACAACCAGTTTTACAGAGACAATCAAAAGAAGAGACGAATTCAGGTTAACATGTGGAAGGGAACTGTTGCACTGGAGCGGCACCTTTTCTTGAGGGGATACTATAAAGCCTTTGGACTTGTTTCTGAGAGTTGTGCCTTATGTAGACGATGTACCTACCCGGATGAGTGCGTTTTCCCTGCCGATAGACGGCCATCTGTTGAATCGTGGTCCATCGATATTTTCCAGACACTGAAGAATATCGGCAAGCCATTCAAGATCGCCCGCGACGTGGCAGAGGAATACCCGTACTACAGTCTCATATTGCTGGAATAGGCCGGGGCGGCTGGGCAGGGTTCTTCCATGAATGGGTTTGACCTGGGATCGGGTGATTCACTTCAGGATCGGATTTCAACGAGGCCGAGTGTGATGGCGAATTGGATCAGTTGAGAAAGGTTATCCATCTGAAGTTTTTCCATGATCTTTGAGCGATGGGTCTTGACCGTGCTCGGACTAATATAGAGGATTTTGGAGATTTCCCTGGTTGAACGTCCTTCCGCTATCATTTGAAATACCTCCCGCTCTCGATTGGAGAGCTTACTGTAAAGCTCTTCCTGGGAGGATTTCTTTCTTTTTGAGGAGACGTAATCTGCGATGACCCGCCGGGATATAGAGGGGCTCAAGTAGGTGTCGCCTTTAACGGCAGCGTAGATGGCCTTGATGATATCCAGACCGGTTGAGTCCTTGAGAAGATAGCCCGAAGCGCCGATACTGAAAAGTTCACTGATATAGCGGTCATGGGAATGCATGGAGAGGATTATGACTCTGGTCTTGGGCGAGGCTTTCCTGATTTGCCGGGTCGCCTCGATACCATTCAAAAGCGGCATGGCTATGTCCATCAGGACGATATCCGGTTTTAGCTTTTCCACTTGACGAACAGTTTCCCGCCCATTCTCAGCCTCACCGATCACGCGGAGATTAGGTTCCCCCTCCAATAGTTTGGCCAGACCTTGTCGCACAATCGTGTGGTCGTCTGCCAAAAAGATGGTGATAGCCCCTTCATTCACTGGAAGACTCTTTGATGGGAATCTCGATTCGGATTCCCGTGCCTTTTCCTCTTGACGTGCGAATTGAAAAACTCCCTCCAAGCATTGACGCCCGTTCTCTCATGCCCAGAAGTCCCAGCGCTTGTTTCTTACCCTCATATTCGAGGGAATCAAATCCCCTCCCGTCGTCTTCGACCAGAAAAATGATGCGCGGATAGCTCTTGATGATGGAAAGTTTGAAGTGGTTCGCCCTCGCGTGCTTAATCGTATTCGTGAGTGCCTCCTGGGCGAGACGGTATAGGACAGTTTCTGTTTCAAGGTCCAACCGTTCCTCGAATCCCACCATTTTGAAATCGATATCTAGGTGGCTGTACCGTGAGAGTTCCGTCAAATAGGATTCCAGTGCTGGTTCCAAGCCCAAATCACTCAAAAGTACAGGGTGGAGTTTGTAGGATATGCGACGCATCTCCTGATAGGTACGGGTGATCTGTTCTTTGATGTCCGAAATATACGTCTTGATGTGACGGGAGTCCGGCGACACCGTCTTCTCGATGGTTTCCAACGTGAAGTTTATTCCCGTAAGGGCCTGGCCCGCCTCGTCATGGAGTTCTCGAGCTATCCGTCTGCGCTCTATCTCCTGGGAATGAAATAGCTCGGCTGTGAGCCTCTTGAGCTCCTCCCGATGTTTATGAATGGTTTGAAGCAAACGAGCGTTTTCGATTGCACCACCCAGGAAATTTCCGAGTGATCCCAGAAGATGAAAATCCTGACCGGTGGTTAGATCTCTGTTTGGCGGCACTTCCAGGGCAAGGAAGCCAGAGGCCTTTTCCTTAGCCGTAATCAGGAAGCAGGTAAGCTCGATCACCCCTGCCGTGTCAAGGCCGTTCAGCGAGGCTCTGAAAGGGGGAAAGATGGGCTCGGGCTTAAGACAGAGGTTTTTGTCGAGCAGAGACCGCATGAGGGTCGAATCATGAAACCGTAACTGTTCTGGCTTATCCATGTGGGGAAGCCCCTGTTTCGCTCGAAGTGCAAAAGCATTTCTTTCATGATCGATGAGGAATATGCCTCCCGAATTGAGGCTCAACACTTTTAGAACCTTTTTCACGGCGATCATCAGGACATCGTCTAGGTTGTGGGTCTTGTTCATGGCGAGAGCCACCGAGTTCAAAAGCCACAGTTCTCGGTGACGTTGCCGAAGACTCCGGACTGCATCCATACGGGCTGTGATGTCTTTGGCGATACCTTCATAGCCAATAATCTTTTCATCTTCACTTCTGACGGCGTTACCGCTGAGCAGGCAGTGAAGGCGAGTTCCGTCTTTCTTTTTGAAAGCAGCCTCAAAATCCTTCACAAATCCGTGGCGGTCGATCTGCTTTTGAAATACCTGCCAGTGCATGGGGTTGTCGTATATCTCCTCGACGGTGGCGAGAGACAATAACTCCCCCTTGCTAGAGTAGTCTAGCAGGTCCACGCAGGCTTGATTCACTTCTTTGATTCGACCATTCTTGGCGGTGATGAAAATCATGTCCTTGGAGCCTTCAAAGATGCGTCGATACTTGCTCTCGGAGAGCCTGAGATTGTCTTCCAAACGTTTCCTAACTGAGATGTCTTTGAAGACTCCAATCCGACCGGTGACCTTCCCCAGGCTATCTCTCAGTATCGATGCACTGCAGATAATCGGTACGGTTTTTCCATCACGTCGGGTAATCACGAATTCCCGATTCTCAGTGCTCTTCCCCGATTGGGTAGCTGGTGTGAGGGGACAGTCAGTTTCGCACGTTGGGCTTCGGAAAACATCCTTACAATTCATTCCTGTCGCTTCGGAGGCTGAGAGCCCTGTGATCTCCTCTGCCGCAGCGTTGAAGTAATCGATTCTGCCATTGTCGTCCGTAGCGAAAAGACCGTCTGGCAGATTATCAAGGATCTGAAGGAGATTTCTTTCCTTCTTTGTGGTTCGTGACAGCCTCGCTTTCGTCACGGGCGGGTGGTGATCACCCTGAATGTCCATTTTTATCTCCTCACGATAGATCGAATTAGCCTAGAGCTATCTTAATAGAAAAGTGTGTGAGAATCCAATCACGTTTTGACCGGCGATAGATTGACACCAACGAGAATGGTGCCTAATCCTTTTTCATCCAATCCACTGAAATACCGTTTCTTCAGATAGAGGTCACTCGGGATAGCGGGGTTTGCATAGATGATCGAAGGAGATTGAAGGCTGTCGTCGTCTGGCAGACGCCACCTAGCCGGTAGTGCTGGAATCTCAAACTGACATGTCTTTTTTATGATATCTCGCGGGAAATCAACCTTATCCTTATACACAACAAAATTGTCGTGCATGAACCAGACGTTTTCCAAACCAGACAACCTCTGGATCGCTTTCTCATCCCGGACCTCCTCGCCGACGACCTCCTCACCTTTTTTCAGGACAAGGGTAGGCGAGCACCCCCAGTCAAAGTCCATGCTCGTAAGGCCCACATAGATGAAATCGCAGTTTAGGACCTCCCTTATGCCGGTATTGACTACCTTGCCCAGTCCCATCAATCCCTTCTCCTCGGCTTCTTGCTCGATCGTGAGGATCTTTGCGCGATCTGGGTCTGAGAAGGGGTGGACGCCCACGATGCCTTTCACCTTTTTCAAAGAGGTGATCATCATGTCATCTAAGGCCGTTCTATTCTGACCAAGAACATCCTCTTTGTGGGTGAGCCCCTTAGAGATGAATAATTTGACCAGATCAAACACCTTTTCCGGGCATACCCTTTCGCATCTCTGGCAGGCAAGCCCGTCGCATAGGGCCAGATCGATGGTAATCGAAAAATCTTCACCCCTTTCCGCCAGCTGGAGCGCCTTTTCCGGACACTCCTCGACACATGCTGCACAACCAACGCAGCCTTCAAAAACGATCGTCTTTCGCTCGCCGATGTCAGAGATAACCTCTAAACCAGAAAGGCCGAGATCCGGTATGTCCCTGTCGACGGTTTTGATGACTTTGGGGGTCGAGGATATTTCATCTAAGAGGGGGAGCTTGAATTTCTTCAAAAAATCTTGATATTGACCTATTGGCATTCCCTCTGTCCAATAAGATAGCTCCAAAATATACACCTTCTCGAACACTTTGGATTCGGCGAACATGCAGTGGTGTTGCCTCAGTTCATCGGCGATTCTTTTCATATGCCAGAGTGCGTCAACATCCCTAACGATGTCTTTCGCCATGGCCAGAGAGGTATTTCCTACCTGATAGATCTTTTTGACTCCCAAGGGAATCATTCCGATATCTTTGGCCTTGAGGGCATCGACATAGGTGCCGGAGGCCCCCGACATGTAAGCGGTTTCAATATCTTCCAGCCGGATACCCGCCTCGTGGCAAAGGGTTAAATGGCCTGCTCGAACGGCTCCGATAGCCTTTCCTGCCTCGGCAAGGTCCTTCTCTGTGAACTTGATTCCATTGGGCAGATGGATGGATGAATCCGAGGTCTTGATTCGTGGAAGACGTATGAGACTCGATCCTGTCCCCTGACTGATCACGGCCACGACCCCCGTGCCGGTGATGCCCTCTGCGATCAGTTCCCCTTTTTCGATAACCTTCCCGGTCACAGGGTCTACCGTATCTCCTGGGCGGGGCATCATGTCATTGTCGAGGATTTGCGTCTTCAGCTGTCCCTTTATGGGCTGATCGCTCGCTGGGGGGGTTGGTGGACCTGCCTTCACCTCATCCTGTGGCTCAAAGTCGACGTCGGAAATAGCCCCAGGGAGCGCCAAGAGGCCATCTTCGATTTGCTGGCCCTCCAGGGCAGGCCCGGCCGCTGTGGATCCAGTGTAGACAATTCCCTTGACAATGAGGGCCATCTCTGCGTTTGTGCCGTAATCGGTTGTGATGGCGATCTCATCCTTTTCGAGCATACCTGTTTGAATCATCATGGCGAGGGCATCGGCTCCGATCTCGTGACGAACAGCTGGCGGGATCAGGACGTCTGCCTCTTTTGGAAGGTCGAGCCCCCGAATCTCCTGAGCTTTTAGTTTTTGGGCGTCCCGCTTCGGTGGGACCACCCCGAGCGCCTCGAGCTTTCGTTTTCCTGCATAGGCAAGGTCCCTGATCTCGATCTCTTGGAAGAGGGAGAGCTGGATGGGATTGCCGCAGACTGCCAGTCGCACCGTGTCGCCCCTGCTGATCCGTAGACTTTCGATGACCCGGTTGACAGCATCAACCACGATTTCATGGGCCCGATCCAGTCCTACCTCAACGGCAAAATGCAGATGATCCATGACATTGGCCCCGGGAAGGGGGTGGCGGGTGGTGACAGCCGTGGATAAGACGATTCCGTCTTGATCGAGATCTATCGCCTGTCCTCGAAACCCACTTGTACCCAGGTCCAGCGCTACGCCGAGGCGTGTCATTAGACGTCGCACCTTTCTCGGTCAGGATTGGCGTGCCCCTACCCCAATAATCCGTCCTATTTCCTGATAGGATTCATTCCATGGATTTCCGGCGATCGATGAGTCCACGGTGGTGTCCGAAAGGAAAAAAGGGGGCAGAACCGGTCACACAAAAGCATACCGGTTGTGTCCCCCTCAAATCAAGTCGACCCTTTCAACACGGCGTAAGAGCCTATCAGCCCACTCCCCATGGTGTGGGAGAACAGGTGAGAAGTTTTGATAAGACGACCCACAATCCCCGTCTGACTCACCTAGTGGGCTTTGGCGACTTCTACCATGGCCAGAAGGTTTTCCAATGGCGTTGCAGGCGCCACCGAGCAACCAGGAGCGAGGATTTGAAGGCCATCGGCAATGGACTTCTCACACCCCTCCTTGACGGCGTCAGTGCTTCCCATGAAGAGTGTCGTCGCTGTATCGACACCGCCCATCAGGATTACATCTGAACCGCATTTCTCCCGGGCAAGTCGGACATCGGCTTTTGGCTCTATGCTCAGGATATCGGCCCCAGTCTGTCCCATCCATTCAACGATGGCGTCCACATTGCCACAGATATGGAGAATCTTGGGGGCCGGTATGGCTTCGAACTGCCGCCGCTGGCATTCCAACTCATAGTCACCGTAAGTCTTCGGAGCCATGAGTTCAGGCGAGGCGGTCATGTCTTCACAAGAGATAATGTCAGCTCCAGCGTCGATAAGTGCCTTGGCCAGAGCGGTGCCCGCCTTTTCTGCCACGTCCAGAAAGGGCACAATCTTGTCGGGAGCCTTGAAGGTCGCTTTGAGAATCGGAACGGTGTCCAGGAGAGATCCAGCTATGGTGAAGGGCCCAATGATTCCAGCCACAATAGCAACCTCATCGCCCAGTTCTTTCTTGATGATTTTCACTGCCTTGAGCAGTTCTGGTATCTTCCCCCGTGAGAGGAAGTCTTCAGGAAACGTCGGGGAGTCGTCTAGTGTGTATGGTGGCGGATGCTGAATCCCCGGGATTCCCTCACTCCCATCCACAGCCCGGCCAGGTTTTATCTTACATCCAAGTGCTTCTGCCTCGAAGGTCTGAGAGAAGGGGACTCTCACGGCGTCAAAGCCGAGCACTGTATAGGCGGCCATTGCCTGCTTGGCCATGGTCTCCGCTTTTCCATGGCCCTCCGGCCAGAAGGCCTGCACCTTTTCCATCTGATCGTAGGTTACCGTAGAATTGGCCCCGAAACAGGGCATGCGATCCGGTTTTTGATGATTGATCACACTCATGACCCGCTCTTTTGCATTCATCAAATCTCCTCCTGGCTATGGTTCCTCCTCAGAATTCGGAAAGAAAAGAAGATAATAGAATATTAGCATCTTAGAAATCAAGAAGAAAAGGGGGGCCTAAGATTGGAGATTGGAATTGTTACCTATCTAAGGATCGCCGGTAAATATTAACCCGAGTGGTCAGACCGACTCGGGTTAACACTCCGTTTTCCTCTAGATTATTGATAGGCTATCAACCACCTAGGTAGGCCTTCCTCACCTGTTCATTTTCCCGTAAGTCCTCAGCCTCGCCCTTTAAGACAATCTTGCCTGTCTCCAGAACGTAGCCCTTCTGAGCCAGATTCAGAGCAAGACGGGCATTCTGCTCGACCAGGACGATCGTTCGGCCCTCTTCGTGAATGTCTCTTATGATCCGTGCGATTTCCAAACACAGAAGAGGCGATAAACCCAGTGACGGTTCGTCCATGAGGAGCAGCCTCGGCTTGGACATTAAGGCACGGCCTATGGCCAGCATTTGTTGTTCCCCGCCACTCAGAGTCCCGGCAGATTGTTTCCGCCGTTCCTTGAGGATGGGAAAGTGTTTAAAGACTTCCTCCAGGTCCGTATTCATTCCGTTTGTATCTGTACGCAGAAAGGCCCCCATTTCGAGGTTCTCCATCACCGTCATGTAGGGGAAGACTCGTCTCCCCTCGGGAACCTGAGCAATCCCTGCCTTATTGATTTTTTCAGGTGCGACCCGATCAATT
>JABAOF010003158.1_pt1 | contig 18372 bp, 16 predicted proteins | sample 7062171 | NCBI WGS metagenome assembly JABAOF01 (sample SAMN14538628, study PRJNA623070) | marine sediment metagenome | biome: marine biome [ENVO:00000428]; feature: marine pelagic biome [ENVO:01000023]; material: deep marine sediment [ENVO:00002113] | place: India: Gulf of Khambhat ...
TACATGAGAGAGAAGCGGCTGCACGAGCTGGAAGAGGCGCTTCTCTATTCGATGGACGAGAAGGGGCATCAAGTCCATCTGACGGACCAGGGTCTGGACGTTCTCTCACCAAAGGATCACGAGGCGTTCGTGGTTCCGGACCTCTCTGAGGTCTTCCACGCAATCGAGAGAGACGATTCGCTGTCGCCCGACGAGAAGCGGCAGAAGATCGCGCAGGCCGAACGCGAGTATGCCGAGAAATCCGAGAAGATCCACATCATTCACCAGCTCCTCAAGGCCTACACGCTGTTCGAGCGCGACACCGACTACGTGGTCGAGAACGGCCAGGTGATCATCGTCGACGAGTTCACCGGCCGAAAGATGGCCGGGCGGCGCTGGAGCGATGGATTGCACCAGGCGGTCGAAGCGAAAGAGGCCGTCACCGTCAGAGGCGAGACGCAGACGCTCGCCACGATCACGATCCAGAACTACTTCCGCATGTACGACAAGCTGGCCGGCATGACGGGCACGGCCGAGACGGAAGAGGCCGAGTTCCACCAGATCTACGGGCTCGAGGTCGTCGTCATCCCGACGAACCGCCCGGTGCGTCGGCTCGACAACGATGACGTGATCTTCAAGACCAAGCGGGAGAAATACACGGCGCTACTCGACGAGATCGAGCGCATGCACGGGCGCGGCCTGCCGATACTCGTCGGCACGACCAGCGTCGAGACGTCGGAGACCGTTTCGCGCATGCTCCGCCGCCGGGGCATCAAGCACAACGTCCTCAACGCCAAGTACCACGAGCGCGAGGCGGAGATCGTCGCCGAGGCGGGCCGCCCGGGCGCGGTGACGATCGCCACGAACATGGCCGGCCGCGGGACCGACATCAAACTCGGCCCCGGTGTCGTCAAGTGCCGGGTGTGCGCGATCGAGGCCCAGCAGCCGGACTTCGGTCAGGTGTACGAGGAGGCGGACCTTGCAGGCCCCCGAGCGCGAGAGTTCGGCTGCTACGACGACCCGCCCTGCGGTCTCGTCATCCTCGGAACCGAGCGACACGACTCACGCCGGATCGACCGACAGCTGCGCGGACGCTCGGGCCGTCAGGGTGATCCAGGCTCGTCGAGATTCTTCCTGTCGCTGGAAGATGACCTGATGCGGCTGTTCATGGCCGAGCGGCTGGCGAAGATCATGGACAGGCTGGGCGCCGAAGAGGGCGAGGTGATCACGCACCCGCTGGTGACACGAGCGATCGAGCGGGCGCAGATGCGCGTCGAGATGATGAACTTTGACGCGCGGAAAAAGCTGCTGGAATACGATGATGTGATGAACCAGCAGCGCGAGGTCATCTACGANNCGAATGGCGGTGGTCGGACGAATCGATGAGTACGTTCCGCTGGGCGGTCACGAGGAGAGCTGGGATCTGGCGGGTCTCAAGAATCGGCTGCTACTCGATTTCTTTCTCCACTGTCCCGAGCTGCCGAACGAGAACTCGCTCGAGGTCGCGCTGGAATGGGAGAGCCGCGAGGCGGTCGTCGAGTATGTGGAAGCCAAAGCTCTCAGCACGTTCAAGAAGAAGCTTGAAGACTTCGGCGAACAGGTCGAGCGAATCCTGTCCTACATCTTCCTCTACACGGTCGACGAGAAGTGGAAAGACCACCTCTATGACCTCGACCAGCTGAAGGCCGGCATCTACTTCCGGGCCTGGGGGCAGAAGGATCCCCTCATCGAGTACAAGCGGGAAGCCTACGATATGTTCGTTGACTTGATGGCCGACATCCGCACGACGCTCACCGACCGCCTCCTCAAGGCGCAGATGATGCCGCCCCAGCCGCTCAGGGCGCCGCGGATCACCAGGATCAGCGGCCCGACTCTGGATACCACCGATGAAGGGTATGCGCCGGGCGCCGCGGCCGTCACGGCGCGCCGGCCCTTCGCGGCGACCGGGGTCGCCGCGTCGGCCGAAGCCGACCTGGTCGGTGCCCCGGCCGGGCGCGCCACGCCGGGCTCTGGGGGCGTGGAGGCTCAGAGGGGGATCGCGGTCCAGCGTGTGGACGCCGGGCTGCCGCGCCCGGCCAGCGGAGCGGATAAGGTCGGCCGTAACGATCCCTGCCCCTGCGGGTCGGGCAAGAAGTACAAGAAGTGTCACGGCCGGCCGGGGAGCCCACCTCTGTAGAGCCTTTCGCGCCGGCGTCGGCCGGTTGACCCCCGGTGACGATCCGATGACGTCGCAGCCTAGCTTCTGCGACGAAGACGTCCAGCTTGGATCGACCCACTACGATGCCAAGAGCCAACGCCGGGATTACGATCAAGGACTGGCCCTCTCAAGAACGGCCGCGCGAGCGCTTTCTGGCGCTCGGCCCGGCGGCCCTGCGTACCGCCGAACTCCTGGCCATCCTGGCCGCGAGCGGATCCGCCGGACGCAGCGCGCTTCAGGTCGCGGAAACGTTGTACGAGCACTTCGGGCGCTCGCTGCGCTGTCTCGGGAGCGCGCCCGGCACCCGGCTCATGGAGGTGCCGGGGATCGGCGAAGCCCGAGCGGTCGCCATCCAGGCGGCCCTGGAGCTGGGGCGTCGCTTCGCGGAAGAGGTCCGAAGCGATGCCGAACGAGTGGCCACGCCCCGGGACGTCTATCGCCGTTTCGAGCTGCGCTTGCGGGATTTGCGACAGGAGGAGTTCCACGTGCTCCTTCTGAACACGCAGAACGCGGTCGTTCGAGAGCTTATGATCACACGGGGCATCCTCGACGCTTCGGTCGTGCACCCGCGGGAGGTCTTCGCCCCCGCCCTCACCGAAGCGGCCGCCGCCGTGATCCTGGTGCACAACCATCCCAGCGGCGACCCCACACCTTCGCCGGCGGATCGGGAGATCACGCGCCAGCTCGTCGCGGCCGGCCGGCTGCTAGGGATTCCCGTGCGCGACCATGTGGTGATCGGAAACGGGCGCTACGTCAGCTTCCTCGACCTGGGCCTGATCGCCATGCGCGAGTAGGGCCTTCCGGTCGTCGAACCCTCCCGGCCCCCTCGGCGGCCGCAGGAGGCTCCCCTGGGCCCGTCTATCCCCCGTTCGCGCCTCTGCGGCCGGCGCCGGGCACGCCTTCGGCCGGGCCGCGCGGCTCAGGGCCGATCAGCGGCGCTAACTTGCGATCCAGCCGCAATCTAGCGATTCTAAAAGGCTAGACGTCGTGGGCCCGAGCCGGGCCCTGCTTGACGGTTACAGATAACGCGGTAAGGCGGGCGCTGCCTTGTTCACGGTCTCCCCCGATTCTCGCCGCCGCAGTTCCCCTCGCAAGCCAGAAGCGGAGATGCTGGAAAAGGTCGCTCAACAGGACACGAGGTCCAGGGAACCCGCTCACAGCTCGCTGCCGCAGGACTTTATCCAGGCGGTCGAGGAGGCAGGCGTACGGCTGGATCTCGATCTGTTGGGGCGGGCCTTCGAATACAGCCAGCGGGCGCACCAGGGGCAGAAGCGCAAGTCGGGCGAGGATTACATCACGCATTGCGTCGAGGTCGGCAAGATCCTGGCGGGGCTCTATCTGGACACCGCCTCGATCGCTGCGGCCTTCCTCCACGATGTGGTCGAGGACACCGACGTCGCCGTCGAGGAGATCCGCGAGGAATTTGGTGACGAGATCGCCTCGATCGTCGATGGCCTGACGAAGTTGGGCCGCGTCGAGTTCAGTTCGAGCACCGAACAGCAAGCGGAGAACTTCCGCAAGCTGCTGGTCTCGATGGCCCGGGACGCCCGTGTGATCATCGTGAAGCTGGCGGACCGGCTTCATAACATGAGGACGCTCAAGGCGCTGGCGTCCGGCAAGCAGCAACGCATCGCCCTGGAAACGCGAGACATCTACGCGCCGCTCGCTCACCGGCTGGGGATGGCGAAGATCCGCTGGGAGCTCGAGGATCTCGCCTTCAAGGTGCTGGAGCCTTCGGCCTACAGGCAGCTCGCGAAGAAGCTGCGTGAGCGGCGGGGGCAGCGGGAGGACTGGATTCAGCAGCTGGGCGAGCCGCTGCGCAAAGAGCTGGAAAAAGCCGGCATCGCCTGTGAGGTTACGGGCCGGCCGAAGCACCTCTGGTCGATTCACAACAAGATCGTCAAGCGTGGCAAGCCGTACGAGGAGATCTATGACTTGATGGCGATCCGGGTGCAGGTACAGACCATCAAGGACTGCTACCATGCGCTGGGAGTGATTCACAACAAGTGGACACCGTTGACCGAGCGATTCCACGACTACATCGCGACGCCCAAGTCCAACATGTACCGCTCCCTGCACACGACGATCTTCGGTCCGGGCGGCCGTCTTTACGAGATCCAGATTCGAACACACGAGATGCACAGGACGGCGGAGTTCGGCATCGCCGCGCACTGGCGTTACAAGGAGGGCTTCAAAGGTGCGCCCGACGAGGTCGACGAGAAGTTGGCTTGGTTCCGGCAGGTATTGGAGTGGCAACAGGAAACGAAGGAACCGGAGGAGTTTCTCGAGTTCCTGCGCATCGATCTGTATCAGGACGAGATCTTCGTTTTCACGCCGGCGGGCGATGTGAAGCAGTTGCCCAAGGGTGCCACGCCGATCGATTTCGCCTTCGCGGTGCACACCGAGATCGGGTACCGCTGTGGAGGTGCGCTGGTGAACGGCCGGATCGCTCCGCTCACTCGTGAACTGAAGAGCGGTGACACGGTCGAGATCAAGACGAGCTCGAAGCAGACCCCTTCGCCCGACTGGCTCAAGTTCATCCGCACCGCGCGAGCCCGCCAGAAGATCCGGCAATGGATCCGCCAGGAGGAGCAGCGGAGCGCCATCGAGATCGGCAAGGAATACCTGGAGCGCGAGCTGCGGAAGCGTCGCAAGCGGGTTTCGGACGGTGAGCTGAAGGAAGCCGGGTCCAAGGCGGGATACAGCACGATGGAGAGCCTCTACGCCGCACTGGGACGAGGCGACGTGGCGCTCTCACATGTCTTCAAGCAGCTGTGGCCGGAGGAGCAGGGGTCGGAGGCGGAGACAGGGAAGCCATCGGCGCTGACACGGCTGGTCGATCAGATTCGCGGCGGCCCACGCGGGGTGAAGATTCAGGGGCTGGACAACCTGATGGTCCGGTACTCTCAGTGCTGCCAGCCGGTGCCTGGAGATGATGTGATCGGGTACATCACCCGGGGGCGGGGCGTCTCGATCCACCGGAGCGACTGTCCCAACATCTTGAAATTCGCCAAGTACCCGGAGCGACGAATCGAGATCGATTGGCAGGCCGGTGGCGAGCAGCTGGCCTTCGTGAAGATCCTGGTGGAGGGGACGGATCGGCGCGGCCTGCTCTCGGACATGGCTCGGGCGATCACCAATACCGGCACGAACATCCAGAGTGCCGAGACCGTGGCGGTCGAGGGTGGGATGAGGGGCGAGTTCGTTGTGGAGATCGAGGACCTTCCCCACCTGATGAAGGTCATGAAGGCCATGCGGAAGGTGAAGGGCGTGGTGAGCGTGGTCAGGCGCGAGAGCTTCGCCGAGTCTGACCTGCAGGCGGAGGTCGAATAGTGGCGAACTACTGGCTGCTGAAGAGCGAGCCGGGGGAGTACTCGTTTGAAGATCTGGAGCGCGAGGGGCGGGTGCGCTGGGACGGGGTCAGCAACGCGGTGGCGCTGAAGCACATGCGGCAGGTTCGCCCCGGAGACAAAGCATTCTTCTATCACACCGGCAAGGTGAAGGCGATCGTGGGTATCGCCCGTGTGGAAAGTGAGCCCTACCCCGACCCCGACGGCGAAAACGAGCGTCTGGTCGTGTTCGACCTCAGTGCCGAGCGGAAGCTGGCCGCGCCGGTCACGCTGGCCCAAATCAAGGCGGACCGGGATTTCAGAGATTGGGAGCTGGTGCGCATGCCGCGTCTCTCGGTCATGCCCGTCCCCCGGTCGCTCTGGTCCCGGGTGCTGGGGCTGTCCAAGGGTTGACGGGAACGGCCCGGAACCAACTCCCCCGCCGTTGAGCCGATATCTCCAGGAAGGTACCTTCAGATCGGTGAACGATTTGAAGATGGTGTTCAACCCCCCTGAACCACCGTTGGAGACATCAGAACAGGACACTGAACGGGCCAGGTGTAACGGTCAGTGAATGCCGCGGACTGTGAGAGATGGGAATGAGCGAGACGGGAGCGGCTCGAGGCCTCGTCGACCGGGCCACCGAGTTGGCCCAGCTCAGACGAGTCTTTCAGGAAATTCGTGAGGGCCAAGAGGGCCGCGGGCGCCTGGTCACGCTCACGGGGCCCACCGGTATCGGTAAGACGGCGCTGGCCCAGGCTTTTCTGCGACAGATTGCAAGAGCGGATCCACGAGCCATCGCGCTGGGCGCCTACTGCGTCGAGCACCAGTCGGCTTACCGGCCCTTCGGGCCTTTCCGCGATTTTCTCGTCGACCTCACCCGCGCCAGCGGCGACGCCGGTCTGAGCTCGGTGGTCCGCAAAGCGGCGCCCGGCTGGCTCCCAGAGGCCGGTCAGGCGCCGGGCCGCGCCGCGCTCTTCGATCAGTTCCTGGCTGTGTGTCGGGGAATCCTCCGGAATCGGCCGCTCGTCCTGGCGATCGACGATCTGCAATGGGTCGACCGCTCGTCGCTCGACCTGCTGGCGCGCCTCGGTAGCGCGCTGGGGTCGCTGCCGGCGCTGATCGTGCTGACCTACGAATCCGTGACTCCCGAGCTCGCGCCCGCGGTGAGAGAGGTTCAGCACCGCGCGGGCGCCAGCGCGATGGAGCTGGTTGTGCGCGGGCTGGAGCGCGACGCGATTCTGCAGCTTGCCAGCGCCGCCGTGAGTGGCCAGTTGACTCGCGAGCTGGGTGATTGGCTCGTCGACGCGGCGCAGGGCAACCCGCTGCGGGCGGAGCACTACGCCCGCTGGCTTGTCGAGGACAAGGTCATCCGCAAAGGGTTGCGGCGCTACAAGGTGCGCGAGAAGCAGCTGCCGAGCCCGGCCAAGGGGATCGAGGAGGTCGTGGCGGCTCGGCTCGATCGTCTGGAGCCGAGCCTGCGTTGGACGCTTGAGGCCGCGGCGTTCGGCGGTTCGGTCATCGATTCCACAGTGGTCGCTCACCAAGCCGGCAAACGCGAGGAAGAGATCGTCGCCGAGCTTCGGGCGGCGGACGCCGAGCATGCGCTCCTGGAAGGGCTGGGCGATAGACGCTGGACGTCCGGATCGTGGTCGGCCCGCTTTCGCTTCCGTCATCCGCGCATTCGACAGGTCATTCGCGAACGTGTGTCCGGCAAGCGGCGGGTACACCTGGTCACTCGTGCCGCCGAGGCGCTGGAGAGGCTGACCGGCGACGGTGCCGTCCAAGTCGCTGGCGAAGTGGCGGCCTTGTATCTGGCCTCAGAGTCGCCTGACAAGATCCACGAGTGGACGATGAGAGCCGCGGACCTCGCCGAGCGTCTGTTCGCCGTCTACGAGGTCGACGAGTTCCTGCGGGCCGCCGCGCGCACCACGGGTGAGGAGAGCGAGCGGCTGAGGATCGAGAGTCGACTGGCCACCATCTATGGCGCGACCGGGAGGGAGCCCGAAGCGGAAGCGCTGGCCGAAACCGTGTTCAACCGCGCCCGGGAGCTGGGGGATAAGGAGACGCAGCTGCGCTCGGGTACGATGCTGGGCTGGCTACGGCTGGAGCGGGGCCTTCCTCCCCTCGAGCTGTCGCAACTGGCGGGCGGTTTGGTCGATGTGGCCCGATCGGCAGAACTGCCCGAGGAACTGGTGAAGGCTCTGGATCTGTCCTGTGTGGTGGCGGAGCGCTTGGGGCGTGCCGAGGAAGCGCTGCTCATGGCGGAGGAATCACTCCACGTGGCGGAGCAGAGCGGCAGCGCCGAGATGGTTGCCCAGGCGGCGTACCGGCTGGCGCGGGTGCACCTGTCTTGGGGAAGTCCCGAAGAAGGGCGCAACCTGGCCCAGCGGGCGCTGGAAGTGTTCGACCAGATGGATGATCTGGGAGGAGTGGCGGTCTGTCACGACCTGCTGGGTCTAGCGAATTTCCGTGCGGGCGACTGGGACGGGGCGTTGCATCACTGGGAGTCGGCGCTGGAGAACATGGAGGTCGCCGGCATTCCCGACGAGAAGGTCGCCATGCAGGTCAATATCGCAGAGCTGTTGACGTTGCGTGGCGAATTCGATCGCGCTCTCGGCCTCTTCAAGTCGGGACTTCGCCTGGCTGAGGAGCTCGACGATGAGGCGTTGGCTCGTCGCTGCCGCACCGGGATCGCCCGTCTCGAGTTCGAGCGAGGAGATTACGGCTCGGTCCTGGAGATGACCGAAGAGATCCGGCAGCTGCTGCCGGAAAGCGGCGCCTGGAGGGACGATTTTCAGACCACGGCGATCCGGGCGCTTGCCTATCTGGAGCTGGGCGATGAGTTGCAGGCCTGGCAGGAAGCGGCGCGCCTCGAGCAACTGTACCGGGGCAAGGAGGGCTGGTTCGCTCGCCGAGCAGAGGGCGATGCCGTGAGGATTCGGGTCATCGACCTGGACAGCGACGCCTGGCTGGCGGGCATGGTTGCCCAGCAGGGTATCGGCGAGACCGCGGACAAGGATCCTTACGGCGAGGCTTTCCTCCAGTATCACCACGCCTGTGTGCTGGCGCGGACCCAGCCGGGCGAGGCACGGAAGGCGGCGGAACGCGCGGTGCAGCTATTTGGTAGATTGGGGGCGACCCCCATGCTACGTCGGGCCCGGGAACTACGGGACGAGCTGCCGCCGGGAGAGTACCTGGACGCGGCCGGCGACAGCGGCATAGACGATGCCGGGATCGACAAGTGGTTTGACAGCTATGAGTGAGCGTTGCTGCGAGTCTGCGAGGCTGCGACGCTCGGGCGCTCACGCTCGAGCGTTCTGACTTTTGACGATTGCCTATGCTGGGGCCACCCCGAATCATGCCGAGATCGACCGCCGGCGCGGCGCGTGCGCGGCGGGCGTTGGCTGAGCGTTCACCGTTCCAGCTGAAAAGCCCGTTCGAGCCCACGGGCGACCAGCCCACCGCGATCGCCGAGCTGGTGACGGGGCTGGAGCGGGGAGATCACTGGCAGACGCTGATGGGTGTGACCGGTTCGGGGAAGACGCTGACGATGGCGCAGGCGATCGCGCGTTGGGGCCGACCCGCCCTGGTAATGAGCCACAACAAGACGCTTGCCGCGCAACTGTATGGGGAACTGAAACAGTTCTTCCCCGCCAACGCCGTGGAGTACTTCGTCTCCTACTACGACTACTACCAGCCCGAGGCCTACGTGCCTCAGACCGACACCTACATCGAGAAGGACGCCTCGATCAACGACGACATAGACAAGTTGCGTTTGCGCGCCACCTCGAGCTTGATGGAGCGCGACGATGTGATCGTGGTGGCATCCGTCTCCGCCATCTACGGCCTGGGTGATCCGGCCGAGTACCGCGAGCTGTTGCTCGTTGTGGAACGTGGCCAGCAGGTCTCGCGGGAGCAGATCCTCGCGGCCCTGGTCGATGTCCAGTACAGCCGCAAGGACATGGACTTTCGGCGCGGCACCTTCAGGGTCCGAGGGGATGTGGTCGAGGTCTTCCCCGCCTACGAGGAACAGGCGGTGCGGGTCGAGTTGTGGGGCGACGAGGTGGAGCGGTTGACGAAGATCCATCCGCTCACCGGAGAGGTGATCGCCGAGCTGGAACGGGCGGCGATCTACCCGGCGACCCATTACGCCATCGGGGAACCCTCCCTCGAGCGGGCGATCGTGGCGATTCGCGACGAGCTGGAGGACCGTTCGCGCGAGCTGCGACGGACGGGACGGTTGCTCGAAGCGCAGCGCCTGGAGCACCGGACCCGCTACGATCTCGAGATGTTGCGCGAGGTCGGTCACTGCGCCGGGATCGAAAACTACGCCCGCCACCTTTCGGGCCGTGGAGAGGGAGAGCGACCCGCTTGCCTGCTGGACTACTTTCCGGACGACTATCTCGTCTTCGTCGATGAGTCACACGTGACCGTGCCACAGATCGGCGGCATGTACGAAGGCGATCGATCCCGCAAGAAGACGCTGGTCGACTACGGCTTTCGTTTGCCCAGCGCCCTGGACAACCGGCCGCTTCGCTTTGATGAATGGGAGGCGCTGGTTCCTCGGGTGATCTTCGTATCGGCGACACCCGGTGAGTACGAGCTGCAGCGCTCCGGGGGCGTGGTGGTCGAGCAGATCATTCGGCCCACGGGGCTACTCGATCCCCAGATCGACCTCCGCCCGGTTCGGGGCCAGGTGGACGACCTGATCGCCGAGATCCGGGTCCGGGCCAATCGAGGCGAGCGGGTGCTGGTGACGACGCTGACGAAGCGGATGGCCGAGGACCTGACCGAGTATCTGATGGGCGTCGGAATCCGGGTCCGCTACATGCACTCGGACATCGATGCGATCGAGCGCGTTGAAATTCTTCGCGGGCTCAGGCTGGGGCTGTTTGACGTCCTGGTCGGCATCAATCTGCTGCGCGAAGGGCTCGATCTTCCCGAGGTTTCACTGGTGGCGATCCTCGATGCCGACAAGGAGGGCTTTCTCCGCTCTGACAAGAGTCTCATCCAGACGATCGGCAGAGCGGCGCGCAACGAGAACGGGACGGCGATCATGTACGCGGACACCGTCACCGGGTCGATGCAAAGGTGCATTGAGGAGACCGGTCGGCGCCGGGAGATTCAGCACCGCTACAACCTCGAACACAACATCACCCCCCGCTCGATTCGCAAGTCAGCGGATGAGGTTCGGCGCACCACGGCCGTGGCCGATAGCCGGCTCGATCCGGGAGCTCGCGCGGTGGATGCGTTGGCTGGGCTTCCCGATGTCGGCCCCGAGGAGATGGTCGAGCGGCTGACCGCCGAGATGGAGCGGGCCGCCGAAAAACTCGATTTCGAGTTGGCCTCGGAACTGCGCGACCACATCTTTCAGATCAAGGCCGATCTGGAAACGCAGCGACGCCGGGACAGGCCGCGTAACCGCCCGCGGTGATCCTGACCGCCGTGACTTATCCGTGCGGGGAAAGAACCGCTCGGCCATGAATCGACTGGATCGGTTAGGCCCACAGACGCTGTCTGAAGCCGCCCTGGTTCGCTGGGGCGAGCGGATCGGCGCGGGCGCCCGGCCGCCGCTCTGGATCGCCATGGTCGGCCCTTTGGGAGCCGGAAAGAGCGTGCTGGCGCGGGCGATCTGCCGTGGCGCCGAGATCAGCGGCCACATCCCCTCGCCAAGCTTCACCCTGGTTCAGCGCTACGAGAGCCCTCGCGGGTTCCCGATCTACCATGTGGATCTGTTTCGCTTGAGCCCGGGTGAGACGATGGAACCCCTGGGTTGGGACGAGCTGTTGAGTTCGGTGGGCGTCGTGTTGCTCGAGTGGGCGGATCGCGCCGGCGACCAGCAGCCGGCCGATCGCTGGGAGGTCGGGATCGAGTACGGTCCGCGAAGCGATGAACGGATCGTCTCGGCCCGTCGCCTCGGCACCGCTCCTGAGTTGATCGACTGGTAGGGAACGATCGCGATGGGCGACAGGGAGGCTAACCTCGAGGTGTGGCTCGCCGTCGAGACCGCAACGCCGTTGGGCTCGGTGGCGCTGTGGCGGAACGGGCTGGTCCACGAGCAGACGCTGCGAATCCAGCGGGCGCACTCGGAGCGCGTCCTTCCGGCTATCGACCACACGCTGCAGGTGACGGCGACGGCGCCCGAGGAGGTCACCGCGCTCGTGTTCGGAAGCGGACCTGGATCGTTCACCGGCGTGCGGATCGCCGCATCGCTGGCCAAGGGGTGGGCGAAGGCGCGAGGTACCCCACTGTTCGCCTACTCCAGCCTGGCGGCGGTGGCCGCCGGTGCCGGAGCGGTCGGCCTGGTCTGTGCGATGTTCGACGCTAAGCGCGGCGAGATTTACGCGGCCTGTTACGAAATAAGGGCGGACGGCCTCGCCGAGCGGCTGGCGCCGGGGGCGTGGCCGGTCCCGGCGCTGATGGAGGAGCTGGCACGACGGGATCTGAGGCCGGTGTTCGCCGGTGAGGGGGCGATCGTTTACGAGGAGGCCATACGCGATATCGTAGAAGGGGCGGTCGTCTTACCCGAGCACCTGGGTGTCCCGCGCGCGGCGAGCCTCCTGTGGCTGAGAAGGGTTGCCCCCAATCAGGGCCGCCTGAGCCGGCCCGAGGCCTGGGAGCCTAGCTACGTTCGTGAGTGGCGTCTGCAACCGGAAGGTGGCGAGGGGGCATGAGCACGGCTGAGTGGCTGCTGGTGCCCGACGTTCGGCCGATGCGCGACGCGGATCTCGATGCGGTGATGGAGATCGAGCGCGCCAGCTTTTCCACGCCGTGGAGCCGGACGGCCTTTCGCAACCTGATGGCGCGGGAGGACGCGGACCTGTGGGTGGCGGAGGTGGAGAGCGCCGTGCGGGGCTACGCGGTGGTGTGGTACGTGGCTCGGGAGGCAGAGCTGGGCAACCTGGCGGTGGCTCGGCGCTGGCGCCGCCGCGGCCTGGGGCGCTGGCTGCTGGACTGGGTCTTGAGGGCGGCCGGCGAGCGGGGCACGGAGCGGATTTTCCTGGAGGTGAGGGAGAGCAACCTGATGGCTCAGCGGCTTTACGAGCGGCGGGGGTTCGTGCAGGTGGGAGTCCGCCGTCGCTACTATCGGGCGCCAGCGGAGGACGCCCGGGTCATGTGCCTGGAGCTGGGCGGGCCATAGATTTTGCTGGAGCAAGTGCCCGGCAAACCTTGCGTTGACAATAAGTTGACGGGCGGGTATAATGCTGGGCGGCGTCAGGGTGAGCAGTATCCGGCGCCAACGCCTCAGTAGGAGGACCCATGTCACGCAGCGTGAACAAGGCGATCATCATCGGCAACCTGGGCAGCGACCCGGAGATCCGCACGACGCCGAGCGGCACCCGGGTGACGACGCTCTCGGTGGCCACGAACCGCCGCTGGGCGAGCCGCTCGGGTGAGATGCAGGAGGAGACCCAGTGGCACCGGGTGGTCGCCTGGAACCGACTGGCCGAGATCGCCGAGCAGTACCTGAAGAAGGGTGATCGCGTGTACGTGGAGGGGCGGATTCAGTACCGTCAGTGGGAAGACCAGAACGGCCAGAAGCGCTTCAGTACCGAAATCGTGGCCAATGAGATGGTGATGTTGGGTGGCCGCGGAGACGACGCCCCGCAGATGCAGAGGGCGCCGACCAATGGGGGAGAGGACTATGAAGACTTCCCGGCGGAATCGCTTGAGGAGGGTGACGACTTGCCCTTCTAAGTGCCTCCTGTCCACTGCCGCGCTGTTGTTCGCGGCTCTACTGCCTGAAGCCCTCCCCCTCCAAGCACAAGAAAGGCAGCCAGAGCAACCGGCCCAAGAGGCCCAGCGTGTGCACGTCGTGCGCCGAGGAGATACGCTCTGGGATCTGGCGACGTTCTACCTGAGCGATCCCTTCCTCTGGCCAGAGATCTATCGTCTGAACACCGTCGTGGTGGAAGATCCGCACTGGATCTATCCGACCGAGGAGCTCAGGCTTCCGAGGCCGGGTGAGTTGATCGCGCTCCCACCGGGCGAGCCGCGGGTCCCCGGCGAGGAGGTCGAGGTGCCGACGCCGGTGCCGGTGGCCGAAGGTCCGCCCCCAGAGATGCAGGAGCTGAGGTCGATCTTTGTGCCACGCGAGGTGACGCGGCGGACGCTGGTATACGAGCCGGCTCCACCGGTTCCCCCGCTCGCCGTGTCGGCCTGGGACTTTCACCGCAGCGGGATGCTGATTCAGCTGCGGGAGCTGGGGCCACGGGGGCGGGTGATCGATGTGATCGCGCCCAACATCGTTCCGACCGAGGCGCAGCCGACCGGGCACCGCTACGACCGAATCTACGTCAGCCACCCCGGTGGCGAACCGCCGCGGCCCGGCGATCGGGTCTTGCTCTCGCGTATCGAGCGTCAGGTGAAGCCGTACGGCTACGTGATCCGGCCCACCGGCATCGCCACGATCGCCGCTGTGCATGAGGAGGTGTCGACCGCGATCGTCATCGACCTGTTCGATCGGGTGCAGCCCGGTAACCAGGTCACGCTTCTGCAGTCGTTCCAGATGGAGCGGGGTATCTTCGCACAGCCCGTGGCCGGGGGACCGACGGGACGACTCGTCGCGCTCCTGGACGATCAGTGGATGCCCACCGTTGAAGACATCGCGTTTGTCGACGTGGGCGAGGGCGACGGGGTGGCGGTCGGTGATGAGTTCGAGATCTACGTCAGCCGTCGTCGATCGCTCGAGGGATTGAGGCTACCCGAAGAGCACGTGGCAACCGGGCGAGTGGTGCGGGTCACCCAGCGCACGGCGACCTTGCGGCTGATCGAGCACCGGCACCCGGCCATCGCCATCGGCCAGCCCGTGCGTCTGATTCGCAAGATGCCCTCGTAGAACGACTTAGCGTCCCAACTCTTGGCTGAAGAACCGCGGAGGCCGGCCAGCGAAGCGCCGCTGGCCGGCCTAGTTTCTGCCTGCCTGATTCGTATATTCCCCACGCATGCACGTTGCAGCTTATGCGAGCGCCGCGCTGCTCTACATGGCGGCGTCGGTCCGATACGCTATGCGCTTCGCCGGGGCGCGGGCGGGAGCCACTGCTCTGGTCGCCTCCGTCATCTTCGCCGGAGTTGCGAGTCACACCCTCGGCGTGGCGCTGTACTGGTTGGAGTTCGGAGAGCCTCCACTGGTGGGGTTAGGGCCGTCGCTCGCAACGCTGGCGCTGCTCATCGCCCTCGCTCTAGCCGGTCTCGGACTCTTCTCGGCGGCGCGCGCCGTCGGTTTGCTGCTTGCCCCCGCGGCTGGGCTGCTCCTGCTGTTGGCGCTGGTGGTGGGCATCGAGCCCTCCGGGTCGGCACTCGGCTTTCGCGGCGGCTGGCTCAGCCTCCACGTCTCGCTCAGCTTCCTTGGCTATGCGAGCTGGCTTGTGGCGGCGGCCGCGGCCTTCATGTACTTGCTACAACTCCGACAGCTCAAGCATAAGCGCCTCGGCGCCATCTTCGAGTTCTTCCCTTCACTGAATACCCTCGACCGGCTAGCGGAGTGGGCGATGGTCGTCGGATTCTCCGCCTTGACACTCGGCATCTCGGTGGGCTGGGCCTGGACGATCCAATTCGAGGGAGGATTCCGCTGGTCCGACCCGAAGGTGGTTTGGGGCCTGCTCACCTGGTTGGCCCTGCTGTTAGCGTTGTGGGCCCGACTCGGCGGGCGCCGCACCAATCAGCAGGCCGCTCTNNTGGTATCTCTCGCATACCTAGTGGCGAAGTTGATGATCCCCGGGACGCAGTTCTTCCTTTAGTATGGAGTGCAGGCTGCTGGCGAGTCCTTGGGGCTCAGGTCCACCGCTCGAGCCGTCGGGCACGGACGAGGTTGCGAAATGCCGTTCGCGGTAGTCGGGCTCAATCATCGAACGGCGCCGATCGAGATTCGCGAACGATTCGCGTTCGCGGTGACGGAGATGCCCGACGCGCTGGCACACGTCTTGGAAAGCGAAGCGATCAGCGAGGCGGCGCTGATTTCGACCTGCAATCGCACTGAGTTCTATCTGCACCTGGCCGATTCCGAGCGAGCCATTCCGTTCGTGACGGCGACGCTGGCCGCTCAGGCGTCCGGCCTGCCAAAGTCGACCGAGCGGTATCTTTACGTCAAGCGGGGACGTGAGGCGGTGGAGCACCTGTATCGGGTCGTGTCAGGGCTCGACTCGATGGTGCTGGGGGAAGTGCAGATTCAGGGCCAAGTACGGGATGCCTATGAGCTGGCACGAAGCCTGACAGGAACGCGCCAGGCGGTACGCGCGGTCTTCAATCGCTTGTTTCAAAGCGCGCTGGCTGTCGGCGGGCGGGTACGAAACGAGACCCGACTTGCGGAAGGCGCGGCGTCGGTTCCTTCCGCGGCGGTGGAGCTGGCGCGCAAGATCTTCGGTTCGCTGCGCGGGCGGCGCGGGATGGTCATCGGCGCCGGTGACATGGGCGAGCTTACGTTGCGCTGTCTGGTGGACGAAGGCGTGAGCAGCGTGATGGTGGCGAGCCGAAACCTCGTGCGGGCCCAGAAGGTCGCCGAGGCGTTCGGGGGAGCGACCGTACCCTTCGCCGATTTCTGGGAACAGCTGCCGGAGATGGACATCGTGATCTCGTCGACGGCCGCCCCTCACGCCATGATCACGCTGGATGAGTTTCGTCGTCGCATGCCGGCAAAGCTCAGGTCGCCGCTCTTCATCATCGACATCGCCATTCCCCGCGATGTCGAGCCGACGATTGGCGAGCTCCCCAACGTATTCGTCTACAGTATCGATGACCTGCAGCATATCGTGACCGCGAACTACGAGCGGCGGATAGCCGAGGTCCCGAAAGCAGAAGCTCTTATCGCGGAAGAGGTCGAAAATTTCTGGCGCTGGTACACGGGGCTGCGGGCCGTGCCCTTCATTCGCCAGCTACGCGATCGGGCGGAGTGGATGCGACAGGACGAGCTGCAGCGCACGATGGCGCAGCTGAACCACCTGTCGGAAGAAGACCGAGATAAGATCGAGCGACTGACGCGGAGCCTTCTTCAGAAGATGCTGCACCAACCGACCGCACGGATCCGGGCGGCGGCGGAAGATGGCCGGGAGCACGATATCCTGGAAGCCGTGCGTTACATATTCGGAATGGAGGAGGAGAGTACGGGGGATGACAGCGGAAACTAAGAGCGTGCTCGTTACCGGCGGTGCCGGCTTTATCGGCTCGCACGTCGCGGAGGCCTATCTGGCGCGTGGCTGGTCGGTGACCATTGTCGACAATCTATCTTCGGGAAAGAAGGCGAACCTTCCCAGTGGGGCCGAGTTCCTCGAGATGGATGTTCGCGATGACAAGCTCACGAAGATCTTCGAGGAGCGCGGCGGCTTCGAGGTCGTGAACCATCACGCCGCTCAGATCGACGTTCGCGCGTCGGTGGCGCGGCCGAGGCTCGACGCCGATGTCAACATCGGGGGCCTACTCAACATCTTGGAGGCCGCGCAAAAGTGGAAGACCCGGCGTGTTGTATTCATCTCCTCCGGCGGTGTCGTATACGGCCGGGCGGATGAGCGGCCGATCCCCGAGTCGGCGCCCAAGCGACCCGAGTCGCCGTACGGGGTGAGCAAGCTGGTGGGTGAGCTGTATCTGCGGTGTTTTCGCGTGCTGCATGAGCTCGACTATGTCGCGCTTCGTTATTCCAACGTCTTCGGGCCGCGCCAGGATCCGCACGGCGAGGCTGGGGTAGTCGCCATCTTCAGCCGCCGGATTATCGAGGGCAAGCCGATCACGATATTCGGCTCGGGCGAACAGACGCGTGATTATGTCTATGTGGGCGACGTAGTGGAGGCCAACATGGTGGTCACGACTGCACCGTTGAGGGACGGTCGTGGCGAACTGGACGATCGCGCCTTCAATGTGGGAACCGGCACGGAAACCAGCGTGAATCAGCTCGCCGCCGCGCTGATGGAGGCGGCGGGCCGTGAGGTTCCGATCGAGTTCGCAGGGGCGCGGCCGGGCGAAGTGGAGTGGAACAGCCTGAGCAGTGAGCGGCTGGGCGGCTTGGGGTGGGCGCCGGCGGTCGATCTTCTCGAAGGCCTGAGACGAACCTACCGCTGGATAGCTGAGAGGGCGGACTGATGGCGCTGCTCATACAAGCCCCGATTCCGGCTCAGCTTCCGGACTCGGCCTGGGACATGGTGGCGGACGCCACAATCACCACAAAGGTGATTCTCATCGTTTTATTCGTCGGCTCACTGCTCTCATGGGTCTTGATCATCTGGAAGTGGATCCAATTTCGCCGGGCCCGGCTGCTAGAAGAGGAGTTCCTCAACCACGTGGCTGAGGCGCAGCACCTGGATGAGGCGTACAAGGCCGTGATCGCACTGCCAGATTCGCCTTATCTTAGGGTCTTTCGTCACGGGATGAACTTCTTCTCCGGACTGCGCCCGCGTCAGAACCCCAACGGCGGGCTTTCGGCCGCCCAGGTTGAGACGCTGCGGATGGTGCTGGAGAAAGAGCAGGTGGGTGAACGCGACGCGATGTCCCACGGACTGCCCTGGCTCGCCATTATCGCGACGGTGAGCCCGCTGCTCGGTCTGATGGGAACCGTGGTCGGCGTGATGGACGCCTTCGTCGGCATCTCGGTGCAGGGCACCGCCAACATCACGGCCGTGGCGCCGGGTATCGCCGAGGCGCTGATCACCACGGTGACGGGCCTCGCCGTCGCGATTCCGGCGGTCATCGCCTACAACTACTTCGCGAGTCGACTGGGACTGTTTGCGGGCGAGCTCCAGGGCTTTGCCAACGAGTTCATTGGTGCTCTGGCTCGAGAGGGCAAGATCTGATGGCGCGCTACGGCGGGTTGTACGAAGAGCGGTCGATGCCGTTGACGGCAGACATCAACCTCATCAACCTGGTGGATGTCGCCTTTAC
>JABAOF010001572.1_pt1 | contig 18368 bp, 24 predicted proteins | sample 7062171 | NCBI WGS metagenome assembly JABAOF01 (sample SAMN14538628, study PRJNA623070) | marine sediment metagenome | biome: marine biome [ENVO:00000428]; feature: marine pelagic biome [ENVO:01000023]; material: deep marine sediment [ENVO:00002113] | place: India: Gulf of Khambhat ...
CTTAAAGTTTAGTTCTTGACAGATCTTGTCGATTCTCTTCTTCTGATACTGTGAAGATATGGCTCCTGACACAACTCCGTCTACGTCTAGGGTTTCGAGCAAGCGTTTAAGGTCTTCAAGTTCNNGGAGTTCAGCTGCTTCAGCGAAGAGATCGGCTAAGCGGATGTTGGGAAAATGAAACATCCAGCTGTCTTCTCGTTGAGGAAGCATAGTAACTAGATATTTCACCTCGTAACCTTGTTTTAAGACGCGATGTAACGCTAGCGCTGAGTCTTTACCGCCCGTGACCAACACTGCAACGCGCATATTCAATACGTGATCATTCCTTAACCTTTATTTTCATATGGTCTCTGTTTCCCCTTACGTTATGTTCTTAGACATCGGGTTTTAGCAATTGTTTCACTTCAAGAACTATCTCTCGAGCATCTTGAATTCGTTTTTTAGCGTCAGCTGGTGTGCGTTTTTCAACAGGAGATGGAAGCCGCTCAGGTAGTATTTCCAGAAGTTTGTTACAGTGGTCTTCTATGTTTGGTTTTAGTTGAGTCCATCTTAAACCTTGTTTGGATAAGTGTTCAATGAAGGTTGACCGTTTAACTAGGCCCCGTTTCTGATCTATTTCTTTGAGTAGTTTGGGGTTTATGGAAATGCTGAAGATTTTTTTCTTTTCTTTATTCATGGTTATGCCTCTGATGTTAATTGTTATTGTTAACAGTTTTAACAAAAGCTTTAAATAAGCGATTCTGCTAAAACTGTTAATATTGTTAGTATTAATAAAAGCTCTGGAGAAAAACACAAAATGACACAGATAAGCAAAACCACAACCAACACAACCACAACATTAAACTTCACTTTAGACCAACTAAAAGGCCAACTAACACCACAAAGCCCAGTAATTCCAAAACGAACTCGCCTTCGAAACATTGCGACATTCCACTGCAACTGTGGCCAAGAATTAAAAATTTCCAAAGAGAACATCCGAAGGGCAGGCGCCTGGAAGTCGTCAACAGGCCACTTACGCTCCCCAGTTTACGAATCCGTCATGGAATACTATAACCGCGCCCAAGACCTTAACAATCTCGCTCTACAACTGAGCAAAAACAAAATTGATTTGTTACAATATTTCCAGAAGCTGGAGCGACTGAGAAAAAAGTGGCAACTCCGCGCAGAAACAATCGAGCGACTAGCTGCGGGAAACACAAATATTGAGAAAGAATGCTGGAACTGCCACAAAATTCACACGTTCCGACTGAAAATTGAGTCACTTATCGATCCAGAGGAGCCACTGGATTCTATCACAGTTTTTAGAAAATTAGGAATCCAAGATACAAAGACTAATCGACGGCTGCTCGCCCACAAACTACACGACGATGAGGTTCACGGAGCACAATATAGCGATTTCTCCACGTACATTGCATATTTGACTTCTCTTGACGAAACAATTTCGTGGATTCAACGCCTAATTGATCATGTTAAGGCAGAGTTGCAGACAGAATTTGAGCCACCATCCGATCATAGTGAGAGATTTCTCGAAGAACTTTGTAACAGTCTTGACGAAATGTGCCAGATAGCATGTAAAGAAGTTGAGGGAATCATCAAGCGGGAGCTTAACAGTCTTGAAAATCTCTGCGCCGCAGCCGCCTTTCACCAAACTTAACGCCTGATGAGTGTATGAAACAGACAACATAACGTCAATGTCCGCGCATGTTTGGCGTTAAGAGGAAGGTTTTGCTAATTCAGATTCCGCCCTTCTAATTATGTCAGAAATTTCCTTCTGAACATCCTTATCAAGTGGTGTCGGCTGGTGTTCTTTCAGAATTTCCTTAGCCTTCTCCCTAGCCATTTCAACGAGGCTTTTCGATCCAGCCTTCTTCCAAGCCGCATAGCTGCGCCTATCCACCAGTTCAGAGAAGAGGTGTTCCTCCTTAAAGTGTTGTAAAGTGTGCTTTTCAGCTAGAAAATGACCTCCCGGACCAACCTTGTGGATCACGTCGAGAGCCATAGTTTCGTCGTCCACCTTTATGCCTTGCGCCATTGCCAATACGCTCCTGCAAATTTCGTTGTCGATAACAAGTTCTTCAAAGGAAGCTGCCATTCCTCCCTCTAAACTGCCCGCTCCATAGACAACATCTGCCCCTGCTAACACAGGTAGAAGGGTGCTCATCGCTTTTTCATAGCTTGCCTGAGCCCCAGACATTTTAGCAGAACTATTGAAACCATTGACAGTCACGCGAAGTCCATAGTACTGGGCGATTTCAACAGCACCAGCGCATAGAAGTCCTTCTTCAGAACTTTGCGCCCACAAACCAGTTTTCATGTCCAAAGAACCCATGAGGTAACCAACGCTCACATTTGTACCTGGAGCTACAAGTTGAATTGTAGTTATGCCACTCAAAATTTCAGCGTTGGTCATGATAAGGGCTCCAGTGAGGGTTACTGGAGCGGTCGCCCCGGCAAGAGGCATGCTCTCAACATCGCATCCAAATCCAAGTTTTGCAAGCTTTAGGGTGGTCTCTACAAATCGTCCGTCAAGCTGAAGTGGAGACTCTGTGCAGAAGCCTCCTCCTACTATGGGTCTTTCCTTCAGTTTCTTCTCGCTTCCAGCAACTGCAGTGGCTATTTCAAGTTGGTAGTCAGTGAGTTTAGACGCTAGTTCAGGCGGATAAACAGACCATCCACAAGGTTTTCCCGTGTTGTTCAAAGCTGCGGCGTAATCGTACAAGCAACGGACATGCGGTGGCTTATCTAAGGATGTAGTTAAATGACCTCCAGAAGCGTAGGACCCTAAAGCGTCAGTGACCCTCGTTAATTTTTCAAGGTCTTCCATGGTTGAAGGCCTCCATTCTCCAGTCTCAAGGTCAACCGTGCTTGTTGTCTCGGTGTCAGTGATGAAGTAAACGTGTCTTCCATCCAGCTTATAGTCATACTTCGGGTTTCTTCCATACACTGTATCTGTTTTAGCGGTCTTTCCTAATGCTTCTTCAACTAGGTATGGAGGAAATAAGGCTGTCTTTTTCCCAAAATTAACTGTGCAACCTTTCTCCTTTACTATCTTTAGAATCTCATCGCTATGGACAATCCTGATGCCTGTTTTTGCGAGGACATTGAGGGTAGCTAGATGAATAGCGTTGAGGCTTTCTTCGGTGAAAACGCGGAATAACGGCATTATAGGAGGCTTTTCAAAACCAACCATTTTCTTACACCACTGTGCGCTCTTTTTTATTTATGGAGACTAATAGTTTTTGTGTGAGATACATAAAAAGAGGGAGTTTGTAAGAGTATCTCCCAGCTAGGTAAAGTCCCACTATACAGTTACTTGCGCGGGGCGTTATTCTGTTTCTGTGCGTGTATTAAACAAGGCTCTCCACTTTTTCACGTACTGTTATGCCTTTTTCCGCCAATTCAGCTATGAACGCCTGTCTAACCGCTGGCTCTAAGGCCTCAGGAGGAATGACTCCTCTGGTCTTAATCTTTCCTTTTACAAGCATTTTTGTGAAGATCGAAGCTGGAATGCTCGTTATGTAGGCTACCGGGTTTGCGCCTGGCATCCTCTTTTTCAATTCATGGATATCCATAAAGTTTGAGTAAAGGATGTAACGCATTTCTGCACCTTTCTTTTGACCCCTGACATCCACTGCACAACAGGCTTTCATATTTATCACCCTAGCTTTAATCATTCTCTCCACTTCTTCCATTGATGGAGTCGGTGGAACTAGGGCGAGAAAAACATCGCGGGGAGCCACCTTAACACCTTTGACATCTATGGGTTTATCATTCAGCAGGCCCAACTCAACTACGGCTTTAGCGAATGGAAAATCAGGTCCACCCATCTTAAAATCTACGTATTTTACACCCCTACCTATGAAACGAGGTAGCGTTTCTGGTTCTTCATGGGAGTGCCAGAAAACGGTCTGTGGACCAACTGGGTCGGGAAAATTGTACACTTCCTCGCCACTAAACGGTGGAACTTTCTTGTATTCTCCATTTTCGTACACTATGGGTTCCTCTGCCATGTCAGTCCACGCCGTTTCAGGAGACCAAAACGAAGTGGGCTCTTTGCTCTCGACACCGCCCCATAGTCTTACACGTATTTCTTCCACGCTATCGAGTTTGTCAGTCGCTTGCGCTACAAGTACATTTGTAAATCCCGGAGATACTCCCGTGTCTATTAGCGCTGTTAGCCCGGCTTCCTTCCACCCATCGCTGAGCGCCAATTGTTTAGGCGGATATGAAGCTAGATCTTGGTAGTGTGCTCCAACGTTTAGGGCCGTCGCCATTATATTCAAGTTAAATTGGTCATTCCACGTCGTTGTGTTCACGATCACGTTCACGTCTTTAGCGGCTCGCGTTATATCATCGATGTTGTTTGCGTCAACACGATGGGTGTGCACTTTCTCGCTCTTTAACCTCTCTGCAAGTCGTTTAGCTTTTCCTAAATCTATGTCAGAAAGTCTAATTTCGGACACTTCTGGACTTTTAACAATTTCTGTTGCAATCACCGACCCTTGGGCTCCTGTCCCTACTATCAAAATTTTCATATGCAACACCATAGAGTAGAAGATAGTATAGTATTTCCTTTTTAAATTCTTTGAAACCTTAGCAATTTTAGTCTAGGCATTTCAAGAATGGTTGCAGACAGCATAGAAGGTTACGTAAACAATGATGCTGCATACTAAGAGAGATTTGAACAATGATGAAGCGAAATTTTCAACCAGTTCATTCATCCGTGCTGACCAATAAGCTACCGGAAGTCCCTTCAAACAACTCCTAAAATTAGTGTCTTGCAAGTTGAGTTTGCTCTGTACCTTTCTCATTCAACTTCTGAAAGAGCTTTTGAGCGACGTGCTTTCTTTTCATCCACTCGCTTTTTCAAACAGGTCTTGCGCCTTCTTTCTCCATACATCAAAGTCTTTAGGCGATGTAGGATAGTTATTATAGTAGGCCTTCACTTTTTTTAGCATACTCGCTGTACGACGTAGTTCTTTGAGAAGAGAGACCTTTCTCAACCCTCTGAAAATTCGGCGGGTAGCTTCTGTTATGTTAAGATGTAAATCCTCGCCCATGCTCGCCTTTAAGGCATCCTCCCCAGTGACCAAACGATACTTCATGCCATAGTTTAAGTCGTCGTCGCTCAACTTTTGAAGAAGCATACGGAAAACATCCAGACCCGCTTGCTTGGCTCCGTACGATTGCATATACCTAGCATTGTATAGCCATAGTCGTTCCCTGCTCACGTCTCTTCTTTCCATGGCTTCGATAATGGTTTTTCCAGCGAGGGCTCCACCCATCATGGATGGCCCCATTCCGCCGCCATGGATGGGATTCACTTGGCAGGCAGCGTCTCCAACGATAATAACGCCGTTTCCTACCATGCAGTCCAATGGTCTCCGTGTTGGAACCTGTCCTCCTCCTCCGCTTGTGATCGATGATCCTTTAAACAGTGGTTGAGATAGGACGTGTTTGTAAAGCTGGTTTTTTGGGTTTGGAAAACCTTTGGACATACTTGTTCCTAAACCTACATTCACTTTCGTCTCGCTCTCTGGAAAAATCCAGTAATATCCTCCGGGAGCAACTTTTTGATTGAAGAAAATTGCGCAATACTCTGGTTCAGCGATTGGTTCTACTAATTCGCGAATTTCCCGATAGCAAATCGCGACATCCTTCGGGTCAACGTTCGTTTCGATTCCAATTTCGATAGGAAGTTTTTTTCGCAAAACAGCGGAAAAGCCACTCGCATCCACTACGACTTGAGCGTTTAGTTTAGTCTTGTTTTTTGATGTTAAGTCCTTAACTACGACTCCAGTGACAAAATTATCTTTTATGATAGGCTCCACCGCTTGAGTTGACTCGAGTAAGGTCGCCCCAGCGTTAATTGCGTCTCTTAACAGTCTCTGCCCAAAGAGGAGTCGATTAACAATAAAACCGTAAAGTCCCTCTCCCTTCACATGAACAACGGTTTTCATGTCAGGTGAATGAACCGTGATTCCAACCATTCTTCGCTCCAGTTCCTTTCCAGAAGGATAGTCTAAGCTAAGACTGTTAAAATGATGCTTGCCTATAGCATCTCCGCAGACTTTATTGCCTATTTCTTCTTTCTTTTTGCGGTCGATTAGACAAACTTCGAGACCAGCGTCAGCAACGGTTTTCGCAGTCATGCAACCTGCTGTTCCGGCGCCTACCACAATTACATCAAACTTTTTCAAGTGTTGCTCCTCTGAAGATTTAATTATTAATTTGCACCCAAAAGCCTTCATAACGTTTACGATGCTTAATAGAAAAATGAACATACTGGTTCTTGCTGTGTGTGCACATCTAATCATTGTTCTAATTTGGATTTGGGGTCCATTCAAAAACGGAGGATTTAAATCGCAGTTTGAATCTACTCCCAGGCGGCAAATATCATGATTAGCGTTTAAATTCTCGGTTTTTATGATATAATTTCAAGTGCTATCTGTAGACGCGCCTGGATGACTTACAACCAATAGGAACACTTTGTTTCCTTTAATCTGATAAAGAATACGATAATCTCCCACTCATAGGGAATAGACTCTTTTCCATTCACCACGTAGGCGCTTTCCTGCGTGAGGATTAGTCTTCAGAACGTTGACTTCTCGAAGTATCCGAACTTGAACTTCTCTATCCAAAGCCTTGATTCTTTTCAAGAAGCGAGGCGCAAACCTGACTTCAAATCTCTTCTTCAAGGTTTAACTCTCGCATAAGCTCATCAAGCGGCCTGGTCTTACCCTCTTCAACCTCTTGCAAAGCAACCCTCAAATCCTCAACAAGCTCCTTATCCTGCATAACCTCAAGGGTCTCCAATAACTCATCCATTAAGTTAGCCGCTCTAGTCAACAATTCTTTCTCTTCAGAAGTTAAAAGAGTCATACCTTTTCACTAGAGTATAAATCTCCAGAGAACATTTTAACTCTTACCCTCAATATCGACCCGCAAACACCTGAAAATTACAGCAAATTTCGTAGTCTAAATAGGTTCAAATATCGGTTAAATTATCGGTTTTTGCTGAAGCCTTGGAATTCTATTGAGAATTGCGCGTATTATAGGAATTAGAGTTTTCGTAGTCCTTTTATCATGTCAATTATCCTGTCTTGGTACCCCAGTTTTCGATAAAATTGGTGAGCTTTTACATTAGGTTCAAATACTTCGACTCTTGAGACATCACACATATTTTCTTTGAAATGCATCTCCATTTTTTCCGTCAGCATCATGCCGATGTTTTGCCCTCTGTATCGTGAATCAACAAACAGTTCCAGTATTCTCCCAGACTTCAACGGTACACATTCAAGCAAAGTCTCAAATGACTGGAAATATGTTATACCTGCAATAAATCCAATAACACGATTTTCATGCTCTGCAACATAGATAAGTCCATTGTTCTCACTAATGTTTTTGAGCAACTTCCGAGTAAATACTTCACCGTAATCGGACATTCTTCTCGTGAATTTCATCTGATCAACAGCAACAAGATAGTCCTGTAACTCTTCCATACACTTAACAATGCTAGGTCTATCTGATGACTGATACATTCTAATCTTGACTTTCACGTTGTTTATCTCCTAAACTAATCTTGACCAATACGTATAAAGAACTATTTCATCATTGCCTGTGAATTTTTTCAGTAAAAATCGATAGTTTAAACCTCGACCTATCCACGGTGTCATGGTAGCCCGGGAGAGATTCGAACTCTCGTCAACGGGTCCAGAGCCCAGAGTAGCCCAGATCAAAATTCTTTCGTCATAAGCGACATAGATTGGGTTGTTTCAGATTTTTGGGAGTACTGCAAAGTTGAGGAGAGGTTGTCAAAGAAGGTTTCTAAGGACTACAAGAATGTTGCGAGAAGATTTCTGAAGCTTTCTGATGGTGAAGTTTCTAGACATGCAGTTAGAGAGTTCTTGAAGCTGTATGTGGAGAAAGCTCCGAGAACATACAACAACATTATTGATGCGTTGAAAGCGTTTATTGGAAGGTATCTCGGTAAGACAGAGTTGCTGAATGGTTTGAAGCACACTTATGTTCCAGAGAATTTTGAGAAGAAACTGCCAACGAGGGAACAGTTGAAGAAAGGATTTGAAGTACTGGAAAGTGACAAAGAAAGAGCGATCTATCTATTTTTTGCTACAACTGGACTTAGACGTTCAGAAGTATTGAATCTAACAAAGGATGATGTGGATTTCGAAACGAGATGTGTGAAAGCAAAACATGATACTAGAACTAAGAGAGCAGGAGTTACATTCTACAACAGTGAATGTGAAAATTATCTGAAAAAGTATCTTGAATCAAGAACAGACGAAAACAATAGATTGTTCAGAATTGGTTACAGACAATTCCTTCAGATATGGAAGAAAGCAAGCAAAGCAGCAGAATTCAAAATAACTCCACAAGTGTTGCGAAAGTGGCATTCGACAATTCTAGGTGAGCTGATGGTTCCAGATAGATTTGTGGATGTGTTTCAGGGAAGAGCACCACGAAATGTGTTGGCAAAACATTATACTGGAAAAGGACTTAAGAGACTAAAAAGAATATACAATAGAGTTAACATGACAGTGCTAAACTAGGAGGTGTAACTTTTTGAGTTATGTACTGCATGAACCAATTCCACACATTTTTTACGGAACAGAGGACTACATATTTTGCATCAAACATTCATGCAAAGAGAGGTGTGTTAATCAATGATGCAGGATGAGTTCCCAAAATGCCCAATATGTGGCTCAACTGATGGCTATGAGTTATCTGGGATAATAGGTAAATACGCAAAGTGTCATAAATGTATGGCTAAATGGCAAATGTTTGAGAAAAACAAGCAAATATTGGAACTCAAGCTGCATGAACTTCCTAAAGATGGACGCGGCGTGTCTACAATTGTGAGCACGAAAGAACCTTTATTCACAATTTTTGGAACGCGTCTTCCAGCTGACTTCTGGAAGAATCTGGAACTTGAGAGAAAAATAAGTTGGGAATTCCTTTCGAAGGGAATTAGTCCACAGACTTCAGAAGCTCTAATAGTCGATGACGGAGAGAGAATATTATACCATTGGGAAGGACTTCGAGAAGTGCGAGAGAAGAAAGTTGTAAAGGGAAATACTGTAGAGACTATAGTACCGGAGCCTGGGTTCTTGTTGTTGTCAACCAATAGACTATGTTGGTTGCAGAAACGTGTACGTGGCATTTGGAAAAAAACGTCGTCGTTTCTGGTTGGTTGTGAAATACCCTTTGAAGAGATCAAGAGCATTTCAGGGGACACTGGAAACAGTACAGAATGAGGATTCTATAAGAAAATTTCTATTGTGGATAACAAGGGTGAAAACACATTCGAACTAAAATATGCGTTTTTAGAGACATTTAGACCGATAGTAGAGAGTGTCATTGAAACCAGAAGAAAAGAAATTGAGGCAAAAAAGAAGAAAGAACGACTTCACATTATGTTGGACTTTTCTTTCTTAAAAACGTACATGGAGAAAGGCGGTATAATCATGAAAGTGTTGAAATGCCCCCATTGTAGCGGTAGTATAGAATTTCCGAAAGGTGGAAACAAAATAAAATGTTCTTACTGCAGCAAAACAATTTATGCTCAAGATATCTTCGAGAAGGTAAAGAACCTTTTGGAATGATGGTACTTACGCATTAAGACAAGACTGGAGAATACCTACAGAATTGATCAAACAATCTCTCAGCAATATTAAACGCCTTCACATCATCTACAGCAAACTCAACCTCAAACTTTCTCTTCATCTAAGACAACCGATGATAACATCTACCTTTCACACTCATAAATTAGTTGATGTCTATGCTCTCCTAGTTATGACTTTACTGATACCTGCCTGCGTACAAAAAATGGGGGAGGTGCGTTTTATTCGCCAGACAGCACCATTGCCTTTAGTATTGGTCTCAGGTTCTGACTCTGACTTATGGCAACCCAGTCAGCTTGCATATCTATGAGTAGTCGAGTGATTTCTCCTGCTCTTATTTCGAAGTGCACCTTGATATCAATTCGTCCAGGTGGAACTCTAAGGTCTACTGTTTCTCCGTTGATATAAGTGGCATTGGCTGTGGTTATGGTCATTCTCAGCTTGGTGTAATTCCCTGGCGGAATCTCGGTGATTGAGAGGTCTCTAGTTACATTTTGTAGGGCCAATATGTCAACGTAAACCTCGGATACGCCGTCAACGAAAGAAAGTTTTTCCCATGTCTCATTTCCATCTTCGATTCTTTGGGCAGAGAGGTTGCCTATGGTTACGTTGAGATGCTTCAGCTCCACTGGGGCGTCAGTTAGCTTCACGATCAAAGTTCCAGTCTTCGAGACAAAGGTGGGAAGCCTTATTCCTGAGAACACTACGCTAGCAATTATCAAAGCAGCCGTCAGAACTCCAACAGTTCCGTACAAACTCAGCTTTCTATGGTCGTACCCCATCGTCAGTCTCACTTCCTCAAAAGATAGGTGCAGCACGATATTTAATTCAATACTTTTGAACAGCGTGTTCAATTTTTTGAACAGCTTACATTTGAGTGGTTTTGTGTAGTTCGAGCATGCATGCCGACAAAAAAGGGAAGTGATTGTTGTGTATCCGCACTTGTATTTTCTTGTGGCTATCTATAGAGCACCGAGCTCTTCTAGAAGTACAACCAATGAAGCTAATGCAACAGTTGTTTGGGCTATTGAGACATACTTGTTTTCAGCCAAGTCTTTAATGGTTTTAATCCCGAAGGCTCTTTTGAGGAGAGCTGCATCTTCATCAGAAACTCCTGAGATTGCAGAGACCGGTTTATTCGCCAGATTCTCATATTCTTTCGATTCAAAGTGTTTATCTAAGATGTGCCCGGAACATTCTGAGAAGCAATTAATTCCTTGAGCAAGCCTCACAAACTTATTCCCGGCAAGGTCTTGAACTGTTTCAATTCCGAAAGCTTTTTTCAAGTTTGCAGCGTCTGTTTCACTCACTCCACTTATTGCTGCAACAGATGCCCTAGCCAGCTCTACTATGTTTTTGTTCTCATACGGTTTGTCGTAAAACTTTACAATGAAGCCAGATTTCTCCATTTAGATCTACCTCTATTATGCTGATCTTAATTCTCTGATCAAAGTGGATTTAAGATTTGTCTGTGTGTGTACCTCAGCCTGAATGTCCAATTGGGACTACACTTGAAATTGTGAAGAGGTGAGAGATTGTTATTATTGAGCAGGTCAGAACTAGCAGCATGCATGAGAAAGGACAAGTGAACCTCGATTTTCTAATTTCTATTTTCTAAACTAATTATTTTTTTAGAAAATTCCAATTTTTTCTCTCCGTTTAGAATTTAGAAATTAGAAAGTTATCTGAAAAGTGAGAGACGAAATCCGAAATATGCAAAGTTGAAGATGGTTCCGTAAATGGAGAGGCTGAAGAGAACTAAGAGGTTAGAGAGGTGGCTAGTGAACTTGTTTGGGTTCTTTCGAAGTTAAGATACTGAAAAACTTCATGTTCTTGAGCCTATTTCTGCAATAGAGAAGTAGCGAACAACATGAAGCATAGAAAAGAACGTCACCGAGTAAACCTTGCCATAAAAGTGAGTACTCAGAAAAGTGACTTACAACAGGTCCACAACCGTACTTATACACGCCCTCGACTGAGGAAAGCCAAAAGAATGGTAAACCATAACTCGTTTGCTTCAAAGGTTTTTTGAAAATTAGCATTACACAGAGCTCCAAACTTGGAGGAATATGATATTCGAATTTGTATACAGTTGATATGAACGTCAAAACAACTCCAAGAATAATGACCCGTGCCAAAAACTTTGTAACCTTAACTTTACTGATCTGCATCGTAGGTTAACCTACACTATTACACGGCTTGCCCAAACTTAATTCTACACATTAGAACGCTGTGTTCTGAAACTCGTACAATACCAAGCCTTTCGGTAAGAAATGCATCTAGGCCTGAGAGAGGTAGACTTATAGCGCGAAGCACACGGATACGCTATTCATTCAGAATTAGATATGAAGTTACAGAAAAAATTGCATAAGTTAAAGCTGTGAGCAAAAATGGAGCAACAAAACCCCATATTGAAACAAGAAGCCCAGACAAAGCCAAACTCAACGTCTCTCCAACATGAAGCCCCGTCATCAACAAACCAATGTCAGTCCCATAAGAATTCTTATCGGTAATTCTCGACAAAATTCCTTCCTGACCGATACTGGTCATGCCTTCAACAAAACCATAAGCAATCAAAAGAGCACCAGCGAGAACTGAACTTAGAAATCCAAGCAAAAAGAATGTACCTGAATATAGTATTCCACTCAAAAGAATAAGTCGCCTCATATGACTGCTTTTCGAAAAAAGATAAGAAAAAATGCCAGCTAACAAAATCTGCGCGCCAAGAATCAATCCAATAGTCTCAGCCGCAAACCCAAGATTATCCAAAAACAAAGGTTTAACAAAACCACCAACGAAGCCCCAAGACAAGCCCAACACAAAGAATAAAATCAGGAAAATTTTGAAAAGCCTTTTTTTCTTCCTGGGATCCAAAAAATGCAAAGCCTCCTTTACACTGAACCGTTTCTTCTTTTCATTAGGCAGTAAAAAGGACAAGAAAACCACAAAAAGTCCAATCAATGCACAAAGCATCATCGTTCCTTCATACAAAAACCAAATGACAAAAAAACCAGCCAGTAAGCTGCCAACAGCAAAAGCAACGTACATGCTTGCTCTCAAATAAACCAGAATTCTCCAATGCCTTCCGTTCTTTTCCAGAAGGAAAGGTCGATTCACAGCCCACAACGCACCCTGCTTAGTTCCCTCCATAACCTTACCAAACAAAAATTCCACAGGAGTGTGAGCAAAATAGTAGATTAAACCCGAAATAACGCCTAAAAATCCATTAGAAACAAAAAAAGGTTTTCGACCCCAAAAATCGGAAACAGTAGCAAAAAATATCCTGCCAAACTGCATAATCAACGGCAAAGACGCAAACACAAGCCCCATCACAACAATGTCAATGTTCCTTTCCTTCATCATCAACGGCAAAGCAATCGCAAAAATGCCACTAACAAAAGAATTCAGAATCTGAATGAAGAGCACAGTCCTAACCTGATTCAAATATTCCACTTTAGACGATTTCTACTATGCTCTTATGTTTAAAGCTACCGTTCATACATGCAAAATTTCCCTTAGCCTCTCTGTTCCCGACAGTCTCTCTATATCAATCTCAATAATCAACAACTGTCTATTGTATCATACATAGCATACGCAAGCATCAAACTTATAACATAGAACCTGCCAGCCTCCTCGCATGCAAAGGAGTGCGAATGCAAAATGGGCAAGAAAAGAAATGTTGTATTGTATCTAGATGCTGAATTAGTTAGAAAAACGCGTGAATTAGGTTTTAATCTTTCTAAAACGTGTGAAAACCACTTGAAACAGTTGATAACGCATTTTTCAGTCTTCAATCAGTTGAATAACTGCTCAATGTACCATTACTCTTTGCCACTTGTTTGTATGTATGCATGCGAAGAAAGGGAAAGCCACAAGAACAGCCGTCAAGGCTTTAACGTAATTCTAGGTGCGTGCATTTTTCCATTCAAGAAGTCTTACTCCACGAGTGTGAACATTTCGTGCATTTGAAGTGCTCTACAGTTCTTTCTCTTCTAATACCTGCATGTTCACCTGAGACTCCAGAGAACCATCGGAATGCTTTATTGTTTCCACATTTTGGACATGTCTGAGAGACTTTCACGTATTCATCTTCTGAACTATTAACTACGCGGATTGCACTAGTGCGCTCTGTGTTGACCTCTTCTGTTTGCAATCTAGTCTTTGCACGAATCAGATATCCACATTTTCGGCATAAGAAACCATTCTTCGTCTTCTTCATGTAGGAACCACACTTTTCACAAAACTTCATTGTCAATCACTTACGCGAGTATCGAAAGTCTACGCAAACAAATCCACTAGTTTTTCTATGTTTTTCTCATACGTGTTTTCATTCCAGAATAGAACTTCAACGCCATATTCTTTCTTCCATTTTTCAATACAACAATTTTCTACTTCTCTGAATGAAATTGGATAACGATCTAGGTAATTTCTCTTGTAGTGCTCCTTCCTCTCAGCAAGAAACTTTTTATCCATATACCCAATAGGTTCAAAGACCACTACCTTTTTGGGTTGATACCTTCGACTTATCTTCCTCACCTTACTCAACGTATCCCTGTAACTAGGAGCAGCAACCACTTCCAACACCAATAACAATTGATTTTCATGAAGCACAAACAAATCCGGTTCTTTCCAACCAGCACCTCTCAAAAACATTTTTCCTTCTCGAATCGTCGTAAAACCCTTTTCATTGAATGCCCTTTCCAAAAAACTCAACCATCTATCATGTTCTTGTATTTCAACGCCAATTTCCTTTTCACCAACCATTCTTACAACCTCATTAACGTTATCAATTCTTTTGAAAATTTCTTATATTAATATTAGCAAATAGATAAGGGAAAATCGAAAGAAAAAACGGAAATCAGTGTTTTCCTCTTTTCCTAGCCTGCTTTTCAATAGATTTTCTCTTTCTCTCTTTCTTGCTCTCTCTGCAAGACATTTTCATCACCACTTCCACTTGTTCTTATGAGTTTTCTAATTTTATAAGTTTCTATAGAAGGAAAAAAGTAGAAGCTTATGAAAAATGAATTTAATTATAAATTAGAAACTTAGAAAATTTTTAGCTCCATTGGATGCCCGCATACACATCTACAGATTTTGCCAAGGTGGTGATTGATACACCGCACTCAGTTTTTGAATAACTGTATCCAAGTCTACTATGATTTTCGTGCAATCACTTTCGTCTACAATTGTTCAAATCATCATATTTCGGTGATTTGAATGGGTTCAGATAAGGTTGAGAGTGAGAGAAAGATAAGAAGGGTTGTGAATGTTGTAGAGCTAGGTGATGAGTCGGTTTATGTCAGGCTGGTAGATGGGAAAAAGTATCTTTTGAATGGCGACGGTTGCTGGAGATGTGGAAGTACTGCCACATGTTTTGGAAATATGATGGATAGCTACGAAGTGGAAGTGATTTGTGAGTTTGACTTCTACGATGAAGTACAATGTCTGTTTCTCTGTCTGCTGCAATATCGAGTAACTAAACTAGCAAATTGGCTATGTGAGAAGCTTCAGAGTATGCAAGCATGCAGATTAGTTGATGTGTTTGATAGAACAGTTCAGCTAGTCAATCAGAAAAGCTGAACAATTTTTTTTTCTTTTGAAAAAATCGTATATAGAATTCTATATAAGAAAAAATCCAAAGAAATTACCAAAAGCCAACTTCTTCTGCTTCCACAATTTGTGCACAGTTAGAACAGAGTCCTCCAACTTCGCAGTCTTCGCAGAGGGGAGCACTACAGTAAAGACAGTGGGTTACTTCATCTTCTGGAATATCTTTGTCGCAGTCAGAGCACTGCTCCATTTTTTTAGTCACTCACAATTGATGTCTGTGCCTTTCAAGTTATAACTTTGCTGTTCTGTGGGACTACAATAAAATCTGAGGAAATTGGAAAATTATTGTTATTGAGCAGGTCAGAACTAGCAGCATGCATGAGAAAGGACAAGTGAACCTCGATTTTCTAATTTCTATTTTCTAAACTAATTATTTTTTTAGAAAATTCTAATTTTTCTCACGGTTTAGAATTTAGAAATTAGAAAGTTATCCAAAAACTTGAAAGATGAAATCCGTAATGCACAAAGTTGAAGATGATTCTGTAAATGGAGAAACTGGAGGGAACAAAGAGACGAGAGAGAGATTGACTAAAGGCCTGAGTACACATGAGTATTGCGCATGTTTACCTCTCAACTAATAGTTTACAATACTCGCAATACATGAAGTTGACAATACCCTTTGGTAACTCTCTTCCGCACTTTGGACAGACTTTCAATGTTGTTGACTTCCTTTTGTTAACATTTGCGCTTTTTGATCGGCATATAGAGTTTTCATTCGTATCTTCTAATTGTAAGTGTTTGTTCTCCGACGTCAAAAGCCACATTAACTCTAACTGATGTTTCTGTCTTGAATGGAAACATCGAGTCTTCAGCTAAATCCTTAGGAAGATAGATGAGATATTTGCCATCTTTTCTTCTGAACAGCCTTCCTTTTCCTTTAGAGACCATGTTGTACCACCACCATTAAACTTTTTGTCAAGCAGAACACACTAACCCAAAATATACTTTGTGGACACACCAGTCAAGTTTTTGATCCGTTTAATCAAGGAGCATAATCTTTTTTAATCACTTTCATTCGGAATAGTGGGATGCACACGCATCATTTATTCAATGCAATTCTGCGCGCGCAGAATGATGATGAATGATTTCATCACTAATCGGAGGCTGAAGAGAGCATTTCCAGCCCAACTAAGTGAATCTCGCTTTCACACTTGTTGCATTGAATTGTTATCTCTTCAAGATTTTGATTTCTAACTTTGGTGTCAACGATTGTGTATACTGCTTCTGTTTTATCGTCAGGCGATATCATGACTCGGCATTTTGGGCAAGGGAAATCTCCTTCTCCCTTAATTTGGTTTATGTCAACCTTGAAGATTGTATGATTAGATTGTTTCATTGTTCTGTGCTCCTTCTTGTGCACGTACCTATAACTAATCTATTCAAAGAGTTTATCTACCGACTCCATGTGATTCAAGAACTCCTTTCCCTTCTCAGTTGTTCTATACATCGTCAAAATCTGTTTGTTCCGCTTAGTTGCTATGTTCTCCAGGAACCCGTCTTCAACAAGCTTATCCAGATACTCGTAGATTTGTGCATAGCTTAGTTTTGCCTTGTACATGATGTGTGTCTTGAGCTTAGCTTCTTTCGCTGTATTCAATATCTCAGCAATAATCTCGAGCCGGTCTCTCCGTTTGGTTGCATTTTCCATGTGCACACACTCAATTATAGAAGAAACTTCCATAGGATAGGTAATAAAGATTTCGCATAATTGAGTCACAAAATCGTAACTCTAGCGAAAATCTTATATCATATTTGAATTAATAATTCAACCCATGCCCAAAGATAGGATGATGGAACTTCTCAATGAACTGTTGAAGAATTCTAAAAGAAGCGACAGAGACCTAGCAAGAATTCTAGGGTTGTCTCAGCCAACAGCAACGAGAATGAGAAGAAAACTGGAGAAAAACGGATACGTACGGGAGTATACAATCATACCGGATTTTGCTAAGATTGGATATGAACTCATGGCTTTTACATTTATGAATGTAATTCGATACGATGAAAAGACCAGTGAGCCACTTAGAGAACTTGCTGAAAAAGCCCACAAATGGGCTATGGAAAACCCGAAAATCATACTTGGAGCTGCTGGCGATGGCATGGACGGTAAAAACTGTATGATGATTTCATTGCATAGAGACTTCACAGACTATTCTAGATTCATATCACAATTTAGAGGCAAATGGTCCAGTTACCTCCGCGACATAGGGAGCTTCCTCATTTCATTCAAAACCACAATGATTAAGCCACTCGCTTTCAGATACTTAGAAATAGGTCCCGAAACAATTAGCGACTACAAAATCAAAAAATAGTTCTCGCGCGCACAATATTCAAAGCGTTTCATTCAATAGAGAGGTTGAGGTATGTCTGCGCACAAAAAGCTCTTGTGTTCATTGGACAATATAACATTAGGTGGTTAGTTTATGAAAGTTAGCAAATTGAATGGAAAAAGGGTTATTACTTCAAACGCTTACACGCTTGGAGAAGTAGAAGGAGCTCATGCAGACACAAATGAATGGAAAATCACTCATCTGGACGTAGGTTTGACTAAAGAAGCTACAGCTGAGCTTGGGTTCAAGAAACCTATTCTTGGATCTGTAACTGTTTGTCTGCCTATTGCTCTTGTTAAAGCACTTGGTGATGTGATCACACTAAATAAATCCCTTCAGGAACTAAAAAACCTCAAAGAATGCAAAGCCCAGTGAAAATGGAACACAGACAAGAAAGTATATCCTCGCAAAATACCTCATAGTATGCGCATATCCCAAAAAAAGTAAAAGTTGGGTAATGTTCACCGATACTCTTCTTCATTAGTCTATTTCTTGATTGCTAACTTTGCCCCACAAACAGAGCATTTACCTTGGGCCGTAATTTTTGGTTGCTCACGCACTTCTGCCCCACATAACCCACATTTTGCCAAGAACACACCTCCACAAATTGACTTATATTATCTAGATATACTTGTGCATATAACTTTTTGGAACACACATTAGTCTACTGATGCGGAATATCTTATGTTTAATTATGAATGATGAGATCACTGAACTGTGTTACCCAAACACACATAAAAACACTTAATGCAAACACCAAACTTATAACATAGAACTTGCCCCCCTCGCA
>JABAOF010008528.1_pt1 | contig 18356 bp, 14 predicted proteins | sample 7062171 | NCBI WGS metagenome assembly JABAOF01 (sample SAMN14538628, study PRJNA623070) | marine sediment metagenome | biome: marine biome [ENVO:00000428]; feature: marine pelagic biome [ENVO:01000023]; material: deep marine sediment [ENVO:00002113] | place: India: Gulf of Khambhat ...
ACATCATGTTCTCGCGGCGGCTGCTGGAGCCGGGATCGGAGCGCTTCGCGCAGTACTACGCGCTGCGCCCGGACAACAAGGCGCCGGACGACGCGTTTCGCGTGGAGCCCGGCCTGCTCGCCAGGGCGGCTAGCGCGTACCACCCGCTGGCGTTCCCGGCGGCCGACGCGAGCTTCTGGACCATCGAGCAGCTGCGGCCGCACGTGGATGGGCTCGCTGCGGCGGAGCGCGTGACGTGCGATCCGGCGTCGGTCACGACGTTCCTCGAGCGCTGGGCACTCAAGCTGGGTGCGGTGTCCGCGGGCGTGACCGAGCTGCGCGACTATCACCTGTACACGACCGTCGGCCGGGGCCCGGACTACGGCTGCCCGGTCGAGCTCGACCACACGCACGCCCTCGCCCTCGCCGTGGAGATGGACAAGGCCACGATCGACCGCGCGCCCCTGGCGCCCACGGTCATGGAGTCGGCGCAGCAGTATGTCAACTCCGGCGTGATCGCAGTGCAGCTGGCCGATTTCATCCGCCGCCTGGGCTACGCCGCGCGCGCGCACATCGACGGTAACTACCGGGTGGTGTGTCCGCTGGTGGCGCGGGACGCAGGGCTCGGCGAGATCGGGAGGATGGGGCTGCTCATGACCCCGCAGCTGGGGCCACGGGTGCGCCTCGCCGTGGTCACCACCGACCTCCCGCTCATCCCGGATGGGCGCCGCCGCGACGACGCGATGATCGACTTCTGCGTGCACTGCCGCAAGTGCGCAGAGGCGTGCCCCAGCGACGCGATTCCGTTCGGCCATCAGGTAGACGTAGGGGGCGTGAAGCGCTGGCAGATCGATCAGGAGGCGTGCTTCACCCTGTGGTGCAAGCTCGGCACCGACTGCGCGCGCTGCGTGCGGGTCTGCCCCTACTCCCATCCCGACAACTGGCTACACAACCTGGTGCGTGCCGGCGTGCGGCGCTCAGCGCCGTTTCGCCGCATGGCGGTCTGGCTGGACGACGTGTTCTATGGAAAAGCTCCGCCGCCGGCGGAGCTGCCGGAGTGGATGGAATGCGACGATTCAGGGGAGCCCGCGCGCGGGTAGTGGGCGGGCGCAGGTGCCAGCGGCCGCCTAATCCTTCCGAGACCTCCTAGAACACGAAATACGCCTGCATCAACAGGGACCATTGCGTGACCCCGTCCTGCGGGATCCAGATGTCCGAGTTGAGGGCCAGGCGGTTGAGGCCCATGAAGAAGAGCGACACACCGGGCGTGAGCAGCCAGCCGCCGCCCTGAGGCCCACCGAGGTCAGGGTCTGCCCAACTCACCCGTGCCATCGGCTCGATGCCGAGCTGCTCGTCGCCCACCGTGACTGGCCGGCGGGCGCTGGCCAGCACGTGGAACGTCAAGAATTGCGGGGGGTCACCGGCGGCATCGAGGTTCGCCCAATGCCCGCCGAACGCAGCGGCCGCAAAGATGTGGTACCGCCCCTCGTAGCTACCCACCTCCACATCGAAGTTGAACCCCGGGGTGTACTCGTCGTTGCCCGTGATCTCGTTCGGATAGTCATGGAGCCCGGCACTCGCCCCCAGTCGGAGGTCGTCACGCAGCTGGTAGGTGAGCCTGCCAGTGTAGGACTTCGCGCCGTTCTCGTCGCTGGTGTTCTGACCAGTTCCGTTGGTGGACGAGAGGCGATAACCCCACTTCCCCCCGCCGAACACACCGTCGACGAGTAGGCCGATGTCGCGGTCGGCGTACTGTAGCTGCACCAGTAGGTTGCTGTACGAACAAAGCCCCTCGAAACCAGGACAGTCATGCACACCCCGGACTCGCCCCTCCCGCTCGATCACGGCGAGCCGGTTGGAGCTGGCGAGCTGGAACGCGTCGAATGGACGCTTGAACTGACCCACGGTGATGCGGAAGGCGTCACTGAGCGCAAGATTGGCGTACGCATCGCGTACGCCCACCTCGTTGAACTCGGTGAAGTCGATCATCCACCGCAGGCTGAGCTTGAACGTCGAGAAGACATCGAACGTCAACCGCGAGCGGCGGAAGATGAAGTCCGTGCCGCTGATCGAGTCGACCGAAGTGGTGTTCCACTGCATGTGGAGCCGGCCGGAGAGCCGGATGCGCAGAGCCGTACTGTAGATGTCCACCGGCTCGACCTGTGCCGCACCCGGGGAGGCCAAGCACGTGACGGCAACTCCCACGGCCAAAGCGACTCGCCGGGTCACCCGCCAGCGCGCGCCTCGACCTCCCACGCTCAGGCGCACCATGCCATTACCCTCAGTACACCCGCGCCAGGTTGCGCGCGTTCGCCTGCATCACGCCGAGATAATCGCCTTCCTGCGGCACGTTCCCGCACTGGTCGAACACCACCGGCTCTACCCCCAGCTCGCGCAGGCGAGCCGCCGTCTCGGCCAGCGGCTCCCCCTCCCATAGCATCCACCGTGCCGGATGATCGCTCAGCAGCCGCCGGAAGTCGCGCCACATCCCGCCGCTGGGGTTCTCGGTCGGCTCCCACTGCACGCTCTCCACGTTCAGGCCGTAGCGTCGCTCGAGATACTGATACACCGGGTGCGAGGCGAGCATAGGCTGACTCGGGTTCACCGCCACCGCAGCCGCGAGCTGACCATCTAGCCCCGTGAGGTCCACCTCGAGACCCGCAAACCCCTGCTCGAATATGGCGCTGTGCTCGGGCCAGGCAGCCACGAACGCCTGCTTGATGGCCGCCGCCTGCCGGATGGCCTGGGTGGGGTCGAGCCAGGTGGTAAACGCGATCCCTTCGTGCGCGTGCTCGCCGCCGGGGCCGTGCGCGTGCGTCACAGCGCCCTCGACGCGCACCAACTCGGCCGCAAAGGCTTCCGACGTATTGACCGTGCGCGAGGCCGGCAGCGTGGCCAGAGACGTCCACTTGGCGTAGCCTGCGCCGTTCAGCAGGATCAGATCGGCGGCCTGGTACTCGGCAACGACCTCCGCGTCGGGCGTCCAGAAGGCCGGGTCCAAGTCCGGCGGAGCCGGGAATTCCACGCGCACCACCTCGCCCCCGATGCGCTGGGCGAAGTACTGCAGCGGGTAGTTGACGGTGTAGACGACTGGCGCGCCCTCCTCCCCCGCCGCCCCCTCGGTCCGCGGCTCCGCACCACCGCACCCGACCACCACAACCGCGGCGAGCGCCACGGCGCTCGTCCCACCGCTCGAGAGTCCATGCTGCCGCATCATGACCTCCGTTCCGCCGACCATCTCTAGAAGATCAGCGCCCGGATCGCCGACGACCCGAACTGGCTGGTGACCAGTGTGAGGCCGGTGGCCAACAGCACGCCCACCAGCAACACCACGATCACCTCCGAGGTCATCACCCAGGCGATGCTCCCGCGCGACCCGCCGATCTTGACCATGGTCTCGATCTCCCGACGCCTGAGCCTGAGCGAGAGCAGGAACACCAGCACGGCGGTGGCGAGGGTCGAGAGTCCCACCACCACCACGGCGGCGATCACGAACGTCTGCACCGTGAGGATGGTGTCGAGCAGCTCGTCCATCACCGACACCGGCACCACGATCTGGGCCAGCTCGTCGGGCGACTCGTAGCGCCCCCTGAGGATCGTCTCGGAGCGCCGATCCGGGGGCACCGCGATGATGGCCGTGACGGGATAGTTGCTCAAGTCCCCGTGAAAGTGGAACGAGTCTATGTTGTCCCGCGTGATCTCCTGGTACTGCACCACCGAGGCATTGGCCGTGATCACGCTGCTGTCGCGCCTGAGCACACCGGCCGCCGCCTCCGGGCGCGAGAGGTCGGTGTGCCCGTGCACGAGCCCCTCGATCACCCAGGCCGTCTTGACGTCCACGAACACGGCGTGGTCATCGGGGCTGTCCGAGAAGGCCAGCACACCGGCCACCCGCATCTTCAGCGGGTACACTCCGGCGATGTCGAACACGCTCTCGGGCGACGACGTGATCGAACCGCCTGCCTTCACCCCCAACTGCTCCGCTACCCGCGAGCCGATCACGCAGTCTCCCAGCATGGTCAGGCTCGTGCCCAACGCGATCTCCAGACCGCGGAAGTCGAAGTACTCGAGCGTGGTGCCGACGATGGGGTAGCCGCGGGCCTGGAACCGCACATAGAGGGGTATGGGCCGCGCCAGCCCCATGGTATCGAGGCGGATCGCCTCTGCGTACCGCAACCTCTCCGGGATGTCCGACTCGAAGTAGAGGCTGTTCAGCACCAGCTCGAGCGGGCTCCCCTTGGCTCCTACGATGAGCGGTGTGACCTCGGCACGGGCCGTGAGCTGGTCAGCGCTCTGGTTGACCAGGACCCGTAGTCCCACGGGCAGGAACACTATCAGCGTGATCGACGTGATCAAGATCGCCGTCTTGATCCGGTGATAGGCAAGGTAGCGCCACGCGAGGTAGAGGCTGTCCCTCACGCGTGGAACTCCCGGAAGTCAACCACGCGCCCGTAGCGGCCGATCAGGTCGTGGTCGTGCGTCACGGTGACCAGGGTGGCCCCGGTCCGCTGCGCGTAGTCGAACAGGATGTCCAGCACCCGGCCCTTGTTGTTGGGATCGAGGTTGCCGGTGGGCTCATCGGCCAGCAGCAAAGCCGGCTCAGGCAACAGCGCGCGGCACACCGCCACGCGCTGCCTCTCACCCTGCGAGAGCTTAGTGGCGTAGCGGTTGAGCTTGTCCCCGATGTCCACCCCGGCGGCGAGCCGCACCGCCCGCTCGCGCACCGCGCCGTTGAGCCGCATCGAGGGATTGATGCGATACGGCAGCAGGATGTTGTCGAGCACGCTCAGGTACTCGAGCAGCTCGAACTCCTGGAACACGAGGCCGACGCTGCGAATCCGGAAGTTGCGGCGGCCAGCGTCGTCCAGTGACGTCAGCTCCACATCGTTCGTGGTAATCCGCCCCTGACGAGGCAGCGCGATCCCGGCGATGAGGTTGAGCAGGGTGGTCTTGCCCGAGCCGCTGGGCCCGATGAAGGCCACCGTCGCGCCGCGCTCGATGTGCAGCTCCGGAATCCGGAGGAAGAAGTCTCCTTCGGCGTAGCGGAACTCGAGGTCGCGGATGGTAATCATCGCGTCACCCTACAACCGTTGCTCCTCGAGCAACTCCAGGCTCGTGATCTTCCACACACCGTCCACCTCCCGTACCATGAAGCGCGCCTCGTATTGATTGGTACGTCGGTGGATGTGGCCCCAGTGCCCCACCGATCCCATCACGTTCCACACCAGGTGCGACTCGAACCCGGCGCCGCCGTCCACGGAGCGGTAGTCGCCCTCGACGATCTCTACCTCCTTCACCTTGGCCCGGGCACCCCCCTGGTTCTCCAGCTCGAGGCTGCGGCGTGTCTCGAGGTAGATGTCCGTCAGCAGATCACCCGTCACGCTCCGCTCCAGGGTGTCGTAGATCTGACCCTCCTCCCGGTAGTCGAACGCAAGATACACGTTGCGCAGCAACCCACCCATCACCTCCTCCGCCTGCCGGCCGGCAACGGCCCAGCCCAGCGCCCGTGGCAGGCTCAGCCCGAGGATCACGACGGAGGCGGCCACGGCGGCTGTGGCACGTCGCGGTGGGAGCCGACGCGCCGCCACGGTGCGCCAGTGCCGCGCGCCCAGCACCACCAGCCCCACTGCGCCCACGACAGCCGCCACGATGAACAGCACCCGGAACCGCGGCGGCGAAGCGACATCCACCAGCTCGGGCAGCGTGGGATTGGTGAGGAAGTTGCGCCAGCGCAGCACGTCGTCGCGGGGACTCAAAATGTACGGCAGAGAGCCGGCCTCGTCGGTCGCGGCGCTCGGTACCATCGGGATGCGCTCGCCGAATAGCTCCCACTTCATGGCGACGGAATCGGGGAGGCCATTCACGGGATACACGAAGATCACACCGAGCGTGGCCGAGATGATGTCCAGGTCCTGCGGTGGGTCGATCACCCCACTGGTGCGCAGGTTGCGATAGATGATGTGTACGCGGTCCAGGTATCCCTCGACCGGCACGCCATCTACCGTCACCGGGTTCCGCTCGGTAAGGAACTCGACCACGCGACGCTTCAGTTCGTCCTGCTCGGCAGCATAGATCGTGTCCTTCCCTGCCAACCCCAGGTCCACCCACTGCTGCAGGTCCTTGGGCCGGAGCACGATCTCCTTGCGGACCTCAAACGGCTCCACGTAGAGGAACGCCGAGATCGGCGCGAAGAACTGGCGCCGGAGGTTACGGTTCTCGAACTCCGAGTACCAGGGATCGGACCAGTCGAGGTTGAGGGTCTCCTTCACCCCCAGGTAGCGGAAGTCGTTGATGGGCAGGCTGTGGTGATAGGTCACGAATCCCACGTTGGCGGTCGAGACGCCACGCGCCGCGCCGGGCGGCGAGAACGACAGCCGCGCCGGCCGCCCGCCGGTGGGATACACGAGCCGGGCGAACACGACGGGCTCCTCTTCCCCCGGCGCCACGGGAAGCGGCTCTCCCGTGACCTCGTCCCGCCTGATCCGGTCGCGCGGCTCGAGTGCACGCAGGAACCCGAACAACACCTGCCCCCGCTCGTCCCGCACCACGAAGTCCTGCTCCACGAAGCGCACCAGCCGCTCGCCCCACGGCTCGGGATCGAAACACATGCGCTGGTACAGCTCGTCGGGGAGCAAGTTGCGGAATGCCTCGAGGTCCTGCATGCCGATCTCCAGCTGCACGACCACCGAATCCTGCTCCACGAAGATCTCGGCGATAGTGGAGGCGAGCATTGCGCGGGTCACCACTATGGCGTCGGAGAGAAGTGTGGTGGAGCCGAGCAGGCCGAGGACGCCCAGAGTCACTGATCGGCGGAGTATCCTAATGGGGTAAGAGACTAGCACGCCCTCACCGCGAAGCCAAGACCGCGAGAGGCCCGAACACCCCCCGGTGCCCAGGCCTCTGCCACCCCACTTTGTCAGCCGTGTCCGGTCCACACAGGCACGGCATGGCTCCCTACGTGCTCACGTCCCAGGCAGGAAGTACGCCCACCGGAACAGCAGCGTGAACGACTGGTTCTTGGCCGTGGCGCTCTCGAACGCGTCGGTTAGCCCGAGCGTGAACCTGCCGTCGAGGATCAACGCCGACTTGAGCGACGGAACGTTCCACATGAAGTCTGCACCGAAAGGAACGCTCCACTCGGTGCTCTTGGCATCCCCCGTTGGAGCAGTCGCGCAGTCCACGGGATCCGCGGTAGCCACGAGAGTGAACTCGCACTTCGTGTTGAAGCCCAGCGTGGCACCACTGTAGAAGCCGAGCTCCACAGCTGGCGACAGCGGGAGGATCACGTTCAGCAGCAAGGGGACCTCGACGTGGTTGAGCTTCACGAAGCTCAGCGTCTCGCCGGTGTCAAGCATAAGGTCGTTCCCACCCTTCTGCACGAAGTTCGCCTCGACCCGCATCGCCCAGTGTCTGTCGAACCGGTACTCGCCGAAGGCGCCAAGCTGGAAGCCCCAGCGCCATGCCTGATCGGTTATGGCCTCACCGCTCATTCGGCTGTAGAGGGGACCTCCGGACAACCCGATCGAGCCCTGTGCCCGTGCGACACGCGGTGCCACTAGTGCCAAGCCGAGAGCCAACGACAACCACAGTTTCCTCATCGTCTGAACCTCCGTTAGAGCTTGCTGCACGGTCAGTGACCTCGACTGCCGCGCCTACGGCCGGCCCGCTAAGCGGGCGGTATCCCGCGTTGTTGAGATCGGGATTACTACATGCCGGTCTGGTCTACTTCGCCTCCGTGTGGATCGCAAACGCCGCGCCCTGGGGATCCGTGCACTGGGCAACCCTATCCCCGCCGGGGACTTCCATCGGCCCGTTCAACACCTGGCCGCCGAGCTGCTTCACCTGCTCCACGACACGGTCCACGTCATCCACCTTGATGTAATAGAGCCAGAACGGCGGCCCCGGCATCTCGGCCGGCTTGTTGAACATCCCGCCGAGTGACGCCTCGCCACGACCGAACATCTGGTAGATCCCCGCCTCACCCATGTCCATCCGCTCGGTCTCGTTCCAGCCGAACAGCTCGTGATAGAAGCCGAACGCCCCCTGGTAGTCGGTCGTGGCAAGCTCGTGCCACGAGATCTCTCCCACCTTTGCCGCCCGCTCCGGCCCCGGCTCCTCCGTCGACGCGTACACTGCGAACACCGCTCCCTGCGGGTCGGCCAGGACGGCGAACGCGCCGGCGTTGGGAATCTCCGTGGGCGGGACGTACACCTGAGCTCCGAGCCCGCTCGCCTTGGCCACCGTGGCCTCGAGGTCGGAGGCGGCGATGTACGCCAGCCAGTGGGGCGGCGCGCCCCCCTTCCTAGCGTCCTCGGGAAGCTCCATGAGCCCGCCAATCGGGGTGTCCTGGTTGGTCCACATGGTGTAGGGCATGGGCCCACCCTCCCACGGCTGCGCGCCCCATCCGATGATCTGGGTGTAGAACGACTGGGCCGCCTCGGGGTCCGTCGTCATGAGGTCATACCACGTGAAGCGACCGTGCGATGCCTGGGCAGCCATGATTACCTCCGCGGGTGTTGATGAGCGGTGAGACAGGTAGTATGCCGCGCCGGTTCACAGCGGCTCCGGCGACTTCTTTGTGACACACTTCAGGAGCCACGCGGGTTCCCGATCGGGCTACGGGTCTCCCGAATCGACAATCTGCCGGTGTGGCTGACCCGGCCGCCGAGGGCAAGGGGGCGGGTTGAGCCTAGCGAGTCGCGAGCTGCTCGAACGCCCTGGTAGCGCGCGATACGAGCCCGCCCTCCGCCCGCGTCAGGAAGAACGCGGCGAGACCCTCACGCTCGGCCAGCGCGAAGCCCTCGTCCGGCCCCAGCACGCTGAGGGCCGTGGCCCAGGCGTCGGCGACCGCTGCCCGCGGGTGAAGCACGCTCACCGAGGCACCGGCATGGCGCGCCGGCCGCCCGGTGCGCGGATCTATGAGGTGGGCGTAGCGTACGCCGTCGATCTCGTAGTAGTTGCGGTAATCCCCCGAGGTGGCGATGGCCATGTCCACGAGATCCACCGCCCGGTAGATCGATCGTACCTCGGCGTCGGGCGCCTCGATCCCTGCCCGCCAGGGTGCGCCGCCGGCCTTTCTTCCCCTGGCCCGGATCTCGCCCCCGATCTCCACCATGAACGCAAGAACCCCCATGTCCTCCAGCGCCTCAGCCACCTGATCCACACCGTAGCCCTTCGCCACCGCTGACAGGTCGGCCACGGTGAGCGGGTGCGTCTTGGTGAGCGTTCCGGCTTCTGCATCGACGACGATGCGCTCGTACCCCACGCGCTCAGCGAGGCGTGCGAGCTCCGGCTCGGTCGGCGGCACGGGCGGGCGGCCGGGTGGCCCGAAGNNGCGGCCCGACGGTGACGTCGAATGCGCCGCCGGAGCGCTCGCTCACCCGGCGGGCGACCCCGAACACCTCCAACGTCTGCGGCGAGACCGGGAACGGCTCGCTGCCCTCGTGCCGGTTGAAAAGGGAGAGCTCCGAAGCGCTGTCGTAGGTTGACATGAGGCGGTTCACGGTGCCGAGCCGCGCGTCGATCGTGTCCCGCAGCTCGGCGTAGCGCGCCGAGGAAAGCCCCGGAGCCCGGATCATCACCGTATAGGTGGTGCCCATCGTGAGCCCCGAGATCTCGTGGATCGTGGGGCTCCGCTCCCGCAGGACGACCCGACTGACGAACAGCGCGACGATGAGGAGAACCGCAAGCGGGACCAGTACGGTCCGGGCCAGGCGGCGCGTGGTGCCGGCGCCCGTCACGCCGTCAGCCTTCCCTTCGCGGTCAACCTGGCGATGGCCTTCACGCTGACTTCAGCGGGCCTGTACCGGAGGCTCCGAGCGGCAGCCTGTCGGTCAATGTCGCGGTGTCGAGGGCCGGATACGATGACGTGATGGTCGGGCATGGCCTGGCGGTCCCGGGCTGTCGCTGATCAGAAGATAATGCCCCCGCTCTACCCTCGGTCCCCCTGGCACATCGTCCCACGCCTCCCGTAGACTCACCTCGGACGCTGCCTTAGCTTGCGCTCAGACGTGATCGCCATCCCAGGGACCTCACCCGACTGCGATCAGGAGGCGGCTGTGGGCGGATTGTTCGGCGTCATTTCGCACGACGACTGCGTTGCGGACCTGTATTACGGCACCGACTACCACTCCCACCTGGGAACGATGCGGGGCGGCCTGGCAGTAAAGGGGGACGCCGGCTTCACACGTATCATCCACGACATCACCAACTCCCAGTTTCGCAGCAAGTTCGAGGACGACCTGTCCAGACTCAACGGGAGCACGGGCATCGGAGTCATCAGCGACCACGAGGACCAACCGCTCATCATCAGCTCCCACCACGGCACCTACGCCATCGTGACCGTGGGAAAGGTCGACAACCTCGATGAGCTCGTCTCAGCGGCGCTACGGAAGAACGGCACCCACTTCTCCGAGATGACCGGAAGCGAGGTGAACCCGACACAGCTGGTGGCGCACCTCATCGATCGGGGCGACACCTTCGAGAGCGGGATCCGTCTCGCCCAGGAGGCGGTCACGGGATCGTGTTCCATCCTGCTCCTCACCGGCAACGGGATCTACGCCGCGCGCGACCGCTTGGGACGCACCCCAGTGGTGATAGGCCAGAAGGACAGAGCGTACGCCGTCACGCTCGAGACATGCGCCCTCCCCAATCTGGGGTACCAGGTCGCCGCGTATCTCGGCCCGGGCGAGATCGTGCACATCAGCCACGACGGTGTGGAGCGACTGGCGCCGCCCGGCGAGCGGATGCAGATCTGCGCCTTCCTCTGGGTGTACTACGGCTACCCCGCGTCCGACTACGAGGACATCAACGTGGAAGCCACCCGTTACCGCTGCGGTGAGTTCCTGGCGAAGCGGGACGATGTCGACATCGACTTGGTGGCCGGGATTCCCGACTCGGGCACCGGCCACGCCATTGGTTATGCCAACTCCGCCGGCGTCCCATATGGCCGGCCGTTCGTGAAGTACACCCCCACATGGCCGCGCAGCTTCATGCCCCAGGACCAGCGGGTGCGGGACCTGGTGGCCCGGATGAAGCTCATCCCGATCCGCGAGATCATAGAGGGCAAACGCCTGCTGTTCTGCGAGGACTCGATCGTGCGGGGGACGCAGCTCAAGGACATCATCAGGCGGATCTTCGAGTACGGCGCCCGAGAAGTGCACATGCGCCCCGCCTGCCCGCCGCTGGTCTTCGCCTGCAAGTTCCTCAACTTCTCCCGCTCGCGGTCCGAGCTGGACCTCGCGGGCCGCAAGGCGGTCCACGAGCTCGAGGGCGACCAGCCCGGCAACCTCGACGCGTACGCCGACCCCGAGTCCGAGCCGTATTGTGCCATGGTCGAGCGCATCCGGCAGCGACTGGGACTCACATCGCTGCGGTACCAGCTGCTGGAGGACCTCGTCTCGGCCATCGGCCTGCCCAAGGAGCGGCTCTGCACGTATTGCTGGGACGGTGCGGAGACGTAGCACAATCGATAGCTTTGTGGGTCGCCTCACCTAAAGGGTACACTGCCATGAACTCGCCACACGCACGCCTGCTCCGCGTCATTGGATGCGTCGCCCTCACGGCGGCGGCACCACTTGAAGCCCAGGTCTCTGCCGAGCGGGACACCGAAGTCGCCCGCCTCGTCGCCGCGATGTTGGGCGATACCCCACTGATCGAGGACCTCCGAGTGCTCAGCCAGNNCCTGCGCGGGGTGGAGTGGGCCCTCGGTCGCTTCGGTGAAGCCGGGGTCACGGCGCGGCGCGAGGCGTTCGAGATGCCCGGACTGTGGCTCGAGAACTCGGCCTCGGCGACGGTGCACGGCGACGGCGTGCGGTTCTCGCCCCGGATCGCGGCGATGCCGTTCTCGGCCGTCACGTCAGCGGCAGGCGTGAGCGCTCCGCTGGTAGACGCCGGTCGCGGCACCGCAGGCGATTTCGAGCGCCTGGGGACGGAGGCGCGCGGCGCATTCCTCCTGGTCGAGACGGAGAAGCTCGTCGACATCAACGGCCTGTTCCGCGAGTACGGAGAGGCGTATGCCATTGAGCGCCGCGCGGTCAGCGCCGGCGCGCGCGGGGTGGTGTACATGAGCTCCCGCGCCGAGGGAGTGTTGTACCGTCACAACTCCTCGCTGCTCGGCGCGGAGGCGCGCCCCATGCTCGTGATGGAGCGCGGCGCGGCACGGCGCACACTCGGCCTGCTACGGGCCGGTCACGCGCTGACGCTCACCGTGACCCTGGACCTGCAGGTCGGTCCCCCGTACGAGAGCTACAACGTGATCGGTGAGATCCGCGGCAGCAGCAAGCCCGACGAGATCGTCATCATCGGCGCCCACCTGGACTCGTGGGATCTGGGCGCCGGCACGCTCGACAACGGCGCCAACGTTGCGCTCGTCATCGATGTAGCCCGGCAGATGCAGCGGCTCGGCATCCGCCCCGCGCGCACGGTGCGCTTCGCGCTGTGGAACGGGGAGGAGCAAGGGCTGGTGGGCTCATATGGCTACACCGAGAGCCACATGGCGGAACTCGACGGCCACGTGATGGCGATGTCGTTCGACATCGGCTGCGGCCTCATCAACGGCTTCTTCACTGGCGGCCGACCCGAGATCCTGGCCGCGGTGGAAGGCGTGCTGGCCCCCGTGCGGGGCCTGGGACCGTTCACGAACCTCGACCTCCCCCTCGTCGGCACCGACAACTTCGACTTCATGATGCAGGGCGTCGCGAATCTGGTCGGCAACCACGAGCCCGCCACCTACGGCCCCAACTACCATGCCCAGTCCGACCGGTTCGAGCAGTGCAATCAGCGGAATCTGCGGTTGAATGCGGCTATCGCCGCGGCTGTGACCTACGGGTTCGCCACTGGCGACGTCACCTGGTCGCGCCAGACCCGCGGTGAGATCGAGGAGCTGATCAGTTCGACCACCCTCGAGCAGCAGATGCGGATGTTCAACGTGTGGGAGCCGTGGGTCAATAGAACGCGGGGCCGGAGGTAGGAGGGCGGCAGCACACTAGGGCGCTCCTGCGAATACCCTCACCGCCAGAACGTGGCGGTCGGGGGAAACCTCGTACGTCTGCCCGTCGTCGACTCCGATGACCCGCTGGCCGCCGCGCGTCGCGACGAGCAGGTGTCGCGGGCCCACCCAGNNCACCCAGCGGCAGGGCGACAGCCCGGCGGCAAGCACCTGGTCCAGAGCCTCACCGATGACCTCGTCGAGCACGACCGTCTCGTCTGCTCCGTCGCGCACCACGACCTGCCGCGTCGTGTAGGTCTGGACGGCGGAGTTTCGGGCGTAGGTGCGCTCGTGCGCGATGCGCCGCCCGTCCGGCGACCAGCACGCACCGAAGTCACTCGGCACCCCCAGCTCCTTCTCGCTCGCCTCGTAGCTGTATGCGTCAGACCGCACGTCGTAGATCACAAGGTGGGTCGTGTTTGCCCAGCGACGCGACACCACCTCGTACACGATGCGACCCGCGTCCGGCGCCCAGGCGCTGTTCCGCGGGCGGCTCTGGTAGTCGGCGATGACCTTTGCCCCCATGCCGTCATGACCAGCGATCCACAACTCCGGGATGACCTCGGGCTGTGGCCGGTTGACGAACTTCACGGAGCGGTCCTGATAATAGGCCACGCGCGTGCCGTTCTGCGCGTATGCTAGATCCGACTTGCCCAGCCTCGCAAACGTCGTCAGCGTGGCGCAATCAGACGTGCGGACCGCATAGAACTTGCCGCCGTCGGACACCATCACTTCCGCGGGAGACCGCCACGCCACGAAACGGTTGGAGGCCACACAGCCGATGTCCCGCGCGGCTCCGCCGGTTTCCAGGACCTTCACGCCGCCCCTACCACCGTTTGATTGAAAGCCGACGCCGAGCCGTTCGCCCTCCGGCGACCACGCCATGGTATAGACAGTGCCGGCCGTGCCCTCATGCACGTCTGCGACCGATCCGGATTCCGTCTCGATCACCACGACGCGGCTCGCTCCGCCGTGGCGATAGGCAAGCGCCACGTGGCGTGCCGTCGGACTAGCTACGGCCAGCAGCGGCTCACTCACGTCCCTCACGACCGGCTCATCCACGCCCACCCTGGTGTCGCGGCGGTAGACGGCGCCACTCGCATGGTAGACCAATGAGTAGTTGTCCCCCGGCAGCGGTGCGGCGCCGCTCGATCCCGCCCCGCGCGCGCCCGAGGCACAGGCCGATACCACCAACATCAGGGAAAGCGAGCCTCGACGGCTCCAGCAATGTCTCATCCGCTCCATGCTTCGCACATGAAGAACCCCGATCCAACAACCGGCTGTCGGATCGAGGCTCTTGGAGTCGCCTAGCATTGTAGTCGAGAGCCGCATCTCGGGCAACTCAGGGCGCCTCTCGCGGCGCGGCAGCTCACGGCCCTCGCTTCGACGTCCTCCTCCTCTTCCGCCTCGCCCTGCTTCGCGCGCGATTGATGATCTGGTCCAGCCGCTCGTCGTCGATGTCGGTGTCGAGCTGCACCCAGAGGGGGAGATGGTCGGAGAGCTGATAGGTGAACGCGCTCTTGGACATGCTGCGGCCCGGGAACAGCGACCGATGGTCGTCCCGATAGAAGTCGAGCGCGCCGCCCCGGCTCGAGAACGCCTTCGTATGGCTCTGGTGGTACAGGATCTGGTCGTAGCGCTTCGGCTCGTCGGCGAGGTTGGTTCTCACGACGCCGCGGAGCGACTGCGGCATCCTGAGGCCGTGGCTCGTGACGGCCCGAAACAGCCGGTCGTTGACCTTTGGGATGTTGAAGTCGCCCATCACGATGATGTCCTTATCGATGACGTGCTTCTCCTTGCGCCGCTTCTCCACCCAGTCGGCCAGCAGCTTGAGCGCCTTCTCGCGGCTCCTTTCACCACCCGACACGTCCCACCGAATGTGCGCGGTCAGCAGGATGAAGTCGAAGTCGCCGGCCCGAAACGAGGCCATGAACGGGCTGCGCCACCAGGTGATGGCCGGAACCGACTCGCCGGTCTGCTTGTCCCTCTTGCGCGGCGGGTCGGCCTCGGCGGCTAGTCCCGTGAAGACGACGGCACGCTCGTCGTACACGTAGGCGATGCGCTCCCGGTTACCCCGCCGGTCGGCATTGAAGTCCGAGAAGACCACCTTCCAGTAGGGCCCCAGAATCCGCAGGATCCGCTCAAGATCAGAGATGTCGTCGCGCAGCTCGGTGACGGCGATCAGATCGAACTGCCCGAGGATCTCGGCGATCAGATGGAGCGATGCCTTGAGCCGTCGCTTCTTTCCCAGCTCGCGGATGTTCCAGGCTGCGAGGTTGATCGTCTCGTCGAGCTTGGAGGACGGGATATCCGCCTCGTCGATGCGCCGACGCAGGACCCTGAGGCCCTTGGCGATGTCCGCGCCGATCGAGCCATGCTGCATGGTGGCACCTCCTCCGGGCACCAACTCTCGTTGTTAAAACGTTCAGTATGTGATGCGTGAGGGCAGACCAGTAGACCGTTCTTGAGGCATCAGGTGCTCGAATTGGGACATTCGATCGGGTTGGCGCTGCTCGCTGAGAGCCCAGTCCACACAGAGGCCGGACGACCCCGACGGTCATCCGGCCTCTGCTCACGAGCTCGGGATAGCAGGATGAGGTGCGCGACCGCTAGTCCTCTTCCCTGCTGTACATCACCTTCCCACCTACGATCGTGTGCACCACATCGGTCGTCGGGATCTCGCCCTCCGGGATTGTGAGAATGTCCTTGGACAGCACCGTGATATCGGCGAGCTTGCCCGGCGTCAACGACCCCTTGATCTCCTCCTCGAAGGCAGCATAGGCCGCCTTGATGGTGTACGTCTGGAGCGCCTCCATCCGGCTCAGGCGCTGCTCGGGGAAGAACACGCTGCCGTCGTTCAGCACCCGGGACACGGTCGCGTAATAGCTCGCAATCGGATCCACATCCTCGACCGGCGCGTCAGTACCATTGCAGATCACCGCGCCGGTCTCCCACAGGGACCTCCATACATACGCGCCCTCACGCGCGCGCCGCTCACCCAGCCGCGGAATCACCCACGGGCCGTCGGAGGTGGCATGGACGCCCTGCATCGCGGCAATGACGCCGAGCTCACCGAAGCGTGGGATGTCGTCGGGATGGAGGTGCTGGGCATGCTCGATGCGCCAGCGCAGGTCCGAGCGGTCCGGGTTCGCCCGGAACGCGCGCTCGAAGACGTCGAGGACCTCACGGTTCGCACGGTCGCCGATCGCGTGCACACAGAGCTGATACTCGTGCCCCACCGCCAGCCGCGCCGTCTCGTGCAGCGAATCGATGGGGCTGGTGTTAAGCCCCCTGCTGGAGGGGAGGTCCGAGTAGGGCCTGAGCAGCCAGGCGCCGTGCGGTCCCAGAGCTCCGTCGGCCGAGACCTTGATGGCCCGCACGGTGAGCCGGTGATCGCCGTAGCCGATCATCCGATACTCGGGTAAGAGCTGGGCGAGGCGCCGGTTCGACTCGCGGATCATGACCCAGAGCCGGACGCCCAAGGCTCCGTCGTCGACCATTTGCTTGTACAGGTCTACCGTCTCGAACCTCACCCCCGCGTCGTGGAAGCTCGTCACCCCCTTGGAGAGCGCCTCTTCGGCCGCCAGCTCTGCCTGGCGGCGCGGGTCCGTCGGTGCTGCGTACTCCGACGCCGGTCCCAACAGCCGCTGCGCCCGCTCGCGGAACGCGCCGATCGGGTTCCCGTCGGCGTCCCGCACGATCTCCCCGCCGGGCGGATCGCGAGTCTCCCGCGTAATCCCGGCCATCTCCATCGCCTTGGCGTTGGCAAATGAAGCGTGGCCGCTCGCGTGCCGCAGGACGACTGGGTTGTCGGGCGACACTGCGCTCAGGGTGTGATGCGTGGGCAGGCCCTCGATGTTGCCCGGCGGCGCCCTGTCCCACTTCTCCTGATGCCAGCCGCGCCCGCGGATGAGCGTGCCGGCTGGCGCATCGGCCGCGACCGTAGCGACCATCGAGACGATCTCATCCCAGTTGGCCACATGCATCAGATCGAGCTGCATCTTGGCGTCCCCGACGCCCAAGAAGTGGCCGTGACTCTCGATGAAACCCGGGATGGCGAGCCGTCCCTCGAGGTCGATGACCTGGGTGCGGCGACCGATGTATCCGGAGATCTCAGTATAGCTTCCGACGGCGAGAATCGTGTCGTCGAGGACCGCGATCGCCTCGGCCTCCGGGTTGGCGTCGTCCACCGTGACAACCTTGCCGTTCCTGAGCACGAGGTCGGCGGCGATCTCCGGCTCGGCGGCGCAGCCCATCACCAGGGCAATCGCGCCACCAAGTACTGTTCCGAACAGCGCCCGACGTCGAACCTCGCGCGCGAGTGCGCTCTCCCCCATGTACCCTCCCCTGCCTAGCGTCTCCATCTCAAGATTCGCTCGTGCTCCCTGCGACCATCATTGTACGGCACGCGGCAGGCCGCGGCTAGACTACTGAGCCTTCGCCATGGCGTCCCTTCTGATCAGCGCATACCCGGTGCTGTTGAAGTTGTTGTAGACGAGCCCAGTGATGATCTCTTGCGCCTCGGCTGTGTTACCGGCGCCCTCGTGCGCCACGGCGAGGTGATACTGAGTGTAGATGTTGTTCGGGTTCGCCTGCTCGTAGTGGCCGATGGCACCGGCGTAGTCGCCTCTGAGGAGGCTGACCAGCCCCATGAGATCGTGCGCCGGCTCGTTCCTCCTGGGGTTGGCATCCGGTTCCAGCAACGTCATGAACTCGCGCGCCTTCGCGGTGGCGGTCCGGTAGGCGCCTCTGCGGGCGGCGAGCGTCCCATCGAAGTAGGCGATGTTCGCGCGGGCTCCCCTGAGGGCTGCGTCAGTGCCCACCTGCTCTGCTTGCTCCAGCAAGAGGGTAGCTCTCTGCTCAAGTACCGACTCCGCCGCGTCGAACATACCGTGGTGCAGCGAGATCTGGGCAGCGGTAGTGAGGGCGAAGATCTTCAATCCGCGCGGACCGGGCACACCCATTCCGTCGATCGACGCCACGAGCTGGTTCAACTCATCCACCGCCGCGCCCGGGTCGCCAGCGTGCACGCCGACCAGGGCCCGGTAGACAGCGAAGCTCGCCCGCTGCCCCCCTCTACCGAGCGCGATGGCGGCGTCGTAGTCGCCGCGGGCCGCATCATAGTCGCCGAGGAACGAGTTGACGTGGCCTCTCTGCTGGAGCGGCAACGCGTCGTCGGGGGCCAGCTCGGCCGCCCTGGTGTAGGAATCTCTTGCCCCGGTCAGATCGTTCTGTGCCCGGTACGCATCGCCCATCAGGTCGTGGGAGCTGGCCTCGTCGGGCTCGAGCTCTACGAGCCTCGACATGTACACCGCGGCCTGGTCGAAGTCCTTTGGCTCGCTGAAGAGATGCGAGTTGCCAAGGGCCGCGTAAGCAAGCGCGAAGTCAG
>JABAOF010001791.1_pt2 | contig 18342 bp, 13 predicted proteins | sample 7062171 | NCBI WGS metagenome assembly JABAOF01 (sample SAMN14538628, study PRJNA623070) | marine sediment metagenome | biome: marine biome [ENVO:00000428]; feature: marine pelagic biome [ENVO:01000023]; material: deep marine sediment [ENVO:00002113] | place: India: Gulf of Khambhat ...
GCAGGCAACAAGCGTTCTTCACCAAAGAATTTACCCCGTGAATTCTGGGCATCAATGATGCCATCGGTATAAAGCACCAACATGTCTCCCGGGGAAATCTCAACAGTTCCTCTCTCCCAGCTCTCCTCTTCGATCACACCCAGGGCCATGCCCGTCTTGTCAAGTAGTCCAACTGGAAGACCGTTCTGGCTCTTAAGATGGTACGGCGGATTATGACCGGCGTTGCAATACGTCATCATTCCAGTGGTCGGATCAAGGATTCCATAAAAGATGGTAACAAACTGGCCGGTATTGATGTCTGTGAGTAGTCTTTGATTGGTGGCGGTCAGCACTTGATCCGGGTTGTGAGGGTATTGGATAGCGTGGGTTCGGATAAGCGTGCGACTCAAGACCATGTACAAGGCCGCCGCCATTCCTTTGTCAGCCACATCCGCAATCAGAACCCCCACTTGACCATTAGGCAACGGGATTAGATCGAAAAAATCACCCGAGGTGTATCTTGATTTTTTCAACCTCGCTGCAAACTGCCAGCCCGGGATCTCCAATCTGTCGGGCAGTAAGCCGGCCTGCACGCTCCAAGCGAGATCCAATTCCTGTTCCATTTGATTCAGATACCGCCGTTCTCTTTCGCGCAACCACTTCCTTTCCAAACAGGCACCGATGCGTGCTAGTAACAGCACAGGATCAAATGGCTTGGGAAGGTAATCTTCCGCCCCTAACTCAATACCACGCACAACGCTGTCCATGTCATCCAGGGCCGATATGACAATGACTGGTATCTCCCGCAACCTTTTATCCGATTTAAGATGTTTCAGGACCTCAAATCCATCCATTCCCGGCATCATGATGTCCAACAGAATTACGTCCGGGAGTTCCTGGATTACCAGATCCAACGCCTCACGCCCATCTTTAGCGCTGAGGGTTTCGTAATCAAGATCCTCCAGTTCTTGTTCGATATAATCGACGTTGAAGGGTTCATCGTCAACGATCAGGATCCTTGCACGTTTCTCCACTTGTTCTCCTCGAAAGAAGTGGTATGAAGCTATAAAAGGAGCCACTCTCGCGGCAGGTTAGGATCTGTCTCCTAAAAACCTTTCCAATTTCTCGAATAGCAGATCCTCTTCGAGCGGCTTGGTCAAATAATCATCACAACCAGAAGCCAGAGCTCTTTCCGCATCCCCCCTCATTGCATGAGCTGTAAACGCGATGATAGGAATGTGCTTTAGTTGCTCATTTGCCTTGATACGCCGAGTCGCCTCCCAACCATCGATTACCGGTAGCGCGAGATCCATCAGAATGAGGTCAGGCAATTCTTGTTCAGCCAAGGCGATCCCCGCCGCGCCATCCTTTGCTGTCAACACCTCGTAGTTGTCCTCCAAAAGTTGGACCACAAGGTCGAGTGTCAGCTCCACGTCCTCGACGATCAGAATCCGCTTCATCTTTCCCTGATCACTCCGTCCCCCTGTAAACCTGCAAAGCGCTATGGATCTCCTGAACCAGCGCCTCGTTATCCAACTGCTGCTTTTGAAAGACGCTTGAAATTCCCTGTTCGAGTAAATCTTGTTCGCCTGCGCTGAGTGTCTTGGCAGTGAGGACGATAATGGGTATCTTCCTAAGCTTATCCTGCTTTCTCAATTGCTCAATAAAAGCAAAGCCATCCAAGCGCGGCATCAGGAGATCCAACAGGATGATATCAGGCTGTTGTCGAGAGATCGCCTCTAATGCCAGTTGTCCGTTCTCGGCTGCTTCGATCTCATATGCCCCACCGTCTAATAGTTGATGCAGTAGATCGACTACATCCGGATCGTCATCTACGATCAACACGCGTTTCGGGCTGCGATCAGGGGGACTGATGCGTCCTAAAACATGTAGGAGATTCTCTTGATCGAACGGCTTCACGAGGTAATCAAACGCCCCCATTCGATAACCCCTATCTTTATCGTCTACAATCGACACCACGATAACGGGAATGTCACGCGTGGTTGCGTCTGACTTTAACTCGCCCAGCACTTGCCAACCCATTTCTTTAGGCAGAAGAATATCCAAGGTAATCGCAAAGGGATTAAGTTTGCGCGCTTTCTCCAAGCCCTCCTCGCCACTCATCGCCCGGGCGACGCGATACCCGGCCTCACTCAAGTGCTCCTCCAGGAGATAGATTGCATTGGGATCATCGTCGATAACCAATACGAGTGGACCGCCCCCTGGCTGATCGACAGACACTTCTTGGAGCCCTGGGAGAGGGACCATCGGTTTGGTTTCATTGTAGCGAAGAGGTAGCCTGACTGTGAAGGTGGACCCCACTCCGACAGTGCTTTCTACACCAATGTCCCCGCCAAGGAGACGGGCCAGATGTCTGCTGATAGATAAGCCCAGACCTGTACCACCATACTTGCGGGTCGTACTGGTGTCCACTTGCTGGAAGGCTTCAAAGATTCGTGCTAACGCTCCCTCTGGAATTCCGATTCCCGTATCTTTAACCGCTAGCACGAGATCGTCCACCTCTCGCTGAGCGGTCACCGAAATGGCACCGTGCTCTGTGAATTTAACCGCGTTGCTCAAGAGATTGATCAAAATCTGCCGTACCTTCTCCTGATCCGTGTAAAGTAGGGGCAAATCCGGATCTATCTCTTTCTCCAAATACAACCGATCGTCGCTGATTAGCGGACGGACGGTTTGCAAGCAGACATCGATGAGGCCATCCAAATCGAATGTATTCAATTGAACGTCGATGCGACCCGCTTCAATCTTGGATAGGTCGAGTATGTCGTTGATCAACCCCAGCAGATGGTTGGCGCTGCCTAAGACCTTATCCAGGTTGTCGAGCTGTTTCTTGGGCAGGACGTCCTTAACACGTCGTTTCACCAGGCGTGTAAAACCTATGATGGCATTGAGAGGTGTACGCAACTCATGGCTCATGTTGGCCAGGAAGGTACTCTTGGCTTGACTGGCAGCTTCCGCGGCCTCTTTAGACTGGCGCAAAATCTCCTCCACCCGCACGCGCTCGGTAATGTCATGATAGATGACGATGTAACCAACCAATTCTTCGCCAACGATGACTTGTAAGGCAAGGAGTTCTACATCCACCAATGAGCCGTCCTTGCGATTACGCTTGGTGGTGGCTTGCACTCGGCCGGTCGAGATGACTTGATCCGAATACTTGTTCGCTTCTTGGCGTAACGCACCTTCTTTTGTCACAATATCATCAAGACTTTTACCGATGACCTCCCCCTCGGTATACCCAAACAACTTCTCCGCCCTTGGATTCCAGGAGACGACATTTCCCTCCAGGTCCGCCGTCACGACCGCGACTGGACTGTTGACTAAGAGCGCTTCGAAATACTCTTTCTGGCGGCGGATTTCTTCCTCGTATCGCTTTCGCTCGGTGAGTTCCGTCTGTGCCTGATCAAACAATCTGGCGTTCTCGATGGCAATAGCTGCTTGCCGCGCAAAAATACTCAGCAAATGTAGATCGGCGGAATCAAACATCCTGTCTGGGTCGGTCGACACTGTGGTGAACACCCCGACCAAGCGGCCACCAACCTTCAATGGTGCAGCCAACGCGGCGTGGACATGCGCATACTCGGGCAAGCCTCCATTCCACCGATGGTAATCCTCGATGACCAAAGGCTCTCCCGTTTTCACCACCTTACCCATAGCACCTTCGCCAACTTTGTGGCATGTGCCAACGTAGTCATCACCCAAGTTGTAGCTCACGACGATACGAATCTCTTGGCTAGCCTCATCAAAAAGTCCTAATTCTCCACCCGTGGCATTTAACAACCCTGCGGCGCGTTCTACGATTGCCTCTAGCAGGGAAGGCAATTCGAGTTCCGCAGTGATGTCCGTCAGGGTGGTATATAAAGCATCCAGCTCATCTGCACGTTTGTGTTCCGCTCTCAACAATCGAGCCTTCTCGATTGCCAAACCAGCTTGTTGCGCAGCCGCGGTGAGCACCTCAAAATCTTGCGGATCAAATGCATCGCGCTCCTTTCGTTCTGCTACCAGCACACCTAGCACCTCCCCGCCAATTTGTATGGGCACATCCACCTCGGAACCGCCGACGCCATAGACGTAGCTCGGGTCCCTGCTCACATCCGGTGTGTATTGGAGCTTCGCGGTCGAAAGAGGCTTTTCACTCAATCCCCGTCCCGGTAAAAGACGGTCCGTAGAGTGGTCGTAGCCCACGCTAGCGACTCGCACCCGATCTCGCGTCGCTTCCTCTACCAAAAGCAAGGCGACAACATCATATCCCAAGGTGTCGTGAAGCCCATCAACAACACGACGGCAGACCTCGTCCTCTTCCAGCGTGGCTGCCAGCTCGGCACTCATGCGGAACAATGCTTCCTGTCTTCGGGCTTGGGCGCGTGCGTCGTCCAGCAGCCGTTCGCGCTCCGCTTGTGCACGCTCTCGGTCCGCTACTTCCTGTTGAAGTCGTAGATTGGCAGCCGTCAAGGCCTCCGTGCGTTCATTTACGAGTTCTTCGAGATGGTCACGGTGTTGGCGTAGCTCCCTCTCGACTCGCACCCGCTCGCTGATATCTATAAGAACTCCTAATGTTCCAATAAATTGTCCCGTAGCTAAGTCGAACCGCGGACTACCGGTGACTTGGACTGGAACTCGTGTGCCGTCTTTGCGAAGGAGTTGTATCTCATAACGATCGCTTATGCCCTGCAAGCGGCGTTCATCAGCCTCGAGAATAAGGTATTGCTGGTCATGTGGAACGATTTCCGTCCAATGTATACCCGTCAATTCCTCGATTCCGTAACCCAAGAGTGTTGCCGAGGCAGGATTGACAAAAGTGAAGTAGCCATCGGCATTCAACACGAAGATCCCCTCAGCCATGTTTTGAATGATTTCGCTAAGATCCACAAGTCGTGGCAGTGCCTCGACCTCCTTCGCGCGTGGCGCGGTCAGTCTATACCACAGCCTTTTGATGACATTCATGTTCCCTGCTGCTCCCCATTTCAGTCCAGGTTATCATTACCCATCCTATTTTATGTTCAAATCAAGCACTTGGAATATACAAATCAAATCCCAACCAGCGAGATCTATTCTCACGTACTCCACGATTGGATACCAAAACCTCAAATAAAACGCACTGTTGGCCAACTTTCTGAACCCTGCAGCCGCATCTGGAACCTCTCTCAAAATTGTGCGACAATAGCATTGACTAAGAGTATGGTACTCAAATAAATCAAATCATAAACGATCGAGAGAGCCTTACACAATTTCCAGTGTGGGAACACAACTGAATGAGCATTGGCGACGATAAGCTTTTGAATTCACGGTTGTTCTGATCGCGAACAACAAGAAAAGGTCACTTGCATTCCGTCCATCGTTTTTCCGCGATCAGGTAAGAAAGCAGGAGAAGCGATAAAGACCTTTTTCAAACACGGAGAATGAAGCATGCAAGCCTTAGAAGGCATCCGAGTGCTTGATCTCTCACGTGCCATGGCAGGTCCTTATTGCACCATGATGTTAGGTGATCTGGGTGCCGACGTGATCAAGGTGGAGCGGCCTGGATCAGGCGATGAGAGCCGAGGCTACGGACCGCCGTTCGTCGGGCAGCCTTATGGCCCCTACGAAGGTCAGTCGACCTACTTCTTCGCTGCAAATCGAAGCAAACGAAGCCTTACGCTCAACCTCAAGAGCGAGCCTGGCCTAGAGATCATGCATCGTCTCGTGGCCGCATCCGACGTGTTGGTAGAAAATTTCCGCACCGGTGCCCTGGATAGGATGGGACTGGGTTATCGGGCCGTGCACGGGATCAATCCAGGCTTGGTTTACTGTTCCGTCAGCGGATATGGCCGCACAGGGCCATACGCCGAGCTTCCCGGCTACGACGTCATCATCCAAGCGGAGGGCGGGATGATGGGCATCACCGGTCCCGTGGAAGGACCCCCTTCTCGGGTCGGCGTGCCTATTGTAGACATCTGCACCGGGATGTTCGCGGCAACCGCGATTCTGGCGGCACTTCGTGCTCGCCAGTCTACAGGTGAGGGTCAACTCGTGGATATTTCCTTGCTCGACACTCAGGCAGCACTACTCACGAATGTAGCCAGCAGCTATCTCGTCGAGGGGAAGGATCCCGAACGCCTAGGCAACGCGCACCCCAATATCAGCCCTTACGAGGTTTTCAAGGCGCGCGATCGTTGGTTTGTCGTGGGCGCAGCCAATGAACGGCAATGGGGGATTTTATGCGATATGATCGGTCGTCCAGAAATGAAGGATGAACCTCGCTTCTCCACGAACAGCGATCGAGTGGCAAACCGGACCGAGTTGGCGGATATCCTCAATCAAGCCTTTGCATCCCGCGATGCCAGTGACTGGATAGAGGAAATGCGCAAAGCCGGACTTCCATGCGGACCGATTAACACTGTACCCGCGGTCTTCGACCACCCTCAAGCACAAGCGAGGGAAATGATACTTGAGACGCAGCACCCCTCAGTGGGCGCGCTTCGACTCGCAGGATTTCCATACAAGCTTTCTCAAACCCCTGCGGACGTGCACCGACCACCCCCCCTACTCGGTGAACATAACGAGGAAGTGCTGGTAGATTTGTTGGGTTACTCCAAGGATCAGGTGGCCTCCTTTCAGGAGAGAGGCGCTATCTAACTTTTTGATCATCAGGAATCGACCATGACTGTATCGAAAGCAGAAATCCGATCCGGAGCCTATTACGACTCTGTCGTGCTCATGCAACTCCAACGTGCTCTCTCGGCGCTTCCCGGCGTCGACGACGCTGGGGTGGTGATGGGGACCGAGGCGAATAAGGAACTCCTCGTGCAGGTAGGTTTGTCCACTCCAGAACTCCAGGCCGCTGGTGCGGAGGATCTCGTTATCGTCGTTGCGGCTCAAGATGCGGACGCTGCTAGAGAGGCTCTGGACCAAGTGGATGATTTACTCGCGAGGCGCCGCCAAGATGCCGAGCAAGACTATCGTCCCAAGAGCCTGGAATCAGCCGCTCAGATGATGCCCAACGCTCGGTGGGTTCTCGTTTCCGTTCCCGGTCGCTATGCCGCCGGCGTCACCCGCCAAGCCCTGAACTTGGGTAAAAGCGTTTTCCTTTACAGCGATAATGTCTCTGTGGACGACGAGAACACTGTCAAACAAACTGCGGCCGAGAAGGGGCTTATGGTCATGGGCCCCGACTGTGGCACCGCGATCATTAATGGGGTGGGGCTGGGTTTCGCCAATCACACTCGTCGGGGTTCGATCGGCATCGTGGCTGCCTCGGGGACCGGGTTGCAGCAGGTGAGTGCACGCATCCACCAGATGGGCGGTGGAATAACACACGCCATCGGCACTGGTGGGCGCGATCTTTCCACATCGATAGGCGCGGTGACCGCCCGACAAGGGCTAGACCTCCTCCGGCGCGACGCAGCCACTCAGGTTATCGTTGTGATCTCCAAGCCACCATCACCCAAAGTGGCAGATGAGTTGGTGAAAGAGGCTCGACAGGCAAGAAAGCCCGTGATCGTGAACTTTATCGGCCATTCGACGGCATCCCGTCGAGTTGACAATGTGTATTTCGCAACCTCCTTCGATGAAACCGCCGAACTGGCCGTGCAACTTGCAAGCTCAGTACCAAGCATGGATAGCGTCTCCGACGCGGAGATTGAGGCCTTTGCGCCAACACAACGCTATTTGCGTGGCCTATTCTCAGGTGGCACGTTGGCTTATGAAGCTTTGCTCATCTTGCAGGATTATCTTCCGGCAGTATATGCCAACATTCCATTGAAGGACGAATTTCGACTAGAAGACTCGCTAGTGAGCCAGGAACACACCATCGTCGACTTGGGTGAGGACGAGTTTACAGTAGGACGTCTTCACCCCATGATGGACAATGATCTACGCATTCGACGACTCGAGCAGGAAGCTAGCGATCCCGAGGTGGCCGTGATTCTCCTGGATGTGGTGTTGGGCTACGGCGCACATCCTGACCCCGCCAGCGAATTGGCACCCGTCATAGCGAAGGCGCGTGCGCAAGCCGAAAAAGCCGGTCGATACCTGGGTGTGGTCACTGTTGTCGTCGGCACCGACGAGGATCCACAGGACTTAAAAGCGCAGGTGGAACAACTCCAAGCTGCGGGTGCCCACGTTGAGATGAGCAATGAGGTAGCTGTACGAGTTGCAGGCCGGTTGGTCCAAGCCCTTCTCCCCAAGTCTGAAATCCCACCACTAAAACCTGTCGACCTGGACGTTTTACACCAGCCGTTGGCAGCCCTCAACGTTGGGTTGGAGACATTCAACGATAGTTTGATCGCCCAAGAGGCTCAAGTGATCCATGTGGATTGGCGTCCCCCAGCGGGCGGTGATGAAAAGTTGATGTCGATCCTGGAACGAATGAAGCGTAGTTAGATGGAGGTTGGTAATGAAGGAATTCACCGCGGCCTGCGTGCAGATTGCCATCACGCCTAATGATGTTCAAGCAAATATTGCCAAGGGAGTCCACTGGCTAAAGGAAGCCGTCAGCTTGCACAAAGCTGATTTGGTCGTCTTCCCAGAGACCGTGACGACTGGGTATGAGACTGGGCTTGATCCAGAGGAACTCTGGGATCTGGTCGACGAGACACCAGGTCGTATCACGCACGACGTACAGGAAGCGGCCAAGAATCTGGGCGTCCACGTAGTCTGGCCATCCTACCGACGAGGTCCGACGCGAGGGGCTGTCTACAATTCTGCAATCCTGATTGGTCCCGATGGGGAGATCCTTGGCATCTACGACAAGACGCACCCTGCCCCCTGGGAGCGCCGCGATCGTGGTGGCTGGGCGACGGTGGGTGACCACGCCGATGTTTATGAAACCTCCTTGGGAACCCTCGGAATGATCATCTGCTACGACGGTGACTTTCCAGAGCTTTCACGCATTCTGGCGGTGAAGGGCGCCGAGGTCATCGTGAGAGCCTCCGCCCTCCAGCGAAGCTTTGACATTTGGTATATCACCAACGCTGCTCGCGCCTACGACAATCACGTTTACCTGGTGGCAAGTAATTTGGTTGGACCAGACGCCCGCGGCAACTATGGCTTTGGTCACAGCATGATCCTGAATCCCATTGCCTGGCGCTTAGCGCAAGCACGTGGCACGGAAGAAATCATCGCTGCGAGGCTCGATCCAGATCCCCTACGGTTCATTACTTGGGGCAGCAAACACCCACAAACCTTCGACCACCTGGAAGATCGCAATCTACAACTCTACCAGCAGAGCCTAGAAGAGGCTCGCTCTCGATTCGAGATCGGGCGACGTGTACCTGCCCCGAAAAACGAGTGACGAATGACGAGTAGTTTCCATCAATCATAAGTTGAGCCGATCCGTCATTCTAGACTTAATTAAGGAGGAGTCCCCATGGATATCGAAAAGGCCAACGCCGAAGCAACCGAACGGATGATGGAAGCTCATCCAGTATTGGTCGGGCTTGGCAAGGCTCGAGACGTGATCCCCGGTATGCAGGACAATTTGTTGTTGCACGCCGGCCCACCCATCACATGGGAACGTGCCTCCGGACCGATGCGGGGTGCCATCACGGGCGCTTTGATATTTGAAGGCAAAGCAAGGAATGAAAAGGAAGCTCAATCCTTGATCGAATCGGGCGAGATCGGACTTGAACCGTGTCACCACCACCAGGCAGTAGGGCCGATGGCCGGCGTCATATGCTCTTCAATGTCTGTCTATATTCTTGAGAACAAGACACACGGCAACAAATCCTTCTCAAACTTGAACGAAGGTTACGGCAAGGTGCTTCGTTACGGCGCCTACAGCGAGGATGTGCTCAACCGTCTACGGTGGATGGAGGAGGTAATGGCTCCTGTCCTGAAGGACGCGATCGAAGCCAGCGGAGGGATCGACATCCGCGCCTCATTGGCCGAAGCGTTGCATATGGGCGATGAAGGGCACAACCGCAACAAGGCCGGATCGGTGCTGTTCACGAAAAGCCTTGCACCCCATATTGTCAGGGCAACGAAAGATGCCGATATCGCTGCAGATATCATCACCGCCTTAGGAGATAATGCCCTGAGCGTGCTGAATCCGGTGATGGCTGCCTGCAAAGCGATGGTCGACGCCGGCCACGACGTTGAGGGCAGCACAGTCGTCAGCGTTATGGCGCGTAATGGAACGGACTTTGGGATCCGCGTCAGCGGATTGGGCGATCGCTGGTTCACCGCTCCTGTCGCAACACCAAAGGGTCTGTACTTTCCAGGTTTTGAAGAGCAAGACGCCAGTGGCGACATCGGCGACAGCACGATCACCGAGACGGCAGGCATCGGTGGTTTCGCCATGGCCAGCGCACCAGCGATTGTCACCTTCGTCAGCGGTACACCGAAAGACGCGATGAATGCGACGCTCGAAATGTACGAGATCTGTTATACCGAGCACAAGTATTTCACGATGCCGCCCATGGACTTCCGAGGTACCCCGACCGGTATCGATATTCGGAAAGTTGTGGAGACGGGCATCACACCCCGAGTCAACACGGGTATCGCTCATAAAGATGCCGGCGTGGGGCAAATTGGAGCTGGACTTGTGCGTCCCCCGATGGCTATATTCGAAGAGGCGCTCGTGGCCTTCGCCGAGCAATACGGGATTTAGTTCTTTATATGATCCCTTCCCACCACGAGGTTTTTGAGCCTCGGTGGGCATCCACGAAAGAGAGGGCTTTATGGCTGAGGAAAACTTCATCAAGATGATGACGAATGCCAAGCTTATAGACCTGACTCAGGGGTGCAGCATTTTCACACCTCCGTGGCCAGGTGAGAAGTCATTAGAGATTCACTTCTTCAAACGTCTTACAGGCGCATACGGCGGTGGGCAAGGTGCCAATGGTCAGATCCTAAATTGGAGCAACACCGTGGGTACGCATCTCGTCGGTGAAAGAGCCTTTCATTCAGCCGGCAAAGCCATTGCCGACATACCCTTGAAGGATCTGTGTGGACCGGGGGTGGTGGTCGATATCTCAGATGCGGTTTCCGATTACAGCTTGTACACGCCGGCTATGATCACAGATCGGGCCAAGGTGAACGAAGGGGATATTTTGATCATCAACACTGGGTATCACCGTTACTCCTGGGATCAACCGGATGTGTACAACGAAGATGCGCAAGGCGGTGTGGAATCCAAGGAGTTCGGCTTCCTGGTTAGACATCCCGGCCCTTCCCCCGATTTCTTCCAGTGGGCGTTGGACATGAAGCTCAAAGTACTCGGTGTGGACTGTGGATGCGTAGAGCACCCGATGAACACCCCTATCCGACGCATGCACGCGCGTGAATTTGAGAAGGCTGAGCAGAAACTGGTCGAACAGTACGGTAAGACGTGGGACGAGATGTTCCCGCAGGATGATTATTACACGTTGACACACATCACCATGCCTGAAGCCCATCTCCTGATGGCTGAATCCATCGTGGGTGAGATTAACAAGCTGAAGAACCAGCGAGCCTGGATCATGATCATGCCGATACCTTTCATGGAGGTGGAAACGGCATGGGCGCGCATTTGCGCCTTGCAACCACCGGATGGAACGGATGAAGAGACATTTTTCCAGGCCATGGAATCGGCCGAGATGATGGATCTCACCATACCCTTCAGTGTTCAAACCCCCCAATGGCTCAACTACGTCCCACTGAGCGTGACCTACACCAAGCGGGTCGGGGGTCAATTCTTTGGCATGGGTAGAAACGGCTCCATCTGCAATGCAAGCATCCATTTAGCGACTCACATGGATGGTGAGAAACATTTCTATCCGAACGGCAGAGCCATTGGGGAGGTGCCACTGGAGGGTTGGCTCGGGCCCGGTGTCATTGCCGACATCTCCCACCTGGTCAGTGATTCGAGCGTTTACACGCCCAAGATGATTCACGACGTAGTGGATATCCGTAAAGGGGACATCCTGATCATCAAGACAGGATGGCATAAATACGGTTGGAACAGCCCCGAATCCGATGAGTTCCGCTACATGGTCAGGCACCCAGGCCCCTCCCCAGATTTCTCTCAATGGTGCGTCGACATGCAAATCAAATGGATTGGGGTAGACGCGGTGAGCGCCGACCATCCCATGAACACCATCATGCGCATCTGGCACCCCAAGACATTTGAAGAGGCCAATGCCAAACTGATCAACGATTTTGGGAAGGATTGGGATGAGATGTATCCGTTGGACAAATACTATCAAGACATGCATCTGAATCTCTTCCCTAAGCGCATCGTCCACGCTGAAAATCTGGCGGGCGATATCGCCAGTGCTGAAAGCGGCCGTTACTACATCGGCTGTTTCGTGCAGAAAGCAATGGAAGCCGAATCGATGTGGGGGCGCTTCGTCGCTTTCAAGGAGGGCAGTTAAGGTAGCGGAACCATCATGATCCTTGTCACTGGGGCTGCGGGCAAGACGGGCCGATCCATCATCCGTTCGCTGGTGGCAAAAGGCGTAACCGTTCGGGCGTTCGTTCATCGAAGAGAACAGGTTCAGACCGTCGAATCGCTCGGCGCGTCGCAGACGATCGTCGGCGACATGTGCGATCGATCCACGATGGAGCGGGCGGTCCAAGGGATACGGGCGATCTACCACATCTGCCCTAACGTCAGCCCGGATGAAGTTGCCATCGGCCAGATGGCCATCTCGGCCGCACAATCCGCCAACGTTGAGCATTTCGTGTATCACTCTGTGTTGCACCCTCAGATCGAAGCCATGCCTCACCACTGGCATAAAATGCGCGTCGAGGAGCAATTGATTCAATCCGGACTCCCCTTCACGATTTTGCAGCCTTCGGTCTACCACCAAAATCTCTTGACGCAGTGGGACCAAATTCTCAATCAAGGGATATATGCGGTTCCCTATAGCGTAGAGACCCAACTGAGCATGGTCGATCTGCTCGATGTGGCACAAGCCGCCACGATTGTACTCACTGAACCCGGACACGTGGGCGCCATGTATGAATTGAGCGGCACCCACCCGTTGCCTCAAATCGAGGTCGCTGCGATTCTCAGCCAGAGTTTGAGCCGCACAGTTACGGCCAAGAGTATCCCACTTGACACATGGGAGCGAGAGGCTCGTGCCGCGGGATTGGGCAGTTATCAAATCGAGACGTTGCTCGCCATGTTCCGCCACTACGACCAGTATGGCTTGAGAGGCAACGCACGCGTCTTGGAATGGCTAATTGGTCGTCCACCAACGACAATCTCAGAATTCGTGGATCGGGAACGCTTAAAACGAAACGAGTCAGGATAGAATACATTAGCAGACAGAGAACCTGCACCACGACAGTGTGCGGCGCCTGTTCACCTTTCATACAAGAAAGAACAAGCGTGGAAAAGGGGAGGTAGGAATACGATGAAGCCAGCTTCCTTCGAATACTATGCACCAACAACCATCGAGCAGGCGTTGGATCATCTTACCGAATTTGGGTACGATGCCAAAGTGCTTGCCGGCGGGCAAAGCCTAATACCCATGATGAACTTCCGCTTAGCGCAACCCTCCGTTTTAGTCGATCTAAACAGAGTGCCAGAGCTTTCTTACATCGAAGCTGTAGAAAATGGGGGTTTGCGTATCGGCGCGATGACGCGTCACCATCAGGTCGAGTATGACCCGCTCGTCGCAGAAAGAGCGCCGCTGATTCATGCCACCATGCCTGGTATTGCCACCCCGCAAATTCGCAGCCGAGGAACATTCGGAGGCAGCATCGCACATGCGGATCCTGCCGCCGAATTGACAGCGGTGAGTGTGGTTTTGGATGGACAGTTCCGAGTACAAAGTCGCAATGGGGAAAGGTGGGTTCCCGCAAGCGATTTTTTCGTGGGTATGTTCACCACTGTCCTCGAACCTGACGAACTGTTAACTGAAATTTCCTTCCCGCCCCTGGCACCACGGACAGGCTGGGCCATGCAGGAGGTCGCACGCCGTGCCGGAGATTTTGCGTTAGTTGGCGTCGCAGCTGTCGTCACTCTGGATAATAAAAACTTGTGCGATCACGCCCGCATGCTGTTCTTCAGCGTTGGCGATGGTCCCGTGGAAGCCCACCAAGCGGTAGATGTGCTCAAAGGTCAAGAACCCAGTTTGGAGGTAATCCGCGCAGCGAGCGAGAAGGTTGACGGCGATATCGACCCTGGAAGCGATATTCACGCCTCCGCGGATTACCGTCGTCACTTGGCGAAGGTATTGGCTTACCGAACATTGGAACAAGCATTTGATCGAGCCAAAGAGGATGCATGATATGAAGATTGAAGATCCCTTTACAGTCTTAAGCCCGGCTTCATCCATCCCGCGAGGAGACAATCATGAGTAGTCCACAGAACGTGGCTGTTACCGTTAATGGCACATTATACGAGCGCACTGTCGAGGCGCGCCTATTGCTGAGCGATTTCATCCGTCACGAGTTAGAGCTAACCGGCACCCACGTCGGTTGCGAACACGGTGTGTGTGGGGCTTGTACAGTCCTGTTTGATGGCTTGCCGGCGCGTTCCTGCCTCATGTTCGCCGTGCAAGCCGACGGCCACGAGATTCTCACCGTCGAAAGTCTGGGCACGGTGGAGCAACTTCATCCCTTGCAGGAGGCATTCAGAGAAGCCCACGGTCTTCAATGTGGCTTCTGCACGCCAGGTTTCCTGATGACGCTCCTACCATTCTTAGAAGCGAATCCCAATCCAAGCGAAGAAGACATTCGACTGGGGATCGAAGGCAACATCTGCCGCTGCACAGGCTATCAGAACATCGTAGATGCAGTCCAACTCGCGGCAAGCAAGAAGTCTGCTGGAGGTGGATCATGACAACAGGTCTTGTTGGTAAACGGATAAGAAGAAACGAGGATCCGCGACTCCTAACTGGGCAGGCCTTGTTCGTGGATGACGTCGAGCTGCCTGGGTTGCTACACGCTGCATTCTTTCGCAGCGATTACGCGCATGCCCGACTTAAAAGCATTGACGTCTCTGCGGCCCTTGAACGACCGGGGGTCGTGGCCGTCTTCACCGCGGAAGACATGGGAGATGATTGGCAGCCGGGCCCGCCTTTGGTGTCCCCCCCTCCCACAGTTGAGGACGTGACCTTCCACTCTCGCACGCAGGTCCCTCTGGTCAAGGACAAGGTCCGCCATGCAGGCGAGCCCCTCGCCATCGTCGTCGCCGAAAATCGCTACATCGCCGAAGATGCCCTGGAAGACATAAGCGTGGATTTGGAACCTCTCGAAGCCGTCGTCGATTTGGAACGCGCGCTGGAAGCGGATGCTCCTCTGATCCACGAAGATCTGGACTCCAATTTGGCCGCTCATATGTACCAGGAGAAGGGAGACTTCGACGCAGCGCGAGAGAAAGCAGACCTGGTAATCAAGCGCCGTTTCGTCTTCGATCGAGGCGCCGCGGCGGCGATGGAAAACCGAGGCATCGTCGCCCATTGGGATGCGAAGAGCCAGCATTTGACCATCTGGGATACCACTCAGGCTCCAATTCCCATCCGCAATGGTCTGGCAAGCATGTTCGGTTTATCAGAACACCAGGTTCGTGTGATCGCACCCTTCATCGGTGGTGGTTTTGGTCCCAAGATCATGATGTTCTACCCTGAAGAAGTCATGCTCACTTGGGCGACGCTCAAAATGGGCCGCCCGATCAAATGGATTGAAGATCGACGCGAGAACTTCTACGCCACCACCCAGGAACGCGGTCAGATCCACGACGCCGAAATGGCGCTTGCTAGCGACGGGCACATCCTGGGTGTACGCACTGATTTTATACACGATACTGGTGCGTACGACCCATACGGACTGACCATCCCTCTCAACACCCAGTGTCATGTTCTCGGGCCGTACGACATTCCCAATTTTTCCTCGGATCTGAAAGTCGTGTTCACAAATAAGACGCTCGTCACCCCCGTACGAGGGGCCGGGCGGCCCCAAGGTGTGTTTGTCGTAGAGCGGCTTCTGGATATCGCCGCGAAACAACTTGGCATTGATCGAGTTGAAATCAGGAAGCGGAACTTCCTACCACCCGACGCCTTTCCCTACGACAACAAGATCATCGACCAGGCTTTCGCGCCTTTCATCATCGACAGCGGAAACTATCAGCCAGCGATCGAAAAAGCAGCCAAGATGATTGGCTACGAGAAATTCTTGAAGGAGGAACAACCACAATACCGCCAAGAAGGACGACGTGTGGGTCTGGGAATTGTTTCCTTCATTGAAACCACGGGGGTCGGCCCTTACGAGGGTGCGCGCATCACCGTTGAAGCCAACGGTAAGGTGAACGTTGCAACGGGAGTCGGCACGCAGGGACAAGGTCATTTCACCTCCTTCGCTCAAATCGTAGCCGATCACCTAGGCGTAGACATCCAAGACATCCACGTGGTGACCGGGGATACCTCACAATTTCACTGGGGGACGGGCACTTTTGCCAGTCGGGGTGCGGTCGTGGCAGCCAACGCAATGAACGCAGCGGCCTCGATCGTGCGCACCAAGATCTTGCAACTTGCCAGTGAGGTTTTAGAGACGCCCGAAGAGGAGTTGGAGATGGAAGGCGGTGTCGTTCGAGTGGCCGATATCCCCCGGCGATCCATTAGTCTGGGTGAACTGGCCGCCCTGGCCAATCCGCTACGTGGAGCCGTCGAACCCGGCACAGAGCCTGGGCTGGAGGCCACTGCTTACTTCGGCCCTCAATATGGCGCTACGGCATCCGGTACACATGCCATGATTCTCGAAGTAGACCCCGAAACGATGATGGTAGACATCAAGCGCTACGTCGTCGTCCACGATTGTGGTACCGTGATCAACCCGATGATCGTCGACGGTCAAATCCATGGTGGCGTGGCCATGGGTATCGGCAATGCCTTCTACGAGAAACTTTTCTACGACGAAACCGGACAACTCCTCAACGCCTCACTGGCAGACTATCTGATCCCCACGGCCGCCGAGGTGCCTCGGATTGAAATCGATCACGAGGAAACGCGCTCGCCGCTGAATCCCATGGGCAGTAAAGGCGCTGGAGAAGCAGGAGCGATCCCTGTTCCAGCGGTCTTTGCCCAAGCAATGGAGGACGCATTCGCAGACGATGATTTAGAGATTCTTGAATCCCCACTCAGTCCCGACCGTTTATTCGAATTGCTCAAAGCCAAGGAGTGAGAATTGTGAAAATTGAAGGAGAACATATCTTCAATGGCTCGTCCGAGGATGTTTGGGAATTGGTTAGGGATCCGGCAATTCTCGCCACGGCCCTGCCTGGCACCCAAGAATTGAATAAAATCTCTGATAGCGAATACGAAGGATCAATTAATGTTCGTGTCGGACCGATTGCGGGTTCTTTCTCAGGGCGGGTCCTGGTTTCTGATGAGAAACCCCCCGAGAGTTGCACTTTGAACGCAGAGGCTGAAGGCAAAGCTGGCTTTTTCAAGGGAAGCGGCCACGTGCGCTTGCACGATCAAGGTGACGGCACCACCGTCATGCAATATGAAGGGGAAGTGCAAGTCGGCGGAAAATTGGCCAGTTTGGGCCAGAGATTGATGGACACGACGAGCAAGAGTATGATTCGCCAGGGGTTTGAAGTCCTCGATAAAGCCTTACAAGCGCGTGTGGCAGCCAAAGCTCAAGGCGCGGAGGTCGAGTACAAGCCTCCTTCAGAGGCCGAGTTCGCGGCGGCTGTTGCTAAGGACATGGCCAAGGATACGTTATCGTCTCCCCGTGTGATCGGAGTCGTCCTCGCTGTCGTCGTTGTCATCGCCATCTTGGCACTAATATGGGTGCGCGTCGCCGGAGGCGTTTGATCTTCGTTCATATGGGCCTACCACACGATGGAAATCCCTGAGCATTTCACGCGGCATCTTATTCCCGTCAGCGCGTTTGGCCGAGAATACCGTGGGGCGCTTGCGGCGCCATCTCTTACGTACAACGCTTCACGACCGGTTGTGGGTCAACGCTACTTCTCAAACGTGTGGTAATAACTCACGAAAGATGCGTAATTCGTGCCGGTCCCACAACCTGCCGGATCAGCATACGGCGGGATGTGCCTGATCAAAGAGAAAAGAAAGCCCCAACCTGGACCTTTTTCCAGCTTGGGGCATTTGTCGTATTCGATTGTAAATTTCTCACGCTCAAGAGCCAATGACTGCCAGAACCTCGGAGGAGATCTGGGTCGGTGCTTCGCCATAAGCAATAGCCATCGCGGTAAGACGGGCCGCTTCCACTTTCTGGATCAACGGAAGGCCGGTTCGTACCCAGGCCGTGCTGCCGTACAGGTTAACGAAATCACTGGCGCCGGCGTTCAAGCGACCTGCTTCTACTTTCTGGATCAACGGAAGGCCGGTTCGCACCCAGGCGGTGCTGCCGTACAGGTTGACAAAATCACTGGCGCTGGCGCTCAAGCGGCCTGCTTCTACTTTC
>JABAOF010003053.1_pt1 | contig 18342 bp, 12 predicted proteins | sample 7062171 | NCBI WGS metagenome assembly JABAOF01 (sample SAMN14538628, study PRJNA623070) | marine sediment metagenome | biome: marine biome [ENVO:00000428]; feature: marine pelagic biome [ENVO:01000023]; material: deep marine sediment [ENVO:00002113] | place: India: Gulf of Khambhat ...
AGGACGTTTAACAACTCCCTGGCTTCATCCAATAAATTACCTGGCTGGCCTTCTTTCGCTCCCTCGATGTTCTGCTCGAAATCATCCAGGAGAATTAAATAGTTGTTCTCTTTAAAACTGGCTGCGCAAAGTTCGGCTAATTTTTCCGACATTTCCTTCTCCGCGGCCAGGATTTTCTTGCCCTCTTCATCTTTGGCCTGGATAAATGCCGCTTTTAATGCTGGTTCCAGGGTATAGGTATTGAATTTACCGTGCACCACCATCAAGGTGTGCTTGCTGAACCGTTCACTGATTTTACCCGCAAGGCAGCTTTTGCCCAATCCGCCAGTGCCCAGGAGCAGAAGACCCACTTTTTCGTATTCCTGTTTCAATGCCCGTAGGCTGCGCTGCAACTGGCGCCGCCGCCCTACAAACCCTTCAGCCAATACCTGTACCTGGCTGTTTTTTAAAAACATATGAACCATTCGCCTGGATGTCAGCCGCGGCTGCTGGCCTTTTTTCACAATGGCATCCAAAGCCATGCCGCTGCTGAACAACCGCAGCAAGGGCCAGGCCGGGTTAGTAGTCGTGGGAAATTCTTTGATCAATTCATGCCGGGCGCGCTGTACGGCTTCCAAAATGGTCCTGCCCCGGCTCAATTCATGATAAATCATTTTCTCCGCATGCGATGCCTGGTCATCGCTCACCGAACGACCCCACCCCAGGATGGCAGGCACATTATATTTCTCCACCATTCGTCGGGCAAAAGAAACCGCGGCAAACGCTTCAGCCGGTTCACCGGTACGGCAGCCGGATAAAAACAACAATCGCGGCGGATTCTCTATAAGAGCATCCTCCCATAACTCATAAGGAAAAACATCCCGGCGGAAACCGGTTTCATTTTCCATAATGAAAAACGGCCGCCCATTTTTGTCGATATCGGCATGGCCGGAGAGATGTACTACGTCGTACTGTTGATGCTCCAATTGTTCCCGGAGACCTTCCAGGGAACCGGAATCTTCTACTTCCATGTCCACGGCCAGTTTTTCCGTAACTTTGAAGATGGCTTCTTCTTCTTTTTCAAAGTCCAGTTCCGGTTTCACGTCCAGGGCGGAACAGGCCATGAACAGGAGTTTTAATGGCCGGTTTTGGGGAGTCATTTTCTTTTCTGCGCCGTATTCGGATACGCAGCGAACCAGGTGGACTTGCTGCGGCAGCAAAAACGTTCCGTCTTGTGCCAGGAGTTCAAAGGGCCAATCCGCAACCTGGTTACAAGGGCACAGATTCAGTTGCAGGGGTTCACCTTTGCGAATGGCTTGGTCCAAAGCCTGTTGCAAATAGCCATTATTTCCGTCCAGGAAATTGAAAAGTTTCTTGCCTATAGTGATTTGATACTTTGGCTGCTGCCACAACCGTTCTACTTCTTCCCGGGTAATGTCCCCGGCTTTTTGGTCAAAACTATTTCTTTTGTTTGTGCCTTTCTTTTGCCAGGAGATGTGGAATAGATTTTCTTTATCCTTCCCCGCTGATTCAATAGTTACATTATAAATAAGTGCCATTCTTTCCTTCCCAGAGTATGATAGACTTTTATACCATTTAAGAAACAGTTTGTCAACACTTTGCCAGGGGCCTGATCCACCACCTAATTTTGGGAACCGCGAAGACACGCGAAGATACGCGAAGAGAAGATTGGAAGGAAGAAAAGTAACAGTCAAAAAACAATACAAATTTGAGAAAATCACTTGAAAAAAAGGCAAAAAAGGAGTAGATTGTAATATTCATTTGAAAAAGAGGTAACCAGGGAACTTTTGAGGTAAGGTCGATCAACTATCAGTTATGGCAATACTATCTTATCAGCAATATCAGGATATATTCTAAAAAAGTCATTTTTGTTAAGCGTCACAATACGGTCAATCTCAAATTTAAATGCTGTGTATAAAATGACTGCATCATATGTTACACCACCGACAATATTTGATTCGGACAAATGTTTTATTATCCTGGCATAATCCTGAACAGACAAAGAAACAATACTGCATATGTCCAAAACATTCTGCTGAATAAGTTGATTAGCAGATACTGAAGAAATTCGGGGTTGAACAGGTAAAATTGACAGAATTGCATACAGTTCAGCTATTGAATGAGCAGCAACAAATCCGACATCTGTTTTAGCCTTTATTTTCTGCAACCAGGGTAAAGCACGTTCATGAGCAGGATGTGCTTCTACCATTGCAGCTACCAACACAGAAGTATCAAGCAATATCTTCATGGATTGTCTGTTCCATTAATTCAGAGATACGGCGATTTCGCTCTTGTTGGATTATATTTGTTATATCGGTCTTCGGTTCGGATTTAACAACCAGAATGCCTTTTTTATCGACCAATATGGGAGATTCTTTTTGGACACGTAAGCAAAGTTCGTTATTTTCTCCATCTTCAACGACCAGTGTCATTCCTCTTACCAGGCCCAGTCGATTTCCGAAAGTTGAAGGTATTACTATGCGTCCCTGGCTATCCACTGATGTTTGAATTTTTTCACTCATTTGAATCTCACTAATTATAAATTTATAAGTAATCTATTTATAACATAAAACAAAAAGTTTTACAACGCTTTTTTAAAATTTAGAGAATGACCCCACGGCGTGGGGAGCCATAGAAAGCGCATACGCGCCATCTAAAGGTTTCCTTACCTGAACCAACCAGTCTGGAGACCTCTTTTGCTATTGATATGATTCGAGAAGAGGGTTGCTGCGTCAAACGTTTGGGGAAACCTTAAACTTATCTTTTCACTTTTTTCTCTTCTCCGTTTCTTCTCTTTCTTTCTTCGCGTGTCTTCGCGTGTCTTCGCGGTTAAAAAAAATAGGCGATGGACTTTTAGCGGGGTTGACAAATGTACGAATACAAATTAATATTAATAGCTAAACTAAAAAAATGAGGCAAACGGATGATTGCAGGTAGGAAGATTTTAATTGTCTTGGTTGTAAGTGCCGGTATACTTTTGTGGCAATGTGGAAAGCGGAGAAGCACCTCTGAGTTGCTGGAATTGCGCGGACGCACTATGGGTACGATGTTTATGGTGAAAACACTTAAGAAACCTGAAGACCTGGAATTTACCACGTCGGAACTGACCCTGAAACTATCCCATGATATCGGGGAAATTCTGACAACAGTCAATCAACAAATGTCTACCTGGGTAAAAGATTCTGAAATTTCCCGTTTCAATCGCTTCCAGGAAACCGGCTGGTTTGACGTTTCTTCCGACACAGCCCTTGTATTTACCGAAGCTTTACGGGTCAGTGAATTATCCAACGGAGCCTTTGATATCACAGTCGGACCGTTGGTGAACCTCTGGGGATTCGGCCCTGCCAAAACAGACCGGCAAATACCCGGTGATGAGAAAATAAAAGAGGTAATGGCAAAGACCGGCTATCAAAAACTAGCGGTCCGCCCCTCGTCATCACCCCCTGCAATCAAAAAAGAAATTCCCGGGATCCAGTGTGATCTTTCCGCCATTGCCAAGGGATTCGGGGTGGATAAAACAGCAGAGTACCTGGAATCCAAAGGGTACATGAATTACCTGGTGGAAATCGGTGGAGAAGTCCGGGTCAAGGGGATCAACCATGAAAAAAGACCGTGGCGTGTGGCAATCCTCGCACCTGGCCCCAGTGGTAAATCTCCTTATCAAAAAGTCCTTTCTTTAAAGGATAAAGCAATGGCAACCTCCGGCGATTACTTCAACTATTTTGAAAAAGACGGGGTCCGCTATTCTCATACCATCGATCCCACCACCGGCAAGCCTATTACTCACAAACTGGCATCTGTAACTGTCATTCACGATTCCTGTATGACAGCGGATGCCATGGCAACGGCCATCAATGTACTGGGCTCGGGAAAAGGATATGAACTGGCATTAAAAGAAAACCTGCCGGTTTTCCTGGTTATCAAGAAAGGTGATTCTTTTGTGGAAAAAATGACACCTCAGTTCAGGAGGATAGTAGAGAAGTAGGAACTAAAAGGAGAAAATAATGAAATTAATCATACCGATAATAATAACGATAGTGGCTGTTGTGTTTATGGCAGCAGCCCTTCATTTTTCAAAATATAAAAAAAGAAAAGGTTCCGGCTGCTGCAGTGGAGGTAAAGCTCTCGCTGATTATACCGGTAAAACCTGTGAAGAAGATGACAGCAAAATGTGTATCTGTTGAGGAAGAAAGTTGTAGAAAAAGTAAAAGAATTCTTGAGAAATCCTTGCTTTTGTGATATAAATGGTAATGTATATGGTATGCGGCACAAAGAATAGGCGGTTCAGTAGTTTGCTTAAACCATAAACCAGCCGGGCCGGAACCAAACGGGCTGGCTAAACTCTGGTTAAGGTTAAGGAAGAAAATCTTTTTCTCAACCTCAGCCTTAACCTCAACCTTGTTTATCAAAAAAAATTCGCCATAAAATGGCAAGACTTTTTTGGTAAGCGCCTAAATAAAGGAGATAGGCCCATGAAACCCAAAACATTCAACAAAAAACTGGTATTAAAGAAAGCAACCATTGCCAATTTAAACCATCGACAGATGAATAGTGCCCATGGTGGAAATGTAGGCATAGGCATTGTCGAACCAGGTCCCGACCCGGTTCCCGTCACCACTGACCAGGATACTTGCCCGTGCAGTGTTCCCGAGTGTATTACTGATCCTCCCACCGAATGTTATACCTGCCCTTACACCTGGAATAATCCCTGCTGCCCTCAGCCTACCGACACGGTGGAACCGGCTTAACCGGTCGGTGGTATTCGCTAACATTCATTCTATCTCATCGAAAAGCTTTGCCTGGAAAAATAAAGGAGATATTTGCAAATTTTTATTTTTTATGTTATCCTATCTTTCGTAATGGATAAGAAAGGCGTGTTACATTTAAATTTTTTTTGCACGGTGAAGCGTATGACCAAAAAAAATAAAATAACAGGAGGGTTATCATGAAAACCAAAAAATTCGCGAAAAAACTCGCGTTAAACAAGAAAACCATTGCCAATCTAAGTGATGGGCATATGGGTAACGTCAAAGGAGGAGATATTAACACTGGCAGCGGCCATCCTCCTTGTGAAATTTCTTGTGGATGTGTCACCTTAAAATTTACCGGTTGTGAATTATGTCCTACGGATACCTGCAATACCTGTCCTGCTACTTGTAATACCTGTAATTATACTTGTGGTGCTGACTGCACATTTAAAGGTACATGCGACTGCCCGAATCCACCTATTCCATGAGTATCCAGGATCCAGAGTAATACCGGGGCGGAACTTTGAAATTTGGATTTTTAATGGATTGGTGATCAAAAAGCAACAAAGACATGAAACGGCGTAGAGCAGAGAGCAGACAGCATAGGGTAATATATGCTCTACGCTCTACGCTATAAGCTTTGACAGGAGGGTTATCATGAAAACCAAAACTTTCAAGAAAAAGCTTGTGTTAAACAAAAAAACCATTGCCGATCTGAACAATGGGCAATTGGGTAAAATTAAGGGAGGAAAAACGGGTCCCACCCAATTGATTTCTGTGTGCGTTTGCCAGGTGCCAACTGAGAACCAAACCTGTCCTGATACCTGTGATACTTGTACTTGTATCAGCCTTTATGGTGGCTGCCCACCATATTGTCTGATCACACCCGGTTGTTAAAAAAGGTAAGATGGATCAGGAGGACCTGATCCACATATCTGCTCATTTATACCTTTGACATACTGACATACTGATTACTGTTCTCATGCATGCGGACAGAACGTGCCACAACGTTCTGGCCGGAGGGTGTATTACAGCCAAAGATGGCGTTTATTCACTGAACCAATTGGAGTTCAGAAAGATAATCTATGTTTCAAAAACGGAAAGGGTAAAATGGGTCAGGTTTGCACACTACGTTCGAATCCTTCCATCCTTTTGCATTCTTTTCTCATTTTCGTGTCTCTTCGTGTAACTTCGCGGCTAAAAATAAAAAAATCCTTGAAAGTTTTTTTTGTTTATGCTACGCTTTCCTCTTATGGAGAACAAAGGCGTGTTACATTTAAACGTTTTCGGTATGGCAAAATCTAAAAAATAAAATAATCGGAGGAAATCATGAAGACTAAAACTTTCAAGAAAAAACTAACACTGAACAAAAAAACCATTGCCGACTTAACCAGTGGGAAATTGAGTCACGTTAAGGGAGGGCTGCTAAAGACCGATCCTCCCTGTTTAGTTAGGATAACTGAAGAAACATGCCCTGTTACTGGATGTGGGAATACTTGTTTTTCTGAAGGGTTAGAGTATATCTGCTGTTCCGGGACCTGTGCTTGGACTTGCTCTGGTTGTGGTACCGTATGCGGCGGTCCTGCTTGCTGAGTACCTGCTAATTGGGGCTACGTCTCAACATTTAAGATTATGGAGATTTGAAGTATAGTTGAGTAAGGTAAGTAAGGTGCGTGGAGTAAGGAGAACTCCACTCACACAACTAAAATAAAAATGAGAGGTAAAGCCCCTTCTTTATGGAAATTATTCAGGAATGATGCTCTTGCATTTTATTCTTGCCTTGGAGTCCCCTTTTCATTTATTATTGTGCTCATTTTAAATCAATTGACCTCTTTTGACTATCGCAAATACCGAACGATCCATTTAATTATGATAAGTATAGTGATCATATTCGGTTTTTTATTAAAAGTGATTATTTCCTGGCTTTTGTTCATCAGGGGAAGCCGTGTGGAAGGAATCGTTTTAGAGGTCGAAAGAATGATGATGGGGATATTCTCAATTTATCTGGTGGAATATTCCTATACATTCAATGGAAAGAGTTATTCGGGCACCGATACATTAAGAAAGTCTTCGACCACTAAAGGAGAGGCAGTCACAGTTCTTTGCTTTCCCAATAAACCCTCTTTGTCGATTATCGCAGATTTTCATGATTAAAAGCGAATCTCCCATGATGCTGTTTAGAAGGAATCCAGGGGCGAATCCAGGAACGGAACGTTTAAATTTGATTCTTGCTGAATTGGTGATCAAAAAGGCAAAAAACTCTTGAAAATTTTTTTTGTTTATGCTACGCTGTACTCCACTCAACTTACTCAGCTAAACTAAAATTAGGAAGAAAAATGAAAAAAAATTTATTATTACCTGTTTTGGCCGGTTTGATATGGATTTCCATTACCTCCCCTACCACTGCTCAAAAGATCAATATCCGCGTTGATCCTCGGATTGAACTATTGGCAGTGGTTCAATTTTTAAGTGATTACGATCTAATCAACACATTCGAATTTCCTTATAAACATGACATTAAAAACCATTTTTCGGCTTACAAAGGGCATCCGGCTGTCAAAGGATTTGCTGAAATGAGGGCGCAAGGTTTCAGTTTTGATGCTCCACCTACGGCAGTGCTTCACCTCTCCAATCCACCGGAGTTAAAAATAAATCCGCCATTCACGGATTACTTAATTCAAAGGGCTGGCGGCAAGGAAAAATTGGAACCATTTGTTAAAAACCTTCGCGACTTTGCACGTAAAACCCAATTTATAGCATTTTTTAAATCTCATCACCGCACCTATTCACAAACGGTGGAAAGAGTTAAAAAGAAATTAGAAGCTGTCGACTATATTGGAATTCTGAAAAAATACTATGGAATGAAACAGCGCAGTTATAATATCATCCTGGTCCCATTGTTCAAGGGAAACTATGTGCCCAGGGTTAAGCATAAGGATGGAAATTTTGATGTTTTTAATATTGTCAGCCCCTTAGGTATTAAAAATGGTTTGCCGGAATTCGGCACAGTGAAGTATTTTAAACACCTTGCCTGGCATGAATTTAGTCACTCTTTTGTAAATCCGATTCAACATCAATACCAGCAGCAAATCGACAGCTTTTCTTCGCTTTTCGCTCCAATTGCCAAAAAGATGAAACAACAGGCTTATGACGATTGGAGGATAACGGTTAATGAACATATCGTCAGGGCCGTAACCACTCACCTGAGTTATATGACCAAAGGTAAAGAAGCAGGGGATCAGGCCCTCAGGTATGAAAAGCAAAGAGGTTTTCTTTATGTTGAACCCCTGTGTAAAAAACTTGAAATATATGAGGCGAAAAGAGATAAGTATCCAAAACTTACAGACTTTTATCCTGAGTTTATCAATGTTTTTAAGGAATTGTCTAAAAGTCCGGACAGGTATTCTCACCATATGCTTTTTAACGGGAATATCAATGAAGTCGTATTGGATAAGGAATCCGTTGTTCTTATTATTCCAACCAATGAAAGGAATAAAGACATACAGGACAACATTCATACCTATGTAAAAAAAATCCATAAGATGTTTTATAAAGGCTGCCCGATTTTAACTGATAAACAAGCCTTGAACAAAGACCTCGCAAATAACTCGATTATACTCTATGGAACCATATCCGGGAATCTTCTATCGGCCAAATATATTAAAGGTTTACCCGTGCGAATTAAAGCGGATCGCATCACAGCCAAAGAGACCTATCGGGGAAACCATTTGCGTTTTATCACATGCTGGCCAAACCCCAAAAATCCGTATAAAGGTATGTTGATATATACGGCTCAGAAAGCCGAAGATATAATCGGGATCAATTCTGTTTTCCACGGCCCCACGGATTATGTCATCGCCGATAAAACAACCATCTTGCAGGCGGCAAATTATAAGAAAGATAAAGATAAGTGGAGCTTCTAAACGGAATAGCGAACACAAAATGCAGGCCGAGCCCCTACCTCTGATGGACGATTTTGTGCGTTCGTAGTTCGTAGGGGTAAACCTTGTGTTTACCCTTGCTTGAATCGGTAAAATTAGAATTGCTGCAGAGAATGAAATAACTTGAAAACTACCATGTTTTCGAGTAAAATCTGGTATGACGATAATACCTAAAAACAAAAGAAAAGGATGAAAAAACCATGATAATCCATTTTAAATCAAAACCAAAACGTTTTGTTTTTTCCATCTTGTTTTTTATTTTCCTCCTGGCGGCAGGCGTAAAAGGGTATCCCCAGGGAAATGTCGATCTTGCTCAACTGGACAGTTATATTGAAGCTGCCAGGAAAGATTGGAAGATACCGGGCATGGCAGCAGCCATTGTCAAAGACGGCCAGGTGGTACTGGCAAAAGGGTATGGATTAAAAGAGTTCTCTAAACCGGGAAAAGTAGATGAAAAGACCCTTTTTGCCATTGCTTCCAATACCAAGGCGTTTACAGCGGCGACCCTGGCAATACTGGTAGAAGAGGAGAAAATCAAATGGAACCATCGGGTGAGGGAATACCTTCCCTATTTCAAGTTATACGATCCGTATGTAACCGAAGAAATGAGGGTCCGGGATTTACTGTGCCACCGCTGCGGCCTGGGTACCTTCAGCGGCGATCTTCTCTGGTATGAAACCCCTTACAGCACCGTGGAAGTGATCAAGCGGGCCCAATACTTAAAACCGTCATCCAGTTTTCGCAGCGGTTACGGGTATTCCAATATCATGTTTATGGCCGCGGGTGAAATCATCCCGGCGGTTACGGGTAAACCCTGGAAAGATTTTGTAATAGAGCGAATTTTCAAGCCCCTGGGCATGGAGACCACCAATGTCGGCACCAGTGAATTAAAAAAGTACCAGAATGTTGCCACACCTCATTATGTATACAGCGATGGGAAAACCGTAACGATTTCGTATACGACTTCGGACCAGATCAGCGCGGCCGGGGGCATCAATTCCAATGTCAGCGATATGGCTCGGTGGCTCATCATGCTGCTGAATGACGGTACCCATGAAAATAAACAGATTTTAAGCGAAACGAGTATAGAGGAAATGTGGACGCCCCATACGGTTATCCCGCTGTCAGGATCATCAAAAGAGCTTTTCCCTTCTACCCATTTCAGGAGTTACGGCCTGGGCTGGGTCCTGCTGGACTATCACGGCCGTAAAATTATCTACCACAGCGGCGGATTGGATGGTATGATATCCAGGGTTGCCATGGTACCGGAAATTAAACTGGGACTGGTGGTGCTTACCAACAGTATGAACGATTTACCAAAGGCGTTAATGTATCGGATCATCGACACATACCTGGGAGTTACTCCCAAAGACTGGAGCCGCATATACCTGGACCGCTACCGGGAATCGGCAGAAAAAGAAAAACAGCGAGCGGCAGAGATCACAAAAAAGAAAAAAAAGACCCGTTACCCGGTGAAGCTTGAAGATTATACCGGGCTTTACGGGGGGCCCATGTATGGAGACGCCCGGGTGTCCCTGGAAAACAAAAAACTGGTCCTCCGCTTTTTACCAGCGCCGGTGTTTATTTCCGACCTCTCTCACCTCCACTACGATACCTTCCAACTGAAACTAAGAAATACCTTATCATTTATTCCCCACGGCATTGGTACGGTCCAGTTCATTCGCGATAAAGACGGAAACGTGGTAGAAATGAAAGTGGATATTCCCAACCGGGACTTCTGGTTCGACGAACTGGAGTTTAAAATGAAAGAGTAATGTAACACCAATTATTAGACGCAAAGCTGCAGCAATTCTAATTTTACCAATTGTCCGGGCGAACACAGAGGTTCGCCCCTACGCCTGACGATCGTTTTCGTCCGTTTGTAGTTCGTAGGGGTAAACCTTGTGTTTACCCTTGTTTGAAACAACAAATTTAGAATCTCTGGAAAGCTGTTTTTTGGTTGCAGGTTACAAAAGGTTGTGATATGATTGGGATTTGAAAATTAAAAAACCATGAAGTCCTTTGACAAGTACATCCTGAAAGAAATCGCCTCGCCCTTTGGAATCGGGCTGCTGGTCTATACCTTTACCCTGCTTATTAATATGATTTTTGTCCTCTCCGATACCCTGATTGCCAAGGAAGCCTCAATTCTTACCGTCCTGGAAATCCTGGCGTACATGCTGCCGGACTTTCTTTCTTTTACCATACCCATGTCTTCCCTCATGGGGGTGCTGGCAGGTCTGAGCCGCATGAGCACCGATTCGGAAATCGTTGCCTTCAAAACCATGGGGGTTAGTAATCTCAGGATCCTTAAACCTATTATGATATTCGCTGTCATCAACTGGCTTTTTTCTTCCTGGTTAATTATGTATATGGCGCCTGAAGCCGGTTTCAGGCTGAGTAAAATATGGGTCCAACTGACACTAAAACGAACAGCGGCCTTTGCCAAACCCGGAGATTTCTATAAAAACCTGCCTTACTACACGCTCTATTTCAATGATGTGGATAGGGATACCGATGAGTGGAAAGGTGTGTTCCTTTACTCTAAGAAACGCGGCGATACCGACACCATTATCCTGGCTAAACGAGGCAAGTTTATCCAGAGCCTGGAAGAAAAAGACAGCTGGATTTTTCTAAAGGATGTCTTGGTTCACAGTTTTCAGAAAAAAGAGCCGGACGAAAGCTATGATATAACCCAATTTGTTTCCAAGAAGGAAACCGTCCCCAACCCGGTGGAAATGAAACAGACCCGAAAAGAGAGGCAGTTGGTTTTCCCGGAGCTGGTAAAACGAATAAAAAAGCAGCCCAAAAACCGCCTGCTGTCAATTGAATTCCAGCGAAAATTCGCCCTTCCCTTTGCCTGTCTGGCCCTGGCCTTCCTGGCTCTTTCCCTGGGCATTTCCACTAAGAAAGGAGGAAAAGTAAGCGGTTTTATCATCTCACTGGGCGTTATCTTTGTCTACTACACCATATCCATCACCACGGAAAACATGATTAAAAAAGGACTGCTATCTCCTTTCCTGGGTATGTGGAGTGCCAACTTGTTTCTTTTGATTACCGGGATTATCTTTTACTATTTTACGTCAAAAGAAAAAACCATCAACTGGGAGCGGCTGTTTGTGTTTGCCGATAATATCAAAGAACGATTCCGGCAGCGAAAACAAAGAAGACAAAAAACAAAACGAAAAGTAATCCTGGTGATTAAGTTTAAACCTATCCGCTTGAAATTCAGACTCTTTAAAATTATCGATATATACGTGGTGAAAAAATTACTCTTCACCTTTTTCTTAATCTTTGCCTCTTTAATCATGGTTTTCTATATCACCAATATCGTAGAATTGGTCGATGATGTGGTGGAAAATAATGTGGAGTTTTTTTATATATTTGAATTTCTTTATTACCATACACCGGAAATCATCAGTTTTGTTCTGCCGGTCTCCATTTTAACGGCTGTTTTATTGGCGTTTTCAGTAATGAGTAAAAATAACGAAATCGTTGCGGTGCAGGTTAGCGGTATCAGCTTATACCGCCTGACTTTACCCGCAATCGTTATCGGCTTGCTGCTCTCGCTGGCGTATTTCTACGTCCAGGAAAGAATTACACCAGGTGCCAATAAAAAGAAACGGGAAGTGCTGAACATCATCCACAAACGGGTCGTCAAAACAGAGCAAGAAATGAGAAAAAATTGGGTGGTGGGAAAAAATGGTGAATTTTATTTCTACGATTTCCTGGATAAAAAAAACAACCGCATTGTGAACTTTAATGTTATTTATATGGATGAGAACTTTTCCCCAAACAAACGAATCTCCGCAAAGTTCGCAAAATGGTCGAATGACACGGAAATAATCTTAAGAACAGGTTTTGAGAGAAGTTTTAGAAACAACGTTCCCGTGGGTTTCTTTAAATTCACCAGTAAAAAAATGAACATCCAGGGAGGACGGGAACTATTTACTAAAAGAATCGCATTTCCCCAGTACATGAATATTAAAACCTTGAAACGATATATTCGTTACCTGGAAGAAAAAAAATCCGACACCCAAAAATATGAAGCCCAGTTATACTATAAATATGCGTTTCCCTTATCCAGCCTGGTGATGGTATTGATAGCCATTCCTTTTTCTTTTTTAATGGGCAAAAAAGGTACATTGTTCGGTATTGGGGTTGCTATTGGCATATCCATGTTTTTTTGGTTTACCTTTGCCGTGTTCAGTGCGTTGGGTTCTGCAGCTATTCTTTCTCCCTTTATTTCTGCCTTTGCCCCGCTTTTTATTTTTGCCATCATCTCCGGTTACCTGTTTATGAATGTCAAGACATAGGGGGCGTAGGGCAGGGCGCCCTGCGGGCAAATTTAAATCGCCTTCGGCGAGGTCATTAGCCACGAAGGAACACGAAGAAACACGAAGGTTTTTACAATGCGGTAAAAATCACGAAGGAAAACAAGGAAATATCTCCATTTACGCACCGGATGAGTCAAATAAGCATGATTCTTCTTTGAAAACGGTAATTCTAAGACGATCAACCATGTTTTTGTTATGATTAACCATTATTTGGTTTTGAAATCCATTATTTAATAATAATAAGCGGATATTATTCTTTAAAAACCATGATTTATTAATGATAGACCATTATTCTTTTATAATCGACCATGCTTCTTTTATAAAAACCAGGATTTTATAATAAAAATATCGTCGATCATTATTAAATTATGGTATATAATAAATAAATCGTGGTATATATAAAAAAATATTGGTCGAATATAATAGAATCATGGTTTTTATTATAAAAACATGGTTGAATGTCTTCAAAGCATGGTAAACTAAAGACAAATGATGGTAGATTGTCGAAGAATTGAGCTTTTTGGTGTTAAAAATCGTCGCGGGACGTGAGCGAACTGCTTTTTTTCTTCTCCCATTTGTCTCTTCTTCCTTTCTTCGCGTATCTTCGCGTGTCTTCGCGGCTAAAAATAAAAAACCCTTCGTGTCCTTCGTGCCTCTGTGGTTTAAAAAAATAGATAGGGATTTGGGCTTGACATTTTCTTCCTCCTATAGTAAAAAATAATATTCAACAGGCAGAGGGATGGTCTGTTGAGATGGAGACAAGGATGAAAAAACAAATCTTCATTTCTCACAGCAGCAAGGATGATGAGTTTGTGAAGGCTCTTGGCAAAAGCCTGGAAATCCAGGGCTTTGACACCTGGATAGACTCACGGGAATTGGTTGGCGGTGATCAATTGGAACCGGAAATCAAAAAAGCTATTGAAAAGGCCCGTGCGTTTATTGTGGTAATCAGCCTGAATACCATTAACTCTCCCTGGGTTTTGAAAGAGATTAAGTATGCATTGGAAATAAAGAAAAAAAAGAAACGGAAAAAGGATTACCCGGTGATCCCCTTGATGTTGGAGGGTATCGAGCCCACTGCTTTGAACCTGTATTTTGATAAGGAGCCGGTTGGCATAAAAGTTCAAATCGGTGCCGGGGGGATTGCTGAAGCCATGCCGCAAATACTGGCGGCATTGGGTGAACGGAAACCGGATGATATTCAACCCATGCTGAGACCTGAACCAGAACCCCTGGAAGAACTGGTATTGGAACTGACTGATCCGTGTATCGTCGAAAAGGACGGCAAACGCCGGGCACAGGCTGAGGCCCGGTTAATCTATTTTCCCGGTGAAAAAGGAAAACGCGAGGTTGAGAGTAAAGAGCGTTTCCTGTTTACTGCGCCCCTGGGTGCTATTGAAAGCGAGGAGTTAAGCTGGTACCTGGAGCGTTACTACACCTGGCCTGTGGGGGTATTTAAACAGCGGGCGGAAAACGTGGAAAAAAAGCTGCCGGAATGGGGGAAAGCGCTTTATGATGCGGTATTAAACGATGAATCCGTTCGTAATGTATTGTCTGCCTGGTATGGGGCAAAAGGCAAAACCGGCCGGCGGTTTACGGTTTTTGTGGATTCGCGATTGGTAAAAGGTACAGAAGAGGAGAAACAGGCGGAAGCGAACGAGGCAGCCACGTTACTCCTGAGCCTGCCCTGGGAATTGCTGCATGATGAAGATGGCTATTTATTTATGGGTGCTAAACCGGTCCAGGTGCGGCGGCGTTTGCCTAACACGCATTCCCTGGAAGGAACGGTTTCCGAACCGCCCATCCGTATTTTGCTGGTCAGTCCCCGGCCTGAAGATGATAAAGCAGGTTATATCGATCACCGGGTGAGTGCGCTGCCCCTGGTGACTGCCCTGGAAAGCCTGGGGGATTTGGCAGAACTCACTGTTCTTTCCCCGCCCACGTTTAAGGCCTTTGAAAAGGAATTAAACCGGGCGCAGGAAAAAGGGACTCCCTATCACGTGGTGCATTTTGACGGTCACGGCGTATTTCGCAAAGACCTGGGATTGGGGGGCTTGTGTTTTGAGGACACGAAAGACCATAAAAAACTGGAAAAGCGGCGTTCGTTTATCGTGGATGCCGATGAATTGGCAAAGGTAATACGTCATCATCGTATTCCCCTATTTTTCCTGGAAGCCTGCCAGACGGCAAAGGCAGAAGAGGACCCCACCACATCGGTGGCGGCTGCCTTGTTGGATGTGGGTGTGGCTTCGGTGGTAGCCATGAGTCATTCGGTCCTGGTGGAAACGGCGCGCCGGTTTGTGCAGGGATTTTACACAGAACTGGTTGTAGGGGCCCGGGTGGGTAAAGCCATGTTGGAGGGGCAGCGGGAGTTAAAATCAGACAGTTTTCGTTTGAAAATATTCGGGGCTGGCCGGTTGGATTTGCAGGACTGGTTTGTGCCTGTGCTTTTTCAGGAAAAGGAGGATTTACAGCTTCTTACCCGCGTGCCTACCAGGGATATTGTAGCCATCGATAGAAAAAAGCAGGAACGTCGTTTTGGTAAGCTGCCGCCGGTACCTGAGCATCATTTTATCGGTCGCTCCCGGGAGCTGTTGAAATTGGAGCGTTTATTGGCACAGAAATCTTACGCGGTGTTGTGCGGCCAGGGTGGTGAAGGCAAGACCACGTTGGCTGCGGAGCTGGCCCGCTGGCTTATTCGTACCGGCCGATTTTTTCGGGCGGTTTTTGTATGTATGGAAGATATTTATGATGTGCGCACCGTTGTGGACCGCATGGGTCAACAGCTTGTTCCCAATTATTCTGTGGCAGAATATCCTGACGCAGAGTTGATGAATAAAGCCTTGCAGCCCATAGAGCGCCAATTGAGGAATGAGCGCACCCTGGTCATCCTCGACAACATGGAAAGCATTCTCCCCCTTAATAAAAGTTTTTGCGGGGGGTCTACCAGGGGGGCAGTTTTTTTAAAAAGCGCCCCCCTGAGTTTAAATACTGTGCGTTTTGAACCAGAAGCGTTAAAAACTTTTTTCGATCTATGCAAAAAATTACAATCAATTGGTGATACTTGTTTGCTTTTCACTTCGCGTGAAAAGCTGCCGGAGCCTTTTGCAGTAGAATTCCAGCGGGTCATTCTCAGCCGGTTGGATAAGAAAGATGCGGTTGAGCTGGTCCACCAGGCCATGACGGTCAAGGGTTTAACGCCCAGGGAGGATGATCGCGGTGGCACCCAGCCGGAAGTGGAGGCGTTGGTAGAAGCGGTTAACTGTCATGCACGCAGTTTGGTCTTGTTGGCGCCTTATATCAGTGAATTCGGTGTGCGGCATACTACGGAGAACCTGGGGCGGTTAATGGCAGAGCTGCACAAGCAGTATCCTGACGAACGGGAACGCTCACTCTTTGCCAGTGTGGAGCTTTCGCTGGGCCGGTTGTCACCCGGGATACGGGAGAAAATCAGGCCGCTTGGGGTGTTCCAGGGGGGCGGCCATATTGTGGTTATACAAGAAGTTTTAGGATTAAAGGAAGAGGAAAGAGATTTGCTGGCTCGTGAATTGGTGCAAACCGGCCTGGGTGAGCTTATGGCTTATGGTTTTTTGCGTTTTCACCCGGCGCTGTGTCCTTACTTACGGCAGGAAATGGATGAAGCGGAACTTGTTGAAAGCACGGCCCGCTGGGCTCAAAGCATGAAGCAACTGAGTGATTATTTATATAAAGAGTTTTTCAAAGATGCGCAACTGGCACTCAACTTAACCACCCTGGAGCTGCCCAACCTGGTGCAGCTCCTGGAACATGTGCGGGCGCAAGAGGAACCGGAGGAAACAATAGACCTGGCAGCAGCCATTGAACAATTGATTGCACAGTTAGGCAGGCCGCACCTGCTGGCACAGGTGACAGCCATCCGGGAAGAGGAAGCGAAAAAATTGGGCGATGAGAATTGGAGCCATATAAAATATTTATCTGAGGATAGTAAAATCGACCGTTTACTTGAGAAAGGCAATCTTTCTCAAGCACTGGAAAATGCACAAATATTATTGAAAAAATGTATAACGGCTGGTGAACATGCTTATTCGGGAGCAGACTATGATATTGCATTGGCCTATCTTTCACTTGGGAGGGTACTGAAAAAGCGCGGCGCTGCCGAAGCCGCACTTTCACCCATTGATGAGGCCCTTCATCGGTTTCAACACCTCGCAGACCGGGGAGATGATGATGCAGCACGAACGGCATCGACTTCGCTTGGAGAGAAAGGCGAATGTCTCCTTTATCTTGGCCGTCTGGATGAAGCAGCATCGACTTACGAAGAAAGCATTAAAATTTTTGAAAAATTAGAAAATAAAAGGCAGGTTGCCGTTGCAAAATTTTGGTTGGGTTCTGTACGTCTTGAGCAAGGACGTTATTTAGATGCGATTGAAGCTTATGAAAAAGCTCGTAAAACCTTCGATGACCTTGGAGAGCCCAAAACAGTTGGGCAAGCTTGGCATCAGACCGGCATAGTTTATGAAAAGGCCGGGCGTTTTGAGGCGGCGGAGCAGGCCTACCGGCAGTCCCTGGCAATTTTTGTGCAGCAAAACGATCCGGCCAGTGAGGCCAGCAGTTTGGTCCAACTGGGCAATCTTTACCATAAAATGGGCCGCTTTGAAGATACGGTCATATTTTACCGGCAGGCAGTGGATAAGAGTGTCGAAATTGGTGATAAGGCAAAAGAAGGGCATAGACGAAATAACCTTGCCGCTACATTGATCAAACTCAAGCGTTTTGATGAAGCCCGGCAGGAGATAAAGCGGGCCATTGAATGCAAGAAGCCTTACGGCCATGCTTCCGAACCCTGGAAAACCTATGGCATCCTGTATGATCTTGAACAGGCAGAGGGCAATAAAGAGGCGGCGGAGCGGGCGCGGGGCGAGGCGATTCGACTTTACCTGGCCTATCGCCGGGACGGCGGGGAGAATCACAGCGGAGGCGGGCGGTTGTGTTATGACTTCTTGCAGGCCATTCAAGAAAATAAAACGGAAGAAATGGCCGCTATTTTAACAGAACTTTCAAATCATCCTGAAATTGACCAATCTTTAATTCCCTTAATCCCGAAACTCCAGGCCATCCTGGCCGGTTCTCGTGATAAAGAACTGGCTGCCGATCCTGAGTTGGCTTATACAGATGCGGCAGAGATTTTGTTTTTGCTGGAGAAGATAAAGTAAAAGAAAGCACGAAATTCGAATATCGAAATCCGAAACAAATTCAAATGACCAAAATTCCAATGACCAAAACGAAAAAGACACGATAGCATCGTAACATGCTGCTTTTGTTTTGAATTTGAAACAT
>JABAOF010001694.1_pt1 | contig 18322 bp, 8 predicted proteins | sample 7062171 | NCBI WGS metagenome assembly JABAOF01 (sample SAMN14538628, study PRJNA623070) | marine sediment metagenome | biome: marine biome [ENVO:00000428]; feature: marine pelagic biome [ENVO:01000023]; material: deep marine sediment [ENVO:00002113] | place: India: Gulf of Khambhat ...
CTCTGCGATTATCCAAAAATTCGCAACAGCGGGCTCATAGTGGCACAGCTTTTGGGAGTCGATGCAATTCTCTTTATGGACAATGATGAGGTCATCAGGGATGCCCGATTTCTCTCCTTTGCGGAGGAATTCCTGGGACGAGACTATGACGGAATTCAAGTGAGCGGAAAGGCCGGTTTCTATATCGAACCCGACGGATCGATCCTCCTGAAGGAGACCAACCCATGGTGGAAATTTTTCTGGAACAAGACCTCCCTGATGAACCAGGTCTTCCAACAGATCATCGATTCAAAATCCAGATTGATCCGCTCCCCCATTATCCTCGGGGGTAACTTAGCCATCCATAGAATCCTCTTTCAAAAGGTGCCCTTTGATCCGTTCATCCCCAGGGGGGAGGACATGGATTACCAGATCAATGCCGAGATCTTCGGTCTCCATGTGCTTTTCGATAAGGATCAGAATATTCAGCACTTGCATCCTGAAAGGGGAGAGGCCTTCCTTTTGGGGGAACTGAGAGGGGATATACAGCGTTTTCTCTATGAAAGGGCAAAGGTTAAAGGATATCCGGAGATAAATCTCGATCCGTACCCCGGCTATTTCCTGAAAGGCGACCTCAGGCTGAAAGGCCTATTGACCCTTTTGCTGTTCGCCCTCGACCACTTCCTTCGCCTCGACCTCAAGGGATTGGGCGTCGTGTTACGGGAATTCGGCTCGGTATTCGATGATCCGGAGGACGTGCCCGGGAGATATCTTCGATTTCAGGAGGAATGGGAAATTTTCATGATCGAACTTCCGAACACGGGACTGAAAGATGCCGTGAGGGAGTGGGGATATAATCTGGACTGAGCTACAGAAGGCATCCACAGCCTAATCGTTGGGAATTCTTTTCCTATCGCTGGGGATTGCACCCTTTGACAAAACGGGGCGGACCGATTCTCGTGGTGCACGATCAACAGTACTGAATGGCATGGATTTTGATATAATTAGATTGGTGTTCTTCCTCAGAATGGCGGCGAGAAATTCGGCAACCTGAGAGAATGAGTTGAAGAAATCTATCAATGGAAAAAGGATACCTGGTTATCAGGGCGGATAGAAGCGAGATGGAAGGCGAACGGTGGAATTGCAGGGAGGATAAAACATGCACTATAACACAGCGCTGCGGCCATATGCATTCAAGCGCATCGAGGAGATAGAGTCCGCGGATATCATGGTTGGAATACCCTGCTACTGTAGCGAAGGGACCATCAATCATGTGATACAAATGGTCAGCCACGGGCTCGCAGAGCATTATCGTGACCGAAAATCCGTTATTCTCATCGCCGATGGGGGATCCACAGATGATACCCGAGAAGTCGCCAAGGAGTTTCAGATCAAACCCTGGCAAGAGAAGCTCGTCACCATCTATAGAGGTCCAGCTGGGAAGGGAACTGCCCTGAGATCCGTCTTCGAGGCGGCGGATCGGTTAAGGGTTCGAGCATGTGCTGTAGTGGATTCGGACCTCAGGAGCATTACTTCAGATTGGATCCAACACCTCATCGATCCCATCTTGGAAAGGGGATACCAGTTCGTGGCTCCCATTTACCTCCGGCACAAGTACGATGGAACCATCACGAACAACATCGTGTACAATCTTACCAGAGCCCTATATGGCAGGCGAATTCGACAGCCCATCGGAGGAGACTTCGCCTTTTCCCGGGATGTTGCCAGGTTCTATGCCGAGCAGGATGTCTGGGAGACCGACGTAGCCCGATTCGGAATCGACATCTGGATGACTACCAACGCAATTACCCAGGGCTTTAAGATTTGCCAGTCCAACCTGGGGGTCAAGATCCATGATGCCAAGGATCCTGGACAGCACCTGGGTCCCATGTTCCGTCAGGTGATCTGGACCATCTTCTCCCTTATGGAGATTTATGAGGGCTATTGGAAGGGAATCCGAAAAAGCACGCCCGTAGAAATATTCGGACATGAAAACCACCTTGAACCCGAGCCTGTAGATGTGAATTTAGAGGGGATGATCCAACAGTTCAGGGTAGGGTTCCGTCAATTCTCCTCCCTCTGGAAGGAGATCTTCTGCGAGGAATGCTTCGAGGAGGTTCGGAAAGTCGCACACTTACGGTCGCGAAAGTTCCACTTGCACACCGAGGTATGGGTGAAGATCCTCTACGAGCTGGCAGCCACTTTCCACACCTGGAGTGCCAATCGCGGCAATTTGATCGACCTGATGACACCGCTGTACTATGCCCGTGTGGCATCCTTCGTGCGGCAGAGTTGGGAGATGTCATCGGAAGAAGCCGAGGCCCTGGTTGAGGAGCAGGCGCAGAGCTTTGAGGACCACAAGGCCTACCTCATCAAGGTGTGGGACGAGAAATCTGCGGGAATATCGACGCTGGACCTCAATTGAAATGGAGAGCATACGCGGAGGATTGGTTCGCGGAAACCGGCGGAACGGTCTTCTTTATCTCTTTCGTCCTCCCGTTAATTCTGATACGGCCGAGATATCTATGATGGTATACCGTTCAGTGCGAAGTTCCAACCCGCATATACCCCATAAATGGACCCTCACTGCCACCTCCTTTGCCGCTTAGCCTAACGGTACCTTCATCGTTCTTTGAGCTAGTGAGTCTAATTACATCATGGTATCAAATCTCAACTGAGGGGATCTGGAAACTTCCAGAAGCTTATGGTAGATATCTCCTTATATGAAGCTATTCTGTATTTTGAACAGAATAGAGTTCCCTTCCATGGATAATTCGGGGAACACCGCTTTAGATCCCAGGACGAGAATAAGGGGGAATTTTCATTACGGGGAGCCATAAGAACATGCTTTATCGGTCATCGAAGAATACCCTGGTCCACTTAGCATCGGAAAAGAGATTCCTATCGTGACCATCCAAGACGTCATGAGGCCAGACTTACACTGATGGTAAATTACCTCATAGATGTAGCCCGGAATTTTAGAGTCGCAGATTTCTTTGACATTGCGATAATTTCAATCCTGACTTACGCCGTATTGATTTGGTTCAGAAGCACCGCATCGCGTTTTGTCCTCATTGGAATTAGCATTTTTGGGTTAGTATATATCCTTGCCCGTATCTTTGATCTCTATCTTACCGTCTTTGTCTTCCAAGGATTCTTTGCCGTCCTCCTCATCGCCCTGATCATAATATTTCAGGAAGACCTTCGACTGTTTTTTGAGCGGCTAGCAAGGTGGGGGGGCATGGGAAAAAGCTGGCCCACCGTGTCTTCACCCAAAGAGATCGATATTCTGACCCAGACAACAGCAAATTTGGCCCTGAAGCGATTCGGGGCATTGATCGTTCTGAAGGGAACGGACTATCTGGACCGACACCTCAAGGGAGGAATCCCCTTGGAGGGCAAGATAAGCGAGCCCCTGTTAGAGAGCCTCTTTGATCACCATTCCACAGGGCATGATGGTGCGGTGATCATTTCGGATGGCCAGATCATCAAATTTGCTTGCCATTTACCCCTCTCATTGAGTACGAGAAAGATCGGCAATCTCGGGTTGCGTCACACTGCGGCCTTGGGATTGACGGAGCGTTCAGATGCCCTGGTTATCGTGGTATCAGAAGAGCATGGGACGATTAGCGTGGCCAGAGAAGGGCGGCTCAGAAAGTTGGATAACAGCGATCAGCTCAAAACGATGCTCCAAAATTTTTATCAAGAAAGGGGACCAAGGGTGAGGAAAAAACCCTGGCTCCATAGGTGGGGAAAAAATCCTTGGGAGAGGGTTATAGCGGTTCTTTTTGCCTGCGGACTGTGGTTAGCCTTTGCATATCAGGCCGAAAGTATCAGAAGAGGGTTTGTCGCCCCTATTGAGTACCGGAATCTCCCACCTGATTGGTTCATCGAAGAACCTAAATCAAAGGAGGCAACGGTCACGTTAATGGGCTCGGGACAGGCATTTGATCTTTTGAACCCGCAAACCTTGAAGATAGTGTTGGATATGTCAAAAGTCGTAGAGGGAAAGCAAGAACTCATCCTCAAACCGGATCAGGTTCGTCACCCCTCAAATCTCTCGGTTGTTGGGATTGAACCGAGCAAGATTGAGCTCATAACCCACAAAATGGTTCTTCTTGATGTTTCTATCAAAGTCGCTACTTCTGGAAATCTCCCCCCTGGACTTGCCCTTCGGCAAATTGTGGTTAACCCCAAGTCGATTCAGGTCATGGCTCCACCCAAAGGGAAAAAGCGTGTTCAGATCTTGACAGAGCCTATCAATCTTCAAGGTATCACCACCACGTCCACGCTTACCCCAAAACTGGTGCTCCCCCCGGACGTCCGGTTTTTCAGTGATAAACCTCTTCCTGTTCAGGTCACCATTGAAGTTGAGGAACGAAAGTTACAAGAATAGATACCTCTTGTGGAGAGCCGCAATCTTTTCTCCTCTCGAAACCAGACCGGAGTGAATTCCTTTTTGGCGATGTCCTCGCAGGGCATCATGGCCTTCGGTTCGCTTTCAGCTGCTCCTCAAAGCTACCAGGCCGATACACCCGTGCTGCCGTGCTCCAGGAGTCGAGAATCTGAAAGGGACTCCATTACGATCTCCCGTACATTTCCGTCATTTCGAGGAGCCTGCTGGCCAGATCGGGTGTCAGGAGATCCGGTGAGAGCCGCCATTGCCAATTGCCCTCCAAGGTTGCCGGCCGATTCATTCTCGCCTCCTCTCCGAGCCCGAGAATATCCTGCATGGGGAAGATAACCGTGTTTGCGACTGACATCATGAGAAGCCTAATCAATTCCCAGTGGAGCTCCTCTCCCGGCACATCCCTACCAAGGTAATGGAGGAGCCTTTTTTTATCTTCGGGTGCTTCCTCCCCTTCAAACCATCCCCTTATCGTATTGTTGTCGTGGGTTCCGGTATATGCCACACAGTTCTTAGGCAGATTATGGGGTACATAGGGATTCGTGGGAAGATCCTCACCAAAGGCAAAGAGGAGCACTTTCATGCCGGGAATCTCGAACTGCTGCATGGTTTCCCTCACGTCCGGGGTAATGACACCGAGATCCTCGGCAACAATTGGTAAAAAGGGGAATTTCCTCATGAGGTGATTGAGCAAATCCTTAGCAGGGGCTTCAATCCACCCTCCATTAATAGCTGTATGCTCCGTGGCCGGGACCTCCCAATAGGCCACAAGGCCACGAAAATGGTCGATTCTCACGATATCACAGAGTTTTAGGTTCCGCTCAATTCGTTGAACCCACCACGCGAACCCCTGCTCCTTCAACACGTCCCATCGGTAAACGGGATTGCCCCAGAGCTGTCCGGTCTCGCTGAAGTAATCGGGGGGAACACCCGCGATAGCATAAGGCCTTTTTTCGTCGTCCAGTTTAAAAAGTTCGGGATTCGTCCATACGTCTGCACTGTCATGCTCCACGTAAATCGGAAGATCTCCTATGATTTGAATACCTTTCGCATTACAGTAATTTTTAAGGTTACTCCACTGATTGGAAAAAATATACTGAAGGAACCTTTCCCTTTCGGCTTTCTCGTGGAGTACCTTGTTGGCAGATTGCAGCGCCTCTGGTTGTCTGTCCCGTATGTCCTGAGGCCATTCGCTCCATACCCTCCCGCCGAAATGGGATTTGAGGGTCATAAAGAGCGAAAAGTCCTCGAGCCAGGGTGAGTTCTCGGCACGGAATCGTTCATATTCATACGGAGTCCTTTTTCTTCTGAAACGCTCATAAGCCTTTTTTAAAAGCTCTGCCTTATAAGCACCCACGGCCCGATAATCGACCCGGTCCGCTGGAAAATCAGGAGGAGATTCTATATCTGCCTTGTTGAGTAAGCCATCCCGGATCAAAAGCTCAGGGCTTATGAGCAGTGGGTTACATGCGAAAGCGGATGCACTGTGATAGGGGGAACTGAAATGCTCCGGATCGGTCGGGTTCAGGGGAAGGATCTGCCAGAGGCTCTGCTTGGCCTCACAGAGAAAATCCACAAACCGGAAAGCCCCTGGCCCCAAATCTCCAACGCCAAAAAGGGAGGGTAGGGAAGTCAGGTGGAGAAGAATGCCGCTTGCTCGTCTTTTCATCTCGTTTCCTCTCTCATAAGCAATGCAACGGGGAAGTGTCTAAGAACCTCTCCTATCATAAGCTTGCCCACGCTGTTCACCTGCTGGCGTGTAATCACATTTTTCCATTCGTGAGAGACTCCGCCGGGGCAGGGGATATGTGTATCGTGCCATATCTTTTCGCCGAAGGGATAATCACCTTCCCTCACTACAGTTGTTAAGAATCGTGGTGCGACACTCACAGCCCATTTCCTTCCGTGGTTTCTCGCAAAAGCGAAAATGTGGTCCTTGAGCTTCCCGGCTACTTCCAAGGGAATATACGCTCCGTCTCGAAAAACTTCAATATGTTCATTTCTCGTCTTAAGCGCTCTATATATGAGAAAGAGCTTAATCCTCCCGTCTTCCCTCGCACGGAGCATCTCCTCGATCAGGTTCAAGACATTGTTGTTCTCCTTTTTTCGGATTTCCCGGAGCATTGCCTTTCTTCTTTCAAAATCAACCGGGCGTCGATTATCGGGGTCCACCAGAGTCAGATCCCAGAGTTCCGTTCCCTGATAAAAGTCCGGCACGCCCGGGGCGGTGATCTTTACCAGTATCTGGGAAAGGGAATTGAATATTCCGTAGTGGCACACCTTTCTATGGAAGGGCAAGAACTCCTTTAGGAATGTATTTTCCTCCTTGAGGCTGAGAATTTCCTCGAGAAAGGAAATGAAGGCATTCTCGTAATCCGTATCCGGCTTGAGCCAAGCGGTATGCACTTTGGCTTCTCGGACGGCCTTTATGATATACGCTTTCATTCTCTCCTGGAATATCCCGTAGGTATTATCTTCACGGAACGGGAATGCGCCTAGCAGCGTCTGGTATAAGAAATATTCGTCATTCCTATCCGGAACGCGTCTACCAAGGACCTTTCTCTTCTTTTTCCTGTTTGCCTTACTCCATGTCTTGATCATTCTTTCCCATTCCCTCGGTATTTCGGAGAGGACGTTTATCCTTGCCCTCGCATCCTCACCTCTCTTCGTATCGTGAGTGGAGGTTGCGTTGAACGAATGTGGCCAGAGCTTGGCCCTCTTTTCAAGGAAATGGTGGAACTCCCCCGTGGAAATACCGAATTTGTTCGGAGATCCTCCAACCTCGTTCAGGGAAAGCAGCCTGTTGTAAACATAGAGGGTTGTATCCTCAAAGCCTTTTGCCATGAGGGGTCCCGTGAATTGCTGGAACCTCATAACGAATTGAGTCCACTGATCTTTCTCTTCCTCCAAGAGATAATCCCCGAAATCCAGGAGAAGGAATCTCTCTATGAACTGGAGCTCATTCAATAAGCCTGGGCTGCTCCCTTTCGCCCTGTCTACAGCCTCCTCAATATACGAGCGATCAGTTTGCCTGGAGATCTCATTACCGAGATAGGTTCGATAAACCGGGAACTGGGCCATCACTTCGACCAAAGCTCTCTTGAGGCCATAAATGGTTATGTCGCTTCCGTGCCTGTCTCTACTGGAGATTGCCTTCATGAAGTGGGCGAGATTATCCACATCGCCGGCCATATGTTTTCCCAGAATCAATCTTTTTTTCTCACATACCAATTCCTCATAAGGGGTGTTCAGCGTCGTAAAATGTGTGTAGATCCTGTTAAATTCCTTCTCATGTTCCCTTTTACAGAAAAGACCGTTGACATAATTAAGAAACTCATAACCGGTTGTCCCCTGCACCGGCCAGAGAGATGGAAGTTCCTCCTCAAGATCGAGGATTTTCTCGACCAGGACGTATAGTTCTCCTGCTTTCTGTCTGATTCTCTTAAGGTAGTTTGTTGGATCGTAGAGCCCATCAATATGGTCTATTCTTAGTCCTGTTATCTTCCCCTCTTCAATGAGTTTGAATGTCAAGGAATGCATATGATTGAAAACATCTTCGTCTTCTATTCTCACGGAGAGGAATTCATTGATGTTGAAAAACCGTCGGTAATTGATCTCTTCTGTTGCGACTTTCCAGAAGGATAGTCTGAATAACTGTTCTGAAAGCAGGTCATTGAGGAGATTAAAACTCTCGGGATTTCCCCGTTTGCCATTGAAAATCTTTATATTCTCCCTGATGAATTTCCTTATATCCTCATTTTTTTGATACAGCTCCCATAATGTTGTCTTAATAAACCGTATCTGATCATATCTGTCGTTCATTTCCTCAGTTGAAGGAAGGGTTTTCAGGATATAGAGCATGCCGAGAAGTTTGATGTAATCAGGGTGATCCGCTCCAAGCTTCTTTTTGAGTATATGCAACCGATAGGTCAACAGATGAACATAGGACTCTAATCGTAAAGGCAACATGCGATTGTAGTAAACGAGGACAAACCCATTTTTGACATATCTCAGTTTGATCTCCCCCTCCTCCAGGGATTCACCGTAAAACCGTCCCAGAAAAGGTGCGAGAACCCTTCTTTTGATGCTTTCGTAGGGATGATCCCATTCGATATCGAAAAAGTGAAAATACTGTGAACTCTGACCGTTTTCCAGGACGTCCACGAGCATCTGATTTTCATGGTCGAAGGCCGTGTGGTTTGGGACAATATCCTGGAGCCATCCCATTCCGCGGGTTTTCAATGCCATCATGAGTTGTCCAAAGTGCGACCTATTTCCCAATTGGGGGTTGAGTTGATTTGGATCAACTACATCGTAGCCGTGAAGACTTCCCCTTCGCGCCTTGAAAATGGGAGAAGCGTAAAGGTCACTTATTCCGAGCTCAGCCAAGTAGGGGACGATTCTCTTGGCTTCCCGAAAGCCAAAAGAGGGATTGAACTGAACTCTATACGATGCTGCAGGGATCCGCATACTATTCTCTTCGAATAAATGGCGACGGTTCTCGATTCAATTTGAAGAACCCGTCAATGGGGACGTTCCATTCCATCCGTTCCCATCCCTTCTTCTTTGACAAAAAGGACAAATGCGTACGGGGAAAAGCTGAGAACTTTTTCTCCGTCCGAAATGATTTCAGCGGGCACCCGGCTCCCCGGGCCCTGCCATCGCTCATCCGCGGCATCCAACCGTTTCGCCCACCGTCCTTTGGTTAAAGAAATACCTATGGTTAGCGGCGACTCATTGAAGTGCAAAATCGCGACTGCCTCACTATTACCGTTCCAACGCCTTATAACCAGAGCCTTCTCACGCTCATAATCCAGGACTTCCATATCGTCCTTGCTCAGGCGGCCTAGGGCTGGAGTCTTTTTCCTGAGTTGAATGACCTCCTTGTGAAACTCAGCTAAAATCCGGTGTTGCCCTTCATGGCGAAGGCTGTGGTTGAGCTTGGCCCGCAGGAATGTCTCCTCATCTTGGGGATCAGGAGGTTCTTCGGCCCATCCGAAGGCAGCAAATTCCTCTCGACGCCCCCGCCGCACCGCTTCAACGAGGGTCGGGTCTGAGTGACTGACAAAGTATGGAAAAGGCGCGGTCTCCCCGTATTCCTCGCCCATGAAGAGGAGGGGAATGAAGGGCGACAGAAGCACGACCCCTGCTGCGAGTTTTGTCCTTTCCAGGCAGACCAGTTCGCTCAAACGTTCTCCCCGCATCCGGTTTCCCACCTGGTCGTGGTTCTGCGCAAAGACCACAAAACGGTGGGCCTGGATATCGCGGGAGGAGTTTCCGTGCCGACGCTGGCGATACGAGGAATATTCGCCCGAGTAGACGAACCCCTCACGAAACGCTTTGGCCAGATCCCGAAGTTGGCCAAAGTCCTGGTAATACCCCGTTTGCTCGCCGGTCAACAGCGTATGGAGGGCATGATGGAAATCGTCATTCCACTGGGCGTCGACGGCAAATCCCCCCAGTTCCCGTGAATGGATAACCCGCGTATCATTGAGGGCGCTCTCAGCGATGAGGTAAATCTGCCGCTTGAGCCGCTCCGCCTGATCGTGGACGGCCGACGCCAACTCCTCGAGAAAAGGATGGGCGGAAAAATCCAGGATGGCATGGACCGCGTCGATTCGCAGTGCATCAAGACGAAATTCCGTCACCCAGTACAGGGCGTTCTCGATGAAAAAGCGGCGAACGCCATCACTGTGAGGGCCATCGAAGTTGATCGCAGAACCCCAAAGGGTCTTGTATCGGTCGGTGAAATACGGGGCGAAGTCCCACAGGTAGTTGCCCTCTGGCCCCAGGTGGTTATATACCACATCCAATATGACGGCTAAACCACTTCGGTGGCATGCGTTCACTAGGCGCTTCAAACCTTCAGGACCCCCGTAGGAATCCTGCACGGCGAAGGGATAAACCCCGTCATATCCCCAATTCCGATTCCCCGGAAACTGGGCCACGGGCATAAGCTCAACGGCTGTGATGCCAAGCTCTTTGAGATTATCCAAATGAGGAATGATAGCCTCAAAGGTTCCTTCGGGGGTAAAGGTTCCAACGTGGAGTTCGTAAATGACGTACTCCCGCAGGGGCAGGCCGAACCAGGAGTCATCCCCCCAGCGGAATTGGGGATCGACTACCTCCGAAGGACCGTGGACGCCTTCCGGCTGGAATCGGGAAGCCGGATCCGGGCGTTCCTTCTGGCCATCGAAGCAGTAGAGATATCGGTCACCGGGGTTTACGCCCTCGGTGACCGCAGAATGATACCCGAACGCTTCCGTCGTCAGGGGTAAGATGCGTTCGCGTGGAGAGACGATGTGCACCACTACCTTTTGAAGTAACGGTGCCCAGACGCGGAACTGACATCGACCTTCCCCCAGGTATATGGCCCCTAAGCTGACCTCCGGGTTCAAGCCTGTCCCTCCTCGCGCTTGAGGAACACTGCGCCCAGGGGTGGCAGGACGAGATTCAGCGAGTGGGGTCGGCCGTGGAAAGAGATTGGAGAGGCCTCAACGCCGCCCAGATTGCCGTGACCGCTCCCTCCATATTCCTTTGAATCACTATTCAAGATCTCCTTCCAATATCCCCCACGCGGAGCACCTACTCGGTAGTTAAGCCGGGGAACCGGGGTGAAGTTAGAGACGATGATCAGCGTGTCGTCCGAAGAACGACCCTTGCGGATCAGGCTGAGGACACTGTGCTGAGAGTCGTTGCAGTCGATCCACTCGAATCCGGCAGAGTCGAAGTCCAGCTCATAGAGTGCTGATTCGGCCCGATAGAGTCGATTCAAGTCCTCCACCCAACGCTTGAGTCCTTTGTGAAGTGGAGAGGCGAGGAGGTGCCAGTCGAGACTCTCCTCGTGGTTCCACTCGCGCCACTGGCCGAATTCACCACCCATGAAGAGGAGCTTCTTCCCGGGTTGGGCATACATGTAGCCGAAAAGAAGTCTCAGGTTTGCGAACTTCTGCCAATCGTCGCCGGGCATTCTCCCCAAGAGCGATCTTTTGCCGTACACCACTTCATCGTGGGAAAGGGAGAGCACGAAGTTCTCCTGGAAGGCATACAGAAGCCGAAAGGTCAACTGATTGTGATAATACTTCCTGAAGAGAGGGTCCTTGGACATATATTCCAGCATGTCGCTCATCCATCCCATGTCCCACTTCATGCCGAAGCCCAACCCCCCCACGTAAGTTGGACGAGAGACCATGGGCCAGGCGGTCGATTCCTCGGCGATGGTTTGGACATTTGGATGGCTTTTATAGACTTCTTGGTTGAAGCGGCGGAGGAAGGATATGGCCTCCAGGTTCTCCCTGCCTCCATACTCGTTGGGAATCCACTCACCCTCCTTGCGCGAGTAATCCAGATAGAGCATCGAGGCAACAGCGTCCATACGGAGCCCGTCCACGTGGTACTCGTCCAGCCAAAGGAGGGCACTGCTCAAAAGGAAGCTCCGGACCTCGTTACGACCGTAGTTGAAGATGAAGCTGTTCCAATCCGGGTGAATCCCCTTGCGCGGATCGGCGTGTTCGAAGAGGTGCGTTCCATCGAAGAACCCGAGCCCGTGTTCATCATTTGGGAAGTGCGAAGGTACCCAGTCCAGAATTACCCCGATCCCGTGCTGGTGGAGGCAGTCGACGAGATACATGAAATCCTGGGGTTCTCCATACCGGCTGGTTGGAGCGAAGTACCCGAGACACTCATACCCCCAGGAGCCGTAGAATGGGTGCTCCATGATTGGCAGAAATTCCACATGCGTGAACCCCATCTCTCTTCCGTACTCAGCAAGTTTGGGGGCAACCTCCCGATAGCTCAAAAACCGGTTCGCTTCTTCCGGCACCCTCATCCAAGATCCGAGATGAACTTCATAGATCGACAGGGGGGCATCAGGGGCGTTGTGGATACCCCGGTTCGCCATCCATTCCCCGTCACCCCATGAGTAATCTAAATCCCAGACAACCGAAGCTGTCTGGGGAGATACTTCATAGCGAAAGGAAAAGGGATCGGTCTTGTCCACCCGATAGCCGTTGTACCGGGATACGATGTAATACTTGTAGCGGGCGCCTTTGCAGATACCCGGGATGAAACCTTCCCAGATACCCGAATTCTCCTTGGGGCTCAGAGGATGGGTTATCTTCTTCCATCCATTGAAGTCTCCCATGACGAACACCCCTCTGGCATCCGGGGCCCAGACGGCAAAATAGGTCCCATCTTCCCCCTCTGGGGTCAGGGGATGGGCTCCCAGCTTCTCATACAGGCGAAGATGGGTTCCCTCCTTAAAGAGGTATATGTCATCATCCTTCAGGAGGCCGATATCGCAGAGGGGCGGGTCCCCCTGACCTTTCCCCCTGGATGGTTGGGTTTCCTTATCGTACCTCGTCCCCGTCATTCAAGCCTCAATTCTCCTGGGTTCCGAGCTGTTCCTTAATGCCCAGAAGGGGGATCTTCAGCCAATTTGGGCGGTTGTTGAGTTCGTAACCCAATTCGTAGATAGCTTTTTCCAGGAGGAAGACGTTCAACAGCGCCTGGAGTTCGTCCCTCCCTCGAGGAACGATTGATGCCTCCAATGATATTGGCAGATATGCCTTCAGGAAGGCAACACACACCCAGCGGTACCAGAAATCCCCCCACCTTTCGACGAAGGGGCGATCTCCTTCCCGAACGAAACCACTGGCCTGTTGACTGAAGAGCGCTGCATAAGCAGCATAGTGAAAGGAGCGCAATATACCCGCGACATCCCTCAATGGAGATCGTTTGAGTCGACGTTCGGAGAGGGGGCGGGCCGGCTCTCCCTCGAAGTCGAAAATTACAAAGTCCTTGCCGGTATATAGCACTTGTCCTAGATGGTAATCACCGTGGCAGCGGATCCGCATGGCCGAGATCTTTCGGTTGAGAATCGATTGAAAATGCCCTATAACCTCGCTCTCGTGCTGAAGGATTTCTTGGGCCTCTCCGCGCAAGGGCACCGGGAGATCCTTCAAACCTCGGCGCAAGAGTTCAAAGACCTGCTTGGTCAGGGTGCGCATAGACTGGTAAAGGGAACGCTGGTAGAGAGTAGAGAATGCTTCAGGAGCGAATTCACGATCGTATGCCAAAGAGGCGAGGGCAAGGTGGAGTTCAGCGGTACGCTGGCCGAGGATCCGTGCCGACTCCAAATAGGCGCCGATCATCTCCGAAGCTGTAGGATCGAAATCCCGCTCCACCAAGTCGAGTAGATGTTCTTGGGGGAGGGAGACTTCATGCAAATTGGCCCGGCGGGCGAGAACAAGCTCGAAATAGTGGGCCAGAATGTCCTGGGTATATTCCCATGCATCTCCCTGGTTGAAAATGAAGCCATGGAGGATCCCCAGCGTCATTGGTGCGCTCCGCCCCTGGCGGTACTCAAGAGCACCCGCAACCGCGGGAATATGGGGAAAGCTCTTTTCTGTCAAAAAGAGGCCGATTTCCAGGTCAGGGTTGATCCCCCCCTCCACGGACCGAAAGAGTTTCAGAATGAATCGGTCCTTGAAGACCACGGAGGTATTGCTCTGTTCGGCCTTCAGGATCGAGGGTTCCGGGGGTAAATCGGTGAATTTGAGGATTGAGCGGAATGCCTTTGTGGGTTTGGCCACCAATTCTCCTTTCGTTCCTTTCAGATGGCGGCCGCGGGCAATGGCTTGCAGCAACTCATCGCAGAAGTCCTTTTCCACCAATGCGTCGTAGAGGATCCCCTGTTCATCCTTTTCTCTCAGCTGAATTCGAGCGATGACTGAGTTCAGGTTGTCTTTGAGGATATGATCGGCATGCTCCCCAGTTGCGAAGGTGATGGGGAGGAGGTAAATCTCCGGATCCCCCTCCACATAATCGACTTGCACCAATGTAATATCTGCTCTTGAAGAGGTGTTTGCGATCGGAAGACTCTCCAGGATCCGTGCCGACCGGATTCTGCGAGCCTTTCCCCTAAACCAACGACGCATTTTCAGGAAATCTGGCAACATTTTTTCTAGATCGACCCTGGCATCACCATGGAGGATCTCCCACCATGTTTCAGCCACAGTGAGAAGGGGTAGTTGATTCGCTGCAGATATGGCCTCATAGATTTCTTGAATGGTTGTTTGCGGCTCAATGGAGAACCAGTAAAAGGTATGGGGGCCGAGGGTTATGAAGTAGGGTAACTCTCCGATCGGGGGGAACCGTGTCCCTCCGAAGAGCTCAACGGGCACCATTCCCTTTAGTGGCGAGAGATCAAGTTCCGCGCACTGAACAAAGCGGGAGAGATTAGCAATAACAAGAATGCATTCGTCTTCGTATCGACGGATAAAGGCCAAGACCTTTCGGTTCTCAGGATGGAGGAACTCGAGAGTTCCGCGTCCAAAGGCCCTAAAGCGTTTCCTCAGGGCAATGAGACGTTTCGTCCACCAGAGGAGGGAACTGGGATTGTTTTGCTGAGCCTCTACATTGAAGGCTTCGTAATGATATTCGGGGTCGAGAATGATCGGGAGATAGAGGCGTTGGGGATTGGCTTGAGAAAAACCCGCGTTTCGGTCGCCGCTCCATTGCATAGGGGTACGGACACCATTACGGTCACCCAGGTAGATATTGTCCCCCATCCCAATTTCATCCCCATAGTAGAGCACGGGTGTCCCCGGAAGGGAAAAAAGGAGGCTCTTCATGAGTTCAATCTTTCTGCGGTGATTGCCCAAAAGGGGGGCGAGGCGGCGCCGGATTCCCAGGTTGATCCGCGCCTGTGGGTCGTGGGCATAAACTCTGTACATATAGTCTCGCTCCTCGTCCGTAACCATCTCCAGGGTCAGCTCGTCGTGATTGCGCAGGAAAAGTGCCCAGTGACACGTCTCAGGAATCACGGGTGTTTGCTCAAGTATATCGATGATGGGAAAACGATCTTCCGTACGGATGGCTATGAACATTCGGGGCATGATGGGAAAGTGGAAGGCCATATGGCATTCTTCCCCATTGCCAAAGTAGGCTGCAGCGTCCTCGGGCCACTGGTTGGCTTCGGCCAGTACTATACGGTTTTTGAATCTCTCGTCTATGTGGCGGCGCACCTCCTTCAAGAAGGCATGGGTCTCTGCTAGGTTCTCGCAGTTTGTCCCCTCCCGTTCGTAAAGGTATGGCACGGCATCCAAACGGAGCCCGTCTACACCCAGCTCCAACCAAAAGTCCATAGCTTGGAGGACGGCCCGCCTGACAGAAGGGCTGTCATAATTCAAGTCGGGTTGGTGTGAGTAGAAGCGATGCCAGTAGTAGGCATTAGCCACGGGATCCCAGGACCAGTTGGATGACTCGAAGTCCTTGAATATAATCCGTACCTCCTTATACCGATCCCAAGTATCACTCCACACGTAGAAATTACGCCACCGGCTCCCTGACTTGGATCGTCGGGCCCGCTGGAACCAGGGATGCTGGTCGGAGGTGTGATTGAGAACCAGCTCCGTGATTACCCGAAGGCCCCGACGATGGGATTCACGCAGGAAGACCTTGAAATCACGAAGGCTCCCGTAAGCGGGATGAATGTCGGCGTAATCTGAAATGTCATAACCATCGTCCTTCAAAGGCGATGCACAAAACGGGAGAAGCCAGATGGCTGTGACGCCGAGATCTTGAAGGTAGTCGAGCCTCTCAATAAGCCCTTTGAAGTCCCCCACGCCGTCTCCATCGCTGTCAGCAAATGCGCGGACGTGAAGTTCATAGATGATTGCATCTTTGTACCAAAGGGGGTCATCACGTAATCGGAAGTTATCCCTATTTCGATATGCCATCGTAGCTGTCCTCTACATGAAGTAATCGAAATCCCTTTCCGTACGGATTTTGTGCCGCACCCGGAAAATCTGAGCCGGGACTATCTGGGGATTGAGTTCCACGTAGTTCCGGTGGCCGTGCCATAAGTAGCGCGCTTCGCTCAAAAGATCATGTAGTTGGTAGGGCATCTCATGATTAATCCCCAGATCAGATAGACCAAGTTCAACCCATCCCGCCTGTGTGTGGTGAGGGTCTAGGTTTACCACGACCACTATAACATTCGAACAATCTTCCGTCCGTTTGCTGTAACAGATGAGCTGGTCATTGTCTATAGAGTGGAAACACAGGCTCCAGTCTCCCTGAAGAGCGGGGTTCTCTCGCCGGATACGGTTCACTCGGGCAATAAAGTCCCTCAGGCTATCCGGTTTTGTAATGTCCCAGTTCTTGATCTCATACTTTTCGGAATCCAAATATTCCTCGCTTCCGAATTCCTTGGGCCGCCTGTCACAGAGCTCGAAGGCTGGTCCATAGATCCCGTAATTGGCTCCCAGGGTTGCCGCCAGGACGAGCCGTGCCATGAATGCCGAACGTCCGCCCATTTGGAGGTATTCCGTCAGAATGTCGGGAGTGTTCGGCCAGAGGCTAGGGCGGAAGTACTCTCGCACGTTAGTCTGCATCAGTTCCGTGAAATACTGGGTGAGTTCCCCTTTGGTGTTTCGCCACGCGAAGTAAGTATACGATTGCGTGAAGCCCAGCTTTGCCAGTTGATACATCACCTTCGGTCGAGTGAAAGCCTCAGCCAGGAAGATTACCTCTGGATAGTCCTTTTTAATCCCGCCGATGAGCCACTCCCAAAAGTTGAACGGCTTCGTGTGAGGGTTATCCACCCGAAAGATACGCACCCCCTGATCGATCCAGAAAAGCACCACCTCTTTGAGCTCGGCCCAGAGTTCCTGCCACTTTTCCGTCTCGAAATTGAGGGGGTAAATATCCTCATACTTCTTGGGCGGATTTTCCGCATACTGTACGGTCCTGTCGGGACGCCAGCGAAACCACTCCGGGTGTTCCTTCACGTATGGGTGATCGGGTGTGCACTGAAAGGCAAGGTCTATGGCAATCTCTAGCCCATGCTCCTTGGCCTTGGTCACGAGCCGGCGAAAGTCCTTCAGGTTACCGAGTTGGGGGTGTACATCCTTATGTCCTCCATCCGCCGAGCCGATAGCCCAGGGGCTTCCAGGATCATCCGGGCCAACGGTAGAGGTGTTATTCTTACCCCTTCGGTGCGTCTGACCGATGGGGTGAATGGGCGGGAAGTAGAGTACGTCAAAACCCATAGCCGCGATATACGAAAAACGAGCTTCACAGTCTTGGAAGGTGCCATGGCGTCCCGCCCCGGGCGCGCATGATCGGGGAAAAATCTCATACCAGGCGCTGAAGCGGGCCTTCGGTCGGTCCACCACCACGACGAGTTCTCGATCATACATGGTAGTTAGTTCCTTGTCCGGATATTTCGCCATTAACTCGGATAGTTCCCCGGCGGTAGCAACCTGAATCCTGCCGGATCCCTCCTCCGCTGAGCGCAATGAGAGTGCCCGTTCTTTCAGTTTTTTCGCGTCAGATCCAACGGCTCGCTGGGTCGCCTCTTCGATGAGGTCGGCCCCCGTCAGGAGATCGACAGAAACATCTTGCCCTGCATCCAGTTTCTTCAGGAGACCCTGGCGCCACGATTTGAAATGGTCGATCCAGGCCTGGAGGGTGTAACGATATTGCCCCAGTTCCGTCACGGCAAACTCACCTCGCCAACGATCGTTGGCAAGGAAATCCATGGGGTGCTCGCTCCATTGAGATTCGCTGTTTTTCCGATAGAGAACTACACAGGAGATGGCGTCATGGCCATCGGTAAAAATATCGGCTTCAACGACGACCTGTTCGCCGAGCGTTCGTTTTATGGGAAATCGTCCACCGTCGATCTCGGGTTCAACACCCTCAATGATGACCCGATTTCTTCCGTTCCCAATGCTTATCATAATTCACCTTTCATCTGGCCAGCAGCGAAATCAGGTAAGGCCTTAATATCAAACGTTAAAAATATCTGATATGGCTTGAATTGTCAAACCGTCTCAAACGGGAAATATGTTCTCGTCTTATGTGAGAAGATTACCATCGAATAATTCGAAAGCTTTCTGGAATTATTTTGTTTAGGCTGATAGTCCG